>Ga0114946_10003472_pt1 | contig 10615 bp, 5 predicted proteins | sample WalLakDeSediment_FD_88676 | JGI IMG/M metagenome (GOLD analysis project Ga0114946, IMG submission 88676) | Lake sediment microbial communities from Walker lake, Nevada to study Microbial Dark Matter (Phase II) - Walker Lake 11/02/13 Deep Sediment | ecosystem: Environmental > Aquatic > Freshwater...
ATCATCAATACCCGCCGTGTCAACCAATATGGCCGGGCCGATGCCGTGTATCTCGATCGACTTGCGCACCGGGTCGGTGGTGGTGCCCGGCGTGTCTGACACAATGGCAATGTCCTGGTTAACCAGGGCATTGATGAACGAGCTTTTCCCGTAATTCCGCCGGCCGAAAATGCCGATATGTGGCTTAGCTTCTCTTCCCCTCGACATATGGTGGATTTTGTATGCAAAGATAGTGGAAAAAATCAGGATACTTAATTGGCAGTTCCGCACATTGCCCGGTTTTGATGCTATAAACTCAGAAAACATGATTATTTTTACCTTCTGACAACCTGAACCATTAAAACATGGGCCTCAATGAAAAGTCACTTTTTGGTTTCTTCTGACAGATATTCCGTTGATTATCATGGCATTGTTTTTCAGATAAATTGCAAAACGGCTTTAACGAGTGGGCTCAAACATTGAAAACCAATTGTATCATTTCGCGCACCATGAACATATTAAACAAACCACCCGACATTTCAGAGGATTTTTTCTCTTTCGGCAACACCTATTACCTGGCCGATGAGCTTGTCGGCTTTGATCCGGAAACAGGAAGGGGAAAGGTAAGGTATCTGAGGTACAACTACACTACGATCCTGGCATTCAACAGTATGGACTGGAGCCTGGTTCCTGCGGAGCCCAACGAGTTTCCACCCGGCGAGTATGAATCGTCGCCGGTCTTGCCATTCAGCATCGATTTCATCACATCGCGCACCATCCGCATAAAAATGGCATCAGGTCAGCGCATCCCACAACAGAACAAAGAGAAATCCGTCATGCTGGCCGGAGAGCCATCCCACAAAAAAAATGACTGGTATTACACCAGGCAGGCATCAACGCACGAATACAGGAGCGAACACGGGTTGGTGCGCATCCATGAGAAGCCTTGGCGCGTGGAGTTCTTTGATCACCGCGGGAAGTTGCTCAGCAGCACCAACCATGCTTCAGACAATACAAGCACCTTCACTTCGGTGATGCCCTTTGCATGGGTGCGGCGTGCATCGGATTATTCGCGCAGCTTCGCCGCGGTGTTTAACCTGCAGCCTGATGAGAAGATTTTTGGTTTTGGTGAACAATACACTGCTTTTAACAAGCGTGGGCAGAAGCTCCACCTGTACACCGACGATGCCAGGGGATCGCAGAATGACAAAAGCCACAAGCCGGTGCCATTTTTCATGAGCAGCCGCGGGTATGGCATGTTCATCCATACCTCTGCGCCGGTCACCTGCGACGTGGGCCGGTACTTCAGCGGGGTCAACTCACTGTTTGCGGGCGATGATGAACTGGACCTGTTTCTTTTCACAGGGCAGCCAAAGGACATTTTGGATGAGTACACGGCACTGACCGGCAAGGCGCCGTTGCCTCCGTTATGGTCGTTCGGCTTCTGGATGAGCCGCATCACATACACCTCAGAGGCTGAAGGGCGTGAGGTGGCTGCCGGACTAAGGCAGCACCGGGTCCCCTGCGATGTGATCCATTATGATTCCGGATGGTTTGAACGCGACATCCTGTGCGATTTTGAGTTTTCAACAAGCCGTTTCGATGACCCGGAGAAGCTGATCTCAGACCTGAGTGAGCAAGGTTTCCGGGTCAGCCTGTGGCAGTTGCCCTATTTTGTCCCAAAGAACAAGCTCTTCGGTGAGATCATCGACAAGGGATTGTTTATCAGGGATGGAAATGGCAATCTTCCGTACGAGGATGCCATCCTTGACTTCACCAACCCTGATGCGGTGAGTTGGTACCAGGATAAACTGGCGCGTTTGCTGAAGATGGGAGTTTCGGCCATCAAGGCCGATTTCGGCGAAGCGGCGCCATTGACCGGTATATACCACAATGGCCGGTCAGGTTACCACGAGCACAACCTGTACCCCACCCGGTATAACATGGCCGTGGCCGACGTGACCAGGTTGGTAACCGGAGAGCATATCATCTGGGCCAGGAGCGGGTGGGCAGGCAGCCAGCGCTATCCTGTTCATTGGGGAGGCGATGCATGCACCACCGGTTCAGGCATGGCCGGCGCGCTCCGCGGCGGATTGAGCATCGGACTCTCCGGATTTACATTCTGGAGCCACGACATCGGCGGCTTCGTGGAAAGAACGCCTGAAGACCTTTACCGGCGATGGTTGGCCTTTGGCGTGCTCTCCCCGCATGCCAGGAGCCATGGCCAACCCCCGAAAGAACCGTGGGGATACAGCAAGGCATTCATCGCTGACTTCCGTCGCGCGCTGAACCTGCGCTACCGCCTCATGCCATACATATACGCCCAGGCAAAGCATGCCTCAGACCATGGCCTGCCCATGATGCGCGCCTTATTTGTCGAATACCCCGACGACCCCGGCGCCTGGCTGGTCGATGACCAATACCTCTTTGGGTCAGATATCCTGGTCGCCCCGCTGTTTGAAGAAAACACCACCCGCAACGTTTACCTGCCCGGCAATCATGCCTGGATCGATTACCAGACCGGACAAATTCATAAACCCGGCTGGCAGCAGATCGAAGCCGGTGAGATTCCCATCGTCATGCTGGTGCGCGACGGAGCAACAATCCCTCACATCCGGCTGGCCCAGTCAACAGCCTTCATGGATTGGAGTCATATCGAACTGAAGGTGTTCTTTGCAGGCGCTGATATGGCCCGCGGGATGGTCTTTCTGCCGTTTGACAGCATACTGCACGAAATCATACTGAAACGGACAAAAGAAAACTTTATCCTTACAGACAATCCTTGCAAGGGGGAAGTGTCATTTGAAATATCTGTCATGACAAAAAAAAACCTATGACAATCAATTCATGATGATGAAATAAGCATGTGCACATTCGTTCACACACAGGAAAATGTTCATACATGGGCATGATTAAAAGCCTTGCATCCCTTTTTGACTGTTCGACTGTTCGACTGATCGACTGTTCGACTGATCGACTGATCGACTGATCGACTGTTCGACTGATCGACTGATCGACTGTTCGACTGTTCGACAAAATTTTAAACAGATGAAGAAACATAAACATATTTTGCTGCTACTGCTGGTTGTTTACTCATGCGGCAACTCCTGGCAAAGTGATCTGACGAATGGCATTAACTGGAATGAAGAGATCATCTACCACGTCATGCAAAGGAGCTTCTATGATTCGACCGGCGACGGGCATGGCGACCTGAAGGGTTTTATCTCGAAGCTTGATTACCTCGAGGAACTGGGCGTCACGGCCATCCTCTTCACACCGCTTTACGCATCGGATTTCTATCATAATTACTTTCCCACCGATTATGAAAGCATTGACGCGGAATACGGAACACTCGAAGATTATCTGGCCTTCGTGGAGGCTGTTCATGCCCGTGGGATGAAATTCATGATGGACATGGAAACCCAGTATGTCCAGAATGGCCACCCCTGGTTTGAGGAATCTTACAAGAACCCTGATTCTCCATTTGGCAAGTATATCTATTACAGCGATACCGGCAACCATTACCCGGAACAGTTCCTCAGGCCCTCCGGTTCTGATATCTACACCTACCAGGCCTGGCCAGGACAGCTGCTGAGCATCTTCCACCTGGATCTCAACCACCCGGCCATGCTTGAGTGGATGAAAGACTTTTACGCCTTCTGGGTGGATCCTTATGGCGACGGAAGCCTCAGAAGCGGCGTGGATGGGTTCAGGATCGACCACATCATGGATGACCTGGACCATAAGGGTATCTTCACAGGCTTGTACGAAGGTTTCTGGAAACCGGTTTTTGAACATGTACGGTCTGTCAATCCTGATCTGTTCATCGTCGGTGAACAATCGAACTGGCTTGCATATGGCGACGATATGATGAACCGAAGTGGTGCCGATGCCAGTTTTGGATTCCTGGTGAGGTATACCATTGCCGGCATCCTGGCCGCAGACACCCCTGACTACGCCGTGGAACAGCACGCCGGAAATATTGGTGAAACGATCCTGGAGACCATGAACCACATGCCGGAGGGAAAGACTTATGTGCATTTTCTTGAAAACCACGACATCCCCCGATGGGCCAGCGAGGTTGGCTCGCATCCCGGGAAACTCCGTTGCGGAGCAGCGCTTACACTTACACTGCCGGGAATCGCTGCCATCTATTACGGCCAGGAGCTGGGTGTGACAGGCATGGTGGCCGACTGGAGCTACGATGTGAACCATATTCCTGTCAGGGAAGCCTTCCCATGGACCCCAGACCCCGCAGACAAGGGCATCGCTGCATTCTACAAGGATACCGGCCCCTGGTGGGATCAGTCCTATTTCAACACGGGTGCTTCCAATAAATTTGCCTTCTCTGTGCAGCAAAACGATCCCAAATCACTATGGAACCTCTACCGGTCATTGATCTCACTGAGAAAAGGCAGTGATGCCCTGAAGCACGGCGGTTTCAGCATGCTGTTGCCGGGTAATGACAATTTGTTTGCATTCAGCCGGTTCACCGAAGCTGAGATAGTACTGGTCTATATGAACCTGTCGGATAAACCGCTGCTTGCAGAAACAACCGGAAACGGCCAACCCCTTTTCACAGACCGTGCAAAACGCAGCGGAAATAACTATGAGATAGAACCTTACGGATTTGTGATTATCAGAGAGGCACCCTGATCCTTCCCATGATCATGATCATGATGAATGATGCATTCTCAGTAAGATTGCTCAATATTCCATACAAAAGCCCTGATCCCGACCTCTTTGTTGACCTCATCGAGTTTCCTGACGGCATCCAGCAGGGGTTCCACGAGGTCATCCCGGATGATGGTCATGGCTGCAGCGTTCATCTCGGGCCAGGTATGTGTGCCGTGCCGTGGTTCGCCTGATTCCGAGCCCCTGCCCTGCACCTCACTCCACCAGGTATAACCCCTGATCTCCAACCGGTCAAAAATGAACTCCACCCTTTCGCCACTGGCCTGGTTAAATATGATCATTACTGCCTTCATATCTTTGTTTTCTTCAATGTATCTTTAAATACTTTCCGGGATACTTAAACAACCCCAACCTTTCGACCTTCGACCTTCGACCATTATTTTATCTTTTCGTTCCATTGAGAAACGTGAACTTTTCCCTGACCTTGCGTTGTTTGTTTCTCTCACCCCTTTTTGATACCAGCCCATATACAACAGGCACCAGCACAAGGGTTACAAACGTTGATACAGTGAGGCCACCGATCAGGGTGATCCCCATGGGGCTCCATATCTCTGATCCCTCTCCCCTGCTCAGTGCCAGCGGCAGCATGGCCAGTATGGTGGTCATGGCCGTCATCAGCACTGGCCTGAGACGCATTTTCCCGGCGTAGGCAATGGCTTGATTCAACGGCATGTCCCTATCCCGCATAAGGTTGATATAATCGATCAGCACGATGCCATTCTTGACCACAATGCCAATAAGAAGCACAGCGCCCAGCCCGGCGATCAGGCTCAGGGTGGTATTGGTGACAAGCAATGCCAGCACCACCCCCGTAAATGAAAAGGGGATGGAAAACATGATCACAAACGGCATCGCCAGCGATTCAAACTGGGAAGCCATCACCAGAAATACCAGGATGATGCTGATCACCAACAGCAATCCCAGGTCCATGAATGAGTCCATCATCTCTTCGTAATCACCTCCAACATGGACCATCAGTCCAGGGGGTATTTCCGTTTGGCGGACCACCCTGTTGATCTCTGAGGCCAGGTCGCCCAATGCAATCCCAGAGGGTACGGCAGAGACCACCACCACCCTCTCGCGACGCTTTCTCTCGATATTTGGCGGATTCCAATACTCTTTCACCTCGCCCAGCTCCCCCAGCTTGATGCGTTCGCCCCTTGGGCTCATGACGGTGATGGCCTGCAGGTCAGAGACAGAACTTCGGAAGTCTTCCCGGTAACGAACAACGATATCATATTCGTCGCCCTCCTCCCTGAGGAAGGAAGCCGTCATCCCGGCTACCCGGTTTCGCAATGCTGCAGCCACCATGGCCGTATTGAGCCCGCTCTCAGCCAGTTTCTTCCTGTCAAGTGCCAGCTGAAGTTCAGGCCGTTCATCCTTGCGGCTGATCTGAACATCTTCGGCGCCCGCAATAGCTGCTATCTGATCGCGCAGCTGATGCGCCAGGGTGGTGGTGGTATTGAAATCATATCCATAAATTTCAACATCGACGGTGGTCCCTGCCGAGGCGCCGCCACCTGTGCTGACAGCAAACTCAACAACCTCGGGTATTCGTTCTATCTCACGACGCAAGGCATCGGCGATTTCCCAAACAGATCGATCCCGTTCCGACACATCCACCAACCTCATCATCATGGTGATGAGGTTGGAACCCGATTCACCAAACAACGACATCATCCCTCCCTCATCATCGGAGCCTGTTGATACAGCCCTGACACGGACCTCCGGAAACCGCTCAACGATAATGGCTTCGAGTTGCCTGGCCACTTTGATGCTCTCTTCGACGCGCAGGCCGGTGGTCAGCTCAGCGGTCACCATCAGGCGACTCTCGTCGGCCTCGGGCATGAATTCCATGCTCACAAAACGCAGCAGCAGCATGGAAACCACAAACAACAGCAAAGCAGCCAGCAACACCTTCTTCTTGTGCATGAGGGCCACCACAATGGTGCGCTCGTAAATGTTTTCAAGCCACCTCAGCATGGGTTCCAGCACCTTCTCGTGCGAAATGCCTGTCGGCAGCCTGCGCTTTGCCTTCAGGCCAAGAAGCTGGGAAGATAGCATCGGTGTCAGGGTAATGGCCGCCATGGTCGATGTGACCACCGTGATACTCACAATCCATCCCAACTGTTTGAAATAGACACCCGTCATGCCGCCAACCAGCGTTAATGGAAAGAAAACCGCGACAATGACCAGGGTAGTGATGACCACCGACAGCCACACTTCATTGGTAGCGTAGATGGCCGCTTCCCGCGGACTGGTACCCCTTTCAATGTGGCGGGAAATATTCTCGAGGACCACAATGGCGTCGTCAACCACCATCCCCAGCGCAATCGACATCGACGCCAGGCTGATGATATTTAACGACCCCCCCGTAACAAACAGATAAATAAATGTTACGATCAGGGAGATAGGGATGGTGATCATCACAATGAAGGTGGCCCGCCATTTTCCAAGGAAGGTCAGCACCACCAATATCACAAAGAAGAGCGCCCACAGCATGGTTCGCGACAGATTGCTCACTGCATCGTTGATAAATGTGGATGTATCCAGGATCTCGTTGATCCGGATATCGGGAGGCAGGTCTTGTGACAATTCCGCTATGGCAGCACGTACCTCCCTGGCAATACGAACGGTATTGGCACCTGATTGCTTCATCACAAACAGCCGCACTCCCTGCTTCCCGTTGATGCGCTCCTCCCGGGTAAGGTCACGCAAGGCATCCCTGACCACGGCAACATCACCAAGATATACAGTGGCACCCTGAAACTGCCCCACCACAAGGTCGTTCAACTCATAACTCTCCCGGAACTCCCCCTCAACCCGCAACTGGTAATCCATCATGCCCATTTTTATGTTGCCCGAAGGGAGGTTCATATTCTCTGCCAGAATGGCATTGCCGATCTGCTCAATGGTCATGTTGTAGGCCTCCAGCCTTAACGGGTCAGCCTCCACATAAATCCGCCTCTTTGGCGCACCGATCAGGCTGGCCGTCCCAATGCCCTCAATACGGTTCAAGGGGTTGATGATACGTTCCTCCAGAATTTTCTCCAGCCCCGGGTAACTCTCTTCGGCCGTAACGGCATAAAACACGATGGGGATCATGCTCAGGTTGAATTTAAAAATAATGGGCCTGTTGGCACCATCAGGCAGCGCATCAAACATCATGTCAATGGCATCCCTTATATCGTTCGATGCCTCGTTCAAATCAGCTCCCCAGTCAAACTCAAGACTGATCACAGATAAATTATCGCTCGAGACAGAGGTGATCTCCTTGAGGTTGTCAACCGTGTTGAAGGCATCCTCCAGCGGCCTGGTGATATTGGTCTCGATATCACGTGAATTGGCACCAGGATAGGTTGTCATTACAGAAACAAAAGGCGGATCCATCTCCGGAAACAGGTCAACAGGAATGTATATCAGCGAATAGATCCCCATCACGATCACGGCAAGGAACACCATCACCGTGGTGGTGGGCTTGTTAACTGCTTTTTTATAAATACTCATCTGAAAAGTTTTGATCAGTTATTTTTCATTTTTCGTGGGATGGTTTCACTGCACCACGGTAACCTCTACCCCATCAAGCAACCTGGCCTGGCCGGCTATGATCAGCCTGTCACCTTCATTGATCTCATCTGAGATCAGCTCCACCATATCATCGTAGCGGTTACCAAGCTCCACGGAAATCCTCCTGGCCCTGCCATTCTCTTCCAGAAAAACATACCGTTCGTTGGAACCCTGAAGCTTCAGCACCGCCAGCGATGGCACCATGAAAGCCTGTACCTGCTGCAGATCCATGCTCGCCCTGGCAAACATGCCCGGCCGCAGTTTCTCCTGCTGATTGGGTATCGAAATCTCCACCTTAAAGGTCCGGGTAATGGGATCTATGACCGGATATATCGTGCTGACCCTTCCGGCAAAGGCCGTATCCGGAAAGTTATCGGCGTGTATCTTCACCTCCATATCAGGCTGGATATACCGGTAATATCTTTCAGCAACATTAACTACCGCCTTCATCCGGGAAGTCTGAACCAGCGAAACGATCGCTGCTTTGCCCACAGGAGTGTTGGGTGCACCCGAAAACATCTCTCCATTTTCGTAATATTTCCCGGAAACCCTCCCCGGGAAGGGAGCCATCAAACGGGTATTCTCTTCCAAAAAAGCAAGGTTCGACTGTGCCAGGTCATACTGGGTGCGGATCTGGTCATATTGCTGCTGTGAAATGCTGCCAACCTTGCGCAGGGTATCCATCCGGCGATAATCGGTTTCAAGGCTTTGCAATTGAAGCTGGGCCTGGTGAAACTGGGTCTGGTCCATCTCCACCACCACCTGTCCGGCCCTGACCTGCTGCCCTGGTTCAACCAGTATCCTGTGAATGCGGCCAGGCGTGGAAGATGCCAGGTATACCTCCCTGAATGCCTGCAAATGGGCAGTGTAGGTAATACTTCTGGCCAACTCGCCCAAACCGACTTCGATCACCCGCACAGGCTCCGCAGCCCTGTCATTGTCAGATCCGGAGCTGCGGCCTGAATCTCCGGAAGAACAACCGAACAAGAACAGACCAATAACAGAAATCAAGAAAATATGTCGCTCCATCATTATTGTGTTCATCTCTGAAAATTTTAAATGTTTTCTTCGTGGGATAGTTTTGTTTTTTCGAATGGTTCCGTGCATATAAGCGAAACCATGTTTATAAATCATTGAGCAACCTGGCCATGGCAAGCTGGGCATCCAGCAATTGCATCAGCGATGAGATATAACTGTTCTCCGCCTGTAAATAATTATTGTTGGCCGTAATCATATCAAGGCTGGAAACCATTCCTTGCTGGTATTTATATTGAAAACTCAGAATCACCCTTCTGGCAACCTCCAGGTTGGCCAGTTGACTTTCATATTGTTCTATGGCGTTGCTCAAATTATAACGCAATTGTTTCTCCTGGATCATCAATTGCTGTGACAACAGATCCAACTGGTTCCCGGCAACTTCATGGTTGATCCTGGCTTGTTGGAGCTTTGAACGCCTTACCCCGCTTGAGAAAACGGGAATGTTCACATTCAGCCCGATCACATGCCTGGGGGTAATATCAAATTCAGGCTTCAAAAGCTTCTCAGTATAGCTATAGAAACCCGATATGGTGGGCAGGTAGGCAGCCTGTTCCAGCCTTATTTGTTTCTCGGCAATGCCAGTTTGCAATGATACCAGCCTGAAATCGGGATGATAGTTCAGGCTGAAAGGCCTGATCAGTTTGTCTCTGAAATCCAATCTGTTTACAACCTGATCAAGTTCGTCAGCCAAAGTAATCTCCTGATCAGCAGGCATCCCCATTTGTAACCTCAGCATATTCAGCGATAATTCGACCTGCCTGTCGGCCGCCCTTACAGCATCGGCCAGCATGCCCGACTGTACGGTAAGCTGGTCATAGTCAAGCTCCTCTGCTACACCAACATCAACCAGCACCCTGGTTTTTTCAAGCAGGTCACGCATGTTGTCAAGATTGGCCCTGATAATCTCCCTCGATTCAATGGACACCAGCGAAAGATAATAAGCCTGTGATACCTGCACCATGATCTCCAGTTCCGATTTCTCCAGGTTGGTTTTTGTGACCTCCTGAAACAACCTGGCGGTTTGCACACCGACTATGTAGCTCCCACTGAAAATCAGTTGACCGACAGATATGCCCAGGTTACTTGTGGGATTGAACTCAATCTCAAAGCCAGGCATGGCACCCAAGGTAGCTGTTGAACCAAAAAAGTTGTTGTAGTCTACGGCTGCATTCAACTGTGGCAAGCCCTGGGCAATCGTCTCCCTGAGCCGCGCACCGGCCTCGTCAACGGCAAGCCCGGCATTTATAAGGTTTTTGTTGTGCTCCAGGGCATATTGCCTGGCATCTTCCAGACTGAGGCGAAGGGTGGTCTGGGCAGTAACCGGAAAGCCCACCCA
>Ga0114946_10003473_pt1 | contig 10614 bp, 6 predicted proteins | sample WalLakDeSediment_FD_88676 | JGI IMG/M metagenome (GOLD analysis project Ga0114946, IMG submission 88676) | Lake sediment microbial communities from Walker lake, Nevada to study Microbial Dark Matter (Phase II) - Walker Lake 11/02/13 Deep Sediment | ecosystem: Environmental > Aquatic > Freshwater...
CACGGCGCGAACACGAGCACGTGATCGAGTCCGCGAGGTCGAGACAGGGCGATCCCATCGCGCCCGAGCGGTACGCGGCGGTCAGGCGGCGAGGTCGAGCTCGAGTTGTCCGGGGAGCGACGGATGGGCATCACCCCCGCCCAGCTAATCGCCCTGCACCCCAAGCTCTACCACATGGCGTCATTCGGCTCGTGGCCCACGATCGAGCGCCACGGCCTGCTCAGCACCACCGCGCTGCTCAATCTCTACGCGATCCCGCCAGCCGACCGGGCCCCGCTCGAGTCCGCTCACCGGTCCGAGCTCACCCCGCTCACCCATCCCACGCATGGCACGGCCTACCTCCGCGATCAAAAGCCGATGTCCGACGCCGGCCTGGTCCGCGCCCTCCAAGACGGCCTGACCCCCGCCGACTGGTACCGCATCCTCAACGCCCGCGTGTTCTTTTGGACCCGCCGCGATCGCCTCGACACGCTGCTCGCCGGTCGTGCCTACCGCGACCGCCAGCACACGGTGCTGGTCCTCGACACGGCGGAGCTACTCGCCCGCCACGCGGCTGACGTGGAGCTGTCGCCGATCAATTCAGGCTCGACCGTCTACAACCCGGCGCCGCGCGGGCGCGATTGCTTCTTGCCCCTCGATCGCCTCGCGTTCGAGCACTGGGCCAAGAAGCGGCGCAGCAAGACCAAAGCCATCGTCGAGCTGACCGTGCGTCACGCGGTGCCCGACGTGCGCGAGCTCGTGGTCGAGGTCTACGAGACCGGGCCAACCAAGCGAACGCTCGTCTCGCGCGGAGCCGGCCCAGGGGCCTGAACCCAAGAGCTTCGACGTGGGACCGGAGAGCGCGCGTAAGCTGCGCCGCAGTGGTTTGAGCAGGGGCTCGTCGACCCCGGAGTCCTGGGGTATGCTGCCTTCGCTTTGACTACCTCCACGCAGAGCATCCTGGACACCGCGATGGCGTTGCCCGAGGACGAGCGAGCGGAGCTCGCGGCCATTTTGGTCGACAGCATCGGCGACGGTCGACCCGAGACGGAGAACGACGCTGCGTGGTTGGCCGAGGTCAGGCGGCGGCTCGAAGCTGTTCGCTCCAAACGAGCCACACTGATTCCGACTGATGAAGTCGAGCGCGAGTTGGAAGACTTGATCTTCGACGTGACCGAGGTTCGTAGCGTTGGCTGAGCATGCGCGTGGTGTTGACTGCGGAAGCTCGGGAGGAGCTTCGAGAGGCCACTCGCTGGTACGCCGCGCGATCTCGCCGAGCGGCCCGCGGTTTTGTCGATGCGTACAAGCATGCCCGTCAGCTCGTGCAAGATGGCGCCGAGCAGTGGGCCGAGATTGAACCCGGTCTGCGCCGAGTGCTGCTCCGCAAGTTCCCTTACTCGCTGTTGTACGTGGTCGAGGACGACGAAGTCATCGTGCTTGCCGTGAAGCATCACAAGCGCCATCCCGACTACTGGCGTGAGCGATGAAGTGATCCGCGTCGTCTCGCGCGGAACCGGCCCAGGGGCCTGAAGTCAAGCGCCCCGAGCGGTAGCGCGCGACCCCGAGGGGCGCTCAAACCTGGTACCCTCCGCGCAGATGACCAAGGTCCGAGAACTCCTCGACATCCCGGAACGCGTCGAGAAGGGCCAGTTCCAAGTCACGCTGACCGAGGGGGTCGCGCGGCCCAAGCAGACCGTCGACGACTACGTGGTGACGCCGCGGCTCGCGGACGCGTTTGATCAGGCGCTGGGCATGCTCGACACGGCGATGCGGGAGCAGCGGTCGGTCGGGACGTATTTGCATGGGAGCTTCGGCAGCGGCAAATCGCACTTCATGGCGATGCTGAGCTTGTTGCTGGGCAACGAGGAGCTGGCTTGGCGACGCTCGGAGTTTGACGGGCTGCGGGCGAAGTTTACGTGGGTGGGCGAGCGCAAGATCCTCGAGCTGCACATGCACATGCTCGGCAAGGACAGCCTCGAGGCGGCGATCTATCCGGCGTATCTGGCTCACCTCGCGGCGCATCACCCGGACGCGCCGATGCCGGCGTTGTTCGCCGATGAGGGGCTGTTCGAGAACGCGGCGGAGCTGCTCGAGGACCTCGGTGATCAGCGCTTCTTCGCGAAGCTCAACGAGGCCAGCGCGGACCGGTCGACGTCGGTCACGAGCGCGGCCGCGTGGGATTTCATGGAGCAGCCGGTCAGCAGCGGGGCGTGGGATCGGGGGCAGTTCGAGGAGGCGGCGGCTTCGCAGGACATCGAGGTCCGGCAAAAGCTCCTCGATGCGTTGCTGCGTACGCACTTCAAGGCGTTTCGCGGATCGGTGAGCGCCTACCGGGAGCTCGAGCAAGGCCTGGCGGTGATGGCCGAGCACGCCAAGGCGCTGGGCTACGCGGCGATCGTGCTGTTCCTCGACGAGCTGATCTTGCGCCTGAGCTACGGGGCCGCGGAGCCGCGCTGGCTGTCGGGCATGGTCCAATCCATGGTCAAGCTAGTCGAGCGCAACACGGGGGTGCTCGCGCTGCCGCTGGTCAGCTTCATCGCGCGCCAGCGGCTGCTCCACGAGATGGTCGGCGAGCGCTTGGCCGGACCCGACGCGGTCCTGCTCAGCGAGCAGTTGGGCCACTCGCGCGGGCGGTTTGGCATGATCGAGCTGCCCAACGAGGAGCTCCCGGAGATCATCTCGCAGCGGGTCTTGCGACCGGCCAGCCTCGAGGCGAAGGCGGAGATCGATCGCGCATTTGCGACCCTGCAAAAGTCGGCGCAAGGGGGGCGCGGGGCCGATTGGGAGACGCTGACGGCGGCCCACTATAACGCCGAGCAATTCCGCAAGCTGTACCCGTTTAGCCCGGCGCTGGTCGAGGCGCTGATCAACCTCTCGGGCTCGCTGCAACGCCAGCGTACGGCGATCAAGCTGCTCAGCGAGCTGCTCGTCGAGCACATCCCGGACCTCGAGCTGGGCGAGCTCGTGGGGGTTGGCGATCTCTTCGACCTGCTCGCGGTCGGCGACGACTCGGCCGAAGGGGTGATGCGCGAATTGTTCGCCCGAGCGAAGCGGCTCTACACCCGCAAGCTGCTCCCCACGATCCAAGCCGAGCGCGGCACGGACTCGGCCGATCGCTGCCAGCGAATGCGCGCCGACCACCCCAAGCGCTTGGGCTGCTCGGGCTGCGCCGAGGTGCTGTGCCGCAACGACAATCGCATGGCCAAGACCATGTTGGTGGCCGCGTTGGCGCCAGAGGGGGTGCTCAAGGACCTCAGCGTCTCGCGCCTGCTCGAGCTCAATCACGGCAAGATCAAGTCGCGCTTGCCCAATCAAGAGGGCAAGGCGGTCTCGGCGACCATCCGCAAGTGGGCCAACTCGATCGAGGAGATTCGCATTGGTGAGTCGCGCGACCCGGAGCTGAGCATCGAGCTGCTCGGGGTCGAGCTCAAGCCGATCATGAGCAAGGCGGCCGGCGAGGACACGCAGGCCCGACGCACGGCGCTGCTGCGCAAGCTGCTGTTCGAGGCCATGGGCATCCCGGACGGCGGCGGCAATGAGACCGGGGTCGAGGAGAAGGTCCAATGGCGTCAGACCTGGCGCCGCGGCGAGGTCCGGTTCGGCAATGTCAGGTTGATGGGCGGCGACCAGCTCCGCTGCCCCGAGGACCACGATTGGCGCCTGGTCATCGACTTCCCGTTTGACGAGGGCGGGCACGGTCCGAGCGAGGACGAGGCCACGCTCGAGCGCTTTCGTGAGGACCACGGGGCGACCTGGACCTTGGTGTGGTTGCCGAGCTTCTTCGCCGGACCGGTCAATAAGCTGCTTGGCGATCTGGTGATCTTGAATCACATCTTGGACGGCGGCGACAAGCAGCGGACCAGCCATATCGCGCACCTCAGCGGCGAGCAGCAAGAGATCGCCATCAACTTGATGCGCGGCCAGCAAAACCACAAGCGCCATCAGGTCCTCGACGCGATGCGCAAGGCCTACGGGCTCAAGGCCCTCGGTACCGACGACGAGCAGCTCGACAAGGGCCGGATCATCGATCGGCACCTGCACCTCTTGGCCCGGCAAGACGGGCTCCGGCCGCAGTTGGCGGCCGACCTCGATCAGGCCCTAGAGAAGTACATTCAGGCGCTGCTTGACGAGCGCTACCCTCAACACCCGCGCTTGTCCAAGCAGCTCACGCCCAAGACCATCGAGGCCCTGCTCGCGAGCTTCGACCGGCTCGAGGAGCGCGAGGACGGCCGGCTCGAGCTCGACGCCAAGCGGCTCGAGGAGCTGCAGGGCACGCTCGGCGAGCTTGGGCTGGTGTCGACTTCGGAGACCGTGCTGCTGCGCAAGGTCGACGCGGTCAATGAGCTCGAGCGCGCGTGCAATCAGCACTCGACGAGCGAGCCCACGGCCGAGCAGGTGATGATGTGGTTCGACCCCGAGGGCAAGAAGGGCCTGCAGCCGCCGGTCGCGGCCCTGGTCGTGCGGGCGTTGGCGCGGGCGAGCAAGCGGACGCTGGTCGAGCGCGATGGGGCGCGGCCCTACGAGTTTTTGCCGGGTAAGCCGATGCCGGGGGCGGTGATCCTGCGCAAGCCCGAGCTGCCCACCCAAGTCGAGTGGGAGCAGGGCTTGAAGACGGCGGCGTATTGCTTTGGTCTGGCGCTGCCGGGCCGCTCGCTCCACGCCGAGAACCTCGAGCGGTTTGGCGCGGCGCTCGAGAGCGTGTTGGCCAAGCAGAGCGAGTCGGCGCTGGCGCTGCCGGGCGCGTTGTTGCGTTGGTACCAGGTGTTTGGGCTCGATCCCAAGGCCGACGACGAGCGCGAGCGTCGACGCTGGGTCACGGCCGAGAGCGCGCGCGAGCTGATCACGGCGCTGCGAGGCCAGCGGCCGGTCGAACAGGTCCGGGTGTTGGCAGCGTTCGTGGCCAAGACTTCGCAAGAGGCGGTGGGTCGTTCGCTGGCGAGCGGGGCGGCCAGCTTGCGGGTGCTCGACGGCAACTTGACCCGCGGCGTGTTCGAGCAGCTGCAAAAGCGAACCTCCGACGAGGCGGCCGATCTGGTCGATCAGGCCCGCAAGCTGCTTCGCCAAAACGAGCTCGAGGGGTCGTTGACGCAGTTGCTACCGGTGCTGGCCGAGCGCGGTCAAGCGCTGCTGGTCGAGGGGGCGGCGCCGCTCGCGAGCGGGCCAGGGCTGCCGCCACCGACGGCGCCCGAGCCTCGCAAGGGCTGGGCGCTGGTGATGCAAGTGGCGATGACGCAAGACGATCGCGCGCAGGCGGTCGCCAAGCTCGAGGGGGTGTTGGCCGAGCTGCGCGGCGCCAAGGGCGACCACATACGGGTTCGCGGGCATGTGCTCATCGAGCGGGAGGAGTCATGAGCGAGGCCCCAGCGCTGAGCCGCGACGAGCTGTCGACTACCCTCGGCAGGTTCTACAAGCTTCGCCCGGGCAAGCCGGACGATCCGTGGCGACGCAAGCTGACGGCGCTCTACGGCCGCTGTGAACCCGACAGCATCGAGGTCGACGGCCAGGTCGTCGAGGTAGTCCCCGTGGCGAGCGAGTACGAGCTTCGCCACGCGCTGCCCGACCCCCACGAGGATCGGCGCTTGGCGTTTGTGCTGGCGTACCCGGCGGTCGAGGTGCCCGTCGACATCGCGGGGCGCTTCCTCAAGCGCGGCCGGGTGATTCGCCTGGGTCGCCACGAGCGGCTCCGGCAATTGTTCTCAGGCCAGCTCGGCGCCCGCGAGGATCGGAGCAAGCGCAGCTTCGTGGAGCTCGAGCCGGCCTTGGAGGACTCGGCGCTGGGTCGCTACCTGATCGGGGTCGACGTGACGGGGGTGCGTGGGTGGGCCAGCGGCTCGGCTCGGGTGACCCTCGAGCAAGCCTACGAGCACTGGCTCAAGGCTCGCTGGGGGCTGCCGGGGGCGTTCGCCTGCGACAGCTTCTTGGCCGCGTGCGCGAGCAACCTACGTCATGAAGAGTTCGCTCATGCCGTCGACGCGGACCGCCACCCCGAGGCGACCGGCTTGGTCGACGAGCTGTTCGAGGTCCTGACCCGCGCCAACAAGCCCGAGCTGCGCGTGGTCTTGCGCTGTTGGTTGGCCGGCAAGGGCCGGACCTTGCTGGAGTTCGCGGCTTTGTTCGAGGCCCACGCCGCGGCGCCCGACGACGTCCTCGCGAGCGCGCTGCTGCAAGCTGGTGACGCCAAGCTCGGGCTCGAGGAGGCCGAGCTGCAGCTCGCGTTGACGACCTTGCCGGCGGCGGTGCCCGTGGCGCTGAGCTTGTTCGCGGCGGCCGACGATGGGCCCGCGAGGTTGCGGACCTTGCTGCGCGACGCCGAGAAGCACTTGCTGCAGAGCGCGCGAGCGCGCTTGCACGGCAGTCGGTGCTTGCCGATCGCCTGGGACCTTCGCTTGGCGGCTGTCGGTGACGCGCTGATCCGCGTGACCGAGGAGCCCGAGGGGGCGCAAGGGCAGGCGCGCTACGCCGAGCTGAGCCGGCGGGTGGTCGAGCTCGAGCTCCACGACTCGATCAAGCTCGGCGATCGCAAGCTCGCCTATGCCCACGCCGAAATGGCCCGGCGGCTGGCGGCCTGGCTGGTCGTGCGCAACGATCGACGCTGGCCGGTGAGCCGCGGCCCGCTCGGCAAGCTCGAGGCGCTCGCGGCTTGGTATGCGCAAGAGGGCGGGTTCGTCGATCTCGCCCGGCGGCGGATTCGAGCGGTCGCGGACGGGCGGTTTGGCGAGGGGGTCCGCGCGGTCTTGGCCAAGGTCGACGGCGTGCGCGTGATTCAAGATCGCGAGTTCGCCGAGGGCCTGCCCAAGTGGCTCGAGGCTGGGCGGCCGGCCAATCGCGTGCTGCCGATCGACGCGGTGATCGAGCGATTCGGCGCGAACTTCTTGCGCGGCGAGGGCGGGACGCGGCGCAAGCTGATGGTCCTGTTGATGGACGGCATGGGCTGGGCGCAGGCGGCCGAATTGCTGCTCGAGCTCGGCGACGAGAACGCCACCATTCACCCCTGGCAGCCGCTCGCGTTCAACCGGGAGATCAGCGATCTCGACGCGCGGGCGAGCTTTGTGCCGGTCTTGGCGAGCTTGCCGACGATGACCGAGTTTAGCCGTTCGGCGCTGTTCTCGGGCTCGCCGACCCCAAGCAAGACCTCGCCGCGCACGACCGAGGACGACGCTCGATTCGCCAAGCACCCGGCGATCGTCGGGCTGTTCGGCGCCGGTCGGAAGCCGACGCTGCTCGGCGCGCGGGACAGCTTCGCCACGGAGGAGCGCCTGAGCGCGGCCGCGCGCACGCTGATCGCCGACGACAACCAGCCGATCGTGGCGTTCTTGCTCAACACGATCGATTCGGCGCTCAAGAGCGATCGCCTCGATTCGGCCCAGTGGACCGTCGATCGCATTCGCCCGCTGCGGGCGCTGTTTGACGCGGCCCGCGAGAGCGGGCGGGCGGTGCTGCTGTGCAGCGATCATGGCCATGTGTCGGGCCAGCGCCTGGTCTATGCGGGCCGGCAGGGATCGAGCAGCCGCTGGCGGACGCTGCTCGCCAATGACACGATCAAGGAGTTCGAGACCGCGATCCCGTCGCCGCCGGGCTGGTGCCCGGACGAGCCCAACGCCTGCGGGGTCGTGCTGATCAACGATGATCGCCACGCCTATCACGGCCAGCCAAACTTTGGTGAGCACGGCGGCGGGACTTTGGCCGAGGTCTTGACGCCCACCGTATTGCTGGGGACACCCGATCTCGCGCGCACGGAATTGGGCGACGATCAACGCCTCGCGCTCGCGCCGATGGGGCCGCCGCTTTGGTGGGTCGATGAGGTCCGTGAGCCCGAGGGTCACAAGGCCGCGGTCGAAGCCGAGGCCGAGCGGCGGTTGGCGAAGAAGCAGGCCAAGCCCCCGGCTGAGCCCCAGCCGGCCCAGCTCGCGTTGACGGCCGTCACCTCCAAGCCGCCGCCGACCCCGGCCGAGCTCGACATTCAAGCCCAAGCCCGAGCCGAGGCCGAAGCCCGGGTCGCCGAGGTCCAGTCCAAGTCCAAGGCCAAGGGCAAGAAGTGGACGCACGTCACCGAGGCCACCACCAAGCTGCTCGACAAGCTCGAGAACAACCCGCTGTTTCAGGCCCGCGCCGAGCGCCCAGCCCGCCGTGAAGCGGTGCTCGCTGCCCTCGAATACCTCTTGGAATTGCAGGACCGCGCCTCATTCGAGGCGTTCGCCGCCCACACCGGCAAGCACAAGGCGCGGGTCTCGGGGGTGGTCTCCGATCTCAGCCAGGTGCTCAACGTCGACGGCTACGACGTGCTGAGCTACGACAACCGCTCCAAGCAGGTCACGATTGACCGCGAGCTGCTGATTCAATGCTTCGGACTGTGACCATGGAAACCCCGCTTCCCAGCCCGCTCAAGCGCCGCGAGATCATCGAGGCCCTGCGCCGCGGCACCGTGCCCAGGCGTGGGCTCGAGGTGTTCGCCGTTGGGCTCGAAAAATTCGAGCAGGCCATCGACGAAGAGCTGCACGCGACCGCGGCCGGCCGCGGCCAATTCAAGGCGGTCCGCGGCGAGTACGGCACGGGCAAGACCTTCTTCGCCCGGTGGCTCGAGCACCGCGCCCGCGAGGCCGGGTTTGCGACGGCGCTCGTGCAGATCTCCGAGACCGATACGCCGCTTTATCGAATGGAGACCATCTACCGGCGGGCGCTCGAATCGTTGCAAACCCGCGAGTGGGGTCAAGCCGCGTTTCGTCGCCTGGTCGACAAGTGGTTCTACGATCTCGAGGAGGAGGCGCTCACGCGCGAGGGCGTCGACGAGGATGACCCCGAGGCGCTCGCCAAGGCGGTCGGCGAGATCCTCGAGCAGCGGCTCGCGGCGGTCGGCGAGGTCCACCCGCAGTTCTCGGCGGCGCTGCGGGGCTGTCACACCGCGCGCATGCGCGACGACCACGCGACGGCCGAGGGCCTGTTTGCGTGGCTGATGGGCCAGCCCAACGTGGGCGCTGGGATCAAGCGCGAGGCCAACCTCAAGGGCGACCTCGACCACCGCGGGGCCTCCGGGTTCTTTCGCGGGCTGCTCGCGGTGCTGCGCCAGCTCGGTCGCTCGGGGCTGGTCTTGGTGCTCGACGAGGTCGAGACGATTCAGCGGGTCCGCGCGGATAGCCGCGAGAAGAGCCTCAACGGCCTGCGCCACCTGATCGACGACATTGACGCGGGGTTTTACCCGGGCATGTATGTGCTGATGACCGGGACGCCGCAATTCTTCGATGGGCCGCAGGGGCTCAAGCGGGCGGCGGCCCTCGAGCAGCGGCCCTATGTCGATTTCAACGCCGCCGATCCCAAGCACGACAACCCTCGCGCGGTCCAGATCCGGCTGTCGCCCTTTGATCGTGAGCGCTTGCTCGAGGTCGGACGCAAGGTCCGCGATCTGTTCCCGACCGAGCACCCCGAGCGGATCCAGGCCAAGGTCGACGATTCGGTCTTGGCCTTGCTCGCCGATGGGATCGCCGGCCAGCTCGGCGGCGAGGTCGGCATCGCGCCGCGGATCTTCTTGCGCAAGCTGGTCGCCGACATCCTCGATCGTGTCGACCTGTTCGATGACTTTGAGCCGCTGCGCGACTACAAGCCGATGGTCGCGGCGGCCGAGCTCAGCGACGAAGAGCGAGCGGCGGCGCGCTTGGGTGAGGCGCCGGAGCGCTCGGTCGACGACATCGAGATTGAGCTGTGATGACCAGCTTTGATCGGCTCTCGCCGGCGCTCAAATACCAGATCGTCAACACCCTCGGCTTCACGGGGCTCCGGCCCGTGCAGCTCCAGACCATCGACGCGGTCTTGGACGGGGACAACTGCGTGGTCCTCGCGCCGACCGCAGGTGGTAAGACCGAGGCGGCGTTCTTCCCCTTGCTGTCGGCGATGAACGACCAGGATTGGCGGCCCGTGTCGGTCTTGTATCTGTCGCCGATCCGCGCGCTGCTCAACAATCAAGAGGCCCGGGTCGAGCGCTACGCTGGGCTGCTGGGGCGCCGCGCGTTCAAATGGCACGGCGATACGGCGCCGTCCAAGCGCCAGCGCTTCATCGCCGATCCCAGCGACATCTTGCTGACCACGCCCGAGTCGCTCGAGGCCATGATGATGAGCCTGCGGGTCCCGGCGCGGGCGTTATTCGCGGGGCTCCGCGCGGTGATCGTCGATGAGGTCCACGCGTTCGCCGATGACGATCGTGGCGCGCACCTCTCGGCGGTGCTCGAACGCCTGACCCGGGTGTGCGGGCGGGATGTCCAGCGGCTCGGGCTATCGGCCACCGTTGGCAACCCCGACGAGATCCTGCGGTGGTTGCAGGGCAGCTCCGCGCGGGGCGGTCTGGTGGTCTCGCCGCCCAAGCCCAAGGTCGAGCCCAAGCTCAGCTTGGATTATGTCGCGACCCCGGCCAACGCCGCGACCCTGATCAAGCGCCTGCACCCGAATCGCAAGCGCCTGGTGTTCGTCGACAGTCGGCGCGGGGTCGAGGAGCTCGGCAAGCTCTTGTTGCAGGCCGAGGTCGACACGCACGTCACCCATGGGTCGTTGTCCGCGGCCCAGCGCCGTGACACGGAGGAGGCGTTTGAGCGGGGCAGCGATTGTGTGATCGCGGCGACCAGCGCGCTCGAGCTTGGTATCGACATTGGC
>Ga0114946_10003474_pt1 | contig 10613 bp, 9 predicted proteins | sample WalLakDeSediment_FD_88676 | JGI IMG/M metagenome (GOLD analysis project Ga0114946, IMG submission 88676) | Lake sediment microbial communities from Walker lake, Nevada to study Microbial Dark Matter (Phase II) - Walker Lake 11/02/13 Deep Sediment | ecosystem: Environmental > Aquatic > Freshwater...
AAATGAATTGTTTCTTAAAAGCCATATCTCAAAAAATATTTTTCGGGATTCAGTATATTTAATGCGGCTGTCCAGTACAGTCAGGGAGTTTGATGGAGTAATCGAAGCCGAAGTGATTATCGGCACCGATCATAATAAAAAGTTTCTTCGCTCCGGAGGCCTCTGGACAGAAAAAATTGAAACGGAAGCCGGAGCGAACGACTTGATTATTGCAGTTAAAGCGGAAGATGAAGAAAAGGCGGACAGGGCCATTGAAAGCGCCCTTGAAGAGTTAAACAAATCTGTAGAAAGAGATAATTTATTGGGCGATTTTGTACCGAGAACCTTTGAAACTGCCTTAAAAAACCTTTCCGGAGCCAACCTGGCCTTGCTTTCAATCCCCGGCCGTTATGTAAAACGGGAAGCAGATAAAATTCTTGATGCCGGCTTGAATCTGATGATCTTCAGTGACAATGTTCCTCTCGAGACTGAAGTTGAACTAAAGAAGAAAGCCGGTGAGAAAGGACTGCTGGTCATGGGCCCTGATTGCGGAACAGCAATTATTAACGGAGTTCCCCTTGCCTTCGCCAATGAAGTTAAGCGTGGGCATATCGGGATTGTTGCCGCGGCAGGCACCGGCCTGCAAGAAGTTTCGACTTTAATTAACAACCTTGGGGAAGGAATCAGCCAGGGGATCGGCACCGGCGGAAGAGATGTAAAAGCTGCGGTAGGCGGTATAACCATGATCCAGGGCCTGAAGGCGCTGCTCAACGATGAAAATACCGAAGTAGTTGTGATAATCTCAAAGCCCCCTGATCGTGAAGTGATGGAAAAGGTGCTTGAAATAGCTTCAACCGCCAAAAAACCTGTAGTGGTTAACTTTATAGGCGGCGAACTTCAGCCGGTCGTAGAAGCAGGTTGCGAAAGTGCAGCCACCCTAAAAGAAGCCGCCCAAAAAGCGGTGAACCTCTATCGCAAACAGGCTGTAGACAGCATAAGATCTTTTGATACAGCGGATCAGACGATGATTGGAAAAGAAAAGGATCGCTTCAGTGATGGGCAAAGATACCTGCGCGCTCTTTACTCGGGTGGTACCCTCGCTTATGAATCACTGGTTTTGTTGCAAGATAGTATAGGGAAAATCTATACCAACCTTAGTTTTAAAAACTCCGAAAAAATTGAGGATGTATATAAAAGCAAAGAACATACTATTATTGATTTTGGTGAAGATGAGTTTACCCAGGGGCGCCTGCATCCGATGATTGACCCCGCCCTGCGCAACAGCCGGATTATCGAAGAAGCGAAAGATCCTGATACTGCCGTAGTTATGCTCGATTTGGTCTTAGGTTACAATGCTCACCCTGATCCGGCCGGCTCAGCTTTGGAAGCGATCAAAGAAGCTAAAAAGATTGCGGAAAAAGAGGGCCGCCACATTTGCTTTGTAACAACTGTTTGCGGCACTGATGAAGATGTTCAGAACCGAAGCGAACAGGTTGCCAAGCTTGAGAAAGAAGATGTTCTGGTTTTTTCCAGTAACACCGACGCAGCTGTTTTTATAGCCAGTTTACTATCCTGAAATATAAGGCAGTTTTGATTTGATGTAAAGGAGGGGAAAACAATGGAGACTCTATTCGAGAGCGAGCTAAAAGTCATAAATATGGGACTTGAAGGTTTTGCCGAGACCCTTAAAGAAAGAGGAACAAGTGTTTTACACGTGCGCTGGCAACCGCCGGCGATGGGTGACGATGATCTGCTCAGTTTGCTAGATAAATTAAAATAAAGCCCTGGAGGTGTAATTTTCATGAGTAAGATTGATCAGGCAAATCAAGAAGCTGTAGAAAAGATGATGATGTCAAGGCCGGTTTGGGTCGATATCGGCAAAGCCAGGGATGTAATTCCCGGTATGAAGGATAATTTATTCCTCCATGCCGGGCCGCCGATCAACTGGGATAGAATGAGCGGCCCTCTAAAGGGAGCAATTATTGGCGGGTTAATTTACGAAGGAAGAGCAAAAGATACTGCCGAAGCGGAAAAAGCAGCTGCATCCGGGGAAATTGAATTCGCTCCCTGCCATCACCATAACGCTGTAGGACCGATGGCCGGGGTAACAACTCCTTCCCAAATGGTTTTTATCATCGAAGATAAGGAGTGGGGCGGTTACACCTATTCCAATATGAATGAAGGTTACGGTAAGGTGCTGCGTTACGGCGCTTATGATGATGAAGTAATTAATCGTTTGCGCTGGCTCGATGAAGTATACGCTTCGGTACTAAAAGAAGCGGTTCACCTGGCCAAGGGTGTTGACATGAAATCGATTATTGCCCAGGCCCTGCACATGGGTGATGACGGCCATAACCGCAACCGGGCGACTACTTCACTTTTCATAAGAACGATTGCGCCATTTGTAGTTGAAACTGAATGGGGCAAAAAGACTGATTACGACGCTCCACGCCTCGACCTCTCCAACGTATCCGACTATTTCAAAGGAAAGAAAACCACCGCGGCCGCAGAAGTGCTTGCGTTTATGCACAGCAACGACCTGACTTCTCTCAATGCAATTATGGCCGCCTGTAAGAGTATGGCTTTGGCAGCTCATGGAGTTGAAAATTCGACTGTCGTAACAACCATGGCCCGCAACGGCACTGATTTTGGCATCAGGGTCAGCAGTACGGGAGATAAGTGGTTTACGGCGCCGGCCAATGTTCCTGACGGCCTATATTTTTCCGGTTACAAGGCATCGGATGCGAATCCGGATATCGGGGATAGTGTCATCACTGAAACTGTCGGAATTGGCGGTTTCGCCATGGCTGCTGCTCCGGCAATTGTCAACTTTATCGGTGGTTCGCCGGCTGATGCATTTGATGCTACCAATGAAATGTATGAAATTACTGTTGCCGAAAACAATAATTTCAATATACCGGCCATGGATTTTAAAGGCACACCTACCGGCATCGATGTCCGCAAGGTTGTCGAGAAGAATATTGTCCCGCGGATCAATACCGGTATTGCTCACAAGAACCCTGGAATCGGCCAGGTAGGGGCCGGCATTGTTAAACCGCCGATGGAGATTTTCATTGATGCCATAAAAGAACTGGCCCGGTAATCAATTAAATATGATGAAAGGTTTTTACTTATGATCATGGAGGTGAACCAGGGAAATGCTGTCATATGATTATGTAAAATGTACTGATTTAAACCAGGCATTCGAGCTGCTGGAAGGCACAGACCATATATATCCTCTTGCCGGCGGAACAGACCTGATGGTTGGCATGCGCGGAGGTAAATTTGCTGCTAAAATGCTGATGGATATTAAGGGATTGCCGGAATTAAAAGTCCTTAAGGAAGACGAAAATGGGATCACAATAGGTGCGGCAGTCACCTTGAACGAAATTACACTTTATCCTCCTGTCAGGGAAAATGTTCCGATCCTGGCCGAAGGATGCCACAGCGTCGGCAGTTACTCTATCCGCAACAGGGCCACTATAGCCGGTAATATCTGTAATGCTTCACCGGCAGCGGATACCGCCGCACCACTTTACTGTTTGAATGCACTAGTTAATATTGCCGGTTCAGGCGGGACAAGAACTGTACCGATTGAAGAATTTTTCATCGGGCCGGGGAAAAATGCCCTGCAAAAAGGCGAGCTCGTCCAATCGATTTTAATACCGAAGCCTTATCCGGATGGAAAAGGAACCTACTGCAAAGCTTCCCGTACAGGATCGGTAGATCTGGCTTCTGTGGGTGTGGCAGTTCAGAGGTGGGGCGACCAGGTTAAAATTGCCATTGGAGCGGTTGCTGCCACTCCGGTCAGAGCTTTTTCCGTTGAGAAGGCGGTCAATGAAAATGGTGAGAAAGACTGGTCTAAAGCAGCAAAATTATCCTGTGACGATATCTCACCAATTACCGATATTAGGTGCTCCCGGGAATACCGCTATCACGTAGTTGAAGTTCTGGTCCGGCGTGGGCTGGAACAGATAATGGGGGTGTGAAAATGACTGAAAAAAGAACTGTAAACTTTGTCGTAAATGGCGATAAAGAGTCCAGGGAAACAGAAACTGATCAGACTCTTTTGAAGTTTATCAGGGAAGAACTGTACCTGACAGGTACAAAGGGTGGCTGTGAAATAGGAGAATGCGGCGCCTGCACAGTATTGCTGGACGGCAAACCGGTTAATTCCTGCTTAATTTTAGCAGTTGAACTGGACGGTAAAGACCTGGTAACCATAGAAGGTCTTTCAAAAAACGGTGAAATGGATCGCATCCAGAAGGCTTTTATAGACCATGCCGCTTTTCAGTGCGGCTACTGCACACCTGGGATGATCATGGCGGCCCGCGCACTTCTTGATCGCAACCACAGCCCGACGGATGAAGATATAAATGAAGCTTTAAGCGGCAATCTCTGCCGCTGTGGCGCATACCAGGAAATAAGGGAGGCCATTAAAGCCTCCTCTAAACAGTAGGCGGGAAAGGAGGAAAAAGATATGACTGAATTAAAATGTGTAGGAACTTCAGTAGAGCGCAAAGATGCCATAGAAAAGGTTACCGGTAGAGCTGAATTTATCGAAGACCGTTTCATAGGCCCGCTGCTCTATGCAAAGATGAAAAAAAGCACCTTGGCGCACGGCAAGATAAAGAAGCTCGATGTGTCGAGAGCGTTGGAACACCCCGGTGTTAAAGCTGTTTTAACGGGTAAAGATTACCCGAACAAGATCGGACTTTACCTTGTGGACAGGGATTTTATGGCTGTCGAAAAAGTCCGTTTTTGGGGTGAACCGGTAGCTCTTGTCGCTGCAGTCACGGAAAAAGCAGCCGCTGAAGCGGTTGAACTGATTGAAGTTGAATACGAGGAACTACCCGGTGTATTTGATCCCTTCGAAGCCCTGAAACCTGAAGCGCCGATCATTCATGAAGATCTCGGGAACTACGAAGTTGTCCCGATTTTTTACCCAAAACCGGGAACGAATGTTGCCAACCATTTTAAATTGCGCAAGGGTGATACAGTAAAAGGTTTTGCCGAAGCTGATATTGTCATCGAGAAAGAATATATCGTTCCTCAAATGCAGCATGTGCCAATCGAAACCCACAAGGCCGCTGCCCAATGGAGCCCTGATGGCAAACTTACGATCTGGAGCACTGCCCAGTCGCCAAATGTTGTACGTCAGCTTCTGGCCAAAGCTTTTGAGATGCCAATGCATAAAATAAGGGTTATCTCAAGTTTCATCGGTGGTGGGTTTGGTTGTAAAGCCGGGGCTTCACTCGAAGGCCTGGTTGTGCCCCTGGCCCGTAAATTTCCCGGTTATGTGGTGCGCATTGTTTTTAACCGCGAAGAGGACATGCAGGGTACCTTTACCAGGCAGGCTCTTTACGCAACCCTTAAAACCGGAGTCCGCAAAGATGGTCGCATCACTGCGCTTGAATATAAAATGATTTGGGATGGCGGAGCTTACACGGAGTACGGCGTAAATATTGTCCGTGCTGCGGGTTACAGTTCGACGGGCGCTTACGACATACCCAATGTTAAAACCGATTCGTATTGCGTTTACACCAATAACTCCATAGGAGGACCTGTCCGAGGGTTTGGAATGTGTGAAATGCAGTGGGGCATTGAACGACAAATAGAAGAAATTGCCAAAAAACTGGACATGGATCCACTAGATGTACGTTTGATCAATGGTATGAAAGAAGGCTCTACAACTGCTGCCGGACAGGTAGTGCATAATGTGAGCTACGATAAATGCCTGAAAACTGTGGCTGAAAAAATAGGCTGGGGCAAAAAGGAAGGCAAATTCCGCGGTAAGGGCATAGCCGGCCTGGTTAAATGCCCTGCTCAGCCCAGTAACGCCGCCTCCTCGGCTATTATCCGCATTAACGAAGATGGCACAGCCCATGTTATGGTTGGGGCGACAGAGATGGGTCAGGGCATGCTGACGGCGATTAGCCAGATTGCTTCTGAAGCTCTGAACATACCTTTAGACAGGATTGATATCAAGGTTCCCGATACAGATTTTACCCCGTACGAGTGGCAAAGTGTAGGCAGCAGGATTACTTACACCTGTGGCACATCGGTCAAGCGGGCCGCTGAAGATGCTCTGGGGCAAATTTACCGGGTAGCGGCAGATCTTCTCGAAGTGCCTGTAGGGGATCTTACATTTGACGGTAAGAAGATCTATTCAACAAAAGATCCCGATATAAAGGCAACGATCCGTGAAGTGGCCGATAGTTGTAAGAAATGTACTGGTGAAGGAATTGCCGGTCCGATTATCGGCAGGGGTTCTTTCGTTCCTACCAATATGACCAACCTCGATCCGGAAACCGGCCAGGGCAACCCGGGGCTGTTTTATTGCTTCGGGGCTACGGCAGTTGAAGTGGAAGTAGATCCTGAAACAGGTGTAGTTAAAATTCTCCAGCTGGCCAGTTCAATTGATGCCGGTAAAGCAGTTAACCCGCAGTTGTGCAAAGCCCAATTGCACGGTGGAACGATTATGGGTCTCTCAACGGCACTTTATGAAGAAGTCCGGTTTGACAAGGGTATTATCCTTAACCGGAACTTTACAGACTACAAGATAGCGACCATAGAGAACACCCCGCATATTGACAGCTTTATCATTGAAACTCCTGAAGTTAACGGCCCCTACGGTGCACGTGGCATAGGTGAGCAACCAATGATTGGAGTTGCACCGGCGATTGCCAATGCCGTCTGCGATGCTCTCGGTGTTGAATTTAACACTTTCCCGTTAACACCGGAGAGGGTCTGGCAGGCCCTTAAAAACAAAAAGTAGTTAAATTAAATAAATACAGTTGCTGGGGGTGCGATTTTTCGTACCCCTTGATCTGTAAAGTGAGCTGAATACTAAATGATCCCACGGAAAGTTGTAATTCGCGGTGCCGGAGATCTGGCTACAGGTGTGGCCCACCGCCTTTGGAGATCCGGATTTTCAGTGGTTATGCTTGAATTGCCAAAACCTCTGGTCGTACGCAGGACAGTTTCCTTTGCTGCGGTAGTTTACGAAGGCAGCATAGTTGTTGAATCAGTACAGGCGGAACTATGTAGTTCGCCCGATAGGGTTAATGAATATTTCACCAGAAAGGTCATCCCCGTATTAATCGATCCTCATGCTGAATCACTTGCCATGCTTCAGCCCTCCACGGTTGTTGATGCAATTATGGCCAAAAATAATAAAGTAACCGGAATTGAGGATGCCGGTCTGGTGATCGGTATAGGACCCGGGTTTACTGGCGGCAAAGATGTTCATGCCGTGGTAGAGACAAAAAGGGGTCTTAATCTTGGCCGGGTGTTCTACGAAGGGTCAGCCGCAGAAGATACTTTGGAACCGGGAATAATCGATGGGTACGGCAGGGAAAGGCTCTTAAGATCTCCTTCCGGGGGTATTTTTGAACCTCTGAAAAAAATCGGCGATTTGGTGAAAGCCGGTGAAACAGTAGCCGCAGTGGGCCGGGAGGAGATTAAATCGGCAATCGATGGAATGGTCCGCGGCATGCTATATCCTGGCCTGGAAGTTACAGAAGGGATGAAAGTCGGGGATATAGATCCCCGGGGAGAATCTGCTGATTATAAAAGTATTTCAGACAAAGCAAGGGCAGTTGGCGGAGGCGTACTCGAAGCAATCCTGCACCGCTATTTCGCCGGGAATACTCTATAAGCTCTTGTTTCTAAGCTTTATTTTTGAACCGGTTGGCTAAATATGATATAGTTTTCATAGGGAAAAGATCAATTTAATTTCGGGAGAATAGATATGAACACACAGGGCAATGCACTGAATATTGATGCAATGGAATATTGCTATTGTTATAAATGCAATAAAATTAAAGATGGTACCGATCTGATCATGACTGAAAAAGGCTTGCAATGCTGCAAGTGCGGTGGATACGACCTCGGAGAAGCCGGATGGGTTGCATGTCCTTATCAGAAGATGTCAGCTGTTAAATGTCCCCTGGCAGGGAAAGGTATTATTGATAACGGTTTTGGACTCGAATGTACTGATCGCTGCTTCTTTCGTATATAGATTAAGTTTTTTATGATTGATAAAGGATAGTTCTAAGGTGTTTAATGAATCAGCTGCAGCTTGAACATTCATTGGGAGCAAAATCACCGGCTGTTATTTCTTTTTATGGAGCCGGAGGAAAAACTACCCTAATATCAAGACTTGCTGAAGAAATAAGCTCCTCCGGCCGAAAAGTGCTCCTTACTACAACTACAAAAATACTCATTCCGCAGGGTATACCTCTTTTTTTCAATGAAGAAACAGAAAAATCTATCCGAGCGCTTAAAAGGCACTTTAACGAAAGCAGCATTGCTGTTTTGGGAAGAAGGATGCTCAGGGATAACAAAATTGAAGGGATTTCTGCACAGGAAGTGCAACAATTACGCGATCTACTTCAGGTTACAGTCCTGGTAGAGGCAGACGGCGCCAGAGGTTTGCCAATCAAAGGATACACTTCAAACGAACCGGTTTTGCCGTCATGTTCCGATTTAATTATTGCTGTGATCGGTGCTGACGCACTGGGAGCTACTCTTTCTTCGAAAAATGTTCACCGCCTAACAAAAGTTACAGAAGAAACCGGGGCTGAAGAAGGCTCAATTATTAACGAACAAATTGTTGGTGATGTTTTCAAGTATATGTTAAAGCTCGGCCGAATCCAGGCACCGGGTGCTGGAGCAGTCTGTTTATTGAACAAGGCAGACTTGCTTAAGGATCCCGGCTCGACAGCTCTTCAATTGTCCAGGCTGCTGTCGGGGCATCAAAACCCTCCTGAACAATTATTAATAACTGCAGGAAATGATATAGATCCTGCTAAAATCACGTTTTGCCTGAAAAACGGAGAGCTAAGTGCTGATATTTCATGTATTGTTCTTGCAGCAGGACTTTCAACTCGTATGGGCAGAGACAAGCTTGCTTTGCCGTTCAGTAATACTACTATATTTGAAAATACCCTGGAACAGATAAGAGGATCCGGAATTAAAGATATTATTATTGTTGTCAGGCCGGGCAGTCCGTGGCTCGAGAAGTTAAACAGTGAAACATACAAACTGATCGAAAACCCGTTATATCGCACCGGCATGGCTTCCTCCCTTAAAGCAGGCCTGAACGCGGTTGGCAAAAAGACCCAGGGAGTTATAATCGCCCTTGCCGACCTGCCGTTTGTGACTCCGGCTATTTACAGAAAACTAGTTGAAAATTATCGCAACAAACTAAAACTTGTTACCTACCCGACTTACAGGGGGAAGCGGGGCAATCCTACTCTTTTTGACCGCAGGGTTTGGCCTGATTTGATGAGCATCTCGGGTGACCAGGGGGGAAGGGGCCTTATCGAAAAAATGGATGAATATAAAATAGACCGGGTCGAAACCGAACTACCCGAGATTATCTTTGACATTGATACTCCGGATGACTACAGGAGGCTTCTTAATAATATCAATCGCTGCAATCAATAACCGGGAGGAGGCTGTCTATAAACATGAATTTAAACGTAAGTGTAATTGGAACTGTATTTATCGACTGCAAAGGGTTTTCCCACCACAAATACTATCCAGACGGGAGAAATTTAGGGGATATCGAGTTTGTTCATGGTGGCGTTGGCCGAAATGTAGCTGAAAACCTGGCCAAACTCGATTTGCCCTTAACCCTGGTTTCAACGGTTGATAAAACTGCGCTGGGGAATGAGGTTATCGATCGTTTAAAACAGAGAAATGTAGATACATCTTTAATCTTAAAGACAGAAAAGGATGGCATGGGTATGTGGCTGGCCCTGATCAATGAATGCGGTGATCTGGTTGGCTCTATTTCAAAAATGCCTGATTTAAACTTGCTTGAAAAACTGATTAACGAAAGGGGTGAAGAGATTGTAGAAAAATCATCGCACATAATTTTGGAGCTCGATTTAAACGAAAAAATTACAAGCGATGTTCTGAATCTATGTAATAAGATGAATAAACCGGTCTACGGTATTCCGGGTAATCTCGATATAGTTATGAAGAACCTCGATATCCTGCCCAGACTGGAATGCTTTATCTGTAACGATTTTGAAGCGGGAAATATTATCGACAAAGATTTGAACGGTTTAGATGTAAACCCGGCAATAGAGCTTCTTAAAGATAATTTATTTGTTGAAGGGAAAAGATCACGCTATACTATTGTGACACTGGGCAGCCAGGGTTCAATCTATCATGACGCAGGCAATAACTTGGTTGACCATAGGCCTGCTATACCGACACAAGTTGTAGATACAAGCGGTGCTGGCGACGCATTTTTTTCCGGTACCGTGATGGGTCTGATTAAAGGTATGCCGATTGAAAAGGCAGTTGATTGCGGAACGAAGATAGCCTCATGGACTATCAGCTCCAGTGAAAGTATCTGTCTCGACCTGAAAAACAAAGCCCGCGAAGATAACTTCCATCTGATCGATTAGGCAAATGAAACAATACTGGTGAGCCATCAAGGATTCGAACCTGGGACACCCTGATTAAATAGACCAAGTGACGCGTGTATCACTTTTAACAGTCACAGCGATTTTACGTATGGCTAAAATGATCTTTTCAAGCTCATCCATATTTTTCGCTTCAACAAAGGCGATGATATCATCTGGCCCCGTTACAGCATGAGCCTGTTTAACTCC
>Ga0114946_10003475_pt1 | contig 10611 bp, 11 predicted proteins | sample WalLakDeSediment_FD_88676 | JGI IMG/M metagenome (GOLD analysis project Ga0114946, IMG submission 88676) | Lake sediment microbial communities from Walker lake, Nevada to study Microbial Dark Matter (Phase II) - Walker Lake 11/02/13 Deep Sediment | ecosystem: Environmental > Aquatic >...
GCTCCCGGCGGCGGCATTTCATAACCGTTATTCTAGTTCGCGTCGACGTTGAATGGAGATTCGCATGGCCCGCTACGCGATCACCCTGGCGCTGAGCTTCATGCTGGCCCCGCTGGCGGCCGCAGCGGGCGATATTCTGCGCATCGCCAACCCCGGCCATCCGGCCTCCCTGGACCCGCACCGCATCACCGGCGTATGGGAAAACCGCATCGTCGGCGACATGCTCATGGGGCTCACCACGGAGGGTCCGGGAGGCGAAGTCACCGGCGGCGCGGCAGAATCCTGGGATGTCTCGGCCGATGGCCTGCGCTACGAGTTCAGGCTGCGCAAACATCTTTGGTCGGACGGAACACCGGTGACCGCGGAAGACTTTGTCTATTCATTCCGCCGCATGATGTCCGGCGAGACCACGTCGCCCTATGCACAGTTCTTCTGGGTGATCGAGAACGGCCAGTCGGTCACTTCGGGCGATGCGCCCCCGGAGGCGCTGGGCGTGGAGGCGCTCGCCGCGGATCGGCGCATCATCACCGGGCGCGTGCTCGGCAGCGGCGAACGGCCCGCCTGGGGCCTTGTACCTCCCGGCACCGCCGATTACCCGGCGCCGGCACACCCGGAGTGGCACGACCAGGAGATGGATGAGCGCCGGGAGCGGGCGCAGGGCCTGATGCGCGAAGCCGGCTTCGGCCCCCGGGCGCCGCTCCGAGTGCACCTGCGCTATCCGCTGTCGGAAAACGAGCGGCGTGTCGCCATCGCGCTGCAGTCCATGTGGCGGGGAATTTTCATCGCGGCCGAACTCGACCGGGCCGAGACGGCGATTCATTACTCGGCACTGCAGCAGGGCGACTTCGATCTCGGCCTGGCAAGCTGGCTCGCCGTCTACGACGACGCGCAGACCTTCACGCTGCTGCTCCAGACCGAGAGCGGCCCCAATAATCTCGGCAACTATTCGCACCCCGAATACGATCGCCTGGCGGATGCAGCCTCGCGCGAGGCCGACTCCGCGGCGCGGGCCCGCCTGCTGAGCGAGGCCGAAACGCTCGCCATGCGGGAACAGGCGCTGATCCCGCTCTATCACCACTCGGCGCGCAACCTCGTCAGCCCGCGCGTAATCGGCTGGCAGGACAATATGCTCGATGTGAATCGCAGCCGTTATCTCGGTCTTGCGGAGGCACAGGACTGAGCACCCACACCACGAATGTCTCGCTGTTGTACGCTAGGCTCCGTGCACTCCCTCACAGAGAATGACCCTATGAAGCTGTATGACATGCGCGTCGCGCCCAACCCCCGCCGGGTGCGGGTTTTCCTGGCCGAGAAAGGCATCGAGGTGCCGCGGGTCGAGGTCAACATACGCGCGGGGGAAAATCTCCAGCCGGAATTCCTCGCCGTCAATCCGCGCGGGGTATTGCCGACGCTGCAGCTGGAAGACGGCACGATCATCGACGAGAGCACGGCAATCTGCCGTTATTTCGAAGCGCTGCGGCCCGACCCGCCGCTGATGGGTCGGACTGCGCTGGAAAAGGCCATGATCGAGTGCTGGAACCGGCGCATCGAGTTCGATGCCGGGCAACCCGTCATCGACGCCTTCCGCAACAGCTACCCGCCCTATGCCGAGCGCGCGGTGCCCGGCAAGTCCGGCTTCAAGGCGATCCCCGAGCTGGTCGAGCGCGGCAAGGCGCGCCTCGCGGAGTTCTACCCGGCGATCGACCGGCGCCTTGCGGATTCCGAGCATGTCGCCGGACCGGCCTACTCGATTGCGGACATCACGCTGCTTTGCATCGTGGATTTCGCGCGCGCCGTGAAACTGCCGTCGCCCGAAGGACTCGAGCACCTGGCGCGCTGGCACGCACAGGTTTCCGCACGCCCCAGCGCAGTTGCCTGAACGGGGCCGGCCGGAGCTTCAGTCTTTTTCGGCCAGGCGACGCTCGAGCGACGCGACCCGATCCTCGAGCTCGTACACGCTGCGCGCCATTTCGTCGAGGGTCTTCGGCAAGAAGGCGCCGGCCGGGGGGCCGCTGATCAACGTGGTCATCGCCTTCACGTACTCGGGGTCGGCAAGGGCGACCTCGCCGAGATTCGACAGCGTGAATCGCGGCCGATTGGCCGGCGACAACACCTCGATGGCCACCCACCTGGCGGCGTTGCGCCGGTCCGCATCTTCCATCGCCGGGTGCTGCCACCAGCAGATCTTGGTGATCCGCTCGGGGTGCGGGAGGACCGCGCGCAGGTCATCGCTGGGCCCCTGGCTGCCGACCATGTGCTGCTCCGCAAGCGCCCGCAGATTCGGCGCGGAGCCGACCAGCATCGCCCGGTCGCGCTCGTATAGCGCATAGACGCCCGGGCCGTCGGGAATCTTGTTCAGGCTGAATCGGCTCATGGCTCCCTCTTCCCTGGCTGCAGTAACCCTATTTTAGCGCGTTCGCCGCGCCTGGCATCACGACTTTCCGCAGTCAGGCATCGGGGCGGGCGTCGGGCTGCACGTCTGCGGCGGCCTGCCGGAATGGTTCCAGTTGTCCGCAAGCGCTCTCGACCCTCAGGAGCGTCGGATACGCGTCGAGGTCGCACCGGTACCGCCGCGCATTGTAGAGCTGCGGCACCAGGCAACAATCGGCCAGTCCGGGCACGTCGCCATGGCAGAACCGGCCGGCTTCCGGCTCGCTCGTGAGTCGCGTCTCAAGCGCGTTCAGGCCCTCGATGATCCAGTGCCGGTACCACTCGTCGCGGTGCGCATCGTCGACGCCGAGCTCGTCGCGCAGGTACTGCAGCACGCGCAGGTTGTTCAGCGGGTGGATATCACTGGCGACGAGCTGCGCCAGGCTGCGGACCCGGGCGCGCCCCGCCGGGTCCGACGGCAGCAGCGGCGGCGCGGGACGCGTCTCTTCGAGGTACTCGATGATCGCCAGCGACTGGGTCAGCACGCGTCCGTCGATTTCCAGCGCCGGCAACAAACCTTGGGGGTTCAGCGCCAGGAACGCCGGTTTGCGCTGCTCGCCGCCGTCGCGCAGCAGGTGCACCGGCGCCGATTCCCAGGCCAAGTCTTTCAGGTTCAGCGCGATGCGGACCCGCCAGGCGGCGGAACTGCGCCAGTAGCCGTGGAGCCGGATGCGGCCGGAATCAGGGCCGGTAGGGCTCATAGACGTGCTCGATCGATCCAAAGATGTTCCGCCCCTCGCGATCGAGCATTTCGATCTTCACCCGGGCGCCGTATGACAGGAACGGTGTCGTGGGCCGGCCGTCACGAATGATCTCCAGCATCCGCTTCTCGGCCAGGCAGGATGCGCCGAGCGACTCGTCCTGGTTGGCCACCGTGCCCGAGCCGATGATCGTGCCGGCCGCCAGCGGCCGGGTCCTTGCCGCATGGGCGAGCAGCTCATGAAAGGAGAACTGCATGTCCACACCGGCCTCGGGCGCGCCGAATCGCTCGCCGTCGAGCCAGGTGACCAGCGGCAGGTGGACCTTGCCGTCGCGCCACGCGTCGCCGAGCTCGTCCGGCGTCACCATCACCGGCGACAGGGCCGAGCGCGGCTTGCTCTGCAGGAATCCGAAGCCCTTGGCCAGCTCCGCGGGGATCAGGTTGCGCAGCGACACGTCGTTCACGAGGCAGATCAGCCGCACATGCCCGGCCGCCTCCTCCGGGGTGACGCCCATCGGCACATCGTCCGTGACCACGCAGACCTCGGACTCGAAGTCCATACCGAACTCCTCGCTGGTTACCGGGATGGTGCCCACCGGGGGCAGGAAGCCGTCACAGGCCGCCTGGTACATCAGCGGGTCGGTCAGGAAGCTCGGCGGCATCTCCGCGCCGCGTGCGCGCCGCACCCGTTCCACATGTGCGAGGTAGGCGCTGCCATCGAGGAACTGGTAGGCACGCGGCAGCGGCGCCGCGAGGTCCTCCACTTTGAGCGCGAACGCATCGTCCACCCGCCCCGCCTCGAGATCCTCGAACCGCTGTCGCAGCCCCCCTGCCGTGCGGTCCCAGTCGTCAAGCGCCGCCTGGAGGGTCGGCGCGATGTCGTTCGCGGGGGCCGCGCGGGCAAGGTCCCGGCTTACCACGACCAGTGCGCCGTCGCGTCCGCCGCTCTTCAGGCTGCCCAACTTCAAGCGCCACCTCCCTTCCAGCTGTCGACGTACTCGTCCCATTCCACGCCCGCGGCCCCGTCGGCGACTTCCAGCGCGTCGCGCGTGTCCAACATCACGGCGACTTCATTGGTGCCCTTCGCCGGCTGGCTCAGCATGTTTTTCAGCGCCTTCGGATGCGGGCCGTGGGTAAAGCCGCAGGGATGCAGGGTGATCATGCCGGGATGGATGTTGTCGCGCGAGAAAAATTCGCCCGAGTGGTAGAAGAGGACCTCATCGAAATCGTCGTTGTTGTGGAAAAACGGCACCTTCAATGCATCCGGGTCGCTTTCGAAAGGACGCGGCACGAAGGTGCACACCACGAAGCGGCCGGCCAGAAAGGTCGTATGGGCCGAGGGCGGCAGGTGATAGCGGTGCGACATGAGCGGCCGGATGGCGCGCCAATTGATGCGCACGGGCGCGAGGTCGCCCTTCCAGCCGACCGCGTCCAACGGATTGTAGGGATAGGTGATCACTGACACCTGCTCGCGACGCTTTACCTCGACCTGCCACTCGCGATCGTCCTGCTGGGCGAGGAAGGCCTCGTCGATGGCCGGGGTGTCCAGCATCGCCTGATCGAAGATCGCATGCGGCCCGAGCAGGCCCTTGTCCGGCAGCCGGTAACTGTCGTTGGTCGCCTCGATCAGCAGCGCCGAGATCGGCCCGTCGACCTCCAGCCGCCACATCGTGCCGCGCGGCAGCAGCAGGTAGTCCCCTGCCGCGAGCTCGAGGCGGCCGTAGTCGCAGAACAGGCGCGCGCTGCCGGAGTGCAGGAACAACAGCTCGTCGCCGTCCGAGTTGCGCGCCAGGGCCGGCATGCTGCGCGCGAGCTGCCAGTGCCGGAAGCGCACCGCGGCATTGTGGAGCAGCAAGGTGGCCGCCCACGGGGAATCCGCGTCGGCCGCCAGCCGGGTGGTGTCGAAGGCCCGCGGCCTGAGCGGTCCCTCGAAATCGCTCCAGCCGGTCGGTGGACGCCGGTGATACATGTGGGTCGCCGGGCCGAAGAAGCCCTCCTTGCCCAGCTCTCGCTCGAAGGTGCCCTCGGGCAGGTCCGCATGGGCCTGGCGCGAGGCTGCCCCCTCCACTTTCGGGAAGGCGATCCATTTCTTCATCAGGATTCTCCCGGCGCAGCGACTGCTATAGCACGCCCCGCCGCATCTGGTCGCGCTCGATGGACTCGAACAGGGCCTGGAAGTTGCCCTCGCCGAAACCCTCGTTGCCCTTGCGCTGGATGATCTCGAAGAAGATCGGCCCGACGCAGGTCTGGGTGAAGATCTGCAGCAAGAGGCGTTGCTGGGTTTCCTTGTCGGCATCGATCAGGATGCGGGAGTCCTGCATCCGCACGAGATCTTCCTTGTGCCCCGGTACCCGGCCGTCCACCATTTCATAATAAGTATCGGGCACATCGAGGAACTCGATACCGTCGGCGCGCAGGGCCTCGACAGAGGCGTAGATGTCATTGGTGAACAGCGCGATGTGCTGGATACCCTCGCCGTTGTACTCATCGAGATATTCGGCAATCTGCGACTTGTCGTCGGTGGCCTCGTTGATAGGGATCCGCACCATCCCGTCCGGCGCCGTCATGGCGCGCGAGACCAGCCCGGTCTGGGCGCCCTTGATATCGAAATAGCGGATCTCGCGGAAGTTGAATATGCGCTCGTAGAAGCCCGCCCACTTGTCCATGTTGCCCTGGTAGACATTGTGGGTCAGGTGGTCGATGAAGGTCAGGCCGAATCCCTCCGGATTGCGATCGATACCGTCGAAATACTCGAAGTTGTTGTCGTAGATCGAGCCGCGCTCGCCATAACGGTCCACCAGGTACAGGGCGCTGCCGCCGATGCCCTCGATCACCGGGGTGCGAACCGGCAGAGTGACGGACTTATTGGTCAATGCAGCGGCGCCGCGGTCGACGGCCCAGGCGCGCGCGCGCGCAGCGTCCGCCACCCTGATCGCAAAACCGCAGGCGCTCGGGCCGTGCGCCCGCGCGAAGTCTGCCGCAAAGCTGTCGGGCTCTTCGTTGACAAGGAAGTTGATGTCGCCCTGCCGATACAGCGTCACCTTGCGCTCGCGATGCTTCGCGACGGCGGTAAAACCCATGTGACGGAACAGGCTGTGCAGCAGCGCGGCATCCGGGGCGGCGAACTCGACGAATTCGAAGCCGTCGATGCCCAGGGGATTTTCCTGAACCTCGGTCATGACTGTCTCCCGGAGAATGATGCGAGAGGGGTTGATTAGTTACAGATGAAACTATTATAGTCCCACTGGCATTTACCTAACAAGCTGCATTGCACCATGAGCGACGAGCGGCTGATTCTCGAAAAATTCCTGCCTTACCGGCTCTCGGTCCTGTCGAACCGGCTGAGCGCCGTGATCGCGGAATCATACTCGCGCCGTTTCGGGCTCTCGATCCCCGAGTGGAGGGTCATCGCGGTGCTGGCGCTGGAGCCGGGGATCTCCGCGGCCGAGGTCGCCGAGCGCACGGCCATGGACAAGGTCGCGGTCAGCCGCGCGGTCCGCAGGCTGCTCGCCACCGGACGCGCCCGCCGCGAGACGGCCGCGGGGGACCGGCGGCGCAGCGTGCTGGAACTGACGCAGGAGGGCAGGAAAATCTACCGTCGCATCACCCCCGCCCTGCGCCGCTACGAGGCCGAGTTGCTGGCCGGGCTCAGTACCCGTGAGCAGAAACTCCTGGATGCCATGCTGCGACGCCTCGAGAAGCACGCGCCCGCCATCGCGCCGCCGCTGATCGACTAGGGCTTGCGGCGGGGTCGTCGTTCACTCGATCACGGTACGGACGTCGATGAGTTCCGGGAACAGCCGGATATCGATGGCCTCGCGCAGGAACTTGACCCCGGAAGAGCCGCCGGTGCCGCGCTTGTAGCCGATAATACGCTCGACGGTCTTGAGATGCCGGAAACGCCAGAGCTGGAAGTTGACTTCCATATCGACCAGCTTCTCGCACATGTCGTAGGCATCCCAGAACTTGCGCGTGTCCTCGTAGACGGTCTTGAAAACGGCCACCACGCCAGGGTGCGAATCGCAGGGCTCGGACCAGTCCCGCTCCACCCTCTCGGCCGGAACCGGCAGGCCGCGCCGCGCCAGCAGGCGCAGGAATTCATCGTAGATCGAGGGCGCCTCCAGGACTGCGCGCAGGCGCTCCACCGCGGCCGGGTCGTGTTCGAACACGGCCAGGTAACTGGCGTCCTTGTTGCCGAGCAGGAACTCCAGCAGGCGAAACTGGACCGACTGAAAGCCCGACGCCTGGCCGAAAACATGGCGAAACCGCGCGTACTCCGCGGGGGTCAGTGTCTCCAGCACGGCCCACTGGTGGAACAATTGCTGCTGCACCTGTTTCACCCGCGCCAGCACCTTGAAACATGGCTCCAGCTGGTCCGCCCGGATGGACGCGATGGCCGCTTCGAGCTCATGGATGATGAGCTTCATCCACAGTTCCGCGACCTGGTGCTGCACGATGAACAGCATCTCGTCGTGGTGCGGCGGATCGGACAACGGCTGCTGCGCGCCGAGGATCCTGTCGAGCGCCAGATAGCCAGAATAGCTCAGCCGATCGCGCAGGTCGCGATGGATGCCGGCCTCCATTTCCCTCTTGCCCATGAGCGTCTCCCTTGCTGCGGCGTTGCAGCATATCAAGGCGCCGCGATGCCCGTCAGCGGCTCGAGCCGAGGTGTATAATGCCGCGCTATTTGCGGCCCGTCTGTTCGGCCTGCGACCAGAGTATCAGGAGGAGAACCTCGTGAAGACCATTGCCGAATTCCGGATCCCGTACCGGCAGGTGCTGGACCCCGAAGGGCGGATCGTGGCCGATCTGCCGGAATTCGCCAAGGATCCGGAAGAGTTGTTGAAACTGTATCGGCTGATGACTCTCACGCGCACCTTCGACACCAAGGCCATCAACCTGCAGCGTACCGGCAAACTGGGCACCTACGCTTCCAGTCTGGGGCACGAGGCGGCTCACGTGGGTGTCGGCGCAGCCATGAAGCCGGAGGATTGCTTCGCGCCCATGTACCGCGAGTACGGGGCCCAGTTCTGGCGCGGCGTGAAGATGGAGGAAGTGCTCCTGTATTGGGGCGGCGACGAGCGCGGCAACGATTTTGCCGGACCCAGGCACGACTTCCCCTGGTGCGTGCCGATCGGGACACAGTGCCTGCACGCCGCGGGGGCGGCCCTGGCCTACAAGCTGCGCAACGAACCGCGCTGCGCCGTCAGCGTGATCGGCGACGGCGGCACCTCGCAGGGCGATTTCTACGAGGCGCTCAATCTCGCCGCCGTGCGCGACCTGCCGGTGGTCTTCGTGGTCGTCAACAACAAGTGGGCCATCAGCGTGCCGTTGTCGCTGCAGACTGCCTCGAAGACGCTTGCGCAGAAGGCCGTGGCTGCGGGCATGCCGGGCATCCAGGTGGACGGCAACGATGTCATTGCGGTGCGCCAGACCATGGAGGAGGCCCTCGAGCGCGCTCGCTCGGGTGACGGTCCGACGCTGGTGGAGGCGGTCACTTACCGGCTGTCCGATCACACCACCGCGGACGACGCCAGCCGCTACCGGCAGAAGGGCGAGGTCGAGGACGCGTGGAAAACCGAACCGCTGATTCGGATCCGCCGTTACCTCATGGACAGCGGCGCGTGGACCGACGCAGACGAGGAGACTCTGAAGGCGGACTGCGCGCAGCAGGTTGATGCCGCGGTCGCGGCCTATCTCGACACGCCGGTCCAGCCGGTTGAATCAATCTTCGACTCGATGTTCGCGGAACTGCCCGAGGCGATGGAGGAACAACGCGAGACCGCGCGCCGGTTCGCGAACTCCGGAGGGCAGCACTGATGCCGCGCATCACGCTCATCGAGGGCATCACGATGGCGTTGGCCTGGGAGATGGAGCACGACGAACGCGTCGTCGTGCTCGGCGAGGATGTCGGTGTGAACGGGGGCGTGTTCCGTGCAACCGCCGGCCTGCAGCAGCGCTTTGGGGCGGAGCGCGTGATGGACACGCCGCTGGCGGAATCGATGATTGCCGGCATGTCGGTAGGCATGGCGGCGCAGGGCATGCGCCCGGTCGCGGAAATCCAGTTCATGGGCTTCATCTACCCGACCGTGGACATGATGATCAATCACGCCGGACGGCTGCGAAACCGGACGCGCGGGCGGCTGCACGTACCGATGGTGCTGCGCGCGCCGTTCGGCGGCGGCATTCATGCGCCGGAGCATCATTCCGAGAGCACCGAGGCCCTGTTCGCACACATGCCCGGCATCCGCGTGGTCATTCCCTCTTCGCCGCGCCGCGCCTACGGCCTGCTGCTCGCCGCGATCCGCGACCCGGATCCCGTGGTATTCCTCGAGCCGAAGCGCATCTACCGCCTGCAGAAACAGGAGGTCGAGGACAACGGCGGGGCGCTGCCGCTCGACACCTGCTACATCCTGCGGGAGGGCGACGACGTCACGATCGTGACCTGGGGCGCGATGACTTTCGAGACCCTGAAGGCCGCGGAGGAACTCGACAAGGAGGGCATCAGCGCCGAGGTCATCGACCTGGCGACGATCAGCCCGATGGACCTGGACACGATCCTCGAGTCGGTTGAGAAGACGGGCCGGCTGGTCATCGTGCACGAGGCCGCGCGGACCTGTGGTGTCGGCGCGGAGGTCGCGGCCGGCGTCGCCGAGAAGGGCATCTGGGACCTCAAGGCGCCGATCGTGCGCGTAACCGGCTACGATACCGTCATGCCGCTGTTCAAGCTCGAATACGAATACCTGCCAAGCGTCGCGCGCATCATCGACGGCGTGAAGAAGACGTTCGAGGACTAAGGGCCTGTTCACACTTGTCGGGTCGCCGCGTTGTCGCCCCGAAGCGCGCCAGGCAAGGCACGAGGAGAGAAGTTTAGTGACTCTAAACGAACGACGAGTAACGCCGCATGGCGCGATTCGGGGCACAACCCGGAGGGACGGGGCCATTTTTCCGCCAGCCGGCGTTGCAGCTCGCTCGTGTAGAACGACTACACTTCGCTCGCTGCGCCTTGGCCGGCGGAAAAATGGCCGCCGTCGCGACGACCCGATAAGTGTGAACAGGCCCTCCGCATGAGCGTAAAGACCTTCAATCTTCCCGACCTCGGCGAGGGCCTGCCCGAGGCGGAGATCGTCAGCTGGCTGGTTGCCGAGGGCGACCTGGTGAAGGTGGACCAGCCGATGCTTTCCGTCGAGACCGCGAAGGCGGTCGTCGAAGTGCCGGCACCGTACACCGGCCGGATCGCCAGGATCCATGCGCCCGACGGCACCATCCTGCCGACTCACGCCCCGCTGGTCGATATCGACACCGGGGATGGGACAGCCGCTGCGCCGGCAGAGGCGGCCAGGAAACCTCAGGCCGAGGCGCCGGCGAAGGCCCCGGCCGAGGCGCGCGAGGACTCTGGCACGGTCGTCGGCAAGATGATGACCAGCGACGAGGTGCTGGAGGATGCCGATATTGCCGGCCGCGGGCGACGCAGAACCACC
>Ga0114946_10003476_pt1 | contig 10610 bp, 12 predicted proteins | sample WalLakDeSediment_FD_88676 | JGI IMG/M metagenome (GOLD analysis project Ga0114946, IMG submission 88676) | Lake sediment microbial communities from Walker lake, Nevada to study Microbial Dark Matter (Phase II) - Walker Lake 11/02/13 Deep Sediment | ecosystem: Environmental > Aquatic >...
CGTCGCCCAGGCGGGCGCCGATGTTCCGCGCCAGGATGTCCGAGAGCAGCAGGCCGTGGGGTGGGATCTCGAGCACTTCGCCCCGCTCGTCGAGCACGCGCTGCAAGGCGGCGCCGCGGGGCAGGCCAGTGACGACCGTGCGATACGAGCGGTGCCCGCGGCGCAGGGTGGCGGCCACCTCGTACCGCGGCTCGGCCCGCCACACGCCCGGCAGCCGCGCCAGTTCGAACAGCGCTCCCGCGGCCACGGGACGGCTGAAGGTCACGGTCAGATCCTGGCGCTGAGCCTGGCGAAACTGGCCGTCGATGATCGCCTCCATCGCGTCGGTGAAGAACAGCCCGAGCACCAGCAGCGCCACGGCGAAGGCGATGCCCACGCTGGAGGCGGCGGCCCGCAGCGGCCGGCGCGAGAGGTTGCGCAGCACCATCCGGCCGGAAGTGGACAGCAGGCGATGCAGTCCGAGTCGCTCGAGCGGGCTTCGGCGGTAGACGGCCGGAGCGGGCGGGCGCATGGCCTCGGCCGGCCGCAGGCGCACCGCCTTGCGCACCGCCCCGGCGGTCCCGGCCAGGGCCGCGAGGAGGCCGGCGGCGAACGCGACCACCACGTCGCCGGCGGAAAGGGCGTATTCGAAGCGCGCGAAGCGGAAGTAGTCCGCGTAGAGCGAGATCATCCCCGCAGCGAATGCGTAGCCGATGCCGACCCCCGCGGCGCAGCCCGCCGTCACGACGATGGCGGTGAATCCCGCGTAGTGCAGCCCGATGGCTCCGTTGCCGAAGCCCAGGGCCTTGAGCGTGGCGATCTGCTCGCGCTGGGTGGCGATCAGCCGGCCGACGATCACGTTGAGCAGGAAGGCCGCCACCGCCAGGAAGATCGCGGGAACGAAGAAGGCCGTGGCCTCCAGTTGCTGGAGTTCCTCCTCGACGAAGCGCGCCGAGACGTGCCGGTCGCGCCCGTAGGCCCCGAGCCCCCCGTACCGATCGAGCAGGTTGTCGACGGCGGCGATCACCTCGTCCCGGGAGGCCGCCGAGCGCACGTCCAGTTCGACGACGACCTCGTTGAAGGCGCCGCGCATGTCGAGCGCCTCCTCGAGCACCGTCGCGGGCACCCAGAGCACGCCGTAGCGCAGGTTGTCGGGGAACATCTCTCCGGGCCGGACCTCGTAGACGTGCTCCGGGGACAGACCCACTCCGACGACGGACAGATCGATCCGGCGGCCGTTGATCGTTGCCGCCAGGCGGTCGCCGGGGCTCACCCCCTGGGCTTCGGCCATGGCCTCGGAGATCACCGCCTCGGCCTCGAGGCCGGGTTCGGGGAGTCGGCCGCGCCGGAGGTGCAACCGCCCCAGGGAGGGTATTCCGGAATCAGGCAGGCCCACCAGCCTGGCCGTGGCCGGCTCGTCGAAGCCGGGCAGCAACAGCAGGCCGCCGGTCGCCAGCCGCGCCTCGACCGCGGCCACCCCCGGAAGCGCCGCGAGCCGGGCCTCGATCTCGCGGGGGGCTCGCGCCACCTCGGCGAACACGTCGCCCAGGCGCTGATTGGAGTAATACGCGTCCCGCGACCGCTCGAGGGAGCGGTGGGTGCCCGCCGCGCCGACGAAGGTACCGGTGGCCAGGGCGATCAGCACGGCGATGGCCAGACACTGGCCCTTCATCAGCCGGATCTCGCGCAGAGCCTTGCGGACCAGCAGGCTCACCAGCTCACCTCCTCGGGCCGCGCCCGGCGCTCGTTCTCGACGACCCGCTGGATGCACCCGTCGCCGATGGTCACCACGCGATGCGCCATGGCGCCGATGGCCGCGTTATGACTGATGATGGCGGTAGTCGCGCCGAGATCGCGGTTGACGCGATCGAGCACTTCCAGCACCACCCTGCCGGTGGTCGCGTCCAGGGCGCCGGTGGGTTCGTCGCACAAAAGCAGGCGCGGTCGCTTGGCCACTGCCCTGGCGATGGCCACGCGCTGCTGCTCGCCGCCGGAGAGTTGCGCCGGGAAGTGATCGAGCCGCCCGCCGAGGCCGACCAGTTCGAGGGCCTCCTCGGCGCTGATCGGCGAGTCGGCGATCTCGGTGACCAGGGCCACGTTCTCCCGGGCGGTGAGGCTGGGAATCAGGTTGTAGAACTGGAAGACGAACCCCACGTGGGAGCGCCGGTACTCGGTGAGCAGCCCGTCGTCGGCGCCCACCAGTTCGCGATCGCCGTAGACGAGGGATCCGCCGCTGGGCGCGTCCAGCCCGCCGAGCACGTTGAGCAGGGTGCTCTTGCCGCTGCCGGACGGTCCGAGGATGACCAGCAGTTCTCCCTCGTGGAGATCCAGATCCACGCCCCGCAGGGCATGCACTTCCACGTCGCCCATGCGGTAGACCTTGGTCACACCGCGGGCGCGAAGTACCGGCGCGGGTGCGATCACCGGCGGGCCATCGCGCGAAACCGCGGTCATGGACCGCCTCGCGCCAGGGCGATGATTCGTTCGAGGTCGGTCAGATAGGCGGCGAAGACCTCGCAGCCCAGGTCGGTGGCCACGTAGGCGGTGCGGGGGATCCTGCCCGCGAAGCTCTTGCGCACCTCCAGGCACCCCGCTTGCTCGAGCTTTCTCACGTGCACCGCCAGGTTGCCCTTGGTCAGGCCGAGCAGCGTCAGCATTTCGTTGAACTCGACTTCGCCGCGCCGGGATGTGAGCACGGTCATGATCCCCAGCCGCGCCCGCTCGTGGAACAGCTTGGACAGGGCGAACACCTCGGTCCGTTCCTCGGTCATGGGCCGTTCAATCCTTCCGCTCGTCCGCCCGCGCGACCGCGGCGACGGCGGCCTTCTCCCTGCTGTCCGCGGCCCAGTGCCCGAGGGGCATCAGCACTCCGAAGCCCAGGCCGAAAACCGCCGCCAGCTTGAGGAACGGGTACTCGGTGAGCACGAAGATGCCGAAGGCCCCGGTGACCAGGAAGAACCAGCCCAGGACCCGGTTGTCGGGCAGCGGCAATGCCAGGGGCATCATCAGCCATATGGCGCCGTAGCTCATGACGGCGATCCCGGCGATCTTCTCCGGCGCCCCGAGCTGCGCCACCATCGCCGAACAGGCCGCGCACAGCAGGATCAGGGGTACCGCGATCCGCAGCAGATCCGCGCTGTATGCCCGCCTCAGGAACTCGCCGAACCCGTACCCCTCCCGCCGCGCCGCCAGGCCAAAGACCAGCATCTTGACCACGGCCATGACCAGCAGGCACCCGCCGCCCAGCAGCCACAGGAGATCCGCCTTGGGCAGCCCGAAAACCTCGGGACCCGGCTGGTGCAGGACCCACTCCATGGCCAGGGCGAAAGCCGCCATGGTCGGCCCGAAGAAGAAGCCGAACAGAAAGACCGGTCTGAAGATGCGCCGTACCACTGCTCCCTGGCGGCCGGCATCGAGTGTCCGCCGGATCCTGCGAACATCTTCCAGCGCCCGCTGGAGTTCGTTCAGGGACGGATGTGTCTCGTTTTCCATGACGTTCTCCGATCGGGTTTGCCAGACAAACCAGTTTGTTGATACCGAAACTCTCCGGCTACGTCAACTTACAATCGACCGAATGTTCCGCCTGTTCGAGTCGTCAACCTGGACGTGATGCTCGCTAGGCGCAAGACGCGGATGAACGAGCTTTCGGGAGCCGCGGGCATCTCGGCGCAGAACCTGTCGGTCCTCGAGGCCGGCATTGCCCGGTCGCGCTCTTCGAACAACCTTCATCGCAAACGGGCTTCGGCTCTAGGGGTGATCGCCGTCGTTGCCTTCATGCTATCGTCCTGCCTTCGTGACTCTTCGGCCGGCGACCGGGCCGGCCCGTCCGCGATTCCGCCGGCCGGCGAAACCTGCCTGCTCGACAAGGCCAAGTCCTGGGTGCGGCTCCTGTGCGAAGGGGACGAAACCCGCTGGGTCGACCTGTGGCACATCGACGGATGGCTGCACGAACCGGGAGGCAAGCTCGCGGCGCTGTCGCTCGAGACGCGCATCGACTCGTGGCAGTGGATCGAGCGTGCGTGCGGCAGCGGAAGCCGCCCGCCCGAGGTTTCCGCGACCCCGCTGGTGCTGCAACTGACCGCGTCCGGGTTCGCCGACGCCGGTCCCATCCGCATGGCGGGCACGCCCCTTCGCGCCACGGGCACGCTGAAGATCGGAGCCGAGGTCGAGCAGACCGGTCTGCAGGTCCGCTACGTGAGATCGCCCCGCTCGTGCGTGGCCGATGGTGACGTGGCGCTGCGTGTGCCAAGAACGCGGGTCGGGCACAGGATCGAGTTCGGTCTCTACGGGATCGCTCCTGAGTGACGGAAGAACGTCAGCACGAACAGCGTGAACAGCGATCAGCCCTCGAAATCGAGGGCGGCGACGAGGTTCCGCAGCGCCACGGCCTGCCCGTCGTCCGGATCGACGAAGCGCATCCCCACCCCGGCCGGACCTTCCTCGTCCGCCTCCCGCCACCAGGTGACCTCCGCGTCGATGGCCAGCGGCTGCCAGCTCGTCGGCGCTGACAGGAGCAGCCGCACGCGCTCGCCGCGATCGAGGCAGGCATCGGTGACGACGAAGGCGCCGCCGGTGCCCACGTCGCTGGTGTGGGCCCGGAGCGGCTCGCTGGACTGGGACCACAACCGGTGGATCCGCACCTCCACCACGGCCTGGGGCCGCCGGGAGCCGCGAAAATGACCGATCTCAGACATCGGGGACGCAGATCCGCCCGCGCCGGGGATCGATATCGATGATCGTGGCGTGGAGCTCGGCGGGATCGACGCAGGCATAGGCGCCGCGGCAGCCCTTGTCCGAACCGCAGTGCCGCAGGCAGTACCGGCGCCCGCGGTTGGGCTCGATGATCGCGCAGGTGTCCTCGGGGGTACCCTCCGGGCAGGGAGTGGCGAACTCCACGCAGACCGCCTCCGCGGGGCAGCGATCCGGATCGCAGCCGATGATCAGGCAGTAGCCGCCGGGCTGGCTGTGGTCGCAGTTGCGCTCCATCATCACCGAGCAGTCGATGTCGTACGAGCAGGAATCGCCGATCTCGGCCTCGCAGGCCGCGAGGCCGCCGGCCAGCGCGATCGAGAGCAGCGTCATCGCCGTAGCGGTCCTCATCGCAGGCGGAGCATAGCACGAACCGGCACGGATGGGGCAACCCGGTTTGCCGCCCCCGACGGATCGCGCCGTCGCCCGCGCACCCGGTCCGGCCGGGCTCACCGCAGGCTCCCGTAGCGCTCCCAGACGTCCGGGGGCAGCTCCCGCAGCAGCTTGCGGCGATCGAGATCCACCAGGGCGATGGCGGTCCTCCCGCAGGCCAGCTCCAGCTTGCCGCGGCGGCGCACCACCGAGTGCTCGAACTCGATGCGCCCCTCGTAGCGCTCGAGCAGCCGATGGCGGGTCGTGACCGCCAGCACGTCGCCCCAGACCGCGGGCCAGCGATACTCGCAGTGGTTGAGCACCACCGGCGCGCCGATGCGCCGCTCGATGAGCCAGCTCATCGGCAGCACCTCTTCCAGCAGCGCCAGCCGCCCCTTCTCGAACCACAGCAGGAACCGCGAGTTGTGAACCACCTGCATCATGTCGACCTGGTGGAACTCCACCTCGACATCCAGCCGGCGGGTGATGACGTGGCCCACGGCGTGACTCCTATTGCTCATCGAGCTTGACGGTCAGGCTCCTCGGCATGAAGGGCGGCATCGAGATGGTGCGGACGGCGCCGCCTCGATCGCGGCCGTAGGTCAGGCCGGAGTAGGCCCAGGCGACGTCGAACAGGGCCAGCCCGATGCGGCTGCCCAGCGTGGGCGAGTCCACGGCGCAGACCACCTCGGCCACGGGCTCGCCCTCCAGCAGGATCGCATCCCTAGCTTCGAGGCCGCCCGCGGGATCCGCCGGGATCACGCCGATGATCTTCCGCCCGAGACCCGCCTCCCGCCGGGCGGCGATCGCCCGCTTGCCGCGGAAGTCCTCGCCTTCGAAGTCGATCATCCATTGCAGGCCCAGGGGCAGGGGATCGCGCACCGCGGCGCCCTCGGCGTGGATGTTGAAGAACCGCCCGTCCAGGCGCAACGCGCCGTGGGCCTCGGCGCCCACCGGTCGGATGCCGAACGCCGCGCCCGCCCGCTCGATCTCCAGCCAGCAGTCGGCGGCGCGCTCCGCGGGCACCAGCAGCAGGTAGCCGAACTCCGAGGTCTTGCCCGCCCGGATCAGCCGGATCTCCTCGCCCAGCAGCTCGTAGGTCTCGACCGAGAGGTAGGGCAGGCCCAGCACGTCGGCGCCGAACAGCTCGCGCGCCACGGCGAAGGCCCGGTAGCCGTCGATGCCGATCACCGCGGTCTTCGCGCTCAGGTCCTCCAGCCCCGCCGCCTCCGCGCCCAGGCCCCGCAGCGCCGCCGCCCCGGTCGAGTCATCCACCAGGCTCTCGCCGAGCATCAGCAGGCGCGTGTCGTCGTTGGCGATGAACAGATCGGCCTCGAGCATCCCCTCCTCGTCGGCGGCAAAGGTGTGCAGCACGCGGCCGAAGCGGATGCTCGCGACCGCTCCCGCGGCGTAGGCTTCCAGCAGGTCGAGGCCCTCCTCGGGCACGGCAAACCGCGTGAGGAAGGACATGTCGCTGATGCCCACGGCCTCGCGCACCACCCGGTACTCGGCGGCCGGATCGCCGAAGCGCATGATGATCTCCGCTCCGGCCCGCTCGCCGAAAACGGCGCCGCGGGCGGCCAGCAGGTCGTGCAGGGGGCTGGCTCTCATGACACCGCCTCCCCGCCGCGGCGTTCGGCAATCACGTGATCGGCGATGGTGTTGATCGAGCGCAGGATGCCGATGTTGTCCTCGGCCACCTTGACCCCGAAGGCGTGCTCCACGCCGAGGATCACCTCGAGGGCGTCGAGCGAGTCGAGCCCCAGCCCGGAACCGAGCAGGGACACGTCCTCGTGGAGATCCTCCGGGCGGTAGGGCAGGTTGAGCCGCGAGATCAGGTCCTCCTTGATCCTCCGCAGCACCTCGGCCCGTTCCTCAATCCTCTCGAGAATCGCGGTTTTCGTTTCCATGGGTTTCACCTCTACGGCCAAGAACCGGGGGACCATAGCAAAACTGGGCGCCAGAGGCGAATAGCAAAATGGAACGGCGCCAGACCCGCCGGTTTCTTGTTTCGAGGTCGGCCCGCTGGCATCCTGGATGCGGCCGCCATCCGTCCACGACCCGGGAACGGCGGCCGGGAGGACGTCATGATCCATCGCCTGGTGCTCTCCACCGCCCCGCCCGACAAGGCCCGGGATCTGGCCCGGTCCCTGGTGCGGGAACGGCTGGCGGCCTGCGTCAACGTAGCGGCCGGGGTGAACAGCTTCTACTGCTGGAAAGGCGATCTCTGCGAGGACGGGGAGTCGCTGCTGTTGATCAAGACCACGGCCGAGGCGGTGGGCCGGCTGACCGCCCGCCTGCTGGAGTTGCACCCCTACGAGGTGCCGGAGATCGTCGTGCTGCCGCTGGTGGCCGGCGAGGGCAACGGGCGCTACCTGGACTGGATCGACGAGAACGTGGGCTGAGCCGGGAGATATCGAGCCCTCACCAGCCGGCGAGCCAGACGACCGCGGCCGCGGCCAGGCCGACGGCGATCACCGCCGCGGCGATGACCGCGATCCGCCGGCGGGGCGGCTCCGCGGCGGGGAGCACGGGCTCGGCGGCCGGCGCGGGCGTGGTCCGGGATTCCGCCGGGGGGACGTCCGCGTCGCCGCCCGATCGTTCATCCGCGCCGTCCAGGGTCAGGCGGTCGATGGAGGCCTCGAGGTGGCGCTCCCGTTCCCGGCGCTGGGCCAGCAGGTCCTCGCCGAAGTTCTCCATCAGGAAGTCGGCGAAGCGCAACTGCGAGACGATCATCCCCGCGACGTGAAAGTAGTCCTCGAGGGCGCGGACGAACTCGCCGCCGCTCTGGAAGCGCCGGTCCGGATCCCGCTCCAGGGCCTTTCCCACCACCGCCGCGAGCAGCTCGAACTCGGGAAAACCGCGATCCTCGAGGGGCGGGATCTCCGCGTCCATGGCCCGGCGCAGGGTCTCGTCCTCGTCCTTGGTCTTGTACAGCCGGCGGCCGGCGAGCAGCTCCCACAGCAGGATCCCCGCGGCGAACAGGTCGCTGCGGCTGTCGATCGCCGCGCCGGAGACCTGCTCGGGAGACATGTAGGCCACCTTGCCCTTCAGGTGGTACTCGTCGATCCTGGCCTCGACCCCGGCCTCGGCGATGGCGGCCCTGGCGATGCCGAAGTCGCAGAGCTTGACCTCGCCCTCGGTGGAGATCAGCACGTTGGTGGGCGAGACGTCGCGGTGGATCAGGCCGAGCGGCGCGCCGTCGGCCCCGCTCACCCGGTGGGCGTAGTCCAGCCCGCGCAGGGCTTCGACCACGATGAAGAGCGCGAACTGGAGCGGCAGGGCGATGCGCTTGCGGGCCAGCAGGCCCAGCAACTGGTTGAGGTCCACACCCTCCACGTACTCCATCGAGATGTAGAGCCGGTCGTCGGCCTGCCCCAGATCGTAGGTCTGCACCACGTTGGCGTGGGACAGGCGCGCGGCCAGCTTGGCCTCGGTCACCAGCATCTCGCAGAAGCGGGCATCGGCGCTGAGGTGGGGCAGGATCCGCTTGATCACGCACAGCCGCTCGGTGCCGAGGGAGGTGAAGGTCTTCGAGAGGAAGATCTCGGCCATGCCGCCCTGGCCGATCAGGTCGAAGAGATAGAACGGTCCGAAACGCGCGGGCAGCGCCTGCTGGGTCGTCGGCAGAGTCACCGCCAGCGATAGTGTACGTTTGCGCCCTCTTCGTCAAGGAACCTGCCGGCGGCCCGCGGCAGGGCAGTACAGCTTGTGTTGCGGGCGTCCATTCCGAGATGTGTCCATTGGGAGTTCTCCTTTCGACTCAGTGGTTCGGGTCGGTTGTGCAACGCGAAGGTCCCCCGGTGTCATCGAAGAACGCCAGTGACTCTGGCGGCGAAGATGCACGAGAGCGGAGCGAAAACTCCGGGCTGGAATCGGGTACGCGGATCATCGCCAGAATACATCCCACTCCGTTTGACCGGACATTTCATGTGCTACCGGGAGCGGACACTTCACGTGCTTACGACACACAGGGTGAATCGATCCTTGAAGTCTTACCGTGAAACTGTTAGAATACCATCTTGAGAGGTGTTCAACAGCGATTCCCGCCGAACCGGCAGACCATCGTCATAGTTCGACGACGGCGACGGTGTACGCGGAATCCCCGACAAGGAGGTGGCGAACATGACATTGACATCTTGGCGACAACTGCTCCTGGCCTTGTTCGTGGTTGGAGCCTGGGCCTCCTGCAGTCAAGGTACCGATGATGATCCGTGGCATTCTGGGGGCGATGCCGACGCGGATTCCGACGCGGATTCCGATGCCGACGCCGACGCCGACGGCGACGCGGATGGCGACACCGACGGCGACGCGGATGGCGACACCGACGCCGACGCGGATGGCGACACGGATGGCGACACCGACTCGGATACGGCTCCGACAGTCCTGGCGCAGTTCCCATCCGGGTTGAATAGCTTCTATCCTCATCCCGACTGGGCATCCCTGGGGCCGGGCCAGGCGGCCGGCGTCGGAGTGAGCGATTGTCCTGATAACGGCAACTGGTGGGTGGTTGACAGGAACTTCAACGTCCTGGACACCGAGAGCTTCTACAACAGTTCCTGGCGCGGCGCGATTATCAGCAATGACCGCAGGCACTTCCAGGCATTCCACAGTTCGAACGGCATCCACAGGGGTTTCTCGTCTTCCACGATGACGGTCGGTTCCTGGCAATGGGGGCATTACACCCAGACCGATGCCGTTCTGGGCTGGTACGGGTTGGCCTCGGCCCAGGGCGGTCCGTCGTTCACGACGTTACGCCTGATGCGCATGCAGACCTGGGACGCGGTGGTCGATGTTTTTGACTTGCCGACATGGGACTATGCCATCATCCCCAGCGCGCCCGCGGAAAACAGGTTCTACTTTTCGGTCGCCTTCGACCGGGTCAATGGGAACGCGCTCGCCGTGCTCGCGGACCAGGGTTCGGGTGGTTCTTGGTGGATCGACGAAATCGCCCTTTCGGGCACGGACGAGGGCACCATCATCCGCAGCGGGGGACCGTTCACCGGGGCGGGACGGGTAGCGGCGGTCTCGGAAGACGGAGACATGATTGCCGTTACCAGTTACGACACCAACGCGGTGTTCATCCATTCCACTTCCGACCTGGGCCCGGTGGCGGGCTCCCCCGTCGATGTGACTGACTTGGGCGACGGTCCCATAGGAGTGGCCTGGCGCGCCGGCCAAGTGTTGACAGCGCTGCACGACGCGGACCGGGTCGCGGTGATCGACCCGGCCCCCCCCGAGGTGATCGGGTACATCGACATGCCCTTTGGTACCGATCCCGTTCATATCGTGTACATCCCCGACAGCGGACACGCCGTCTGCGGCCAAGGCAACGGCTACCTCTTACTGCTTCCCGACGAAGTCAATGTTTGGCCTTGGCCGTGACTATCGCCTGAAACACTTCGTTTTCTCTCTCCTCGTGCCGCTTCTGACCGCCTTGCCTGGCCGGGCGCGAACGGATCGCGGACACGGATGCCGGGGAAGCGGGCGAAGTCCCGGGCGTGGGTGAC
>Ga0114946_10003477_pt1 | contig 10609 bp, 8 predicted proteins | sample WalLakDeSediment_FD_88676 | JGI IMG/M metagenome (GOLD analysis project Ga0114946, IMG submission 88676) | Lake sediment microbial communities from Walker lake, Nevada to study Microbial Dark Matter (Phase II) - Walker Lake 11/02/13 Deep Sediment | ecosystem: Environmental > Aquatic > Freshwater...
CCACCCTGGGCGAGTCGGTCGGCATGGCGGCGGAAGTGTTCGAAGGAACGATTACCGACTTGTATATTCCGCGCAAGAAGAAGTAAATCCAGAGAGGCGCATCCTCCCGCATTGAGGGATGCGCTTTTCCGCACCTAACCCCCGGAGCCGTCCTTGAAAATCTGGATCGACGCGGACGCCTGCCCCGGCCCGGTCAAAGCGATTGTGTTTCGCGCCTCGCAACGGGTCGGGATACCGGTGGTCCTGGTCGCCAACCGACCACTGGCGACCCCGCCTTCCCCGCTGATCACGGCGGTCCACGTCCGCTCGGGTTTCGATGAAGCCGATCACTACCTCGTGCAACAGGCCGCCCCCAGCGATCTGGTCATCACCGCCGATATTCCCCTGGCGGCGCGGTTGGTGGCGCTGGGCGTGCCCGCGCTCAACCCGCGCGGCGAGTTGTACGCGGCGGAGAACATCCACGAGCGGCTGGCTCTGCGCAATCTGAAAGAGGAACTGCGGTCGACCGGCCAGGCGACCGGCGGCCCGGCGCCTTACCACAACCGCGACAAACAAGCCTTCGCCAACCGTCTGGATCGCTGGCTGACGCAACACCGCGCCCGTTGATCCCGGCGTGGGGAATGACGATAGCCCGTGCGCCCCTGCAAAAGACCAAGCAAATTTGGATAAGACCGGGCCGCACCGGAAGCCACTGACAACAATGTTCTTTCAAGACCGATTGCAAGCCGAAGGCGACATGTCAGAATATCCAAAATCAGACCTTTAATTAAGGATCGTCCATGGAGCACGCTACGGCTACCGAACTTTACGCGCGGGCCTACCAGCAATGGCGGGAAGTCGTGGAACTCGGCCTGCATGATTCGGAGGATCTGGTCTATGGGATCATGCCCTTGCTGGTCGAGGCGCTGAATCTGGATCCCGACCATCCGCCCTCCCTGGACTTGATGAGCGATATGCTGATGGAAGTCGGCGCCTACGAGGAGGCCGTCGAACTGGTGGAGAAAATGCTCAGCCTGACCCCGGACGAGGCTGACTACCGCAAGAAATTGACCGTATTGATGAGCCCCCCGGAGCAGCAACGGCGCGTCGCGCGAGCATACCTTCATCAAAAGCGCCAGCGCTTGATCCACGGCGCCGCGCCGCGTCCTCCAACCACCCTCTCATGATCCATACAACACCTCGCGGATTTTCGTGGCCAACACCTCCCTGGAAAAAGGCTTCTGCAGAAAGTGAACCCCTTCGTCGAGGACGCCGTGATGAGCGATGACGTTGGCGGTGTAGCCAGACATAAACACGCATTTGAGTCCCGGCCGCAGAGCGCCGAGCCGTTGCCAAAGGTCGCGGCCGCTCATTTCCGGCATGATTACGTCGGTCAGCAACAAATGGATGACGCCGGGATAAGTCTCGGCCAGTTTTAGCGCCGCGCTGGGACTGCTGGCGGCCAGCACGGTGTAGCCCAGCCGCTCGAGCAACAGTTGGCCGAGTTTGAGCAGCGCCTCCTCGTCCTCGACCAGTAGTACGGTCTCGGCGCCGGTCGGCGCCACCGCGGACTCCGGCACTCTAGCGCTCACCGGGTCCGACGCGGCGTACCGGGGTAGATAGATCTTGAAGGTCGTGCCTTGCTCCGGCTCGCTGTACACATTGATGAAACCCTGGTTCTGCTTGACGATGCCGTACACCGTGGCCAGCCCGAGGCCGGTGCCTCGCCCTCGTGGCTTGGTGGTGAAAAAGGGATCGAACAGTTGGACCAGAGTGGCTTTGTCCATGCCGCAGCCGTTGTCGCTGACCGCCAGCAGGACATACTCACCAGGAATGAAGCCGGCGTGAGTCTCGCAATACCCCTCGTCGAACATGACCTGACCGGTCTCGATGGTGATCTTGCCGACGCCAGCGATCGCGTCGCGGGCGTTGACCACCAGATTGGCCAGAATCTGGTCGATTTGGGCCGGGTCCATGCGCACCGTCCACAATGGGCGAGTGGGCTTCCACAGCAGATCGATATCCTCGCCGATCAGCCGCCCGAGCATCTTGAGCATCCCCACGATGGTGTCGTTGAGGTCGAGCGCCTTGGGCGCGATGGTCTGCTTGCGGGCGAAAGCCAGCAACTGGCGGGTCAAGTCGGCCGAGCGCTGAGCGGCGTTCTGTATCTCCAGTAGATCGGCGTGCAGCGGACTGTCGGGCGTCGTCCGTTCCAGGGCCAGGTCGGCGTGCCCGGCGATCACCGCCAGCATGTTGTTAAAATCGTGCGCCACGCCGCCCGCCAACCGACCCACCGCCTCCATTTTTTGGGCCTGGTGCAGTTGGGCCTCCAACGCGTCGTGCTTGCGCAGCGCTTGTTCGCCGGCCGCCTTCATGCGCAGCACGCGAAAGGCGTAGGCCAGATTGTCGGCCAGCCGGCACAGCAGTTCCACTTCGGGCGGCGCCACGGCGTTCGGTTCCGCGGCGTAGAGGATGAGCGCGCCGAACACGCCGGTTTCATTCCGCAGCGGCAGCGCGACGGCGGCGGCGTAACCGCGCCGGATCGCCGCCTCGCGCCAGGGCGCGAAGTTGGGATCGGTCAGCAGGTTCTGGCAAACCACCGGTTGGCCGGTGCGAATGGCCATGCCGGCGGGACCGCGCCCGGTCGGGGAATCGTCCCAGGTGATTTTAACCGCTTCGAGATAGCCCTCCCCGAGGCCGGCCTGGGCCACCGGCCGCACTCGCCGGTCCGGTCCGTTCTCGGCCAGGCCCACCCAGGCCAGCCGCCACCCCCCTTCCGCCACCATGATCCGGCAAATCTCTCGCATCAACTCGAGTTCATCCCGCGCCAGGGCGATGATCTTGTTACAGCGGCTGAGCATGCGGTAGGAATGCACGGCCTGGCGTTCCTTGTCCTCCGCCAGCCGTTGCTCCACGACCTTCCAGACGGCTTCCATGAGCAGGGTAAGCTGGAGAATATCGGTTTCCTGGTAATCGGTTTCCTTGTTGGCCACCCCGACCACCCCGACGATTTTCCCCCCGCTGAACACCGGCACGGTCAGGTACTTGAACAGTTGGGCGTGGCCTTCCGGATACCCCTTCTTGAGCGGATGCGCGGCGGTGAAATCGTTGACCAGAATCGGCCGGCGCTGCCGGACCGCCTCGCCCCAGAGGCCGGTCTTGTCCAGCTCGTAGCAGGTCTGGGGATTGACGACGGTGCATTCCCGCATCACCTCCCGGGACCAGGAGTTCAACACAAACTCCCGGCGCTCCTCATAGTAGCGGTAGAGGTAACCGATCTTGCTGCCGGTCAGTTGGATCGCCTCGTTCAACGCGTAGTCCAGTAGCGCCTGCACCGAATCAGCCGGGTATTGCAAGATGCTCGTCAGACTGCGGAGCCGCGCCTCGTTGCGGCGCACTTCCTCCTCGGCCCGCTGGCGTTCGGTGAGGTCGGCGGCCATGCTGACCACCAGGCGGCGCCCGTCGGGCAGTCGGCCCAGCGGCGTCGAACTGAACTCCCATACCCGCCGCGTTCCGTCCTTGCAGGCGACGGTAAACTCACCCTCGGTCTGGCGCAGGCCCGCCGCGTAAAGCCGGTCGATGACGGACCGAATCTGTTCCCGGCGCTCGCCGTAGGCCCGTTCCGTCCAGTCGCCGATGGTGGGGATGTCGGTCTCGTCGTAGCCCGTGCTCTCCTTCCAGGCGCGGCTCAGCACCAGTACTTCACCATCCTCGGCGTGGATCATGATCGGGAACGGCGCCTCCATCACCGCCCAGCGGAACCGCTTTTCGCTGTCGCGCAGCGCGGTCTCCGCGCCGCGTTCCTCGGTCTGGTCGCGAAACACCAGCACCACGCCGATCAGGGCGCCGCGTTCGTCGTGGATGGGCGCGCCGCTGTCGGCGATGGGGCGCTCGGTTCCGTCCCGGGCGACCAGCAGGGTGTGATTGGCCAGTCCGACCACCGTCCCCTCGCGCAACACGCGTTGGAAGGGGTTTTCAACCACGGCGCGGGTCTCTTCGTGGATGATGCGAAACACATCTTCAAGGGGCCGCCCTCGGGCTTCGGCCTCCGGCCAGCCGGTGAGCTGCTCGGCCACCGGGTTCATCCGCCGCACCCGCTCCTGGTCGTCCGTGGTGATCACCGCGTCGCCGATGCTGTAGAGCGTGGTGCGAAATTCCTCCTGATCCTCCCGTTGCCGCCGCTCCAACTGGTACAAATCGCGATAGAGACCGGTCTGTTTTCTCCGGTAGGCGATGGCGGTCACCGCCCCGGCCAGCAAAATCGCCAGGAGGACGAACAGGGCGATCATCCCGGCGCGGTGGCGCGCCTCGGCCAGCACCTCCTCGACATCCACCTTGGCCACCAGAAACCAGGGCGACGCGAGAATGGGGCGCAGGTCGGCCAACACCTCCACCCCACGGTAGTCCTGGCCCTGGAACAGGCCCTGCTGGCCGAGCGCCGCCTGCGTCCCCGACAAACCCCGGTCCAGCGGGAACCGCAGGGACAACGCGGCGCCGGACTGGTGGCGCAGTTCGTTTAGATAAACAATCGCGTCATCCTCTCGGCGGACCAGGAGCGTCTCGGCGCTGGGGCTGGGGGTGGGCCAGGTCTGGATCAGGGGATACAGGTAGGAGGCCGCGTCGCTGCGCATGACCAACATGGCCAGAGGACGCTTTTCAGCATTGGGGACCGGCACGACCGCGTCCAGGTAAACAGAGCCGTCGGCGAACCGGTACAGATCGGAGAGCACCGCTTCGCGACTGGCGAGGGCGGCGGAGAGGGCCGACCGCGTGGCGGGGGCGACTGGATCGGGATCGTCGCGAGCGGCGAGCAGGATCGATCCGTCCAGATCGAGCAGCAAGACGTCGGCGAAGCCATAGGCCTCCTGTTCGAGCTTTAGTCGCAGCCGCCAGTCCGCTCGCAGCTCAGGACTTTCGGGCGCCGCCCGCCAGGCTTCCAACGCCCGTTGAAAGAATGGACTTCTCGAAGCCCTGCGGGCGTCGGCCAGGCGCTCCTGCCGCCATTGGCTAATCTGGCCGGCTTTCAATTGGGCGATGGCGGCGATGTCGTGATATTTCTCCTGACGGATGCGTTCCGTTTCGCCCTGAAAATACCCATAGCCCCCGGCCAGCAACGCCAGAGTCAGCAAGGCGAAGACCGTCACCCAGATTCGGCGGCGGGAGCCAATGCCCCAAGGGTCCTCCATCAAAAAACCGTCCCCACGTTAACGCCCGGTCAACTTCACGCCATCCGCAGCTCGGCGACGCTCTGGAACTCACTGACCACGTAATAGCTCTCCACGTTCATTTGCAGCAACACGCAGTCGGCGGCGTAGACGAAGTCCCGCAGGCGCGGATGTTTCCCCAGATAGAGTTGCAGCAACTCCGCGCGCCGCGCCGCATCGACCTCGCTCGCCATACCCTGGGCGGAAATCGCCACGGCGTTACGATAATCGGCGGAGTCGTTACAGCGATTGTCGATGAGCAGCGACGCGCGGGGATTATCGAGAAGATTGGCATACTTTTGCGTGGCCCGATAGGTGGCGAAGACGATGTGCCGCAGATCGGGCGTGACGGCGAACGCCATCAGGCTGGTGTAGGGTTGTTGTTGACGCTGGGTCGCCAGCACCGCCTGGATCTGAGAATCCAGCAGGGCGCGCACCGTGCCCTGGAGTTGTTCGGGAGTGCTCATTAGGGTTCAGGACCGACCTGCGGGGTATGAAGGAATGGCGCCTAATCCGCGGTTCTGGCCACCAGCAGGAGCAACCGCCCGCCCTCGCCCAGAAACCACAGGGCGTAAGCCAGCAGCAGCAATCCCAAACCGCGAATGAGGTAAATATAGCCGCTACTGCGCAAAACGTGGCGGACGCGACCCAGCGCCAGCGCCAGCGCCACCTTGCAACCCACCAGCAGCGCGTAAAAGGCAACGATAAAAGCCGCCGCAGCTCCCCACCCGTTCCCCCACGCCGCCAGCACGGTCGGCGCGCCCACCGCCAGCCAGAACAGGTAAGGATTGGGATTCAGAAAATTGGCGATGACTCCGCGGCGCAAGGCGCCCGCCGGATTAATGGGCTCCAGGGTTGCGCCGCGAAAGCGCGTGCTTTGCAACCCGAGCCAGCCCAGATACAGTCCGCCCCCGAGGTTCACCAGCGCCAACGGCAGGCTCTGATCGACCAGGGGCCGCAACAATAGCACCGCCGCCAGGACGATGGGCGGATCGGTCAGCAACGGCGCCAGCGCCACGCGCGTTCCCGTCGCGACGCCGTGGCGGAGCGTCTCGCTGGCGACCAGCGCCAGCAGCGGTCCCGGCGCCAGGCCACCGCTCAATCCCAACAGGAGACCGGCGGCCAGAAAGGCGAGCGTCTCGGACATGCGTTCGTTCAGTTCCAGAAGCGCGCCGCGTCGTGCAAGGCCGCCCGCAGTCGCCGGTAACTCTCCAGTCGGCGCGGGTCGATCTCGCCCCGCGTCACGGCCTCCCGCACCGCGCAGTTCGGCTCGACGTCGTGACGGCAATCCGTAAACCGGCACCGTCCGAGATACGGCGCGAGGTCCGGAAATCCCCGATCCAGATCGTGCGGACCGATCTCTCCCAGCTCGAAACCGCGCACTCCGGGCGTGTCGATCAGATCGCCGCCTTCTGGCAGATGATAGAGCATGCTGGTCGTGGTGGTGTGGACGCCGTGACCGTCGAGCCTGGACAGCGCCTGGATGCGGATCTCGCGGTCGGGCAGCAACGCCTTGATCAGCGACGACTTGCCCACGCCCGATTGTCCGACCAGCAGGCTGACTCGATCACGCAACCCGGCCCGCAGTTTGTCCAGCCCGTGCGCGGTATGACTGCTGGTCAACAGCAGCGGATGGCCGATCCGCCGATACGGCTCCAACCGCCCGGTCAGCGCCGCCAGCGCCGGGGCATCCAGCAAGTCCAGCTTGTTCAACACCAGCAGCGCCTGTACGCCGATGGCGGCGCTGGCGACCAGGTAGCGGTCGATCAGCTCCTCGCTGGGCGCCGGTTCCGGGGCCAGCACGATCGCGACCGTATCGAGGTTGGCGGCGACCGGCCGCGCCCGCCGGTTGCCATCGAAACGCGCCAGCAGCGAACGGCGCTCGTCGAGCGCCACAATGACTCCCTCCTCCACCCCGGCCGCCTGCCAGATCACGCGGTCGCCGCAGGCCAACCGACCCAGATTCCGCCGCGCGGCGCAACGGTACAGACGCCCTTCCCGACCCTCGACGATCAGCTTGTGCCCGTGATGGGCGATGACCAGGCCGATTTGCTCCGAACCCAGTTCGGCGGCGTCCAAAGCCTCCGGCCGGCGCTCGGCCCGTTCCCGGCGGCGTTCCTGCAACCGCTGGATCCGCTCCCGCTGGCGCTCGGTCAAACGCCGCTGGGTCATGATGCCGGGCTGACTCGCCGGGAACTCCCGGGCACGCGATCGGGCAGAGCCCGCCGAATCGACTTACACTGAAGGCCAATCTCGGGCCAGCGCGCCCCTTCCACCACCCTGACCTTGAATCGTGAAAATTCCATGTCCCCCGATAATCTGATCTGGATCGATCTGGAGATGACCGGTCTGGAACCCCAAACCGACCATATCCTCGAAATCGCCACCGTGGTGACCGACACCCAGTTGAATATCCTCGCCGAAGGGCCGGTGCTGGCCATCCACCAAAGCGACGAGTTGCTGGCGTCCATGGACGACTGGAACCGCAAGCAGCACGGTGAATCCGGGCTGGTCGACCGAGTCCGCGCCAGCATCCTGGACGAACGCGCCGCCGAACGCCAAACCCTCGAATTTCTAAGACGATACGTACCCAAGGAAAAATCACCAATGTGCGGCAACAGCATTTGCCAGGACCGGCGGTTTCTGGCCCGCTTCATGCCCGATCTGGAAGCGTACTTTCATTATCGCAACCTGGACGTCAGCACCCTCAAGGAACTGGGCCGCCGCTGGTATCCAGAGCGGATCAAGGGCTTCAATAAGAGTTCGACCCATTTGGCGTTGCAGGATATCCGCGATTCCATCGACGAGTTGCGCTTTTACCGCGAGCGACTGTTGGTTCCCCCGGAGGGCTAAGGAACAAACGCCAAGCTTCAGACCTCGATCGGCAGGCCGGGATCGTTGCCCCATTCCGACCAGGCGCCGGGATAGCCCCGCACCCGCGGATAGCCCAGATAGCGCAGCACCCAGTAAGTATGCGCCGAACGGTGGTGGGTCTGGCAGTAGACGATCACTTCCTTGTCGGGAGTGACGTCGCGCTTTTCCAGCATCGCGCGCAGCACCGGGTCCGGTTGCAGGCGCCACTGTCGTTGCGGGTCCATGGCGTCGGTCCAGTTCAGGTTGACCGCCCCGGGAATGTGGCCGCCGCGGGCGGCGCGCTGGTCCTGGCCAGCGAACTCGCCCGGCGTGCGGGTATCCAGCAGCGCCAGGTCGGACTGGCCGAGCCGCTCCAAAATGTAGTCCCGGTCGGCGACCGCCCCCGGATTGGCGAAGCGGACCCGATAATCGCTGCGGGGCGGATGGCGGAACGGCGCTTCCAGCGGTCCGCCCGCGGCGTCCCAGGCGTGGATTCCGCCGTTGAGCAGCGACACCCGGTCGTGACCCAACACCACCAGCGTCCACAGCAACCGGCTGGCGCGACCGTTGCCTTCTTCATCGTAGGCGACCACCGATCGATCCGCGGTCAGGCCCAGCCGCGACAGCACCTCACTCAATTGCGCCTCGCCCGGCATCAACCCCATCGCCGGCGGTTCGGCCCGGACCAGGTCCGAATAGTCGAGATGAACGGCGCCGGGAATATGCCCGGCGGCGTAGCTGGCTAAATCGCTGAGATCGACGACGAGCACGCTCCGGTCGGCGAGACAGGGCTGAAGCTGCTCCGGTTCGATCAGCAGCGGCAGATTCGGTACGGCGGACATGCGGACTCCTGAATAAGGTTTGGGGCCATGGGGTATCGCGATATATTGCGCTCCCAAGCGATTTGTAGGTTGGGTTAGGCCGTAGGCCGTAACCCAACATTTTGATTGCGTCAGGTTACGCGCTGCGCGCTAACCCAACACTACACCCACAATCGATTTAGGGTTCCTATAGTTCGCACGGTCCCCGCAAGGCTGCTGGCGAACCGCCCCTCAGCCGGCTGAAGCCAGCGAGACGCCGGATCCACCCAATGACCCGGTCGGGCGCTACATATTGGGATAATTGGGTCCGCCGCCGCCCTGCGGCGTGATCCAGTGGATATTCTGCGTGGGATCCTTGATGTCGCAGGTCTTACAGTGGACGCAGTTCTGGGCGTTGATCTGCAAGCGCGGGTTGCTTCCGTCGTCGTTCCGAACGATCTCGTACACCCCCGCCGGGCAATAGCGTTGCTCGGGCGCGTCGTACAGCGCCAGATTGACCTGGATGGGGATGCTGGCGTCCTCGAGCGTCAGATGACAGGGCTGATCCTCCTCGTGATTGGTGTTGGAGATAAACACCGAGGACAGCTTGTCGAAGGTAATCACCCCGTCCGGCTTGGGATACTCGATCTTCGGACACTCGCTGGCTTTCTTCAGCTTGGCGTGGTCCGGCTTGTGGTGGAAGGTCCACGGCGCCTTGCCTCGCAGGATGTAGGTATCGAGGGCCGAGTAGGCGATCGCCGCCCACAACCCCCAACTGAACGACGGCTTGATGTTGCGGACCCGGTAGAGTTCCTCCCACAGCCAACTCTGACGCAGCCGCTCCGGATACTCCGTCACCTCGTCGGCGCCGCGCCCGGCCGCGACCGCCGCGAACACCGCCTCCGCCGCCACCGTCCCCGACTTCATCGCCGTGTGGGTGCCCTTGATCTTGGGCATGTTCAGAAAACCGGCGGTATCGCCGATCAACAGGCCGCCGGGAAAGGCCAGCTTGGGAATCGACTGGTAGCCGCCGGCCGAAATGGCCCGCGCGCCGTAGACGATGCGCCGGCCGCCCTCGAAGGTGGGCCGGATGTCGGGATGGGTCTTGAAACGCTGGAATTCATCAAAGGGCGACAGATGCGGGTTGGCGTAACCCAGGCCGATCACGAACCCGACCGCCACCTGGTTGTTTTCCATATGATAAATGAAAGAGCCGCCGTAGGTGCTGGCGTCCAGCGGCCAGCCGACGGTATGGACGATCTTGCCCGGTTCGTGCCTGGCGGGATCGACTTCCCACAGCTCTTTGATGCCGATGCCGTAAGTCTGCGGGTCCACCCCCTCGCGCAGTTGGAAGCGCTCGAACAGCAGCTTGGTCAGCGAGCCGCGGCAGCCTTCGGCGAAAACCGTGTAGCGGGCGCGCAGCTCCATGCCCGGCGCGAACTGGTCGGTCGGCTGGCCTTCCCGGTCGACGCCCATGTCGCCGGTGGCGACGCCCACGACCGCGCCGTCGTCGTCGTAGAGCACCTCGGCGGCGGCGAAGCCGGGGTAGATCTCCACGCCCAGTTCCTCGGCCTGGGTCGCCAGCCAGCGGCACAGATTGCCCAAGCTGATGATATAGTTGCCGTGATTGTTCATCTGCGGCGGGGTGGGCAGCCGGTACGAAGTTTCGCGGGTCAGGAGCAGGAAGCGGTCATCCGCGGCCGGGGTGTGCAGCGGCGCGCCGCGTTGTTGCCAATCCGGGATCAGTTCGTTCAGGGCGCGCGTTTCGATAAC
>Ga0114946_10003478_pt1 | contig 10605 bp, 9 predicted proteins | sample WalLakDeSediment_FD_88676 | JGI IMG/M metagenome (GOLD analysis project Ga0114946, IMG submission 88676) | Lake sediment microbial communities from Walker lake, Nevada to study Microbial Dark Matter (Phase II) - Walker Lake 11/02/13 Deep Sediment | ecosystem: Environmental > Aquatic > Freshwater...
AAGAAGCGTATGGGACGCTTGAGTCAATTGTCGCAACACTCCTATTTTCTTATCCATTTGTCCTATCCTCTTTATCTTTGTACTAGTTTAGTTTTTTTCGAAATCCTAACGTATATTATATCACCCCCCCCACGCTGTCAAGCGCTTTTGGTTTTTGGGGATTTTCCGGACTTTGTGGAAAAAGTCTATAAAATTGTAGTATTTGGCTGAATTCCATCTCATTCTCCGATAAATGGCGTGAAGCCATTTTACATTCTTAGGTTGTGATCAGCCACTCATGGGCGTTTTTTGGGTAAACTTACCTGTTACGATGTCGGCATGAACCAGGGTCGTGTCGAATAGCACCAGGTCTACGCCCATGCAAGAGAGGTGCCATACTAAAGGCTGGCGCCACAGCAGCCCCGCAATGGCGCCAGTAGTCTTTTTCAGTCCACCTTAGGCAGGTCGGCCAGTGCCTTCTCTACCAACTCCTTGGGATATTCGTAATCCTGGAGCCTGCCGGAAAGGTACTCATCGTAGGCACCCAGGTCGAAGTGCCCATGTCCGCTGTGAGCTATCAAGATGGTTTTTGACTCACCCGCCTCCCTGCAACGAATTGCCTCATCAATAGCTACTTTGATGTTATGACATGCCTCCGGAGCAGAGATAATGCCTTCCGTACGGGCAAATTTTACCCCGGCTTCAAAGGTGGCAATCTGGTGCACAGCTTTGGCCTCGACTAAGCCTAACTTATAGAGGTGGCATATGATGGGTGCCATCCCATGGTATCTTAATCCCCCGGCGTGGACTGGTGGCGGAACAAAGCTATGCCCCAGGGTATACATTTTGAGAATAGGTGCAAGCCCAGCTTCGTCCCCATAGTCCCAGGCATAGGGGCCCTTGGTCAGGCTGGGGCAAGCCGCAGGCTCGACGCAGATGACTCGCATATTCGGCTTCTTCCCACTAATTTTATCCCTGATCCAGGGCAAGAACTGTCCAGCGAAGTTCGAGCCGCCGCCGATGTTGCCGACAATAATGTCAGGGTAGGCATCTGCCATCTCCATTTGTTTTCTGGTTTCCTCCCCTATAATGGTTTGATGTAACAAGACATGGTTGGCGACACTGCCTATGGAGTACTTGGTATCATCGTGGGCAAAGGCATCCTCTATGGCTTCGCTGATGGCAATTCCGAGGCTGCCAGTGGAATCGGGATTCTGGGCTAGAATACGACGCCCTACCTCAGTGTCTGGGCTGGGGCTGGGCACGCACTTAGCCCCCCATGTCTCCATCAGGTTACGGCGATAGGGTTTCTGGTTGTAACTAATCCTGACCATATAGACCTTAAGCTCGAGGCCAAAGAAAGCGCAACCCATGGATAGTGCGCTGCCCCACTGCCCGGCACCAGTTTCGGTGGTGACGCGCTTGAACCCTTCTTTCTTGATATAGTAGGCTTGGGCTACGGCGGTGTTAGGCTTATGGCTGCCCGCCTGGCTTGTCCCTTCATATTTGTAGAAAATCTTGGCGGGTGTGTCCAAAGCTTTTTCCAGCCGGTATGCTCGATGTAGCATGGTGGGTCTCCATGTGCGGTAAATGGCTTGCACTTCCTCGGGAATTTCGATCCACCTCTCTGTGCTGAACTCTTGCTTATTGATGGCATCGGGGAAGAGAGGAGGAGGCAAGGGCATGTCCATAGGACAAGGTTCCTTGGTGACGGGATGGCGCTCAGGTGGTAGTGGCTCAGGTAAGTCAGGCAAAATGTTGTACCAATGAGTGGGCATTTCTTTTTCAGGTAACACAAATTTAGTTTGTTCCATTCTAATCTCCTTTATTTTTTTGATTGGTCTGCTCCCCGCTTTCGCGGGGACAGGTTTTAGAAGTAAAGTTGCACTACATATTAACCTCCTTTCACAATAAGGCATCCCTGAGGCATTTAATAAAAGAGCAGGCCTCTTTAAGTGACTTGTCCTCGTCGAGCAACTGTATAATTCGGCTGCCCACGATGACGCCATCGGCTACCCTGGCTATCCTTCGTGCTTGCTCTGGAGTGGAGACTCCAAAGCCGACGCAAAGAGGCTTTTCGGTCCTTTCTCTTACCCTGGCTACGAAGCTTTCCAGTTCCTCGGGGAGTCCCTCCCTGGGACCAGTGACGCCGGTCAGGGAAACCAAGTAGATAAAGCCGCTTGACCTGCTGGTCACTATCTCGATGCGTTTTTCGGTGCTGGCCGGGCTGAGAAGATAAATAAGGTCGAGCCCGTGCCTTTTGGTTGATTTTTCCAGTTCTTCTCCTTCCTCGGGCGGGAGGTCAGGTATGATTAACCCATCAATTCCCACCTTGGCGCACTTCGAGCAGAATTGCTCCAACCCGAACCTAAACACAGGGTTGTAGTAAGTCATAAACACCAGGGGAATTTCTACTCGCCGCCTTAGATCCTGAGCCACCTCAAAGCAGAGCTCGGTGGTAACTCCTTGCCTGAGCGCTTGATAACTTGCTCGCTGGATAGTGGCACCGTCAGCCAGGGGGTCGGAGAAGGGGATGCCTAACTCGATGATGTCACAGCCACTGCTGGCAAAAAGAGGCACTACTTCCAAGGTCGTTTCCACAGTGGGATAACCTACTGTGATGTAAGGAATGAGAGCAATATGATTTGCCTGGGCAAAAACTGAAGCAATGCGGCTCAAAGCTTCACCCCCAATGTCTTGACTATAATGTCCATGTCCTTATCACCATGCCCACTCAAGTTGACTACAATAATTTCCTCCTTGTCCAGGGAGCCTGCCATTTTGGCCGCGTAGGATATAGCGTGGGCTGGTTCGAGCGCTGGGACAATACCTTCGGTCTGACAGAGAAGCTGGAACGCCTCCATCGCCTCCTCATCATTTACTGCCACATAGGTGGCGCGTCCAATACTCTTGTAATAACTATGCTCAGGTCCCACGCCTGGATAATCCAGGCCGGCGGCAATGCTGTGAGTCCCGAGAATCTGCCCGGCATCGTCCTGAAGGACATAAGATTTCGCCCCATGCAAAACCCCTACCGTACCGGCAACCAGGGAAGCGGCGTGTTTCCCCGTCCTGATTCCCCTTCCTGCCGCTTCGACCCCGATAAACTTGACAATTTTATCGTTCACAAAGGGGTGGAAAATCCCGATGGCGTTGCTTCCTCCGCCCACGCAAGCGACGATATAGTCGGGCAAGCGACTGCACTTAGCCAAAATCTGCTCCCTGGTTTCCTTGCCTATGATTGATTGAAAATCACGCACCATTAGCGGGTAAGGATGAGGTCCCACTGCCGAGCCCAGAAGGTAATAGGTATTTCTCACATTAGTCACCCAATCTCTAATCGCCTCATTGATGGCGTCCTTCAGCGTCTTAGTACCCAAGGAAACAGGGCACACCTCTGCACCTAACAGCTTCATACGGAAGACATTAAGGGCTTGACGCTGCACATCCTCCTCACCCATATAGACGATACAATCCAGCCCCAACTTGGCACATATGGTGGCAGCAGCTACCCCATGCTGCCCAGCGCCAGTCTCAGCTATAATCCTTTGTTTTTTCATCCTCCTGGCAAGGAGGCCCTGCCCCAGAGCATTGTTTATCTTGTGAGCTCCAGTATGAAGCAGGTCCTCCCTTTTGAGGAAGATTTGTGCCCCCTGGCAATGCCCGGTGAGCCTTTCAGCTAAATAAAGTGGTGTTGGCCTTCCCGAATAGTCATGGGATAAAGAATCAAATTCAGCCTGAAAGACCGGATCACGCTTTGCCTCTTCATAAGCTGCCTCCAGTTCGTCCAAAGCCGGCATAAGAGTTTCAGGCACGAACTTGCCGCCGAACTCCTCAAAATAGCCACGGGAATTGGGTAGCTGGTTATCTTTTCGCATCAGCTTTCCTTATCGCTTCAACAAATGCCCTTATTTTAGCCATGTCCTTGATTCCTCCTGTCTCCACCCCGGAGGAGACATCCACTCCCCAGGGTGCTACCGTCTCGATTACCTGAGCTACATTCTCCGGGTCAAGCCCACCGGCGACAATAACCGGAAACCCATTAGCTACCTGCCGGGCCAGGTTCCAGTCAAAGGTTTCTCCTGTTCCGCCATATTTGCCTTCAACCTGGGAGTCAAGAAGAGCGATAAACCTCTGCGCGGGAAGTAATTTGTCTCCATCGGCTAACTCAGCACAGAGCTCCTCGGGGGATTGCCGTCCTATCCGAATTGCCTTGATAACTGGTTTAACAACCTCGCAGCAGTACTCCCAGGATTCATCGCCACTTAGCTGAACCCAATCTAAAGCACAGAAATCGGCGGTCTCATTCACCTGGGAGCTCGGTGCATTGACAAAGACGCCGACCACTTTTGTGGTCTCGCCGCTTTTCTTTACTGCACTGGCTATCTCACATGCCTTGGCAGGAGTTATCTGTCGTCTACTGGGAGCGAAGACCAAGCCGATAAAATCAGCACCTGCCTCAACCGCTGCCAGAGCATGGCTCTTATCTCTAATGCCGCAAATCTTGACGCGAGTCATAACAACCTAAACTCCAAATTCTAATATCTAATCCCTGTCCCTGATTTAATCAGGGACGAAATTCTAACTCATTCTCCTATCAACTCCTTCATTTTGGCCGAGATATCGCCGGCGGTAACCAGAGCCTCGCCAACAAGTATCGCATCGACGCCCCATTTCCCGAGCTTTTCAATATCCCTCCGGCTCCTGATGCCGCTCTCGCTAATTACGATTTTCTCTTTAGGGATAAGCGGTCGTAAACGGCGGGTGGTATTGATATCAACGGTAAAGGTATCGAGGTCTCGATTATTAATTCCGATGATTTCCACTTCGCTGAGAACTGCTCTTTCCACCTCGCCTTCATTGTGGACTTCAACCAGGCATTTTAGACCAAGGCTGTGGCTCAGCGAGACGAGCTCCTTAAGCTGTTCCTGGCTCAGGATGGCTGCTATTAACAACAACGCATCAGCACCATAGGCCCTGGACTCATATACCTGGTAAGGGTCGAAGATGAAATCCTTTCTCAACAGTGGGAGCCCGACCACTTCTCTGATTGCTGTTAGGTGCTCAATGCTGCCCATGAAATAGTTTGCCTCAGTGAGCACTGAAATAGCAGCAGCGCCGCCTTCAGCATAGGTCCGGGCTAACTCGACGGAGTCGAAGTTAGGACTTAGCATCCCCCGTGATGGGGAGGCTTGCTTCACCTCGGCAATCAGTCGGATGTGGTCGCCCTTGAGGACCAGGGCGAGGTCAAGTGCCGGCTTCTGCCTGGCAATAAGCTCCTGCAAATAAGTGATGGTAGCTACCTTCTTTCTTTGCTCAACCTCTTCCCTTTTTTGGGCGATGATTTTATCCAGCATTTCCTTTTCCCAGCTTCCAGCAGTGTAATTGCCCAATTTATTGGGCAATAAGGCCTGATAAATCAGGCAACTACATCAAGGCTCTGGCTGAGCTTAATTAGCTCGTCGAGTTTGCCCAGAGCTTTTCCACTGTCGATTGTCTTCTCGGCAATGTTGGCACCTTCTTTGAGGTCTGATGCCTGATTGCCAGCCACCAGCGCAGCGGCAGCATTCATGATAACTATATTCCGCCTTACTCCCACCTCTCCGCTTAATATGCCGCGCAGTATCGTAGCATTTTGCCTGGCTGTTCCTCCCTTAATTTGGGTCATGCTTGCCTTCATAAACCCAAAATCATCAGGAGAAACTTCGTAAGGTGGCAACACCCTATGTTGATTGACATCCCACACCAGAGATTGCCCGCTGATTGAAATTTCATCCATGCCATCCCTGCCGTGTACCACCAGTGAATGTTCTGTGCTCAGGCGGTGGAGGACGGAGGCAATCTTCTCTCCCATCTCTTTAGAGGGAACACCGATGACTTGAAACTTGGCACGAGCAGGATTAGTGAGGGGTCCGAGAATATTAAACACAGTACGAATTCCGATTTCGCGTCGGGGGACAGCGGCATATTTCATCGCTGGGTGGAAGATGGGAGCAAACATAAAACCGATACCCACCGTCTCCAGACATCGAGCAACAGCCTCAGCCCCAAGCTCAATGCTCACCCCCAGTGCCTCCAGGACATCAGCGCTGCCGCAGTGACTGGACATTGCCCGGTTGCCGTGCTTGGCTACCTTTAGTCCTGCGCCAGCGACAATGAAAGCGGCTGTCGTGGAGATGTTAAAGCTGGAAAAGCCATCACCCCCTGTCCCGCAAGTGTCAACCACCGGTGAGTTAACCTGGACTGGGGTTGCATTAGCCTGCATGACGCTGGCTAAGCCGGCAATCTCGTTCACCGTCTCCCCTTTAATGCGCAGTGCGGTAACAAAGGCAGCAAACTGAGCTGGCGTTGTCTCGCCAATCATTATCTCCTCCATGACGGCTGCCGCCTCCTCAAAGGTGAGCGAGCGCCCGCAGACCAGGCTGTCGATGGCTTCTTTAATCACTGCTGTGCTCCCCCTCCTTTGTCCAGACAGTAACCTCGAGGCAATCGAGCAAGGCATCGGGCATCACCGCCAGACGGTGATAGCAAAGACCTCTTCTCAATTTCGTCTAGGCTCACCTTATCATTACGGGCTACCCAGACCTCTTCTCCTGGTTCACTCAGGTAATGAAAGAGATTATAGGTAAAGCTATCAAAGTTATCCATTAGTAAAAGCATACTAATTTGCCTCCGCTTGGTCAATAGCAGCGAGCAGGGCTTGCGCTTTTGCCAGGCTTTCCTGGTATTCGCGCTCAGGGATACTGTCGGCGACGATGCCAGCACCCGCCTGGATATAAGCGATGTTGTTTTTGATAACAATGGTACGTATGGCGATAGCAGTATCCAGGTTGCCCGAGAAATCGAAGTAGCCCACAGCGCCAGCATAGGGCCCCCTTTTCTCTCTTTCCAATTCGGCAATGATCTCCATGGCTCGAATCTTAGGTGCGCCGGAAACAGTACCAGCAGGAAAGCAGAAGCGAAGAGCATCGAACTGAGAAAGTCCAGCCCTTAGCTTACCCTGAACATGTGATACCAAATGCATAACATGGGAATAGCGTTCCACATCCATAAGTTGAGTTACCTCTACCGTGCCTGGCTCGCTAATTCTCCCGATGTCATTACGCCCCAGGTCAACAAGCATGATATGCTCAGCACGTTCCTTTTCATCCTGCTTTAGTTCCTCTTCCAAAGCTAGGTCTTCGGTGGCATCCTTACCCCGAGGGCGAGTGCCGGCAATGGGGTGATTACATACTATGCCATCCTCAACTCGTACCAGAAGCTCGGGAGAAGCTCCGACAATATAGACATCACCTAAGTGGAGGTAGTACATGTAGGGAGAAGGGTTAATAGAGCGCAGCGCCCGATATATAGCGAATGGGCTGGCATGAATAGGTCTTGCCAACCGCTGTGATAAGACAGCCTGAATTATATCGCCGGCATAGATATACTCCTTGGCTTGAGATACTATAGCCTCGAACTCCGCCTGAGAAAAGTTTGATGATACTTCAGACCTATTTGGTGAAGTACTTTGAAGAGTCTTAGAATGAATTGGCTGCTCCAACCTGTTCACCAGGTCGTCAATCTTACGAGTTGCTTTTAGATACGCTGTTTCAACATCCCCATCTAAGTGAGCGTGAGAGACAACCTTGATTTTGTGGGTGATATGGTCGAAAACAAGCAATGTATCTGCCAGCATCAACACAGACTCGGGGAGTCCCTGGGGATCTTTATCAGGACAGGGCAGTCTCTCAAAGTAGCGGGCAACCTCGTAGCTCAAGTAGCCAACCATGCCACCGTGGAATCTCGGCAAGTTGGCAATGGACACTGGACGAAATTGAGCTAACTCTTTTTCCACCATGTGCAATGGGTCAACGGGCTTCTCATTTCCTGTCCTTAAGACAAGAGAGGGCTCGGTGCCAATGAAGCTATAGCGAGCCAGTCGCTCGCCACCTTCGACACTCTCCAGGAGGAAGGAGTAACTGCCGCGGGCTATCTTAAGGTAAGCGGATACAGGCGTTTCCAGGTCAGCCTGAATATCACAGCAAACCGGTACCAGATTGCCATGTCTCTTCAATTGGCGAACCTCTTCCAGTGTTGGATAATACATATTACCTCGCAACAAAAAACCTCTCGCCCAAGGGGCGAGAGGTTTGACCTTCGCGGTGCCACCCTATTTCGGTCTTTTACGACCATCTCTTATCAGGCACAACTCAATTTAGAGCGATACCCTGGACTATGATAACGCTGTCCCTGCGACAAAGCCTACTGGGTGTTAACCTTTCGGTTTGCAGCTCCCAGGTCCATTCCAGCCTCGCGCAAGTATCGGCTCACACCTTGCCCGACTCTCTGAACTCCGCCTTAAACTGTACTAGTCCTGTTCCCAGCCTTTACTGTATTTAATTGCTTAAAATATAAACCTTGTTGTTAATTTTGTCAATAGCAAAGGAAATTTGTACGGAATTGTAACCCGCCTGCCAGATCTTGGCGGGCAGGTATAACAAAAGCGACAATTGTTGGTGGGTAACAATCGCTTGTTATGTGTGATTGGGCAAAATAAAAGGACTGGCCATCCCGATACCAAGATTAACCAGCCCTTCTGAGTTCTGTTAGGCTACGGCGGAGTGGGCCTAACTCTTACCGATTCTGAATACTTTTGTGCCACAGGTCGGGCAAACGCCTTGGGTTGCCGGTCTGCCGTTCTTCATGATGATGCTTTTGGCATCTTTCATTTCCTTCTTGGCACGGCACTTCATGCAGTATGCTTGCATATAATCACCTCCTTATTTGATTTGCTGTGAGACTACACTATCCGTGGGGTAAAAGTCAATACGTAGTGCGAATTGACTTACGTAGTGAGGATAATCCGGAAAAAGGCTTTCCCCAGGGGCAGTGTCATCAGAAAGCCTTTAGCTTGTGACGGGAGACGTTCCAGAATGAACCCCTGAGCGTTTTTCTGTGTGGTGAATGGCTTTATTACCTCTACCCCTGTTGGTTTTGTGATGGCCAGTAGGCAAATATCCGCTAACCAAGCGCTAATAGGCTAAAGTGGCAAGATGGGAGGCTGCCATCTTGTAAGTCCTGGCTGCCCAAGACAAAAAAGGGTGCCTGATTTTTACTCCGGTCCCCCTGGGTACTTCCTTCGATTGTAACTCGAACAATGCCAGCTGCTCTGCTTTCCTTCTGGCTACCTCTTCCCTCGCTTACGGGAAACCGAAATTAAACAGCCGGCACCTTTGCTTGAATATGAGCTAAGAAATCAACGCATTCCCGGGCTATTCCCAGGGCGTCCAGATGGTAAAGACAGCGAAGAAAATCCTGCTTTCCATGGGTTACGAATTCGTCAGGAATGCCTAATCGCTTCACTTTGACATCTGAGGCTCCAGCCCTTTCCAGCAGCTCCAGCACTGCGGCACCAAAGCCACCGCTAAGAACATTTTCCTCTACTATGACCATCTTCCTGGTGTAGTTGGCTGCATCCAAAATAAGCTCTGTATCTAATGGCTTGGCGAATCGCGCATTAACTACCATGGCGTCAATACCCAAAAAAGCTAAATGCTCCGCTGCTTCAAGAGAAGGCATGACGGTGGAGCCGATGGCTATTATGGCCATATCTTTGCCTTGCCTTATTATCTCAGCTTTGCCTATAGGGAGTTGATGAAGCTCCGTGGCTAAGGGAACGCCTGTTCCCCGACCTCGAGGATAACGAATTGCCATGGGATGCTCCGTATTCAGGGCAGTATAGAGGAGGTCTTGAAGCTCATTCTCGTCCTTAGGTGCGCAAACGGTCATGTTGGGCATCAAGCCAAGATAGGATAAATCGAATATCCCCTGGTGTGTCTTGCCATCCTCGCCAACAATGCCGCTGCGATCCAGTGCAAAAATGACGGGCAAATCAGGGAGACAAACGTCGTGCAATATTTGGTCAAAGGCACGTTGCAAGAAGGTGGAATATATAGCTACAATAGGTATGAAGCCCTGAGCGGCTAGCCCGGCGGCCAAAGTAACTGCGTGCTGCTCGGAAATCCCCACATCGTAGATACGCTGGGGAAACTCCCTGGTCAGAGAAGATAAGCCATTGCCTTCAACCATGGCAGCGCTTATCACTACCACCATGGGGTTGTCCCTGAGCAGTCCACCGATTGTTCGAGCAAATATCTGGCTATAAGTAGGTATTGTACTCAGGCACTCACTTTTAGCGGGCAGCCCGTGGAACTGAGTGGGCTTATCCTCTGCTGGTTTATAACCCTTGCCCTTGGTAGTCAAAACATGGACAATGACCGGTTTGCGGTAATCCCTGGCTTGAGTTAAAGCAGTTTCCAATTCGGCAACATTATGACCATCTATCGGACCCAGGTAAGTAAAGCCAAGCTGCTCCCACATCATAGTGGGCAGAACTACTGCTTTGGCTCCTTCCTTAAGCCGGTGCAGTGCCCAGTGCAGCTTCTTTCCTCCGGGCAAAAAAGAAAGCAGCCGGCTCGTATGTTCCTTGGCCTGCATATAGCGATAACTTGTTCGCAGTATATTCAGCCGTTTGGCTATCGCTCCCACTGTGGGCGAAATGGACATGCCGTTGTCATTGAGCACCACGATGAGCCTTGTGCCCAAATGTCCAGCGTGATTCAGCGCTTCGTAAGTCATGCCACA
>Ga0114946_10003479_pt1 | contig 10601 bp, 8 predicted proteins | sample WalLakDeSediment_FD_88676 | JGI IMG/M metagenome (GOLD analysis project Ga0114946, IMG submission 88676) | Lake sediment microbial communities from Walker lake, Nevada to study Microbial Dark Matter (Phase II) - Walker Lake 11/02/13 Deep Sediment | ecosystem: Environmental > Aquatic > Freshwater...
CATGGCGACCAGCGCCACCCCAGACCATGAAAGGCGCTGCTCGCCATGGCCGTTTCCCTCACCCCGGCCCTCTCCCAGAGGGCGAGGGGGAGATGGAGCGCGCTGCGCGCGACTTTCATCGTAGCGTTCGCCGCTGTCGGAAAGTGGCATCCGCCGGCGGCGGTGGGCGCCACTCGGTCGATTCTCGTCTCTCTGGTCAGCCTGACAGGCCAAGATGTCTTGGGCTTTAGCCCGACGACGACGCGTGCCGATGCGTGAAAGGCCCTGGTCGGACTGAAGTCCGACCTACAGGGTGCCCGAACACCAGACGCGGATCAGAAATCGACGGCGTCCCGGATCAGCGGACAGGTCATGCAGTGACCGCCGCCGCGGCCACGGCCCAGCTCGGCGCCCACGATGGTGATGACCTCCACCCCGGCCTTGCGCAGCTCGGTGTTGGTCCAGGTGTTCCTGTCATAGGCGACGACCACGCCCGGGGACAAGGCCACCAGGTTGTTGCCGCTGTCCCATTGGGCCCGCTCGGAGGCGTAGTGGTCGCCACCGGTCTCGATGACCCGGAGCGCTTTGAAGTTCAGGGCCTCGGCGACGACCTCCGCGAAGGGCTTCTTCTCCAGCGTCGCGTCGATCCCGCCGGGCTTGTCACTCGGTCGCAGCGAGATCGCGTGTACCTGATCCATGATCGGCCGGTAAAGGGTCACTAGGTCCCGGTCGGCAAAGGTGAACACGGTGTCGAGATGCATGGCCGAGCGCAACTTGGGCATGGCGGCGACGATGACGCGCTCGGCGGCACTGTTGGCGAACAGCGCCTGGGCGGCCTGCGAGATCGCATGGCGCGAGGTCCGCTCGCTCATCCCGATCAGCACGACGCCGTTGCCCACCGGCATGACGTCGCCGCCCTCCAGCGTCGCCCGGCCGAAGTTCACGTCGGGGTCGCCCCACCACACGTTGACCTTGCCGGCAAAGCCCGGATGGAACTTGTAGATCGCCGTGGTCAGCAGCGTCTCTTCCCGGCGCACGGGCCAGAACATCGGGTTGAGCGTGACACCACCGTAGATCCAGCAGGTGGTGTCACGGGTGTAGAGGGTGTTCGGCAGCGGCGGCAGCAGATACTCGGTGACGCCGTGGGCCTCGCGCACCAGCTCGAAGTAGTCCGCGGTTGCGAAACGGTCCGGCACGTCCAGCACCGAAACCCCGCCGATCAGGAATTCTGCCAGGGTCTTTGGCTCAAGGCTCTCGAGGAAGGCACGGACGTCCTCGATCAGCCCCAGGCCGACGCTGTTCGCGGTGATCTTGCGATCCAGGATCCACTGCCTGGCCTCGGGTATCGCCACCGTCTCGGCCAGCAGCTCATGCATCTCGACCACCTCGACCCCGCGCTCGCGCATCTTGAGCATGAAGTCGTAGTGATCGCGCTTGGCGTTCGTCACCCACAGTAGGTCATCGAACAGCAGATCGTCGTTATTGGTCGGGGTCAGGCGGGTATGCGCCAGACCGGGTGCGCAGACCAGGACCTTGCGCAGGACGCCGACCTCGGAATGGACGCCGTAGACGGGCGCGGTAGCGGTTTGATTGCTCATGACGTGGAGTCCTCCAGCATCAGATGGTGATCATGCCAGTGGTGAGGCCGTAGACGCCGGCGGCGACGCCGACCGCGAAGACGCCAAGCAGCGCGAGCTCGAGCGGGCGAAAGACCGTCTGGCCCTGCTCCCGCCGCGCGAGGATAAAAATCAGGGTACCCGGGTCCAGCACGATGCAGGCGAGCACCAGGTGCATGAGCCCCCCGGACAAGAGCATGAAGAAGTTATAGACGACCGCGATGGCGGCCCAGTTCATGTCCCGGCCCCAGTCCTTCGAGCCCGGCTCGTAGGTCTCCGAAGGAACGCAAATCGGGACAAGGGCCGGCAGCCGGTCGATCTACCCGGGCGCCGCGGCGACCTCCTTCTTGGCTCCCCGCAGCGATTCCCAGGTGACATAAAGGGTCGGCAGGAAGACCAGCGTGAGGAGTGTAGCCACCAGCAGTCCGCCCATGATGGCGAAGGCCATGGGTCCCCAGAAGACGGTGGGGGCGATGGGGGTGAGCCCCAGGATCGTGGACAGGGCGGTGAGCATGATCGGGCGCAGGCGCGAGGCGCTGGCATCCACCACCGCCTCCTGGAGGGGCTTGCCGGTGCGGCGCTCTTGCTCGATCTGGTCGATCAGGATGACCGAGTTCTTGGCGATCATGCCGATCAGGGCCAGGACGCCCAGGATGGCGACGAAGCCCAGCGGTGCCTGGGCAACGAGCAGCGCCCCGACCACGCCGATGAGCCCCAGGGGCACCACGCTCAGCACGATCAACAACAGGGGGAAGCTGCGGAGCTGGAAGACCAACAGCGTGATCATGATCAGCAGCATCAGGGGCACCACGGCCATGACCGAGGCCTGGGATTCGGCGCTCTCCTCCACGGTGCCCCCCACCTCGATCCAGTAGCCGGCCGGCAGCCGGGTGTTGAGCGCGTCAATCGCCGGGGTCAGGTCCGCCACCACGGAGTCGGGCAGCAGCTCAGGGACCACGTCCGCCTGGACCGTGAGGGTCGGCACCCGGTCCCGCCGCCAGATCATGGGGTACTCCTGGCCGTAGTCGAAGCTTGCCACCTGGTCCAGGGGTACGGTGCGCCCATCCGGCAGGGGGATCTCCAGGGTCCTCAGTGTCGAGAAGGACAGGCGCTGGCCCTCCCGTTCCCGGGCCACCACATCGATCAGGAAGATGTCGTCCCGCACCTGGGTGACCGTGGTCCCGGTGATGTGGGTGTTGAGCACCGAGGCCACCGCGGCCGACGAGAGACCGAGGCGCCGAAGCTGGTCCTGGTCGATGCGGATGCCCACCTGGCGCCCGGGCTCCATCCAGTCGAAGTTCACATCACGGGCGCCCCGATGGTCGGCGACGATCTGGCCGACCTCCATGGCGATCTCCCGCAACCGCTCCAGGTCGTCCCCCAGCACCCGGTACTGGATGGGCCAGCCCACAGGGGGCCCGAGCTCCAGCGGCGAGACCCGGGTGACGGCCTGGGGCACCTCCTCCTTCAGGAAGCGGGCGAGCTTGACCTCCAGACGCTCCCGCGCCTCGACGTCTTTGGCCACCACCACCGCCTGGGTAAAGAAGGGGTTGGGGAGCTGGACGTCGAGCGGCAGGTAGAAGCGCACCGCCCCCCAGCCCACATAGGTGCTCCAGTGGGCCACGTCTGGGTCGGCGGCCAGGACAGCATCGATCCGATCGGCCTCCCGGGCGGTGGCGTGAATCGAGGCGTTCTGCGGCAGGCTGACGTTCACTAGGAGGTCGGTGCGATCCGAGGCCGGGAAAAACTGCCGGGGCACCAGGCCCATCCCGTAGAGCGCGGCCACGAAGGCGCCGATGGTGAGGGCGATGGTGAGCCAGCGCAGCCGGATGGCCCCCCTGAGGAGTCCCCGGTAGGCCCGCAGCAGGCCCCCGGGATTCGACTCGTCGGTCCTGGTCTTGGGCGGGACCAGCAGGAGCATCCCTAAGAGCGGCGCGAAGACCACCGCCACGAACCAGGAGACGAGCAGGGTGATGCCGACCACGGCGAAGATGTCGAAGGTGTACTCGCCGGCGGAGCTGGCGGCGAAGCCCACCGGCACGAAGCCCGCGATGGTGACCAGGGTGCCGGTCAGCATGGCGAAGGCGAGGGTCCGGTAGGCATAGGTGGCGGCCTCCGCCTTGGGCTCGCCCAGGGCGAGGCGCCGGGACATGGCGTCCACGGTGGTCATGGCATCGTCCACCAGGAGTGCCAGGGCAATGATCAGGGCCCCCAGCGAGATGCGCTGCAGGTCGATGTCCAGGATATCCATGAGGGCGAAGACGGTGGTCAGCACGAGCGGGATGGCGAGCGCCACCACGGTCCCGGCTCGGACCCCGAGGCTTAGGAAGCTAACGCTGAGGATGATGACGATGGCCTGCCACAATGAGGTGGTGAAGTCGCTGATGGCGGCGTCTACGGTCTCTGGCTGGTCGGCCACCCGGGTGGCCTCGATGCCGACGGGCAGGTCGGCGACGATCGCTTTCATGGCCTGGCGGATGTTCGCCCCGAGGGCCAGGATGTCGCCGCCGTCGCGCATGACGATGGCGAGCCCGATGGCGTCCACGCCGTTGACTCGGAACATGGGCTGAGGCGGGTCGGCGAGCCCGCGGCGCACCTGGGCGATGTCGCCCAGGCGCAGCATCCGGTCGCCGACCGCGAAGTTGACCGCGAGCAGGTCCGCCTCCGAGGCGAAGGCACCGGAGACCCGCAGCGAGATGCTCTCGTTCCCGGTCTGGATGACGCCGGTGGGCCGCACGACGTTCTGGGCCTCCAGGGCGGCGACCAGGGCGGCGGGGTCGAAGCCCAGGCCCGCCAGGGTGCGCATGTCGAACTCGATGAAGATGCGCTCGTCCTGGGCACCCAGGACGCTCACCTTGGAGACGTCCGGGACCCGCAGGAGCTTGGAGCGGACCTCCTCCACGTAGTCCCGCAGCTCCCGGTGGCTGAAGCCGTCCGCGGTGAAGCCGTAGATGATCCCGTAGGTGTCGCCGAACTCGTCGTTGAACCCTGGCCCGACGATCCCCCGGGGCAGGGTATGGCGCATGTCGCCGACCTTTTTGCGCACCTGATACCAGGTGTCCTCCACCGCCTTTGGGCTGGTGTTGCCGGTCAGGCCCACGAAGATGGTGGTCTGGCCCGGACGGGTGAAGCTCCGCAGGGTGTCGAGGTTGGGGACCTCCTGGAGGGTGCGCTCCAGCCGCTCCGTGACCTGGAGCATGGTCTCCTCCAGGGTCGCCCCCGGCCAGGCCGCGCTGACCACCATGGTGCGGAAGGTGAAGGGCGGGTCCTCGGCGCGTCCGAGCTGGAAGAAGGCGGCGACCCCGGCCACCACCGAAATCAGCATCAGATAGACCACCACCGAGCGGTTGTTGATGGCCCATTCGGAGAGGTTGAAGGCCTTCATTGGCCGGCCTCGGGCTTGGCCGCTTCGGATGTCGGGCCGGGCTCGGTTACCGGTTGGATACGGGTCTCAATGGCGGGTTCGTTGGCGGCCGCGGGGGTTGGCGGTGCCCCGAGGAGCCGTACCTGCTGGCCGGGCCGGAGCGTCTGGACCCCGGCGGTGACCACCAGCTCCCCGTCGGTGAGTCCGTGGGCGATCAAGACGGAATCAAGCTCATAGCGGGCCACGTCCACCGGGCGCAGGGCGACGGTGCCGGCGGCCGGGTCCATCACCCAGACGGCGGGTTGACCCTGGGCGGAGGTCATGGCCGCGGCGGGGATCAGCATCCCGGCGCCGCCGCCTAGCTCGACCGTGCCGGTCACGGTGGAGCCAAGCCGGAGGGCCTCGGGCGGGTCGGTGAGTCCCACCCGGACCTGGAAGGTGCGGGTCACCGGGTCCGCCTCCGGGGAGACCTCGCGCACCCGCCCGCGGGCCTGGACCTGGGCGTCGGTGCTCAAGGACACCCGTACGTCCTGGTCCGGCTGGGCCTCGTCCTTGACCCGAGCGGGGACGTCGAACACCGCGTCGCGCCCCCCTTCCCGGGCGAGCCGAACGATCATCTGACCGACCGCCACCACCTCACCGGGCTCGGCCCCGCGCGCCGTCACCACGCCCGGGCCGTCGGCCAGCAGCTCCGTGTAGGAGAGCTGGGTCTCGGCGGTGCTGACCTGGGCCTCGGCGGCGTCCACCATGGCCTGGGCGGCGTTGCGGGCCTCCACCGCCTGATCGAACATCTGGCGGGAAACGAAGCCCCGCGGGAGGAGGGGCTCGAAGCGCTCCACCTCGTTGCGGGCCTCCACCAGACGGGCCATGGCGGCGGCCAGGTTCGCCCGGGCGGCCTGCACGGCGTCCCTCAAGGTGGAGGGGTCCATGCGGGCCACCACCTGACCGGTGGTCACCCGATCCCCGACGTTGACGCTGCGCTCCAAGAGCCGACCGCCGATGCGGAAGGCCAGGTTCACGTCGTCCTGGGCCTGGATGGTGCCGGTCAAGGTGACCGTGTTGCCGGCGGCGCGCTCCGCGACGGTCACGACCCGCACGGGCCGGATGGGCGGGGGGCCTTCCTCGGGGTCATCCTGGGGTCCGCACGCGGTGAGCAGCAGGAGCAGGCTGGCGGCCGTCGCCAAGGCGAGGCCGCGCGAGGCAAAGAGACGAGTGGGGGCCGCCGGGGCGACGCCGAGAATGGTTGATGCGTTCACGTGGGGTCTCGATGATTGTTTCGGGGAGGGGAGATTGACCGAAGCGCGGCCGCGCCGCCAACGCCGGCCCGCGCTCAAGAGGCCCGGCTTGCGCGGTGCGCCCGAAGCGCCGCGGGCCTCCAAGGTCGGCCACCGCCGCCGGATTGCTGCGAGCGGCAGGAGCATCGGCCGGCGGCCGAAATTCCGGACCCGGCGTCCCGGACCGCTGGCATCAGCGCTCTTCGCCGCCGTAGTACGGGCAGCCCTCGGGCGGGCAGTCGGGGCTATTGGCGAGGATAGTCAAAATGTCGGAGCCGCGCTCACGGATCGCATCCGTGCCGCGGATGGCGATCCGTCCCGAGGCCGGGGCCTGGTACTCTCGCACCACCTCACCGAAGGCGTTGCGCTGGACCGCGAGCGACTGCCCTTCCTCGACCGCGTCGTTCAGCTCCACCAGGTACTCGACGAAGCCGCCCGTGTCGGCGATCACGTCGACCAGGGCGTTACCCCGGAAGGCGTTGACGGTCTCGGCGGTGCGGCCGACCGGTTGGCCGCTCACGCCGTAGTGGGCGAGCACGTTGTCGATGCCTTCCACACCCGCGCGCACCATGTCGTGCTCGAAGCCGCGGGGCCCGCCGAGCTCCAAGGTCAGGGCCGGGATGCCCGCCTTCACCAGGGCATACTCCATCGTACCCTCGAGTCCCGGGTCGAGCTTGATCTGATCGACCGGGAACAGCTCGGCCAGCGCCAGGGATTCCGGGTCGCCTGCATACGCGAAGATGAACAGCGCGAAGTCGCTCCCGTTGCCGCCGGTGTGCATGTCGACGGCGACATCGACATTGCCCTTCACGAGGCGCTCCATGACCAGCCAGGCCTGACGTTCCACCGAGTTGCCGTCCTCTTTGCCCGGGAAGACGCGGTTCGGATTGCCCCAGGTGGTGCCCAGCTTCTTCGTCGGCCACTCGCGGGTGATGTACTCGATTCCGGGCCGGTTGATACCGACGATGCCAATGACACTCCCGGAGAGCGCGGCCGGATCGAGCTTACGAAAGACCTCGTGCACGGTCGCCACGGGGGTCAGCTCATCGCCATGCACCCCGGCAACGAGCAAGATGCGCTTTCCCGGCTTGGCGCCCTTCGCAACCAGAACCGGCACGTACCAGTGCTGCCCGGAGCCCATCTCCACTGACTCGAAGTACAGGTGATGGATCTTTCCGGATTCGAGGGACTCCAGATCGAGTCGCTCGATGACCGGTTTGCCCTGGATGATGTCGCCGTCCGCGGCCGTTGCCGCAACGGAGATCAAACTCAACACCGTTACCAACAGAAATGCTGTGAGACGCATGATTGCCCCTATCGAGTGGTGGTTGACGTAGTCGGTCGGTCCGTTCGCGCCCGCGGACCAAGATGCTGATCCATGGCCCCGGCTATGGGCGATCGGTAAACGCCCCGGAACCTGGGCTCAGGCGAGGCTGGCCGCGAGGGCGAGCGCCCCGGCCGCGACGACGAAGAGCGCGAGCAGCAGGGGCCAGATGAACCTCAGATATTTGTCGTAGCCAACCCCGGCGATGGCCAGGCCACCCACGACCACCACGTTGGTTGGCGAGACCAGGAGGGTCAGTCCGTGGCCCAGGATCCAGGCGGTGACGGTGAGCGACCGGGCCACGCCCGCGAAGTCGGCCATGGGCGAGAGCAGCGGCATCGCCAGCGCCGCGTGCCCCGAGCTCGACGGGATCAGGAACGCGAGCGGGATGTTCACCACCATCGCCGCGACGGCGAAGGCTGCGGCCGAGGCCCCGGTGATGAGCTGCTCCATAGCATAGAGCAGGGTGTCGATGGTCTGGGTGTTGGTCATGATGACCGAGATGCCGCCGGCCAATAGGATGACCATGGCCGGCCCCATCATGTCCGACGCCCCGGCGGCAATGAGGCGGACGATCTCCTTCTCCTCCATCCGCGCCACCAGCCCGACCAGCACAGAGGCGATCAAAACAGCATCGCGAGCTCGGGAAACCACCAGTCGAGCTCGAACCAATAGGGCTCGGCCCCCACCACCTTGTGGGTGACGTAGTAATCGGCCGGGCCCGTGGTGCCCTCGATGAGGCTGGACCAGGGGATCACCGCGAAGATCATGAGTCCGAAGGCGAAGGCGGTGATCGCCAGCACCCATTTCTGGGTTCCGGTGAGGGTCTGCGCTGACAGATCGAGATGGGCGGCATCAGGCGCAGGGGCCGCTCGATCCTCGACGGTCTGACCGGCGGCTGACTGGACCCCTTCCACCCCCAACAGCGAGGCGCTCGGGTCGGCGCGTACCCGGGCGGCGTAGCGCAGCACCCAGCCCAGCGCCATCGCCGTCATCAGGACCCACAGGATCAGCCGCAGGACGATACCGTCGCCGATGGCCACGCCGGCCTCCCCTGCCGCCACCCCGATGGAGAACGGGTTCACCGTCGCCGCCATGACCCCGATCACTGACCCGGCGATGATCATCGCCGCCGTGACCAGGCGGTCATACCCGAGCGCGGCCATCAGGGGGATGAACAGCGCATAGAAGCCGAGGGTCTCCACCGAGAAGCCCATGGTGGAGCCGAGCAGGGAGAACAGCACCATCACCGTGGCAATCAGCAGCCAGCCGCGCGTTTTCAGCCGGTTGGCGAGGGCCGCCACGGCGACCTCGAGGCTGCGGGTCGCAAAGCTGATGGAGATGAACGCGCCGATCGACATGATGAAGACGATCACCCCGATCTGCCCGAACAGGCGCCCGATCGTCTGGGTATCGACAAATCCCTGCACCGGGCTCAGCAGCCCGTATATGCCGTTGACGGGGGCGAGGATGAGCTGCTCCACGCGCTCGCCGAAGGTCAGCGGGGACTCGATCCGCTCGTAGGTCCCCGGTATCGGTGAGCCGTCGGCGTCCAGGGCGTAGCGCCCGGGCGGGATGAAGAGTGCCGCTACCCAAACGAATACGGTGACGATGGCCAGCGTCGTCACCGCGCTCGGGAAGCGGGACCGGCGCCTGCCCGGCTGAGATTCCGACGGCTCGATGGGATGCTGTTCCGACTCCACGGTCACTGACTCCTAGAACGACTTGCGGACCGTCAGCCAGATCTCGGTGGAGCTGTAGTCGCTGAACTGCGTATTGCCCTCGTCCCGGATGTAGAGGATCTCGGGCCGCAGGGACCAGCCGGGGGCGAAGGCATAGGTCAGCCCGCCGCCGAGCTCGTAGATATCGAGCTCGGGCCTGAGCGTTCGGTCGAGCTCCGCACCCTTGCCGACGTCGTCGTGGTAGCCGTTGTGCTCCCAGAAGGCGAACAGAAAGCCGCTGAGCCGCTCGTTGATATCCATACCCCAATCGATCTGGGCGCCGTAGATGGTTCGATCCCCGCCCTCGCGATCGTGGGTCGCCCACTCGCGCCCGCCGTTCACCGTGAGGGTCAGGGCGGCCTTGCCGTCCATGAGGGCCCGCGTCCACCCCAGCCAGGCCTGGGCGATATCGCGGCTGCGATTGCGCTCGCGCCCGCGGGGGTATTCGCGCGAGCGGATCTCGGCCTCGACCAGGATCTCGTTGTCTGGGTCGAGGACGAAGGCGCGATGGGCGTACAGGCCGTAGTCCTGCCGATAGCCGTCCGCTCCGCGGTAGCTCGCCCGGCCGCGCACCCCGATCGATTGGCTGCCGCTGGCGAGCGACTGGACCACCGCCGCGTTCCAGCGCAGATCCTGATCGTCCCGCCGTTCGGTGTCGTCGTAATAGCGGAACCGGTAGTCCAGGGTAGCGTCGATGGTGATGGCGTCGCTGGCGAGATAGCTTAAGCCACCGCCGATGCGGGCCTTCCAGAACCAGTCCCGCGCGGGGTCGCCCCCAAGCTCATTGGTGGTGCGCGTTCGGTTCTCGCGGTAATAGCCGCCGCCGGTCTCCGCATAGCCGAAGGCGCTCAGCCGCCGTCCTTCCTGGTAGTCCTTGGCGGCACGGGCGTAGATCTCGGCCTGCTCGCGCAGGCCCGGGGGCAGGTTGTCGAAGCGCAGGACCTGCTCGAGCTCAAGCACCGCCCTTGCATACTGGCCCTGCTCCAGGTAGGCCTGGCCGCGCTCCAGATGGGCGGCGAGGGGGTCGGCATCCACCCCGGTCACGCTCGCCTCCTCCGCCTGGACGCTGGTTACGGCCAGCAGAGCCACGGCGAGCACAACGCCCGCGGGCCTGGGCCCGATCAAACGGCCATGATCCGCCTTCAAATGCGTTCCCCCGCTGTTGCCGGCGCGCGAGGCGCCTGGGTCGATCAGGCCGTAGGTCGGGCTTTAGCCCGACCACGACGCGTGCCGATGCGTGAAAGGCCCTGGTCGGACTGAAGTCCGACCTACAGGGTGCCCGAACACCAGACGCGGATCAGAAATCGACGGCGTCCCGGATCA
>Ga0114946_10003480_pt1 | contig 10601 bp, 10 predicted proteins | sample WalLakDeSediment_FD_88676 | JGI IMG/M metagenome (GOLD analysis project Ga0114946, IMG submission 88676) | Lake sediment microbial communities from Walker lake, Nevada to study Microbial Dark Matter (Phase II) - Walker Lake 11/02/13 Deep Sediment | ecosystem: Environmental > Aquatic >...
AGGGCGCTATAATTTGGATGAGCTTGGCTTCCATGATACCGCTCGGCGCAAACTTATGCTTGTCGAAAATGCCGCGTTGATGACCGACGGTCTTCTAGTGCGGGTAGAAGGACTAACCCGTCGCTACGGCGAGGTCCGGGCGGTCGATGCCATCGCGTTCACCCTTGTGCGCGGGCAAATTCTCGGCTTTCTCGGTCCCAACGGCGCCGGTAAATCCACCACCATGCGAATGTTGGCGGGAGTGCTGGCGCCCGACAGCGGGCGCGTCGTCATCAATGGTTTCGATCTGCTGGACGAGCCACTGCGCGCCAGGCAGGCGATCGGTTATCTACCCGAACAACCGCCCTTGTATCGCGAGCTGACCGTCGACGAGCAATTGAGCTACAGCGCCCGCCTTCATGGACTCAGCCGCGTGGCCAGTCGCCAAGCCGTGGTGCGGATCAAGCAACGTTGTGGGCTGGCCGAAGTGGGCCGGCGGCTGATCGGCAATCTGTCCAAGGGATATCGGCAGCGGCTCGGTATCGCCCAAGCCCTGCTGCACGATCCCCCGGTGATCATTTTGGACGAGCCCACCGTCGGTCTGGACCCGATCCAGATTCGGGAAATCCGCGGCCTGATTCGGGAGTTGGGACAGGACCGCGGCGTGATCCTGTCCACTCACCGGTTGTCCGAAGTTCAGGCGACCTGTACGCACGTGCAAATCATGCGCGACGGCCGGCTGGTGTATGCCGGAGCGCTGGCGGACCTGGAGCAGCGCCGGCGATCGACCAGCCTGCGAGTTGGCCTGCAAACGCCGCCCGCGGTCGCGCTATTGCGGGCGCTGCCGGCGGTCGAACAGGTCGAGGACCTCGGCCAGGGCCGATTCCGGCTGCGCCACGCCGCCGGCGCCGCGCCGACCCGGGCGGTACTCGAACAAGCCCGCGTCAACGGCTGGGAATTGTGGGAGTTGACTCCGGAACATGCGGATTTGGAATCGATCTTTATTGATTTGGCCCTTGAACGAGAGGTGGAGCAATGATCTTCACCATCGCCGCCCGCGAATTGCGAGGATTGTTTCTGTCACCGCTGGCCTGGACTCTGCTGGCGATAACGCAAGGGTTGCTGGCGTGGATTTTCCTGATCCTGATTGATGAATTCCGGAGTCTGGAGGGGCGACTGGTCGGACTGGATCCCATGCCCGGAGTCACCGATCTGGTCGTCGCTCCGTTGTTGCGGGTCGCCGCTTGGGCGCTGTTGCTGTTGACCCCCCTGCTGACCATGCGTCTGTTCAGCGAGGAACGCCGGGTCGGAACGCTCGATCTGCTGCTCTCCGCGCCGGTGGCGCCGGTCGCGATTGTCCTCGGCAAGTATTTAGGCGTGATTGTTTTTCTTCTAGGAGCCGTGGCGCTGATCGGGTTGATGCCTCTGTCCCTCGGGGTCGGCGCCGCGCTCGATTTCGGCAAGCTGGGATCTGGCCTGCTGGGGCTGAGTCTGCTCGCCGCCAGTGTTGCCGCCGCCGGTCTGTATCTGTCCACCTTGACCGCGCAACCGGCGGTGGCCGCGACCGCGACCTTCGGGCTGCTACTAGCCTTCTGGATTGTGGATCTGGCTGGATCTGGCCAGGGGACGGTCAGTCCGGTCTTCCATTATTTATCGCTGCCGCGTCATCTCGACGCCTTCCTGTTGGGGCTGATTCACAGCGCGGATGTGGCCTTTTATTTATTATTTAGCGCGGCGTTCCTGGGTCTGGCGACTCGCCGGCTCGACAATATCCGCTTGCAGGGCTGAGGGATGTGGCTCGATCGGTCCATTCGCCGGCGCCTGTGGTTGCAGAATCTGCTGTTTTACCTATTGTTCGGCGTGGCCATCGGCCTGTTGGCCTGGTCGAGCGCGCGCCATGCGGTTCAGTTCGACTGGAGCGCGGGCAGCCGCAATACCCTCTCCGAAGCCAGCCGAACCGTGCTGGGCGGTTTGGACGGTCCGGTGCGCGTGACCGCCTACGCCCATGATAACCCGGCCCTGCGCGACGCCATCACCCGGTTGGTGGGCCGTTATCAACGTCACAAGTCCGATGTGGCTTTGCGTTTCGTCAACCCCGATCTGCTCCCGGATCGGGCGCGGGAATTGGAGATCACCCGGGATGGCGAACTGTATCTGGAGTATCGCGGGCGCGGCGAAAAGGTCCGGCAACTCGGGGAACAGGCCGTCACCCACGCGTTGCAACGTCTGAGCCGCCAAACGGAGCGCGTGTTGCTGTTTCTCGAGGGCCATGGAGAGCGCAAACCGCTGGGGACCGCCAATCACGATCTGGGAACTTTCGGTCGGGAATTGGCCAAGACCGGAATCCTGGCGCGCCCGCTGGAACTGACGGCGGAGGCCCGCATTCCTCCCGCCGCCGTGCTGGTGATTGCCGGACCAAGAACGCCGTTAGCGCCGGGTGCGATCGAGGCGATCCTGGAGTTCCTGGAGCGCGGCGGCCATCTGCTGTGGCTGCTGGAACCCGGCGAGTCCTCGGGCCTGCATCGCCTGGCGGCGGCGCTGGGCGTCGCGGCGCGGCCTGGAGTGGTGGTGGATCCGGACGCACGGCGACTCGGCATCCAGAATCCGGCCTTCATTCCCATCGCCGATTTTGGTCCGCACCCCATTACCGAATCATTGCGCGCTCCCGCTTTGCTGCCACAAGCGGCGGCGCTGGAGGTTCGCCCGTTCGCTCCTTGGGCGGCGACGGTTCTGTTGGAAAGCCAGCCCCGAAGCTGGACGGAAACCGGATCGCTCGATGCGCCGTTACGGTTTGATCCCGAGCGCGCCGCACCGTCCGGTCCGCTGACGGTCGGCGTGGCGCTGTTTCGTCCTTATCCCACAAAAGCGCCAGATTCTGGCGCTCCGCGCGTCGGGACAGAGCAGCGGGTGGTCGTGATCGGCGATGGCGACTTTCTCTCCAATACTTATCTGGGCAACGGCGCCAACCTGGAACTGGGATCGAACATGGTCAATTGGCTGCTTGGAGATGAAGCGTTGATCGCGATTCCCCCCAGGACGGCGCCTGACCCGCATTTACACTTGTCGGAAGGGATGTTGGCGCTGCTGGCGGCGGTGTTTCTGATCGGGGCGCCGGGAACGTTGCTGGCCAGCGGTTGGTTGATTTGGTTTCAACGGCGTCGGCGCTGACCATGAGCGTACTCGCGCGGCGGCGGTGGCTCAATCTGGGTTTGTTGGGACTGGTTGGTGGGCTGGTGGCTCTGGCTCTGCTCGACCCGGGCCGGAGGCCGCCGTCCCTCGTCCCACCATTGCTGGAGTTGGCTCCAGCGCGGATCGAACGCATCATGGTCGAGCGGTCCGGCCAGGAGCCGCTGGACTTTGTCTGGCGCGAGGGTCGCTGGTGGATGATGGCGCCAGAGACCGGGCTCGCTAATCCCGTGTTGGTCGGTCCGATCTGGCGTTTGGCTGAGATGCGTTGCCCGCGACAGTACGCGGTCGCCGAAGTGGACCTGAAGCGCCTGGGTCTTGATCCTCCGCGACTGCGATTGTGGTTGAACGAGCAGGAGATCCGGTTTGGCGATACCGATCCCACTGACGCCGAGCGCTATTTGCAAGTCGGCGCGACGGTTTTTCTCTGCGCTGACAGCGTCTATCCATTGTTGACCAGCGCCGCGGGCAGTTTTATCGCTCCGTCCATCGAATCCCTGGCGCCGACCCATCCGAGCGACGAGTAATGCCTGAATTGCCAGAAGTCGAAACCGTCCGCGGCGGCATCGCGCCGCATCTGATCGGACAGACCATTGCCCAGGTTGTGATCCGGCAACCCCGGTTGCGCTGGCCCGTGCCGGAAGCTCTGACGATCCAGTTGCCGGGGCAAACCATTCGGCGGGTCGAGCGGCGCGCCAAGTATCTGCTGTTGCGCGCCGACACCGGGACCGTGATTCTCCATCTGGGCATGACGGGCCGATTGCGGATCTTGCCGATCGCCACGCCGCTTCAGAAGCACGATCATGTGGATTTGGTACTGACCAACGGGCAATGCCTGCGGTTTAACGATTCACGACGGTTCGGCTCCCTTATGTGGACCACCGAAGCGCCGGAACAGCATGCATTGCTTGCGGCGCTCGGACCGGAGCCGCTCGACGAGGCGTTCTCCGGCGCTGATCTCCACCAGCAGGCGCGGGGGCGTACCCTGGCCATCAAGCCGTTCATCATGGATCCCCACGTCGTGGTGGGCGTCGGCAACATCTACGCCAGCGAATCGTTGTTCGCGGCGGGCATCCATCCGCTGCGGCCGGCCGGCCAGGTGACGTCGAACGAATACGAACGGCTGGCGGCGGCGATTCGGGAAATCCTCAACGAAGCCATTCGCCAGGGTGGCACCACGTTGCGGGATTTCGTCGGCGGCGAGGGCGAGCCGGGCTATTTTCGGCAAGCGCTGCGCGTCTACGACCGACGCTCGCAACCCTGCGTCGCTTGCGGTGAACCCATCCAGCATTGTCGGGTCGGCCAGCGGGCGACGTACTATTGCCCGCGCTGCCAGCGTTAACGGGCCTCGGTGGTGGCCGGATCGGTGGGTGAAGGTTCGACCGGAGTAGCGACGGGAGTAGCGACGGGTGGGGGTTCGGGGCGAGTCGCCGACGCGGCGGAAGGCGCGGGCTGGCGTTTCCTGACGGACGGCGTGTAGATCAACGCCACGGAGACGTGATGCTCGCCTTCGAAGCGCTTGATCGTGATCGCCGACGGCAAACGCCCCTCGCGGAGAGCCTGGAGACCGGAGTCTTGCTCGAGCATTCCCATCATCAGTAAATCGCGAATTTGCGTGAAGCGCCGCGCGCTCGGTTCGCCCTCGTCATAGCTGCGGGCGATGGCCAGAATTTCGGCCTGGCTGGCCTCATCCAGATCGTTCCGCCATGCCTCATCGGCCCCGGTAACCAGACCCGTCAGCGCCGCGGTGGCGCGAGACAGGGCGATTTTCTCGGCGTCGGCGCGCAGCTTTTGTTGGGCATCCGGATTCGGATGGGCGCCGACCAGGTTGGTGGCGTAGCCGATCAACGCCGTCTCGCCCGTGATGTTGACCACGACCTGACGATGGCCGACCGGCGGGATCAGACGACCCTCGATCTCGGCCAACGCCTGCTTCAACCCTTCTTGCAGGGAAGTTGTTTCCATGGCGCTGGGAGTAGGCCGCGTCAGCCGAGTGGCGGTCCTGGGCGTGGTGACCAGATGCGCGAAAACCGTGCGGGTCGCCGAATCGGCTTCGACCAGATAGGCTACAAAGCCGCGCTGCAGAATCCTCAAGGCTTGCTCCAGCCGCTCCCGATCGTTGCTGGCGAGATTGATCAGCGCCAGGCGGATCGCGTCGTCCTGCTCCAGAGTCTCGGCCACTTGTCGTCGGGCATCCCCCGACAGGCCCGTGAAGCATTCGGACAGGTGGAACCGGGCATCCACGAACGCCTTGAAGCGCGCCTCCTGCTCGAGGCGCAGCGTCGCCACCGGGTTGTCGGACGCCGGATAGCGGGCCGTTCCGGTCGCCACCCAACCCGGTTTGTTGCCGAACCGGATCATCCGGCAGCCCGCGGCGCGCTGACCGACCGCCGCGCCGATGGCGGCCTGGGCGGTTCTGGCTTGCAAGGCCGGCCCCCCGGTCAACTCGTCCCGGATCGTGCGTACCCGTTCGGTGCTGCGTGGAATGCTGGTGGATTGCAGCGGGGCGATAAACTCCTCGGCGGCGGATCGGGTCGCTGAAGCGGGCGAGATCCAGAACAGACCGAGCGATAGCGCGAGCAGATGGAGCAGGCGGCGCATGATGGGCGACTCCCAAAGGTGGATGCGACGGGGTTTCAGGTTGATGGCGAAGCGTCGTCCGCGCGCCCCAGCCGTGACAGCTTTTCCTTGGTGCGCCGCAGTTGTTCGATGGCCAGTTCCAACTCATCATCGAAAGCAGGTTGCGCGTTCTGATCGGCGCGACGCCGCAGTTCGGCCAGTTTGCGGCGGGTCATTTCCAGCTCCTTGACCACCAGGACCAGCTCATCGGTGGTTTTCCGCAGCCGGTCGGCGACGATTCGGGCGATGGAGCGGAATAACAGGGCTTGGCAGGCCTCCCGTTCCGGAGGCGGCAGCTTTTGGAGAAAACCCGGACTCAATTCGAGGCACCAAGTGGTTTCCAGGGCGTACACCGAAGCAGTGCGGGTTTCATTACCGAGCACCGAGAGTTCGCCGAAGACTTCCCCCACCTGATCCAGGACCGTGATCGGACTCCGGTTCTTGGTCACCCGCACCTTGCCATTCAGCAACACGTACAGACGGTCCCCGAACGCGCCTTCGGGAATAATGAGTTCCTCCGGTTCGTAAACAAGCATCCGACTGACGCCGAGGATCTGCTTGAGATGCTCGTCGCCAAAGTCTTGCAGGAATGGGATCGGCTTGAACCGATCGGTCATCTCGCTGAGGGCGGGGCCGCTTTGTTGGATTTGCATGTCGGGTATCCTGAAAAGGCCTGGGTGATCACGCCTCGACCTGGAGCCGCGCTAGGCGGTATAACCTGGAATCTGGTTAAAGTCCACGCTGTCGAGTTGCTCCGGTTGCAGGTATTGCCGGGCGTAGTCCAGCCAAACGCCCTCGCGGACGAAGACATCGAAAAGATCGGGGTCGATTTGCCGATCATCGACCATCCGCCCGAGAATCTTCAGTACTTCGCTTAACGGTTTGCCGGGTTTATAAGGTCGATCGCGAGCGGTCAGGGCTTCGAAAACATCGGCCAGACCGATGATGCGGGCCGACATGGATAAGTCCGGCTCGCCCAGCCCACGGTGATAACCACTGCCGTCGAGCTTTTCATGGTGGCTGCCGGCGTATTCGGGCACGTTGCGCAGGGCTTTCGGCCAGGGCAGGGTATTCAGCATCCGCAGGGTCAAAGCGACGTGTTCCTCGATCACGGCGTGCTCCTGGGGATTGAGGGTGCCCCGGGCGATACAGAGATTGTCGACTTCGTCCTCGGACAGAAACGCGCATTCCCGACCGTCCGGTCCGAGCCAGCGATAGCCGGCAATCTGGCGAACCCGGTCCTGGTCCTCGGGGCGCATGAACTCACCGCCGGCATTGCAGCGGCGTAGATGTTCCCGATCGGCTGCCAATCTGGCCAGCCGCTCGTGGAATCGCCGTTCCAGGCCCGGTAATTCGGCGTCCTCGCCGCGTTCCGCCGCGGTCAGCCGTGCTTGCAGCCATTCGATCCGGGCATCGCGCTCGAGCACTTCAAAACGCGTGTCCACCCAATGAATGCGGTCGAACAACGTCTCCAGTTTGGTGGCTTTGTCCACCACATGCACCGGCGTGGCGATTTTACCGCAATCGTGCAACAGTCCGGCGATTTTGAGTTCGTACAGTTCCTCATCCGTGGGGCGAAAATCCTTCAACCGTCCTCGCGCCGAACGGCGGGCGGCTTCGGCGATCATCATGGTCAGAACCGGCACTCGCTGACAATGGGCGCTGGTGTAGGGGGACTTATGGTCGATCGCGGTATTGATCAGTTCGATCAGTGCTTCGAACAGGCGCTGAAGTTGGTCGATCAGCTGATGGTTGGTCAACGCGATGGCCGCTTGGGAGGCCAGGGATTCCGCCAGTTGTCGGTCGGCCGACGAAAAGGTTCGTACCTCTTGGGTTTCCGGGTCGAGCGCGTTGATCAATTGGAACACGCCGATGATTTCTTCGTCGTGATTCTTCATCGGCACGGTCAGGAAGGAGCGGGACCGGTAACCGGTCTTCCGGTCGAAGCGGTGCGTCCCGGAAAAGTCAAAGTTCGAGTCCGCGTAGGCGTCGTCGATCAGGACGGTCGTATCGTGCAGCACGGCGTAGGTCACCACCATGCCGGTGTTGGGCTGACCGTTCGGGTCGTAAAGCGGGATGGGCGCAAAGGGGATCGGCGCCTCCGAGCTTCCGCCCATGATCAGTTGGAGCGAGTCGTTGTGCAGAACCTCGAAGCGGAGATGACGATGGTCCTCGTCCAGCAGGTACAAGGTCCCGCCATCGGCATGGAGCAGGCGCTTGGCGGCCAGCAGGATCATTTCCAGCAACTTCGGCGTATCCCGTTCCCTGGACAGGGCGATGCCGATCCGGTTCAGTTGTTCCAAACACTGCCAGGGATCGTTGGCGTGGGATGGATGCATCAGCGGTCCTTTATCTGCCCGACCAAGTGAGGCCAATAACCAATCTGGCATTAATTATACTCGCCGCGGACCGATGCAGGAGATTTCCGGATTCGCGAGCGCCCGGCCGTGGGTTTCAAGCCGATGGCGCGCCATGCGCGACCGTTGCGGTTGGAGTAAAATGGCCATGGCAATTTCGCCTTCGCCTCCGCTCCATTACCAGGCTTATGAACGCCCTCCGCCGTCTTGCTTTCCTGTTCGCCGTCGCCGCCCTGCTGGGAGGGTGCGCCCCGACCAGCGAACTCCTGCGCGACGACCCCGACCCATTCGAGGGTTTCAACCGCGCGATTTTTGCCTTCAATGAAGCCGCCGACAAAGCGGTCATCAAGCCGGTCGCCCAGGCCTACCAGGCGGTTTTACCCGGTCCAGTCAATGCCAGCATCACTAATTTCTTCAGTAATCTCAATGATGTGGTGGTTCTGGTCAACAGCCTGTTGCAATTCAAGCTCCATGATGCCGCGATGAACAGCAGCCGGATCGTGTTCAATACCACCTTCGGGGTGCTGGGGTTGTTCGACGTGGCCAGCCACATGGAACTCCCCAAGCAACGCAAGGATTTCGGCCAGACGCTGGGCTACTGGGGATTCAGCGAAGGCTATTTCATCGTGCTGCCCCTTCTGGGACCGAGCACGGTGCGCGATACCTTCGGACTGGTCGGCAATTTCTATGTCAATCCCATCACCTGGGCGACCGATTCCAGCACGGTCCAGTGGAGCTTGTGGGGATTGGATCTGATCGACCGCCGGGCTGATGTGTTGCGGATCGAACGAGCGTTCGCCGGCGCGCAGATCGATCCCTACTCCTTCCAGCGGAGCGCCTATCTGCAGCGCCGCCGCAGCCTGCTGGACGACGGTAGTCCGCCGCGACCGGAATTCGACTTCGACTTTGACGACATCGAGGTCGATGGACCCGCGCAATGAATGCTTCCTGGGTAACGCTGACGGTCTTTGATGCCTTGCCGCACGCGGAAATCGCGCGCGGGCGGTTGCTGGCGGAGGATATCCCCTGCGTGTTGGTGGATCGCTCGTTATTGCAAATCGGCATCGTCGCCGACGGGATCGAGATCCAGGTCGCGGAACGGGATCTGGACCGCGCCCGGGCGGTGTTGGCCCACGATTTTTCCGGGGAGCTTGAGTTGGAATCATGATCCGCCGGGCAGCCCTGAGCGGTCTGCTGCGCCTGACCGGGGGGTTGCCGCTCCCGCTGGCGCATGCCGTCGGCGCATGTTGCGGCTGGCTGCTGTGGCGCTTGCCCAACACGGTGCGGCGGATCGCCGCCCGCAATCTCAGTCTCTGTTTTCCGGAGTGGGAACCCGCCGAACGCGAGCGGTTGCTGCGCCGGAACCTGTTGGAAACCGGCAAACTACTGTTGGAACTGGGTCCGTTGTGGCTATGGCCGGGGGCGCGGGTGCTGGGGCTGGTTCGTGGGCCGGTCGCTGGCGAGGAGGCCTTCAGCGCCGCGCTGGGCCAAGGGCGGGGGGCCATTCTGATCACCCCGCACCTGGGCGCCTGGGAGATGGCGGGGCTGTACTATTCCAGCCGCTACCCGCTGACGATTCTGTACCGTCCCAGCCGCCTGGGACTCGACCAAATGAGTCGCCGGGGCCGGGGCCGGCTCGGTGGACGGGTGGTCGCCACCGACGGGGGTGGAATACGAATGCTGGTAGCGGCGTTACGCAAAGGGGAGGCGCTCGGCATACTGCCCGATCAGGATCCCGGCGAAGAAGGCGGGGTGTTCGCGCCGTTCTTCGGCATCGCCGCCAGCACCATGACCCTGGTCTCGCGCCTGGCCTTGAAAACCGGCGCGCCGGTCTTCCTGACCTGGGCCGAACGGTTGCCGCGCGGCCGGGGGTTCACGATCCACCTCCAAGCGTTGCCGGAAGTGACGAGGGCGGCGGCGCTGGAGGACTCCGCGGCGGCCCTGAACCGAGGCGTGGAAGCAGCGATCCGTACCTTGCCAGCCCAATATTTATGGGCCTACAAGCGCTTCAAGACTCGTCCGCCCGGGGCGCCCAAGCCGTACTGAGCCATCGATCCAACCGGGGAGGCCCGCGGGGTTCCCTCCCATGCGCCAGGAACCCTTCTCGGTCGGGACAAGGGTTCCGGCAAGGGATTACAGTTCCCTGGCCCGCTCGCGCAGGATGTACTTCTGCATCTTGCCGGTCGAGGTTTTGGGCAACGGGCCGAACACCACGGTCTTCGGCGTCTTGAACCGCGCCAGTTGATTGCGGCAAAACTCGAGAATTTCCTCTTCGGTGACGTATTCCATCCCCGGTTTGAGGGTTACGAAGGCGCACGGCGTCTCGCCCCACTTCTCGTCGGGCCGGGCCACCACCGCCACCTCCAAGATCGCCGGATGCCGGTACAGCACGTCCTCGACCTCAATGGTCGATATGTTCTCGCCGCCGGAAATGATGATGTCCTTGGAACGATCCTTGAT
>Ga0114946_10003481_pt1 | contig 10601 bp, 8 predicted proteins | sample WalLakDeSediment_FD_88676 | JGI IMG/M metagenome (GOLD analysis project Ga0114946, IMG submission 88676) | Lake sediment microbial communities from Walker lake, Nevada to study Microbial Dark Matter (Phase II) - Walker Lake 11/02/13 Deep Sediment | ecosystem: Environmental > Aquatic > Freshwater...
CCATTTGATAAAGTCGCGGCGGTTGATGCCGTGCTGGGCCAGGCTTTCGTTGAGGGTGGGGCCGGGCCGAACCGGTTGGCGTCGGCCCAGTTCCGCCAGGCGTCGGCGGGCTCGGGCGGCAAGCAGGATTAAACGTTGCCGGGACTTGCCATCTTGCTGGGAATTTGTGGTCATAAGTCGTGCTCCTTGTCAGTATGGTTGAAGATGACGCGGTACGGTGAGGAACCTCCAGCGGGCTTCTTACCAGCAGCCGGGGCCATCATCTGGCCCATGTTCTGCCGGGATAATCCGCAAACCGGGCGTTTCCCGCCCCTCCAAAACCAGGGACCGGCCTAAATCATCCAGGCCTAAAAAACCGCCTGGGCGATTAGAGCGATGACTATTTGCCGTCCCCCTCGCCAGTATCACATTGTCATGTGACACCCTGTAACGTGTTACATTGTCATACGACAAATTGTGCAAACCGTAATGCAAGCCACAGGCCTTTGTCAATATCATTTGTCGGCGTTGTTGCAAAATAAATTTTGCAGGCCTGCCCGGGCATGGCAAGACTGCCAATTCCGCCAACCGGGCAACCTCCGGCTTGCAAAAGCCGGCGTTTCGGTTTATTTTTCATAAAGGATTGGTCCCGGGGATTTTTAGGCCCCCGGGACTATTTTTGTCAGCGTTGCCCCAAATCCCCCGGGGCTGGCCCCGGCGCGGCTCTGAGCTGTTATATTGCGGGGCGGGGCCGGTGTTTGGGGCGCACAGGCCTTTGTGCTCTCAGGGCAAGGATGATTGAAGATGAAAGTAGTTCTGGCCAAGCATGCCGGTTTCTGCATGGGAGTGCGGCGGGCGGTGGAAACCACCTTGAGGCTGGTGGAAACCCGGCAAAGCCCCATTTCCACCTTCGGGCCGCTGATCCACAACCCCCAGGTTCTGGAGATGCTGGCGGAAAAAGGCGTTGACGTCATGGAGGAGGTTCCGGTCAGCACCACGGGCACGGTGGTGATCCGGGCCCACGGGGTGCCGCCGGCCCGCAAGCTGCGCCTGCAGGAAAGCGGGGCGGTAATTGAAGACGCCACCTGCCCGCGGGTGGTCAAGGTACAGGCGATTATCAATAAATATCAGCGCCTGGGGTACACCACGGTAATCGTCGGCGACCGCGATCATGCCGAAGTCGAAGGCCTGATAGGACATGCCGGGGCGGCCGGGCTGGTGGTCAGCCGGATGACCGACCTGGACGGCCTTCAACTCAAGGCCCCCTATATCGTGGTCAGCCAGACCACCCAGGACGAAGAGATGTTTCGGGCCATCACCGCCGAAATCCTTGCCCGCTACCCCGGCGGCAAGGTCTTCAACACCATCTGCGACTCTACCCACAAGCGCCAGGACGAAGTGCGCAACATGTGCCGCGAGGTGGACGCTTTGGTGGTGGTGGGCGGGCGCAACAGCGCCAACACCAAGCGCTTGGCGGAAATTGCCGCCGGGCTCAATTGTCCGGTTTTCCTGGTGGAAACCGAGGATGAACTGGACCCGGCAAAATTAAGAGGTTATCAATGCGTCGGCGTGACCGCTGGCGCCTCGACCCCGGCCTGGATTATCCGCCAGGTGGTGGCCACCCTCAATGCTATTTAGGACCCGTGGCGGCAGCTGAGCTTGCCGCCTCCGGGAAGAGATATTCTGGTTGGGTAAATTCAGGTATTGTTGATGCTGAGTTGGTTTAAAAAGAAATTTGGGACAGGCGAACCGGAAGCGGGCCTGCCAGGCGAAGCCGAAGCGGAAAAGCCGGCCGAAGAACTCGGCCGGGAGCAGCCGGAAGCAGCCGACGCCGCTGAACCGGCGCCAGAACCGAGCTGGACCGCTTTTTTTCGGGCCGAGGAGCCGGCAGCGGCCGGGGAAATCGAGGCGGAAGCGGCCGGCCCAGCCGGCGGCGGCTTTTTTCAGCGCCTGCGGCAACAGCTGGAAAGCAGCCGGGAAAGCTTCATCAACCGGATGGACGAGCTTTTCCTCGGCAAGAAGGAAATCGACGCCGAACTCTTCGACGAACTCGAGGAAATCATGATCACCTCCGACCTGGGGGCGGCCACCACCTCGGAACTGCTGGACCGGGCCCGGGAGCAGGTCAAACGTGAGCAGCTCAGCGACCCCCAGGCCCTGAAAAAAATCCTCCAGCAACTGATCCTCGATTACCTGGTCCGGGCCGATCGCCCGGCCGAGCTGGTCCTGCCCTCCTCCGGCCCCTTCGTCATTATGGTCCTGGGGGTCAACGGGGTGGGCAAGACCACCACCATCGGCAAGCTGGCTTACAAGTTCAAACAAGCTGGTCAGAAGATCCTGCTGGTGGCGGCGGATACCTTCCGGGCCGCGGCCAGCGAACAGTTGCAGGTCTGGGCCCAGCGGGTGGGAGTCGAAATCGTGGCCCAGCAGCAGGGGGCCGATCCTTCCTCGGTGATTTACGATGCCTTCGATTACGCCCGGCCCCGTGATTTTGATGTGATCATCGTCGATACCGCCGGCCGCCTCCACACCAAGGTCAACCTGATGGAGGAACTGCGCAAGATCAAACGGGTCATGAGCAAGAAGATTCCCGGCGCTCCCCATGAGGTGATGCTGGTGATCGACGCCACCACGGGCCAGAACGGGGTTTCCCAGGCCCGCCTCTTCCATGAGGCGGTGGAGGTAACCGGGATCGCCCTGACCAAGCTCGACGGCACCGCCCGGGGCGGCATCGTGGTCAACATCTGTCATGAATTCAATATTCCCATCCGCTTCATCGGGATCGGTGAACAGATGGAAGATTTGCGTGATTTTGAACCCGGCGAATTTGTCGCCGCCCTTTTTTCTCCGGCCGACGGCAACCGGCAGCCGCCCGCCGAACAATAACCGGCGGTTGAGAAAACATGATTACTTATCAACGTAGCGCTGGACCCGGCGGGCCCGGCTGCGGCGGCTGCCTGCTGATCATCGCTTTGCTGCTGTTGCTGGTGGGCGGGGCTCCGCTGCTGTTCAATGTCTTCGGTTTTGTTTTGCTTACCCTGGTGATTCTGGTCCTGGCAGTACTTTTGGCCTTCTGGGGCTTTGCCTATTATGTCCGCCGCCAGGTCCGGCGCTACGAACAATCCCAGACCGAAGCCCACAATCAGTTTGTCTTTCTCCTCGTGCAGATCCTGGTCAAGATCGCCCAGCTCGACGGGACCGTGACCCGGGCCGAAACGGCGGCGATCAGTGATTTTTTCCGGATGCAACTGCGCTACGGCCATCAGCAGCTGCTTTGGGTGAAGCAGCTGATCAAGGAGGCCATGGCTTCCAGCCTGACCCTGGACGACCTGCTGCTGGATTTCCGCCGCCGGTTCGGCTACGAGCCCCGCCTGATCCTGCTGGAACTGATTTACCGGGTTTTGTACACCAACGAAACGGTGAGCGAAGGGGAACTGATCGTTCTTCAGCGGATTGCCGATTTTCTCCAGATCCACCCCTATGATCACCAGTCGGTCCGGGCCCGTTACCAGGCCCGCTCCCGAGGCCCCGCCGCCGCCGGCGAAAGCCCGGATGCCGGCTATTACCGGACCCTGGGCCTGGAACCTGGGGCCGACTTCGAAACGATCAAGGCCGCTTATCGCAACTTGAGCAAGCAGTACCACCCGGACAAGGTCAATCACCTGGGCGAGGAGTTCAGAAGGGTGGCGGAAGAGAAGATGAAGGACATCAACGAGGCGTATCAGTACCTTAAAAAACTTAAAGGCCAGCAGTAAATCTCCGGCCGAGTCGGAGGTTTACCGGCCTTAAAGTTTTATTAGTCCGATTTTTTGCAGTTGGCGAAATTCTTGTCGAGGAATTCGCATTCCGCCGGGGAGAGATCGAAGCGGATTTCCGCCTCCCGGAGCAGATCCCGCCGCTTCCGGGTCGGTTCATCCTGCAGACACTCACTGACCCAGCCAATGGCCCGGCGCAGTTTCTCCCCCGGCGGCTGGAGCCCGCTGTCACTGCTCATTATAATCCTCCCGGTACAAAAACTTAAGCGCGACGGCCGCCAAAACCTGAACGGTAAACGGCCGGGAGCGCCGCCGCATCGGACAATCAGGTCGGGCGGCAATACCCCTGTATTCCCTCCCCCGTATGCCGCCAAAGCTGATTGTCCGAAGCAGCGATGCTCCAGCTGTTCACTCCTTTTTGAAGACCGCGCCTCCCAGCGGCGGCACCCTGACCAGAATATGGCAGGGAGCCTGGCCGAAGGGCTCGTTGACACTCTCCAGCGTTTCCGGGTTGGTACTCCCGCTGCCGCCGGCCTCGGCGCTGTCCGATGAGAAAACCTCACGGTAGCGGCCGGGCCGGGGCACTCCCAGCTTATAGTTGTGGTGGACCTGGGGGGTGAAATTGCAAAGGCAGACCACCAGCTCATCGGGGTGTTCGCCGTGGCGGGAATAGCTGATGATGCTGTGATCGACGTCGTTGAAATCCAGCCAGCGAAATCCCTCCGGGTTGAAATCGTTTTCCCACAGGGCCGGGGTATCGCGGTAAAAATTGTTGAGAGCCCGGACAAACTGGTGCAGCTTGCGGTTTTTTTCGTCCTGGTCGATGAGGTGCCAGTCCAGGCTGACCTTGCAGTACCATTCCGAGTGCTGGCCGAACTCACCGCCCATGAAGAGCAGCTTCTTGCCCGGATGGGTCCAGTAATAAAGGAAAAGCAGGCGCAGATTGGCGAAGCGTTGCCAGCTGTCGCCGGGCATTTTGCTGAGCAGCGAACCCTTGCCGTGGACTACCTCGTCATGGGAAAGGGGCAGAATGAAATTTTCGCTGAAGGCGTAGAGCAGGGAAAAGGTCAGTGAACTGTGGTGGTATTTGCGGAAAAGAGGATCGGTTTGGAAGTAAAGGAGGGTGTCGTTCATCCAGCCCATGTTCCACTTGTAGCCGAAGCCTAGCCCTCCGTTCGCCGCCGGCTTGGAAACCCCGAAGAAGCTGGTTGATTCCTCGGCGATCATCATGATATCCGGGTGGCGATCATAAACAATAGTGTTGAGGTGTTTGAGGAACTCAATGGCCTCGATGTTTTCCCGCCCCCCGTATTCGTTGGGGATCCATTCTCCCTCCCGGCGGGCGTAATCGAGATAGAGCATCGAGGCCACCGCGTCCACCCGCAGCCCATCGATATGATATCGCTCAAACCAGAACAGGGCGTTGGCGATCAGGAAGTTGGTCACCTCCTTGCGGCCGTAGTTGAAGACCAGGGTGCCCCATTCCTGGTGGGCCCCCTTGCGCGGGTCCTCGTGTTCATAGAGGGCAGTGCCGTCGAAACGGCTCAGGCCGTGGCCGTCGGTGGGGAAGTGGGAGGGCACCCAGTCAAGAATGACCCCGATGCCGTGGCGATGGCATTCGTTGACCAGCCAGGCGAAATCATCGGGGGTGCCGAAACGGCTGGTCACGGCGAAAAAGCCGATTACCTGGTAGCCCCAGGATTCATCCAGGGGGTGTTCCATCACCGGCATAAATTCCACATGGGTGAACCCCATTTCCTTTAGGTAAGGAATCAGGGCGGCGGCGATTTCCCGGTAGGAGAGAAAACGGGCAGGGTCGGCTGGATCGCGGCGCCAGGAGCCGAGATGGATTTCGTAGATAGACATCGGCCGGCGATAGGTTGACTTTTCCCGCCGGGCCGCCAGCCATTCCTCGTCGCTCCAGGAAAAATGGTTGATATCCCGGACCACCGAGGCGGTCCGGGGGCGGATTTCGCTGAAAAACTGGAAGGGGTCGGCCTTCTCCAGAATATCCCCCTGCTGGGTGCGGATTTCAAACTTGTAGGGTTCATCGGGGCCGATTTCCGGCAGGAACAGCTCCCAGATGCCGGAAGCGCCCAAGACCCGCATCTGGTGGAGGCGACCGTCCCAGTAGTTGAAGTTGCCGATTATGCTGACCCGGCGGGCGTTGGGGGCCCAGACCCGGAAGATGGTGCCCTTGACCCCGTCAATGGTGGTGGGGTGGGCGCCGAGCTTGTCGTAGAGGCGGTAATGGGTGCCGCTGTTGAAAAGATAACGGTCGTAATCGCTCAACTGGGGCCAGAAGCGATAGGGATCATCGAACTGATGGGTGGCCCCGTCGGGATAGTGGGCCTCCAGGCGGTAGGGGAAAAATTCGCGGCAACCGGGCAGGGTTATTTCGAAAAGACCCTCCGCGCGAATTTTGTACATTTCCTGCCGCTTGCCTTCGCTGAGCAGGAAAACCCCAGCCGCCGAGGGTTGAAAGCAACGCACCACCGCTGCCGGAGTTTCGCCCTCCACCAGGTGAAAACCCAGAACCAGAAAGGGATCGTGGTGGTCGGAATGAATGATCCGGTTGAATTCGGATGACGTGTGGTCGTTCATAATTCTCAACTCGACAAGAGATATAAGGTAATTAGCAGCGCCGGAAGAAAGGGCTGACGCGGCCCCGGCCGTTGTCCCGACCGGGTTTTGGTCGTCAACCTACGATGTTGTAGCACAGGATGCCAGCCGCTGACAAGCAAAGATCGGGGCCGGGTGGCGCCTGATCGTGGCGCCGGGGTGATTGCCGGGGGATGATCTTGACGCTTGCCGATCGAGAATGATAGAGTTTTACGGGAGCCGAGCCCCGGTAGATGGTTGAGAGCCCGGCTCCGGGCTTCGGGTCTGTCCTGGAGCCGGATTGTTAAACCTGTAGGGGGGATACTCACATTGGACAGTTTGCAAGGCTATTTTCTCATCGCCACTCCCCATATGTCCGACCCCCGCTTCGCCGAAACGGTGATTTATCTCTGTGTCCACAATGAGGAAGGAGCCATGGGGCTGGTCATCAATCAGCCCCTGAAGGACGTCAGCCTGGCGGATATTCTGGCCAATGCCGGCATCCCTTATCCGGACGAGTTGCCGGGGCCGGTTTATCTGGGCGGGCCGGTGGAAACCAGTCATGTCTTCATGATTTATTCCTCGGATTACAGTATTTTCAATCAACTGGTGGTCAGTCCCGGTGTTTCCCTCTCCCGCGATCCGCAATTATTTTATGACCTGGCCGCCGGTCATGGTCCCCGTTACTATCTCGTCACCCTGGGCTACGCCGGCTGGGCTCCGGGCCAGCTCGAGGCCGAACTCAGCGTTGAGGGCTGGCTGGCCCTGCCGGCCCACGAGGATATTATCTTCGCCACTCCGGATCAGCACAAGTGGCGTAAAGCAGCCCAGGCCCACGGAATTGACATCGGTCTCTTCGGCAGCATCGTCGGTTCGGCCTGAGCACCACCCTCTGCCGGCGCCGGAACCTGCCGTTGAGGCCCAAATCCGTCGGCCTGCCCAATCGCTTCCTCCCCTGGTCGCCTGTTTTTTTTTAATTTTTTTTCTCCCCGGCTTTTGGTGTTTTCTTTCCGGGGGCGGACGTTTACCCCGATCCATCCTGCTGGCAGGCCACTTGCTCTCTGGAATCATGATGTTATCCTGCCCCCGATCCCTTCGAGCAATAACCTTATCAATATCAATGCAACCAGCACAGGGAGGTGGTGATGACGGGGCAGACCCAGTCCGCAGCCGGTAAACCTCGCATTCTGATGAACCCCCCGGTGTTCATCCTGTCCGCCGTTCTCACCGTGGCCTTCGTGCTTTTCGCCATGCTGGCCACCGAAACCGCCGGAACCCTCTTCAGCGCCACCCAGGGCTGGATCACCGAGTCCGCCGGCTGGTTTTACGTGCTGGCGGTGGCCGGTTTCCTGGTCTTTGTCATAAGCCTGGCCCTGTCCGGCTACGGTCGGATCAAGCTGGGCAGCGACCATAGCGAACCCGAGTACAGCTACTGGTCCTGGTTCGCCATGCTCTTTTCCGCCGGAATGGGCATCGGCCTGATGTTTTTTGGGGTGGCCGAGCCGGTGATGCATTACGTCAGTCCACCGGTGGGGGAGGCCGAAACCGCCGAGGCGGCCCGCCAGGCCATGCGAATCACCTTCTTTCACTGGGGGATTCACGCCTGGGCCATTTACGCGGTGGTGGCCTTGTCGCTGGCCTATTTTTCCTTCCGCCAGGGCCTGCCCCTGACCATCCGCTCTTCCCTGTACCCCCTGATCGGCGAACGGATTTACGGACCCATCGGGCACGCGGTGGATATCTTCGCGGTTCTGGGCACCATTTTCGGGGTGGCGACCTCGCTGGGTTTCGGGGTGATCCAGATCAATTCCGGTCTCCATTATCTCTTCTCGGTGCCGACCACGGTGGGGGTCCAGGTGATCCTGATCACGGTAATCACCGCCATCGCCACCCTTTCGGTGGCCCTGGGCCTGGATGCCGGCATCCGCCGGATTTCCCTGCTCAATATGATCCTGGCTGCGGGGCTGCTGGCTTTTGTCCTGGTGGCCGGACCGACGATCTTTCTCCTCCAGACCATGGTCCAGAACACCGGCATGTACATCTCCTCGCTCTTCGAGATGACCTTCAACCTTTACGCATATGAGCCCACTGACTGGATCGGGGGCTGGACCCTGTTTTACTGGGGCTGGTGGATCGCCTGGGCGCCCTTTGTCGGGATGTTCATCGCCCGGGTCTCCAAGGGGCGAACCATCCGCGAGTTCGTAGTGGGGGTGCTGTTGGTGCCGGTGGGTTTCACCTTCATGTGGATGACCTTTTTCGGCGATACCGCGCTCCACATGATCATGGTGCAAGGGATCGGCGCCCTGGCCGAGGCGGTGGCTGCGGACACCTCGGTGGCGCTCTTTCAGTTTTTCGAGTATCTGCCCCTTTCCGGCATCACCGCCCTGATCGCCACCCTGCTGGTAGTTACCTTTTTCGTCACTTCTTCCGACTCCGGCTCCCTGGTGGTGGATATTCTGACCTCGGGAGGCCAGGAGGAATCACCCACCTGGCAGCGGATTTTCTGGGCCGTGGTGGAAGGGGTGGTGGCGGCGGCTCTGTTGCTGGCCGGCGGCCTGGTGGCCCTTCAGACCGCCACCATCGCCAGCGCCTTACCCTTTACGGTGGTGATGATTCTGATGTGCTGGGGCCTTTTGCGGGCGCTGCAGATCGAAGGGGTCAAAAGAATCAGTCTGCGCGAGGCCCGGGTGATGCCCCGGGGTCCCCATGCCGCCTTAAATTGGAAACAGCGCCTCCAGACGCTGGTCCATCAGCCCCGGCGCCGGGAGGTTCTGAATTTTCTCGACACGGTGGTCAAGCCGGCACTGCACGAGGTGGCGGCAGAGTTGCGCAAGCAGCAAATGGATGCCCGGGTTGAGGAGGGAGAGGACGGCCGGGTCTGGGTGGAGGTTCGCCACGGCGACGAGGTGGACTTTTTCTATTCGGTCCGTCCCCGTTCCTACGAGCCGCCCACCCTGGTGATGCGCGACACCCGGTCTTCCCGGGCTGAAGCCCTCAAGTATTACCGGGCAGAGGTCCATCTCCGCGAGGGCGGCCAGGATTACGACATCATGGGCTGGAGCAAGGAGTGCGTGATCAGCGATGTGCTGGAGCAGTACGAACGGCACATCCACTTTCTTCAGGCCGTGCGTTGAGACCAGCCCCCTGAAACCGGGGGCGCTCTGAAGCGGGCAAAGCGGCGTCCCGACCCGTTCCGGCCGGACCGGACGGCGCGGCTTTGCCGCCCAACGTTATCAGGAGGTTTTTCTCATGCCATCGATGCAGCGTTCCCTGGCCGGAGCCGGCCTGGCCCTTTTGCTAACGGCCCCGACCCCGTCTTACGCCGCTGAAAACTTCAACTACCAGTTCTACGGTTCCGCCCGGCTTCAGGGTGAGGCCGTCCGTCCGGAAAACCGCGAGGCTTTCGGTTCTTATACCGCCCTGCGCGATGCCTATTCCCGGCTCGGAGTGACCGCCGATTATACCCCCGCCGCCTCCGGTTTGACCATTTTCGGCCAGTTGGAAGTGCCGGTGGATCTGGCCAACCTGCGTGTCCAGGACCCTTTTGACCACAGCCAGGATGTCCGGGTGGCCCAGGTCGGCCTGCGAGGTAATTGGGGTTCGCTGGCCGGCGGCAAAATGTGGATGCCCTACTACAACGCCATCGCTTACCCGGTGGACGTGTTCAGCAGCTATTACACCGGGTTTGCCACCTTCACCAACTTTCGCCTGAGTGAGACCTTGAGCTACTACAGCCCGGAGTTCAACGGGTTTTCTTTCGCCCTGGCCTGGAGCAACGACAATGGGGCAGGCGGCAGCGACCGCTACCAGGGCACCGCCACTTACGACTTGGGCGCCATGGCCTTGGCCGCTGGCCTGGATCGTTTAAGCAGCGACTGGCGGATCTGGGGTTTTTCCTTGACCCACAACTGGGAGAAATTTTATCTCGGGGCCAAACTGGAGATTCATGACAGTGATATTTCAACCGGCTACGGGGCCGACGGCGATATCGCCCTCAACCTCTTCACCTCGTACACTATGGGCAGAAACACCCTGAAGGGGATGCTGGCCCAGGTGGACAATTTCGGCGAAACCATCATCCACCTAGGGGTTGATCACCAGTTCAACCCCGCCCTGATGTTTTTCGTCGAATACTACCGGGAGCAGGAAAGGGCCGCCATAACCACCAAGCGCGGCAGCGGTGATGAAACCTGGCTCAAAGATTTCGGCGGCGGCCAGGTCTTGGTGATCGGCGCCCGCTTCGATTTTTGAGTCGACATATTCCCC
>Ga0114946_10003482_pt1 | contig 10597 bp, 4 predicted proteins | sample WalLakDeSediment_FD_88676 | JGI IMG/M metagenome (GOLD analysis project Ga0114946, IMG submission 88676) | Lake sediment microbial communities from Walker lake, Nevada to study Microbial Dark Matter (Phase II) - Walker Lake 11/02/13 Deep Sediment | ecosystem: Environmental > Aquatic > Freshwater...
CTCAAAGTCGCCCGGTTCAGTAAACCAGCCGCCTGCGGCCGGATCGTAATAAGCCAACGATTGCGCCGTCAAGGTCAGGGTGACGGCCTTGGTTTCGCCCGGTTCCAGGGCCACTTTGGCGAAGGCTTTTAGCTCTTGGGGCGGCCGTACCAACCGCGCTTCCTCATCCCGTACATACAATTGCACCGCCTCCTGCCCCGCCCGCTGGCCGGTGTTCGTCACGTCCACGCTCACGGCAATTTCGTCGCCGGGGCCGAACGAGTCCCCATTTAGCCGCAAATTGTCATAGGCGAAGGTCGTGTACGACAGGCCATGCCCAAAGGGGAACTGCGGCGCGATCTGCTTTTTATCGTAGTAGCGGTAGCCAACAAAGATGCCCTCGCCGTAATGAACTTTGCCATTTTCGCCGGGGTAGTTGATAAAGGCCGGGTTATCGGCCAGCCGCGTTGGGAAGGTGGAGGGCAGCTTGCCCGACGGCGTTACGTCGCCAAAGAGGACGTCGGCCAGGGCGTTGCCCGCTTCCTGCCCGCCGTACCAGCTTTGCAGGATGGCTGGCACAGAGTCAGCCCAGGCCATTTCCACCGGCGACCCCACGTTGAGGACAACGACAGTGTTGGGGTTGGCGGCGGCGACGCGGGCGATGAGTTCGTCCTGCTGTCCCACCAGCCGCATATCTTCCCGGTCAAAGCCTTCGCTTTCCCATTCGCGGGTCAGCCCGGCGATAACGATAGCCACATCGGCCTGCGCCGCCAGGTCGACGGCCGCCTGAATCGGATCGTCCGGCGTGGGCGGCATACAGCCCAGCCGCAAGATGCGCCAGCGGCTGTCGGGGTCGGTGATGTACTCGATTTGCAGCGTGACCGGCTTGCCTGCTTCCAGGTGAACGGTCACGGCCGTTTGCTGGTCGCTCTTATCTTGCCACTGGTCTATGACCAGTTCCCCATTGATCATCAGGCGGGACTGCCCAATGCCCCACAAATGGAACTGGTACGCGCCGCTTTCCGGGGCGGTCAGCGTGCCCGAAAGCCGCAGCGAGAAATGGCGCGGGTCTACAAACGGATTGACCGTGCCGAACCAGGAGAGTTCGCTTTTGGTCACAACGCCGCTGTGGCCGGGATCGCCGGACAGGTCGAGATTGTGGTAATAGTCCAGGGTCAGGCCGGGTTGGCCGTTAGCGGCCGTCAGCCAATCCAGTTCAAGCAGCTGCGGCAGCCGGTGAATGGGCGTCCCAATCGTGTAGGCGACGGTTGCCTCCGCCGCCACGCGGGCCTGGATGCCCGCCAGCGGCGAGACGACGTAATGGGGATTGACCTGGGAACTGCCGCCGCCCATAATTTGCGCCCATCTGCCGTTTTCGCCGATGACGGCGATGGTTTGCGCCTTGTCAGGGTCGAGGGGGAGCAGATCGCCTTCGTTTTTGAGCAGGACGATGGCTTCGGCGGCTACCTGGCGCGGCAGTTGACCGTCGGTCGGGGCTAACGTTGGTCGTTCACCGCTCACCCGTTCAATCAGGCGCAGGAGGCGGCGGACTTTGTCGTCAATGATCGCTTCGTCGAGGTCGCCGTTGGTGACGGCCGTCACTATCTTCTCCACGTCCATCCAGCGGGCCGGGCCGGGCATTTCTAGATCGAGCCCCCCGCCCGGCACATTGTCGCTGTAGGTGCCGTACCAGTCGGAAATCACGGCGCCGTCGTAGCCCCATTTTTCCTTAAGAATGTCGCGCAGCAGAGCGTCATTCTCGCTGGCATACACGCCGTTGATCCGGTTATACGAAGACATGATCGTCCAGGGATTGGCTTTTTCCAGGGCCAGGCGGAACGGTTCAAGGTAGATTTCGTGCAACGGCCGTTCGGCCACTTCGGAGCTAATCGAAAAGCGTTCAAACTCCTGGTCGTTAGCCGCGAAATGTTTGATGCAGGCGGCGACGCCCGCTTTTTGCAGACCGTTGATATAGGCGGCGGCAATTGTGCCGCTGAGGTAGGGGTCTTCGGCGAAACATTCAAAGTTACGGCCGGCAATAGGCGTGCGGTGGATGTTGACGGTAGGGGCCAGCAGGACATGGGCGCCTTTAACGTGGACTTCGGCGGCCAGGGCCGCGCCGACCTGCTCGATCAGTTCCGGGTTCCAGGTGGCCCCCATGGCCACGCCCACCGGGAAACAGACCGACGTTTCGCCCAAATTGTCGTCCGTGCCGCGCACGCCGTTGGGCCCGTCGCTGACTTGAATAGCGGGGATATTCAACCGCTCGATGGCTACGGTATGCCACATATCCGCCCCGGCCAGCAGGGCGGCTTTTTCAGCCAGAGTCATTTGTTGTAGTAAAGTTTCCATTCTATTTTCCAGGGGGTTATCCGCAGATTTCGCAGATTAGCGCAGATTTTTTCTTCTAATCTGCGCTAATCTGCGGATCATTTTATTTTGACATAGACGGATTGTACCAGACCGTCGCGGTTAAAGATATGTTGGCTGACGGCCGCATCCAGGCTATGACCGGTGGTGATTTCGGTACGGCCGTTCGCATACCTAATCTCAACCTGGGCCGCGTCTTCAGCCCGCGTGTAAATGATCGGCGTCTGGCAGAAGGTGAAGGCCAGCGCGTTGGCGGGCAGGGGCAACGTCTGCCGCTGTCCGGCAACGTCTATGTAGCTGAAATTGTCCGGCTTAGGTAGAAATTCGTCGTCGCGCAGCAGCGTGGGTCTAAAGTGAAGCCGCCCATCCTGCACCCCAACGCCCAATTCGCCCCAGCGGGTCAGGATTTCTTCCTTGACCTGACCGGTCATGCCCGGCTGGCGCGCCCCATTGCCCCAGGGGGTGTGGGAGTAAGGGTCAGTCGGGAAAGCGCCGTAGACCTCCGGCGTTTTGTTGAAGCCCAGCCCGGCGCGAATGTCGTAGTAGGCGGCGGCCAGCCCCTGCACCGTCGACACTTCGACAGGCTCAGTGACCGCCGAACCGCTCGCTGAGCCTGTCGAAGCGACCGCCTGCTGGTAACATTCCTGCGCCGCCAACAGCAGCTTGGCCACCATGTGCCAGTAGATGCTGCCCAGCCCTTCGTAGGCGAAGAACGTGCCGGAACGGCCGGTAAAAGCGCGGTGGTTGAACGTCTCCTCAAACAGATCGAGCATGAAGCCCCTTTCCGCGGCGACCAGGTCGGCGTAGTTCGCGTCCTGGGCCAATTCGTCCAGGACGCGGGCGGCGTCGTTGGCGTTGCGAAAACGGCCGTTAAAATGAAACACGCCCATCTCATCCCGCGCCAGCAAACGGCCGTCGCCGACGGCCGTCAACGCCTTCGCCAAGGACGAACCGGCTATTTTCGCCGCCGGGATGTTGTTCTTCTGCCGGAAGCCGGGCAGTTGGCGGCGGGGGTAGAGCATATAGCTGTGCTGGTCGGCGCGGTAGAGGTCGCTGCGGCGCAGACTTCGCAGGAGAGCCAGCGCCTGGTCGGGGGTCAGCAAGCCGGAGGAGAGGATGGCGACCTGTCCTTCGAGCATGGGGTAGAGATAGTCAATTCCGGCCGTGCCCTCGCCCAGGCGCAAAATGTTGTAGGCATGGTACAGCCCATCCGCCCGCCGATTGGCGCGGAGAGTTTGCTCCACGTATTCCTGGGCCAGGGCCAGGAAATCTTGCAAGCTCTGGCCGCTGACGTCGTTTTGGGCGGCGGGCAGGCCATTTTCGTACAGATTGGCCCGGTAGGCAGTGGCCGCCGCGCCCAATTCGTCCATAATCGCCCGCCGCTCGCCGTCGCCGAAGCCGTTTTGCAAATGGGGTAGATGAGCCAGAAGGATGACTTGCACGTTGGCGAAGAGGTCGGCGACGGCCGCGTTCACCCTGAACGCATTCACCCCAAACCCCTTATCTTTCGCGCCCACCAACCGCTCTTGCCAAAAGGCGATAAAGCGGCGCAGGTAAGCGGCCGTGACCACCGAAATCCCCTTCCCCACCAGGGCGTTGTTGGCGTCGTTCCATTCCGGCCGCTGCGTGTTCATCCAGATACCGCCGTCGGGGACGAGATTGGTCAGTTTGGCGAGCAGTAAGGTCAGCAACTTTTCGGTGAGGGTAGCGTGGATGACTGCGCCGGATGGGTCGCGGTGGAGGCGGGCGTCGGTGCCGTCCTGGGCGACGGCCGCTTCAATCGCCCGCTCCGCTTCCCAATCAAACTCAATCGTGTTGGACCAGTCGGCCAACATGGCCGCGTAAGGCTTGAGACGGTAGGGGACGTTGGCGGTGGCGAAAATGGGGCGGTGGCAGAGCCGGGCAAAAGCGCCAGGGTAGGTCTGCTCGGCGATTTCCAGCAGTTTTTGCAGATAAATGATCTGGTGGTCGCTCCAGTAACCGATATTCGACCAGGGGTTATGCGGTTCGGGCGTTTCCCACTCAATGCCGTCGCGGGTGACGCGGTAGGGGTTGTAGCCGTCGGCGGTGGTCGCGTTGAGGAATTTGGCGATCACGCCGTCAATATAGCTGGGGAAGGCCAGCGTCAGCGGCTCCCAATTTTGGAAAATGTCGCGCCAGTTGCCCTGGTAGTCGAGCCGGGGCGAGCCGTCGGCCTGCTTCAGGTTGATGGAGAAATAGTTCCAGGGACGGCTGGGGTCGCCGTGACGGCGACTGAAGGTGAGCGGCAGATATTCGTAGCAAAGCCGGATGAGGTCGGAATTGCCGCTGACCTCGGCCCGCGCATACAGCTCGCTGATGGTTAATTGATGGGGCAAGACGACAAACCAGGCCGCCTGCTCATCTAGCACGCGGCGGTTGCGCGTCCGCGCAAAGTCGCGCAAATCCCGCTGATCCACCCGATAGCTATCGGCTAAAATGCCGCCGCGCATGATGTTGAACATGACGTTGGCGAAATGGTGGGCGGTGGTCGTCGGTTGGGCGGTCTGCTGGAGGCCGTCGGCGGCGGCGACGTAGCGGAGCAGGGCGTCGTTATTGCGCTCAATGTCCTCTTCAATTTGCCGCTCGATGACGGCGCGATCTTGGCTCAAGAAATAGGCCAGCCGGGTCACGGCCGCGCTGTCCTGATTCACGTCGGCCACAATGTGCCAGCGGCGCGTTTGGCCCGGCGGCAGGTTAAAGGCGCTGTTGACCAAATAAGCGCCCGGTTGGCCGCAAACGTCATCTTCGGGGGTGAGGCATCGGCCGTCGCCAAACCCCGCCGCCTGATCCGTACTCAGCAAATGGAGCGGATTATCCAGCCCCACCTGCCAGGCGACCGTGGCCATGAGCGATTCGCTCGGCTCGGCCCGGTCGCTGAGGGTGGCGCTGAGGGCGAAAATGCCCAGCCCGGCGTCCGGGTCGAGTTCGCTCCGTTTGTAGGCGTGGAGCAGGCTGCTCATCGTCGCTTGCAGGCTGCTGGTCGCCCCGTAGGGCAGCAAATTTTGCAGGCCGTCGAGCAGCTCAATCTGGCACGGCCGGTCGCCGTTATTCTCCAGCCAAACGGTGCGAATGAAGCCGAACTGGTCGCCAGTACGCCAGGCAACGCGCAGGGTCAGTTCCAAATCGCGGTTGATCTCTTCAAAGAGCAGTTTGTTGCCGGGGATATTTTTGTACAGATGGCGTTCAGTACAGTAGGGCGCGGCGTATTGGGTCGTGAACGGCCGCCAGAGATGGACGCGCCCGTCCCGCGCTGCGCGCAGCATCGTTCGCCCGCCCGCCAATTCATGATGGGCGGTGATTTTGTCTTCCGTTTCATAGGGAAAGAGGGCGGAGTCGGCGTTGGTTCGTCCGGCCGTCAGGCCGCCGCTGCTGCTGATAAAGAGCCAATGATCCGCGCCGCTGACGATGCTCATGAAAAAGGGGGGCATCCGGTCATAATGGGCGATGCGGTAATAAGTCTCGCCCAGCAGTTGGACATAACCGCCGCTGGGCTGCGCCTCTTTAATCTGAATAGGCGTGTTACCGAGGTAGAGGGGGGTATTGTTCATAGGTTATGTTTGGCAAGTAGGGGCAGACCCATGTGTCTGCCCAAATTTTGGGCGCACACGCGGGTGCGCCCCTACCTGTCACTCCTTTCGTAGATACGCACATAATCCACCAGCATCCGCTGGGGAAATTCGGTATTCTGGTCGGGGTAGCCGGGCCAACGGCCGCCCACAGCCACGTTCAAAATCATGAAAAAAGGATGGTCGTAGACCCATTCGCCAGGCAGGTCGTCAGGGGTGATACTGTTGTACAGAACGTCGTCCACGTACCAGCGGATTTCCGCTGGTTCCCATTCGACGGCGTAGACATAGAAATCGGCGTGGAAGGGACGGCGGTCGGGGAAGCGGTAGGAGGCGCCCACGCCGCTGCCGCCGGAGTAGCCGGGGCCGTGCAGCGTGCCGTGCACGACCCACGGTTCGCTGCCGATATTTTCCATGATGTCAATCTCGCCGCTGCGCGGCCAGCCCAACGTGTCATAATCATCCCCCAACATCCAAAAGGCGGGCCAGATGCCTTTGCCGGTGGGAATTTGGATGCGGGCTTCGATCCGGCCGTAGGCCTGCGTCAACTTCCCCTGGGTCGTCAAGCGGGCGGAGGTGAACGGCTTGCCCAGGTAATTTTGCTCCAACGCCTGGATAACCAGTAGCCCATCCTCGATAAACAAGTTGTCCGGGCTGTCGGTGTAATATTGATTTTCGCCGTTGCCCCAGCCGTGACCGCCAACTTCATGCGTCCAATAGTCAACGTTGATTTCCGGGCCGTCGAACTCGTCATGCCAGACCAGGGTCCAGCCGTCGCGGGTCAGGTCGGGGGTCGGTGTGGGCGGCACGGCCGTTTCCGTCGGCGGCGCGGCCGTGCCGCAGGCAACCAGGAAAAAGGCGAAAAGAAAACAGGCAATTAGATAGTTGGCGTGGGTCATGTTCATTTTCAAGGAGTAACGGCCGTTTCTACAGCCGGAATCTCGTAAAGGGTGACGGAATAACCCGGCAGGGTCAGCGCGGTCACTTCGGCAAACAGAATTGGCTCGACCAGGGCGGCATTGTGGGTTTCATCCAGCCGCCAGACGGCCGCCGGGCCACCGGGCGCAAAACCAATTAGCTGTACGGTTTCTACGGCCGTATCCGGCCCGCGATTGATGGCCATCAGCGTCAGCGCCCCATCATCCCGGCGGGCAGCGACCAGCGAAATGGCCGACTGGGTATCAAAATCGGCCCGCAGCAGCTCCTGACCGAATTTTTGGTAAAGCTGATAAACGTAATAAGCGGGGCGGACGTCGTTCCGGGCCAAAAGCCCCCAGCCGCCCTGGCCGGCATTGGTTTGTAACACAAAATGGGCCACGTAATCCACGCGATGACGGATCAAACGCCCCAATGTGTCGGCCCACCAGATAGCGCTGGCTAGAGAGTCGGGCGTGGTTTCGCCGCCGCTGGCATGGCTCCAATAGGAGTTGATTTCCATAACGCCCAGGGGCAGGTCGCGGCCAGAGTGTTCCTGAATGAGACCGCGCAGGTAAGGAATGGTCTCGTCCCATTCGGCGCTGCTGGCCATTAACCCGGCTACGGTGGGGTTGGGGTCAGCCATATTGGAGGGGAAGGGGTAGCGATGAATGGTTACCACGTCCACCAGGTCGCCATTGGCCTTGAGAAATTCAATCATCCAGTCACGGCCGTTCACATCCTTAGGATTTTGCGCCAGGTTAGCGGTAAATTGGTGGATGTCCGGCCCTAGCAGCAAGATGTCGGGGTCGGCCGCTTTCATCGCCTCGGCAAAACGGCGCCACTCCCGGTTGTAATGGGCCGTGTCCCACGCGCCCGCCTCGTAGATGTTGGCGAACAGGCTTGGTTCATTACCGATGCTCCACAGGCGCGCGTTGTAATCGTTTTCTTCGTTGGCGTAGCGCATCAGCGCCACGGCCTGTTCGGGCGTGCCGCCGACCAGACGCACACTGACGGCCACCTCGGCGTCCACCATAGCGGCCAACTGCATCAGCATATCAAATTGGGCGGGGCGGATATTGTTTTCGTCGCCATACGCGCCGCCGGGAAAGCGCAGCAGGCGTACGCCAGACTGCTGGTAGGCATCCATTACGCCCAGCGGTACGGAAATCCACGGCCCGTAATTTGTGCCGTACACGGTGGGCGGAATGAGGCCGACTGTTTCCTGGGCATAAACGACTAACGCGCCGGGAACGGCCGTGGCCGTAGGTGGCAGGGAATCGGGCGAATCGGCGCAGGCGACCAGGAAAAGGAGCAATAGGGAGCAGGCAAATCGGCAATAGTGGCGCATGATAGCGATTAAACTCTAATATCGAACCGCAGATTTTTGCTTTTTAATCTGCGAAATCTGCGAAATCTGTGGATTATTTCTTAAGGACAGACAGGCGGTACGGCCGTCGCGTCACTCGTTTTCAAGCCGTAGCCAAAAGAATATAAAGGCGCGTCGCAGCCGCTGGCGGGCAGGTTGGCGAAGTCGAACGGCAGTTGGGCCATGCGGCGCGGCCAGGTGTAGGGCAGCGTTCCGCTGAACTCGTAGTCGCCGAACAGAACGTCGGCCACGCCTTGCCCTTCGGTGCCGGGCAGCCAGGCGGCGATCACGGCGTCGGCCAGGGGCAGGATGTCGGTGATGATGAGCGGCCGTCCCGAAATCACGATCACGATCAACTTGCCGCTCCGTTCGCGGGTACGCTCAATGGCGGCGATATCCGCCTCGGCGAGAGAGAGGTCGGCGCGGTCACCGACGCCTTCGGCATACGGCCGTTCGCCCACAACGACAATACCCACGTCAGCCATCAGCGGGCTGCCGTCGGCGGCGTTAATGCGCTCAAAGTTGCCAAAGCGGTTGAAATTGACCTGCGTTCCGGCGGAGACGCTGTTGTTAATCGCGTCCAGGATGGTTGTGCCGGGGGTGATATTCCCCGTCCGCCCCTGCCATTGGATAGACCAGCCGCCGGACTGAATGCCAATGTCGTTGGCCGCTTCGCCAGCCACAAAGATAACGGGCGTTTCTGGGCTAATGGGCAGCGTCGCCCCGTCATGCTGGAGCAGAACCAGCGATTCGCGCACCGCTTGCCGCGCCAGTTCACGGTGGGCGTCGCTGCCGATCAGGTCGAGGCGGCTGTCGTCGGTAAACGGCCGTTCAAACAGCCCTAGCTCAAATTTCACCGTGAGAATGCGGCGAACGGCGTCGTCAATCCGCTCTAACGGCACATCGCCGTTTTCCACCGCCATCGTCAGCGCGTCAATGAACATGCCATAGGCGCTGGGCACCATGTTCATGTCAATGCCCGCGTTAATGGCGATCACCACCGCGTTGTAATAGTTGCGGTCAATCTGGTCAATCGCTTTCCAGTCGGAAACGACGAAGCCGGTGAAGCCCAGTTCGCCTTTGAGAACGTCGTTGATCAGGTAATCGTGGCCGTGCATTTTGACCCCGTTCCAACTGGAATAGGAGACCATGATGCTGCGCGCCCCGGCCTCAATGGCCGCCAGGTAGGGCGGCAGGTGAAGGGCACGGAGAGTCGCTTCGTCTATCTGGGCGTCTCCCTGGTCAATGCGGTAGTTTTCAGTGGTCGAGGTTCCCCAGCCGGTCGCGCCGTCGGCGACGTAATGTTTGGGCGTGGCGATGAGGCTGTCAACGGCCGTCAGATCATCCCCCTGCAAACCGATCAGGTAAGCGCGACTGAGGGCTGTCACTAAATCGGTGTTTTCGCTGTAGCCTTCGTAAGTGCGCCCCCAGCGGATGTCTTGCGGCACGCTGACGGCCGGGGCGTAATTCCAGTAGATGCCGGTGGCCGTGGTTTCGACGGCCGTGATCCGGCCAATCTCCGCCATTAGTTCCACGTTCGCCGCCGCGCCCAGGCCAATGTTGTGGGGAAAGAGAACGGCCCCCACCACATTGTTATGACCATGCACGGCGTCTATACCGTACAGCAGGGGAATAGCTAGCCGCGTTGCCAGGGCGTAATCCTGGTAGCCGTTGACCATTTTGAGCCATTCGGCCGGTTGGTTGATGCGCGGCGCGCCGCCGCCGCCGCTGAGGACGGCGCCGATGGCTCTGTTTCTGATGTCGGCGGGCAGGACGCTGTTTTTCTCTGCCAGGGTCATCTGGCCAATCTTTTCGGCTAGCGTCATCCGCGCCAGCAGGTCGTCCACCCGCGCCGCGATGGGTATGGAGGGGTCCAGGTAGGCGGTCGAATCGGCGACGGCCGTCGCGCCATCTACATGATCAGGTTTATCTGACGTTGGTTCGGATTGGCGACAGGCGACCAAAAACAGGAGCGCAATCAGCCAAAAACGGAGCCAACGTCGTAAAGGGGTGTTCATAAGAAAACGGATATGGTTCGTAAATCCTCCCAATCTCCTGGTAAATTTTGTAGCCGCGGTAAAGATACCGCGGCTACAACCCAAAGTTTGTGAGGACACTTTGTTCAGAGTGAACCCAGATTACAATCGCGAGCTTTCCTAACAGTCGTGGTGGCGCGGTCACATGCGCCACCACGACTTTAGAGCTTTCTACCGAATGATAACCGGCAGGCAAGAGCGGTTGTGCATCTATTGACTCCAGCAATTCTCAATTTAGCCTGTCTGCCGGCGGCGGCGCGATTGAAATCGGCGGCTAGCGTAAGTAAGCGTGCTCAAGCACGTTGACCACATCTCTGGTAACGCGCTGGAGCACTTTTGCC
>Ga0114946_10003483_pt1 | contig 10596 bp, 12 predicted proteins | sample WalLakDeSediment_FD_88676 | JGI IMG/M metagenome (GOLD analysis project Ga0114946, IMG submission 88676) | Lake sediment microbial communities from Walker lake, Nevada to study Microbial Dark Matter (Phase II) - Walker Lake 11/02/13 Deep Sediment | ecosystem: Environmental > Aquatic >...
CGCAGGATATGACGCTGTTCCGCGCGCGGGGCGTGCGCGCCGTGATGACGACGACGCCGGTGCTGCACGGCCGTTCCTTTGGCACCAACATGATGGAAGCGGCGTTAACGGCCGTGGCCGGCCAAGGACGTCCGCTCACCCACGCCGAACTGCGCGCCATGCTTGATGAACTCAAACTCAAACCCACCATACACAGTTTAGAGTGATGAGTGACGAGTGATGCGTGCTGAGCAGCGAGTTACTCAGCACTCGTTACTCGTCACTCGCCACTTCTGCAACAGGAGGCGTGATGGACTGCATTGTGACCGCCGGGGGGATTCCCGGACCGGAAGACCCGCTGTACGCGTATACGCAGGGCAAATCCAAGGTGCTGCTGGACATGCACGGCCGTACCATGCTCGAGCGCGTCATCGACGCCCTGCAAACTTCCCATTACGTGGAGCGCATCGTCGTCATCGGGCTGGGCGACGACATGGGCATGCATTTTCAGCGCCCGGTTGAACATGTACCCGACCAGGGCGGCATTGTTCCCAACCTGCTGGCCGGTATGCACTACCTGTACGGACCAACGCCCGCCAGGGTCCCGGTGCTGATTTGCTCAGCCGACATTCCGGCTATTAGCGGCGCCATCGTGGAAGCATTTGTGGAAACGTGCGCCCCGTTCGACAAGGGCGTTTATTACAATTTTGTGACCCAGGAGACGATGGAAGCACGTTTTCCCCACTCAAACCGCACCTTTGTCAAGCTGAAAGGGGTGCGCATCGCGGGGGGCGACATGGTGATCGCGCACGCCGACCTGGCCGACGCGCATCGGGAATTGTGGGTCGCGCTGACCAACGCGCGCAAACATGCCTGGCAACTGGCGCGCATTGTGGGCTTAGGGACGCTGCTCAAGCTGTTGTTCCGCCAGTTGAGCCTGAGCGACCTGGAGAAAACGGCCGGACGCATCATCCAACGCCCCACCACGATTATTCTTAGCCCGTATGCCGAGTTGGCGATGGATGCGGATAAGCCCCACCAGGTTGACTTGCTGCGCGACGATTTGCGCGCGCGCCTGGGCGCGCCAGGCTGATGGCTTTCGGCGGCGCGAAACGGGCGCGTTGGCTGGACGGGCTGCTGGGCCACGACGCGGCGCTCTCGCAGCGGTTGGCGGCGTGGGGCGCGCGCCGGCCGTACCGGGCGGCGGCCTGGCTCGCGGCGCGCACGGGCGACAGCCTGTTCTGGCTGCTGGTGTGCGCGCTGCTGCTGTGGCGGCGGCAGCCGGAAGGGTGGGCGCTGCTGTGGGCCGTGGCGTCGCCTGGCTGCTGTGGGCCGTGATCGTGGCCCTGGCGCGTGTGGCCCTGGCGCGCGTGGCCCTGGCGCGCCAATACCTTACCGACGTGCTGGGCGGCTTGCAGTTCGGCGCCGGCATCGGAATCGTCCTGTATATGTTGGGATGAGTTCGATGCAAGCATTCAAAAGTTCAGCTTTTGTCAAAAGCTGTACTTCTCTGGGAATCGTATGACCAACAAATTCATTGCCATTGAAGGCGTCATTGGCGTGGGTAAGACGACGCTGGCGCGCCTGCTGCAGCCCCATTTTGGGGCGTCGGTTTTGCTGGAAGTGTTTGAGGAAAATCCGTTCCTGGCCGATTTTTATGGCGATCGGGCGCGCTACGCCTTCCAGACGCAAATCTTTTTTTTGCTCAGCCGCTACCACCAGCAGCATAAGGCCGTGCCGGACGCGCTGCGCAAAGGCGCGCTGATTTCCGACTACACCTTTGCCAAGGATGAGTTGTTTGCCTGGCTGAATCTGAAGGATGACGAGCTGGCCATGTACGGCCGTGTCCACGCCGCCCTCAGCGAAAAAATCCCCAAGCCCGACCTGATCGTCTTTCTAAAGGCCGATCACGACGTTGTCATGCGCCGCATCGCGCTGCGCGACCGCCCCTACGAGCGTGACATGGATCCCGAGTACATCCGCCAACTGGCGGCGGCCTACGCCAACTGGTTGAGTCACCTGACCGATATCCAGGTGCTGACGGTGGACGTGAGCGTGCTGGATTTCCTGGCGCGCGAAGAGGATTTACTCCACATCGTCAACCTGATTCGCGCGGTGCTCTCCAGGCAGGGCGAACCCGCCCCGCGCCCAACCGAGGCGCAGGAGCGGCTGCTGCAGCAGGGGCGGCTGGCGGCTTTCCAGCAGTTCCATCGCCAACTGGACGACGGCAAGCGCTTTGACCCGGACCTGTTTTTCAACTACATCTTGCTCACGGAGGAGGTGGGGGAGGTGGCCGGCGAGCTGGTTAAAATTTGGGGAGAGCGCAGGCGGCTGGAGCGCGACGGCCGTTCTCCCGCCGAAGCCCAACGCGCGGCCATCGAGCAGCACCGCGCCGCGCTGCGCGGCGAGCTGGCCGACCTGCTGGCCTACATGCTCAAGCTGGCCAACTATGCGGGCATCGATTTGGAGCAGGCCTACCTGGAAAAAATGCGCCACAACCTGGGCCGCGCCTGGCCATTCGATCAGCATGTTGAGGTAAGCTCTCAATAATTCGGGGCCAAGAAACCGAGTTTTTCATAACGTCTCTGGTTAAAACCAATGACTTGGTAAAAAACTCGGTTTCTCCCCTGTTCATTGAGAAGATACATGTTGAGCAAGATAAATGTGATTTTACGTAAATTACCTATCGCCGCGGTACGGCCGGCATACCGATGCTGGTGCTTGTCTCTTTGCGCGCCTTGCTGGCTTAACGATTGGCTTTAGGCTGTGGAGAAGCTATGCCAGCTAACCGGCTCGTATGGCGCACGGTGTAGATGGGGCCGCGCGGCGTGAGCTGGCTTTCTACCAGGTGCACGGCCGTTACCGGTACTTCTAATGCCTCCACCCGCGTCTCCCACGCTGCCCCCTGCGCCTTGCGACTGTCCGTCACCCGCCCCAGCGTCAGGTGGGGCGCAAACGGCCGATCCTCGGTCGGCCACCCCAACGGCGCCAGCGCCCCGTCCAGCGCCTGCTTGAGCGCGGTAACCTGCGCCAGATCGCCCTGCAGGCCGGCCCAGATTACGCGCGGGCGGCGGCAGTTGGGGAAGCAGCCCACCCGGCCCAGCCGCAGCGTGCAGGGCGCGTGCCGCGCGGTCGCCTGGTCCAGGGCGGCGGCGAGGCGGGGGAGGTGGGTAACGGCCGTGTCGCCCAAAAAGCGCAGCGTCAGGTGCAGCAACTCCGGCCGTACCCAGCGCACGCTGCCCGGCGGCGCCAGCGCCGCCAGCTGATCGCTCACTTGCCCCAGCGCCTGCTTTACGTTCTCAGGTAAATGAATCGCAATAAACGCGCGTATGGTGCTCATGAGCCCGATTGTAGCGCAAAAGTCCATGTTGGGGAGGGAACACGACGCGGGGCGCGGAAGGTACGGAGGGGCATGGAGGACCCCAGGTGATTTTACTTGACAGTAAAGGCAGAGTTGCCGTACATTTTAATTATTGGCAAATTGGCAAACCCGCTTTGAGCCTGGTCGCTTTAGCGCCAGGCGGAGTAACCCAAAAGATGTCGCCACTCACCTTTTTTCAGCCGGGCGCCGATCCCGGCGATGCTGCCCAAATGTGCCCGCTGTGCGGAGCAAGCGTACCGCCCAGCCCGCGCTATCCCGATTACGTCTGTGAAGTCTGCGTGGCCGAGGCGGTGGATGAAAACGGCCGTTCCCTCACCTTCTTCAATACCGGCCTGGGCGGGGGCTTTGGCGCGCGCGTCGTCGCGACCGGCGAAACGCGCGCGAGCCACGCCTGCTTCATTCGCGGCGTCCCCTGCTACGCCGACGAGGCCCGCTTCGGCGGCATTGTGGTACGTCCACTGCGCTAAAAAGAACTGCCCGCGTCGCAGTCCAGGATAAAGTCATGCGTAAAAACCGGTTCTTCATGCTGCTAATGCTAACTCTGCTGGCGCTGCCGGCCTTAAGCTGCGCCCTGCCCGCGCTGGCGCCGCCAACGCCCACCCCGACGCCGCTCCCCACCGCCACCCCCATCATCATTGTCGCCACGCCCACCCCGCTCTCCGAGGCCGACCTGGCGCTGCTGGACGTGGCCGAGCAGCTTGTGATCAACCTCTACGAGCGCGCCGGCCCATCCGTGGTCCACATCACCACGCGCGTGGTGACGATGAGCTTCTTCTTTGGGCCGCTGTCGAGCGAGGGTACCGGTTCCGGCTTTGTGCTGGATGAGGCCGGCCACATTGTCACAAATTACCACGTCGTGGAGAACGCGGAGAGCATCACGGTGATTTTTGCCGACGAGACCGAAACGGCCGCGCGCGTTATTGGCGTGGATCCGCGCAACGACCTGGCCGTGTTGGCGGTGGACGAATTGCCGCCCGACATCCAGCCGCTCCCGCTAGGCGACGCCTCCGAGCTGCGCGTCGGCCAGCGCGCCATTGCCATCGGCAATCCGTTTGGGCTGGAGCAGACCTTGACCACGGGAGTGATTAGCGCGCTGGGACGGCCGTTGCAAACCGAAAGCAACAATTTCATCTTTAACGTCATCCAGACCGACGCGGCCATCAATCCCGGCAACTCCGGCGGCCCGCTGCTCAACTCGCGCGGCGAGGTCATCGGCGTCAACACCGCCATTCGCGAAGGCGCCGAAGGCATCGGCTTTGCCGTGCCGGTGGACACGGTCCAGCGCATTGTGCCGGTGCTGATTGAGGAGGGTACGTATCCGCACCCGTCGCTGGGGCTGCTGGGCTACTCGATCACGCCTGGCCTGGCCGAGGCGCTGCAACTGCCGGTGGAGCAGGGTATTCTGGTGGCGCAACTGTATCGCGACGGGCCGGCGGTGCAGGCCGGCGTGCGCGGCGCGCAGCAGGAGGTTATCATTCGCAACCGGCGCATGCTGGTGGGCGGCGACATTTTGACCGCGGTTGACGGCGCGCCCGTCCGCGATTGGAACCGCCTGCTCGAATACCTGGCGCTGAACACGCAGGTGGACGATACGGTGACGCTCACGCTCATTCGCGACGGCCGTGAACTGGAACTGCCCGTTGTGCTGGCGCGCGAACCGTAAACGGGGCGCGTCGCCGGTCTTGAAGTGAAGCCAAGCAAAAGGAATCTATGACCACAACCAACTATCCCTACGAAACCATGATCGAAGTCGCCTTCCGCGACATCGACGCCATGGGCCACGTCAATAACGCCGTCTTTTTCAGCTACCTGGAGTTCGCGCGCGTGAAATACCTGGCGCGCCTGCTGGCCGGCACGCCCCTGGAGCGCGAAAGCCTGCTCGACCTGCCGGTGATCCTGGTCGAAGCGGCCTGCTCGTACCATTCTCCGGCGCTCTTAAGTGAGCACCTCACGATTGGCGCGGGGCTGTCGCGCTTCGGCAACAAGAGCTTTGACATGGTCTACCGCATTTTGGGGGAAGACGGCCGTCTCGTCGCGCGCGGTAAAACTGTCCAGGTGATGTACGATTACGCCACGGGCCACGCCTTCCCTATCCCGGAGGCGTTCAAAACCCGCGTGCACAGCTATCAAAACGGGTGGAGCCCCGACTAGGCGGACGCCGGCTACAGCGGGCGGCGCACCTCCTCCACCGCGCCGGGGTTGACCAGGCTGGAGATGTCGCCCGGATCCTCGCCCAGGTAGGCGCTGCGGATGATGCGCCGCATGACCTTGGCGTTGCGCGTTTTGGGGATGTCGCTCACAAACCAGATTTCGCGCGGCTGCAATGGCTTGCCCATCGCCTGCGCCACGCGCGCCTGTAATTCGGCGCGCAGGGTGTCCGAGGGAGTGTATCCGGGCGCCAGCACGCAGAAGCAGACGACCTCGCTGCCTTTGATCTCGTGGGGCGCGCCAATAGCCGCCGCCTCGGTTACGGCCGGATGGCTGACCAGAATGGACTCCACCTCGGCCGGCCCCAGCCGCTTACCGGCGACCTTGATGGTGTCGTCGGAGCGGCCCAGGATGTACCACATGCCGTCATCGTCGATGGCGGCCCAGTCGCCGTGCACCCAGACGTTTTCAAACCGGGACCAGTAGGTCGCCAGGTAGCGCTCCGGGTCGCGCCAGAAGCCGCGCGTCATGCCAATCCACGGCGCGCGAATGACGAGTTCGCCCACCTGGTTGCGGACAGAGTTGCCCTGCGCGTCGACTACGTCGGCGGCCATGCCGGGGCAGGCGGCGGAAAAGGCGGCCGGTTTGAGCGGCAAAATGGGGTTGCCGGAGACGATCCCGCCCGAAATTTCGGTGCCGCCGGAGTAGTTGATAATCGGCCGTTTCCCTTCCCCCACCACCTCAAACAGCCACATCCACGGGTCCGGGTTCCACGGCTCGCCGGTCGAGGCGAAGCATTTCAGCCGCGAGAGATCGTGGCGGCGCACCGGCTCCGCGCCGTGCGGAACGAGCGCGCGAATGAGCGTGGGCGAGACGCCAAGCTGGGTGATGCCGTGGCGCGCCGCCAGCGTCCAGAGGCGGTCCGGTCCGGGGTAATCGGGCGCGCCGTCGTAGAGGAAGCAGGTCGCGCCGAGCAGCGTCGCGCCGAAGATTAGCCACGGCCCCATCATCCAGCCCATGTCGGTCATCCAGTAAATCACGTCCCCCACGTGCACGTCCATGCCGAAGGCCATGTCCTGGGCGGCCTTGACGGGGAAGCCGCAGTGGGTGTGCACGACCCCTTTGGGTTTGCCGGTGGTGCCGGAGGTGTAGAGCAGCATGAGCGCGTCTTCGGCGGCGGTGGGTTCGAGGGCGGCCTGCTCCGGCTGCGCGGGAATGAGCTCGTGCCACCAATGGTCGCGCCCCGGCATCATGGCCACGGCGGCGCCGGCGCGGTGCAGCACAATGACGTGCTCCAGCCCGGCCAGGTCGGCGACGGCCGCATCGGCGGTAGGCTTGAGGGGGATGACGCTGCCGCGCCGCCAGGCGCCGTCGGCCGTGAAAAGCGCTTTGGCGCCAGCGTCGGCCAGGCGCGTGCGCATGGCGTCCGGACCGTAGCCGGAGAAGAGCGGGAGCAAAATCGCGCCGATTTTGGCGCCGGCGAACATGGCGATGACGATTTCGGGCGTCATGGGCATGTGGATGCCGATGGCGTCCCCTTTGCCCAGCCCCAGGCCGCGCAGGGCGTTGGCGCAGCGGTTGACTTCGGCGGCCAGTTCGGCGTAGGTCAGGCGGCGTGTGGCGCCTTCTTCGCCCTCCCATAGCAGCGCCGGGTTGTCGCGCGCGGCGGGATCGGCGGCCCATTTGTCGACGCAGTTGTGGATGATGTTGAGACGGCCGTCGACGCACCACTCCGGCCACTGGATGCCGCGCGAGAGGTCGACGATTTGGGAATACGGCCGTTGGAATTGCACGTCCAGATAGGCGAGCACGGCTTCCGTAAACCAGGCCACGTCCGCCGTGGAGCGCGCCATCAGCGCGTCGAAGGAGGGGAGGGCGTGCAGGTCCATGAAGCGTTTGAGATGGCTGCGCGCAATCTGTTCCTCCGTCGGCCGCCAGACGATTTCACCGCCAAAATCAAATTTCTCAGACATGATTACAGTCCTTTGAAGTGACGAGTGATGAGGAATGAGTCACTCGCCACCCGCTACCCGCCACCCGCTACGTATGCAGCGTGACAAGCGCGTTGGAGAGCACAAGCTCATCCCGCTCGGCCACTTTGCACTGGAAGATGATCTGGGTGGGGCCGGCGCGCCACATCTCGGTCACGATGGTTTCGCCGGGGAAGACGTGCTTGCTGAAGCGCGCGCGGATACTGTGGAAGCGCGCGGGGTCGTTGCCGGCGCAGGCTTTCAGCACGGCGCGCCCGGCAAAGCCGAAGGTGGACAGGCCATGTAGAATCGGCCGTTGGAAGCCGCCCAGCGCCGCCATCTGCGGATCGGCGTGCAGCGGGTTGCCGTCGCCGGAGGCGAGGCGGTAGATCAGCGCCTGCTCCGGGCGCGTTTGCTGGCTGATGACGGCGTCGGGGGCGCGGTCGGGGGGCTGGTTGAGGCTGCCGGACGAGGGACCGCGCTCCCCGCCAAAGCCGCCCAGCCCGCGAATGAAAACGGCCGATTGGTTGTAGGCGACCTCGGCGCCCTGTTCGTCCACGCTGTGCACGTCGACGAGCAAGAGCGCGCCGGAGCCTTTGTCGTAGATGTGGGCAATGCGGGCGTGGTTGGTGATGGTTGCGGCGGTGGGCAACGGCCGTTTCAGTTCCAGGTATTGTTCCCCGTGCAGCATCATCATCGGGTTGAACGTCAGCCCCGGTACCTCGGTGATCTGCCAGAAGACGGCAAAGGGAAAGGCGACCGCCAGCGTGGGCAGCGGGGTGAAGCGCGGGTGCAGCTCGTAAACAAACTTCAGCTCGTCCCGGTCCGTCGGGTCGGCCGGGGCGCCCACCGCCAGCCCGTACAGGCAGACGTCGCGCGGCGTGTACACAAAATCTTGGGGCTTAAATTCGTAACCGAGGGCCTGCTCCAGGTCAATCATTATGCTATTACTCCTACGCGTAAATAGAACGCTGATGACGCAGATGAACCTGATTAACCTGATTAACCTGATGTCATCAGAGTATATTCTGATTCAATCAGGCTTATCAGGTCAAATCAGGAAAATCCGCGTTCCATTTTCATTCATTGTGGCTTCGCCGTGAGCCTCAGCCGAACGGTGCGCCATGCGCATGGGGAACTCCTGTGGAAGACACAGCAATTAACGGGGATGAGCACGGATATAAAATCTGTAAAACCTGTGTCAATCTGTGTTTCCTCTTTTATTCCTGTAACTTGGGGTTGTTGGCGTGGCGCTCTTTGTCACGTCCGGTTTTCTTGGCCATGTTGCGCTCAAAGGCGGCGCTTAAGTCAACGCCGGTCTGGTTGGCCAGGCAGATGAGCACAAAGAAAACGTCCGCCATCTCGTCGGCCAGGTCGTAGGCGGCGTCGCTCTGCTTGAAGCTCTGGTCGCCGTACAGCCGCGCCATGAGCCGCGCCACCTCGCCGACTTCTTCCATAAGCACGGCCGTACTCGTCAACTCCGAATAATAGCGCACCCCAATCGTCTGAATCCACTCGTCTACCCTCTCCTGGCACGCCCGCAGCGTTATTTCTGGCATGATTTTTCCTCAAAGTAAGGAACACAGAGCCCCGCAGAGGAAACACAGAGATTCACAGAGATTAGGGAAAAGTCCTCTGTGTTGTTCCGTTAAATCTCTGTGCTGCTCTGTGTTCCTGAAGTTTCTCAAAAACCGAGCGAACGGCCGATGATTTCCTTCATGATTTCGGTGGTGCCGCCGTAGATCGTTTGCACGCGCGTGTCCAGATAGAAGCGGCTGATGGGATATTCCAGCATGTAGCCGTAGCCGCCGTGCAGTTGCAGGCAGTCGTCCGCCACCCGCTTTTGCAGCTCGGTCGTCCACCATTTGGCCATAGCGGCCTCTTCGGCCGTCAGCGTTCCGGCGTTGAGCTCCAGGATGCAGCGATCCACGAAGACGCGCGCAACCGCGATTTCGGTCTGCATCTCCGCCAGCTTGAAGCGCGTGTTCTGGAACTTGCCGATCGGCCGGCCAAAGGCGGTGCGCTCGTGGCAGTAGCGCACCGTCATCTCCAACATCGCTTCGGCCGCCGCCACGGCAATGACGGCAATCGATAGCCGCTCCTGGGGCAGTTGGCGCATCAGGTAGTAAAAGCCCTGGCCTTCCGCGCCCAGCCGGTTTTCGACCGGCACCTGCACGTCGTGGAAGAACAGTTCGGCCGTATCCTGCGCCTTCAGCCCGATCTTCTCCAGGTTATGCCCGCGCTCAAAGCCGGCCATGTCGCGCTCCACAACCAGCAGCGTGATGCCCTTATGGCCGGCGGCGGGGTCGGTCTTGGCCACGACGATGACGGCGTCGCTGAGGATGCCGTTGGTGATGAAGGTTTTCTGGCCGTTGAGCAGGTAATGGTCGCCGTGGGGTACGGCCGTGGTCTGAATCCCCGCCAGGTCGCTGCCCGCGTTGGGCTCGCTCATCGCAATCGCCGTGATCGTCTCGCCCGTTACCATCTTGGGCAGCCAGCGCGCCTGCTGCGCTGCGGTTGTATATTCCAGGAAGTAGGGCATCGTCACGTCGTTGTGCAGCCCAAAGCCGACGCCGCTGGCGCCTATGCGGATGAGCTCCTCGTCGACGATGGCGTTGTAGCGAAAGTCGCGCAGCCCGCCGCCGCCGTAAGCTTCCGGTACGTCCATGCCCAGGAAGCCCATCTGGCCGGCCTTGCGCCATAGTTCGCGCGGCACGATGCCGTCTTCTTCCCACTGCGCGTGATAGGGCGCGACCTCCTGCGCCACAAAGCGCCGCACCGCGTCGCGAAACATCAGGTGTTCATCGTCAAACAAAGACCGTTTCATCACAAAACTCCATCAGGAAAAATGCGGCTCGGGCCGGTCTCCGACCGGCGCCTGCCGGTGGCTCGGTCAGGGCTTGCACTGAGTTCGTCGAAGTGAGCCCAGCCACAGCCCCGAGTGTTATGCCAGGATGTCGTAGTACAAAGACGGCCGTTTCCGTTCCACCACCTGTTCCGCCGCGTAGGCCACGCGCAGCAGCACGTGCTCTTCCCAGTGGCGCCCCATGGCCTGCATGCCAATCGGCAGCCCTTGGGCGTTGTAGCCGGCGGGAAAGCTGATGGCCGGCAGGCCAA
>Ga0114946_10003484_pt1 | contig 10596 bp, 9 predicted proteins | sample WalLakDeSediment_FD_88676 | JGI IMG/M metagenome (GOLD analysis project Ga0114946, IMG submission 88676) | Lake sediment microbial communities from Walker lake, Nevada to study Microbial Dark Matter (Phase II) - Walker Lake 11/02/13 Deep Sediment | ecosystem: Environmental > Aquatic > Freshwater...
ACCGGCAGGCAGCGCTCGAAGAGCCCTGGGTCCCCGCCGGCCATGACGATCAGCCGCCCCTCGCGGGCCTCGGGCAGGCTGCCCAGCACCGGGGCCTCCAGATACCCGCCACCGGCGGCGGTCACGCGCCGCGCCAGCGCCCGGCTCTCGACCGGGGAGATGGTGCCCATCTGCACCAGGGCGCGGCCGGCGAGCCGCTCCTCGGTTCCAGGGGCGAACAGGGTGGCGGTGATCGCCGCGGCGTCGGCCAGGACCAGGACGGCGACCTCCGCCCGCTGCAGGGCCTCGGCGGCGCTCGCCGCGATCGGCAGCCCCTCCTCGGCCACGGCCTCGGCACGCTGCGGGCTGCGGTTCCAGCCGACGACGTCGAGCCCCTGGGCGCGCAGCCGCAGGGCCATCGCGGAGCCCATGAGCCCCAAACCGAGCACGGCAATGTTCATGATCGGGCCTCCTCGCCGCCCCCGCGCAGGCGCGCGATGACCGGCCGGGTGTCCGGGCGGACGCCCCGCCAGAGCCAAAAGGACTCCGCCGCCTGCTCGACCAGCATGCCCAGCCCATCGAGCGCCCGCTCGGCGCCATGGTCGATACCCCAGCGACAGAAGGCGGTCGGCTCGTCGCCGTAGAGCATGTCGTAGGTCCAGCCGCCGGCGGCCAGGCAGTCCTCGGGCAGGGCCGGGACCTCGCCGCCGAGCCCGGCGGAGGTGGCGTTGATGATGAGGTCGAAGCGCCGCCCGGCGAGCGCCTCCAGCCCGCAGCCGCTCACCGGCCCGAGCCCCTCGGCCGCGGCGGCGAGCTCGACGGCCCGCGCGGACGTGCGGTTGGCGATAACGAGCTCGACGAGCCCGGTCTCAAGCAGCGGACGGAGCACCCCGCGCGCCGCGCCGCCCGCGCCAAGGAGCAGGACCCGCCGCCCGGCGAAGGCGAAGCCGTGGTTTGCCGCGAGGTCGCGCACCAGGCCGGGCCCGTCGGTGTTGTCGCCGGCGAGGGTGCCGTCCGCGAGCAGGGTCAGCGTATTGACCGCCCCGGCGCTCTCCGCCCGCGGGCTGCGCCGATCGGCGAGCGCCCAGGCCTGCTCCTTGAAGGGAACGGTGACGTTCATCCCCCGACCGCCCGCGGCGAAGAAACGCCGCACGTCACCGGCGAAGTCGTCCAGACTGCCGAGGATGCGCTCGTAGCTCAGGTCCTGCCCGGTCTGGCGGGCGAGCTCGGCGTGGATCAGGGGCGACTTGCTGTGGGCGATGGGGTGGCCGATGACGGCGTAGCGGTCGGTCATGGCGGGGCGTCGGCGAGTGCCGAGTGCGGCCGATCTGGGAGATCTCGCAGCCAATGGGCGGCGTCGCGGGCGTAATAGGTCAGAATCCCGTCGGCCCCGGCGCGCTTGATCGCGAGGAGCGACTCCATCACCACCGCGCGCTCGTCGAGCCAGCCGTTGGCGGTGGCCGCCTTGAGCATGGCGTACTCCCCGCTCACCTGATAGACGAAGGTCGGCGCGCCGAAGCGCTCCTTCACCCGATAGACGATGTCGAGGTAGGGCATACCGGGCTTGACCATGACCATGTCCGCGCCCTCCTGCAGATCCAGCGCGACCTCGTGCAGGGCCTCGTCGGAGTTGGCCGGGTCCATCTGGTAGCTGTACTTGTTGCCGCCGCCGAGGCTCGCCGCCGAGCCCACCGCATCGCGGAACGGACCGTAGAAGTTGGAGGCGTACTTGGCCGAATAGGCGAGGATGCGGGTATGGATGTGCCCGGACTGCTCCAGGGCCGCGCGGATCGCGCCGATGCGCCCGTCCATCATGTCCGAGGGCGCCACCACATCCGCGCCGGCGTCGGCGTGCGAGAGCGCCTGACGGGTCAGGACCTCGACCGTCTCGTCGTTCAGCACGTAGCCGCTGTCGTCGATCAGCCCGTCTTGGCCGTGGGTGGTGAAGGGATCGAGGGCCACATCGGTGATCACGCCGAGCCCCGGCAGCGCGTCCTTGAGCGCCCGCACCGCGCGCTGGGCGAGCCCGTCCGGGTTGAATGCCTCGCGGGCGTCGGCGGACTTGGCCGCGGGCGGGGTCACCGGGAAGATGGCGACCGCCGGGATGCCGAGCGCATGGCTCTCGCGCGCCTGGGCGACCAAGAGATCGATGGTCAGGCGCTCGACCCCCGGCATGGAGGGGACGGGCTCGCGCCGATCCCGCCCCTCGATCACGAAGAGCGGATGGATCAGGTCATCGGCACTCAAGCGCGTCTCGCGCATCAGGCGCCGGGAGAAGTCGTCCCCGCGCATCCGGCGCATGCGGGTGAGCGGGAATCCGGATCGGGACGAGCTCTTGACGGTCATCGGGCGGGGTCTCTTCCACGGACGGCCTGGCAACGGGTGGCTACCATAGCGCACCGCCGCCGCTGGCTCCAACCGCCAGCAAAGCGCGAGTGCCGCGGCGCGTTCCCCGGCGCCGGCGGTGGCTGATACACTCGCGGGAAACCCCGCCGATTCTGCGACTCGCCATGCTCAACCCCCATCCTCCCAAACCCTGGATCGCCGCCGTCGACCAGTCCGACTTCGCCCTTCAGGTCGTCGAGGCATCGCACCGGCAGCCCATCCTGGTCGATTTCTGGGCCGACTGGTGTGCGCCCTGTCATGCGCTTGCACCGCACCTGGAGCGGGTCGTCGACGAGTACCAAGGGGCCATCCGGCTGGCCAAGGTGGAGGTGGACGAGGGGGACAACATGAAGCTCGCCGGTCACTATCGGCTGCGCGGCTTTCCCACCGTGCTGCTCTTCCAGCGCGGCGAAGAGCGCGGGCGCTTCAGCGGGTCGCGCTCCAGCCATCAGATCCGCGACTGGCTGCGTGAGCATTTGGAACCCATGCCAAGCACCCCGGTCGGAATGACTGCCGACCAGATCAGGGAGACTCGCAATGTCGCTTGAGCACACCCATCCGCGCGCGCGCCTGCAACGGGCCCGCCGGCTCGCCGCCGGTGTTGTCATTGCCGCGCTCATGCTCGTCGCCGCGCCGGCTCAACCATTGGCAACAGAGACCCTGAGCGAGCCCCAGCGGGTGATTCAGACCCTCTCCGAGCGCTTGACCCGCGTCCTGCGCGAGGATCGCAGCCTGCTGCGCAACGACCCGGCCTACGTGCACCGGCTGGTCGACGAGTATTTCCTGCCCCACGTCGACTTCAATCGCGTCTCCGCCATGGTGCTCGGACCCCATTGGCGTCAGGCCAGCCAGAGCCAGCGCGCGAAGTTTCGCGAGGCCTTCAAGGGCCTGCTGATCCACACCTACGCCTCGGCGCTCAACGAGTTGAGCGAGTGGCAAATCCGCTTCCCGCCGATGCGGCCGTCCGCCAACGAACGCGACCTGGTCGTGCGCACCCAGGTGATGCGCCCCGGCGGCGAGCCGATCGACGTGGACTACCGGATGTATCAGAAGGACGGCCGCTGGCTCGCCTACGACGTCTCGGTGGCCGGCATCAGCCTGCTGAGCGCCTACCGCTCGACCTTTACCCAGATGGCTCGCGAAAAGGGTCTGGACGGTCTGATCGCGGAGCTCGAGACCCGCAACGCCTCCCGGCGCCAACCCTCATGAGACCGCGCTGACGACTAGCCTTCGCCAGTCTCGGCGAGCCAGTCGCGCGGCACCAGGAAGCGCTCGTAGAGCTCGGCCTCGCGGCTCCCCGGCTCGGGGTGCCAGTCGTAACGCCAGCTCACCTCGGGCGGCAGGGACATGAGGATCGACTCCGTCCGGCCGCCGGACTGGAGCCCGAAGAGGGTACCGCGGTCGTAGACCAGGTTGAACTCCACGTAGCGCCCGCGCCGGTATTTCTGGAAGGCGCGCTCGCGCTCGCCGTGGACCATGCCTCGACGGCGCTCGACGATCGGCAGGTAGGCCGGCAGGTAGTGGTCGCCGACGCTGCGCATCAGCGCGAAGGCGCGCTCGAATCCGCCCGCGTTCTCATCGTCGAAGAAGAGCCCGCCGATCCCGCGCGGCTCGCCCCGGTGCTTGAGGAAGAAGTACTCATCGCACCAGCGCTTGAGGCGCGAGTAGACCTCCGGCCCGAAGGCCGCGCAGGCGTCGCGCGCGCTGCGGTGCCAGTGGATGGCGTCCTCCTCGAAGCCGTAGTACGGCGTGAGATCGAAGCCGCCACCGAACCACCAGACCGGCGCCTCCCCCTCGCGCTCGGCAATGAAAAAGCGCACGTTGGCGTGCGAGGTCGGCACGTAAGGGTTGCGCGGGTGCATCACCAGCGACACCCCCATGGCCTGGAAGGCGCGCCCGGCGAGCTCTGGCCGGTGCGCCGTCGCCGAGGGTGGCAGGTTGGTACCAAACACATGGGAGAAGTTGATCCCGCCCTGCTCGAAGAGCGCCCCATCGGCCATGACGCGGGTGCGTCCACCTCCGCCGCCGGGCCGCTCCCAGGCGTCCTCGCGAAAGCGCGCCCGCCCATCGGCGGCCTCGAAGGCCGCGCCGATGCGGTCCTGAAGATCGAACAGATAGCCCTGCACGGCCCCGATGTCGGGCTGATCATTCATCCTATCGTTCATCCTAGTAGAGAGCGGCTCAGGTGCCTGGTGGCAAGAAAAGCCGCAAACACAAGGGGGTCAGCCGACGGATCGCACTCACCCTCAAGGTGAGCGCCGGCGCCTTACAACTCCATGTTTCTTCTTCGTTCATTTGCGGACTGGTGCGCCTTATTGGGTTCATCGCCGCTCCTCCGGTCTCGTTGTGGTGCCAGGCCCCTCGCGGGAGGCGCGATGTTACCTGAAGCCCGCACGACGGTCAGGGACGCCGCGGCCGTCCGCGGCCTCGCTGCTAGCCGCCGGGGTCGATGAGCTCCAGCCAGTGCACCACCGGTCGCGAGCTGGCGGACTGGAGGTGGAGCTGGCAGCCGACGTTGGCGGTGGCGATGACCTGCGGCTCACCGGATTCGAGCGCCGCGAGCTTGTTGACCTTGAGCTGGGCCGAGAGCTCGGGCTGGGTGATCGAGTAGGTCCCGGCGGAGCCGCAGCAGAGGTGGGCATCCGCAACCGCCGTCAGCTCGAAACCGAGCCGGGCGAGGATCGGCTCGACGACCTGCCGCAGCCCCCGCCCATGCTGCAGGGTGCAGGGGGAGTGGAAGGCGACCCGCCGGCCATGCCCCGGCGCTCCGAGCGCCGTCAGGTCCAGCCCGGCCAGCACCTCCGCCGGATCGCGGACCAGGGCGGCGACCCGCTGGGCCTTCTCGGCGTAAACCGGGTCCTGGCGCAGGATCTCGCCGTAATCCTTGACCACCGCACCACAGCCGCTGGCGTTGACCAGGATCGCCTCGCAGCCGGACTCGATCGCCGGCCACCAGGCGTCGATGTTGCGGCGCATGGCCGCAAGGGCCTCGTCGTGGGCGTTCAAGTGATAGGCCGCCGCGCCGCAGCAGCCCGCGGTCGGTGCCTCGATGAGGTCGATGCCGAGCCGCGCCAGTACCCGCGCCGCCGCCGCGTTGGTGCGCGGGGTGGCCACGGACTGCACGCAGCCGGCCAGCGCGAGCATCGCGCGCCCACCGGTCGGCCGGGGCCAGTCGCCGGGGTCTTGGCGCGGCGGGACCTTCGCCCTGAGCCCGGCCGGCAACAGCGGTCGCACCAGGCGCCCGAGCCCGAGCAGCGGGCCGAAGCGGCGCGGATCGGGCACCAGCTTGACCAGCGCCCAGCGCAGCAGGCGCTCACCCCGCGGGCGCCGGACCCGCTCCTCGACCAGTGCGCGCCCGATGTCTGCGAGCCGCGCGTAGCGCACCCCGGAGGGACAGGTCGTCTCGCAGGAGCGGCAGGTCAGGCAACGGTCGAGGTGGACCTGGGTGGTGCGGGTCGGGGTCTGACCCTCCAGGACCAGCTTGATCTGATAGATGCGCCCGCGCGGCCCGTCGAGCTCGTCGCCGAGAAGCTGGTAGGTCGGGCAGGTCGCGGTGCAGAAGCCGCAATGGACGCAGGCGCGCAGGATGGCGTCGGCCTCGCGCCCCTCGGGCGTGGCGAGAAACTCCGGAAGGATCTCGGTCTGCATGAAGAGGACGGCTCGCTCAAAGGTCGGCGTAGAGCCGGCCGGGGTTGAGCAACCCCTCGGGGTCGAAGGCCTGCTTGAGGCGCCGGTGCAGGGCCATCAGCCCAGGCGGCAGCGGGTGAAACACCTCGGAGGAGCGATCCCCGCCGCGGAACAGGCTGGCGTGCCCGCCCGCCTTGGCCGCGAGTCCGCGGATCGACTCGGCCGGGGCGTCGCTGCGCAGCCAGCGTTGGGCCCCACCCCACTCGATGAGCTGCTTCCCCGGCAGGTCGACGGGCGGCGCCGCCTGCGGCAGCGAGAGCCGCCAGAGCGGGGTATCGCCGGTGAAGAAGCCGTGCCCCTGCTCGCGGACCTTATCCCGCCAGAAGGCCTCGGCGCCGGGGAGTGGCTCCCCGCCGACATCCGCCGCGGCCTGGGCGACCCCCTGCTCGCTCCCCGCGAGCCGCACGTAAAGGCGCTCGCCGTCGTAGCAGGTCGCGGTGATCGGCAGCGGCCGACCGGCCCAGCGGTTCATCAGGGCGATCGCCTCGCCCGGCGCGCGCTCTTGGCTCAGGGTGCGGGTCGCCGCGGGGATCGGCAGGACCTTGACGCTCACCTCCAGCAGCACGCCGAGCGTCCCGAAGGCCCCGACCATGAGGCGGGAGACGTCGTAGCCCGCGACGTTCTTCATCACCTCGCCGCCGAAGCGCAGGACCTCGCCGCGCCCGGTGAGCACGCGGGCCCCGAGCACCAGGTCCCGAGCGGCGCCCAGGTATGGCCTCGCGGGGCCGGACAGGCCGCAGGCGATGGTCCCGCCCAGGGTGGCGCCGAGGCCGAAGCGGGGCGGCTCGAAGGGGAGCATCTGCCCGGCCTCGGCCAGCGCCGCCTCGATCGCCTCCAGGGGCGTGCCGGCGCGGGCGGTGAGGACCAGCTCCTTCGGCTGGTAGTTGACGATGCCTCTATGCCCCGCGACGTCGAACGGGTCGCCCTGCGGCGCCCGCCCGAGGAACGCCTTGGACCCGCTGCCGCGGATCGCCAAGGGCCGATTGGACTCGATGGCGGCGCGGACGGCGTGCTGGAGTCTCTCGCTGTCGTCGTTACTCATTTGACCCGTGGTCCCAGCCGGATTCGGTCCGCACAGCGGACCCTTCCGCTCCGCAATCCCAAATCCCAAATCTCCCTCAGTGCTCATGCCGGTGCTGAGGTAGCTGCCGGTACTCCGAGCAGCGCCTGGGCGTCGGCACGCCTTTGCCGGGGTTGAGCAGCTCCTTGGGGTCGAAGGCGCGCTTGACGGCGGTGAACTGGTGCAGCTCCTCCGGGCTGAACTGCACGCACATCTGGCCGATCTTCTCGATGCCGACCCCGTGCTCGCCGGTGATGGTCCCGCCGACCTCGACGCAGAGCTCCAGGATCTTGCCGCCAAGCTCTTCGGTGCGCTCCAGCTCACCGGGATTGTTGGCGTCGTAGAGGATCAATGGGTGCAGGTTGCCGTCACCGGCGTGGAAGACGTTGGCCACCGGCAGGCCATACTCGGCGGAGAGCTCGGCGGTGCGGCGCAGCACCTCAGGCAGCCGCCGCCGCGGGATGGTGCCGTCCATGCAGTAGTAGTCGGGCGAGATGCGGCCGACGGCGGGGAAGGCCGCTTTGCGCCCCTGCCAGAAGCGCAGGCGCTCGGCATTGTCGCGGGCGGTGCGCACCTCGGTGGCGCCGCTCGCCAGTAGCAGCTCACGGACCCGAGCGATGTGCTCGGAGACCTCCTGGTTGGTGCCGTCCACCTCGCACAGCAGGATCGCGGCCGCGTCGGTCGGGTAGCCCGCGTGCACGAAGTCCTCCGCGGCGCGGATCGCCGGTCCGTCCATCATTTCCAAACCCGCCGGGATGATTCCGGCGGCAATGATCTCGCCGACCGCGGCCCCGGCTCGCTCCACGTCGTCGTAGGCCGCGAGCACCACCTGGGCGCGCTCGGGGGTCGGCAGCAGGCGCACGCAGACCTCGACCACCACCCCGAGCATCCCCTCCGAGCCGATCAGGAGCGCGAGCAGGTCGTAGCCTGGGGCGTCGAGGGCCTCGCCCCCGATCTCGAGGAGCTCCCCTTCCACGGTGATCAGCTTGATTGCCAGGACGTTGTGCACGGTCAACCCGTACTTGAGGCAGTGCACCCCGCCCGAGTTCTCCGCCACGTTGCCGCCGATGGTGCAGGCGATCTGGGACGAGGGGTCGGGGGCGTAGTAGAGCCCGTGGACCGCCGCCGCCTCGGAGATGGCGAGATTGCGCACCCCAGGCTGGACCCAAGCGGTGCGGTTGACCGGATCGACCGACAGGATGCGGTTGAAGCGGGCGAGACTCAGCACGATGCCGTCGGCAAGCGGCAGGGCACCGCCCGAGAGCCCAGTGCCGGCGCCGCGGGCGACCAGCGGGACCTCGCGCTCGTGGCAGACCCGGATGATCCGCTGGACCTCCTCCACCGTGCGCGGCAGCAGCACCAGGAGCGGGAGCTGGCGGTAGGCCGAGAGGCCGTCGCACTCGTAGGGGCGGAGCTCCTCTTCCCGCTCCAGGACGCAATCGGCGGGGAGGAAGGCGCGCAGGGCGCGCAGCAGATCGGCCCGGCGGGCCGGATCGGGTGGCGGTCGTTGCGGAAGGAGGACGCTCATGGGTCGCTATGAGGGCCGTGCTGGCGGCACCAAAGGAACGATAGTCGCCGGTGCCGGCTTTCGCAATCTACAATGCGCACCACCATGCGAAATTTCGAGCCCGACGGATGACCAAGACCGCAATCCAGGTCATCGACCGCGTGGCCGCCCTGCTCGACGCCCTCGCGCGCGCCGGCGGTGCCGCCAATCTCAAGACCCTCTCGGCGGACACCGGGCTGCACCCTTCGACCGCCTCGCGCATCCTCGCCTCGCTCCTGGCCCACGGCTACGTCGAGCGCGAGGGCTCTGGGCGCTACAAGCTCGGCGTGCGGGTGCTCCAGCTCGCCGCCAAGGTCGGCACCCAGCTCGACGTGCGCCGACTCGCACCGCCGGTCATGGAGTGGCTGCGCGACCAGGTGGGCGAGACGGTGAATCTCAGTCTGCGCGACCGCGACGAGGTGGTCTACGTGGAACGTGTCACCTCGCAGCAGATGATGCGCGTCGAGCAGGTGGTGGGCAGCCGCGCGCCGCTCCACGTCACCGCCGTTGGCAAGCTCTTCCTGGGGGTAGCCGGCGACTCGGAGGTGCGCTCCTACGCCCTTCGCACCGGCCTGCCCCAGTACACCCGCCACAGCATCCGCGATGCCGAGACCCTGGTGCGGGCGACGCGCCAGGCGCGCGCCCAGGGCTTCGCCTTCGACGACGAGGAGGCCGAGCTGGGAGTGGGGTGCATCGGCGTGCTGGTGCGCGACGCCGAGGGCCGCGCCGTTGCCGGACTCTCGGTCTCGGCGCCGCGGGAGCGCCGGCAGGACACCTGGGTGCCGCTGGTCAAGGAGGCCGGCGAGCGCCTCTCGGCACGGCTCGGGTTCGCCGGTGCAGGGGTGGACCAGGCCGATGATCCGTCAGCGGCCGAGAAGGCACCGCGCTCGGCCATAGAACCACCGGATCGGCGCGGGCCTGTTTAGGCAACGCTCCTCATTCCCCCTGCGAGCAACGGCGCAACTCGGGGAGCACGGCCTTGATCATTATCCCGGCCAGCCGGTCGGACGGCGTGCGTAGCCAGGGCTTCCAGCCCTGACCTCGTCAGGCCAGGATGGCCTGACTACGCATTCCGTCGACCCGCGTGGCCGGAGTTACGATCGAGGCCGTCGCGCTCACCCTGAGGGTGGCCGCCAGATCCTTGCAACCCTCTTGTTTCGTATGTGTTCATTCGGGGACTGATGTCTTTTTAGGTTGGGGGTACGGGGTAGCTCACGGACCTTACGCCTGGCTGCCGCAGGCTGCTGGGCCGTGCGCGTCCGAGTTGGGTGTGGCCCGCGCCGGAAAACATGACTAAGGCAACCCCCGATAAAAAATCTCCCAGAAACGATTGGTTATCGGTGAATTACGAGGTATATTATCGCTTAAGCTAAACAGTCAGTTGTTAGAGAGGAGAAAAGTGAAACACCAACTCACCGCCCCTGTGATCCGCACCATTCAGGATGGCGCACGAATGCTAACCGGAGCCAAGAGGCGAAGGTTTCAAGCACAAGTGGCCCAAGACTATCTTGATGGGAGTGCACGCAAGGCGGAGACGGTGTTTGGCTGGTCGCGCCAGACGGTGGAGCTTGGTTTGAACGAATTGCGTACGGGAATCACCTGCCTCGGTAACTTTGGGTTGCGCGGCAGACCAAGGGTCGAGGATGAAAAACCTCAACTGATCGAAGATATTGTGTCCGTGGTGGAACCTCAGACGCAGACGGATCCGAAATTTCAAGGCCGATTCAAATACACCAGAATGACGGCTAAGGCGGTGCGTCAAGCCTTGATCGACGAGAAAGGCTGGGCGGAAGAGCAACTGCCGCACGCGAACACCATCGGAGTAATTCTCAACCGGCTGGGCTATCGTTTGCGGCGCGTGCAGAAGAAAAAACCGATCAAGCGCGTCAAAGAGACGGATGCCATCTTTGAAAGCGTTCGCGAGGAAAACGAGAAATCG
>Ga0114946_10003485_pt1 | contig 10595 bp, 9 predicted proteins | sample WalLakDeSediment_FD_88676 | JGI IMG/M metagenome (GOLD analysis project Ga0114946, IMG submission 88676) | Lake sediment microbial communities from Walker lake, Nevada to study Microbial Dark Matter (Phase II) - Walker Lake 11/02/13 Deep Sediment | ecosystem: Environmental > Aquatic > Freshwater...
CGGGCACTGGAATTGACGGCCCGCGACCTGGTGGGCGTGACCCTCCCGGGGTGGGTGAGCGAGGACTCCCCGGAGCGCCGGCAGCTGGAGGATCGCCTCGCCTCCGACCTGGACCTGGCCCCGGGCGAAGTCCTCGTGGACTTCCCCGTGAAGAGGAAAATGCTGGATCTGGATCTTCTCATCCGCCGTCCAGGGGGGGGAGTGGAGCGTCTGGGCGAGGGAGGGGTGCCGGGGCTCATTGATCTGCCGCGCCTTGCCGAGGAGCTCTATCGGACGACGCGGGTCCTTCGCGTCTTTACCCTGGAGCGGCGGGAGTTGACGGTGGCGCGGTGGTTCGAGGTCCTCGGCTCCATCGGGGTTCCGGATGTCCCGAATGGAGGAACCCGACCCGGAGTCGGGGTACCATGAACGGGTCCTGGATCTTTTCGCACCCCTCTGGTGGGATGCGAGGATGCGCATGGGCACGGTTTTGGTAACGGCGCCCTTTACGCCGGAAACAACGGGGCATAGGTTGAAGGGCTAAGGATCCTTCGGGATCGTCGAGGTGTACGGAAACTCCGTTCCTTTTGCCTGCCTTGACCGCCTCGACTGCCATGGCCAGCCTGCCACAGGGCGGCAGGCTCTGGCTGCAACCACCGACTCCATGGGTTCCATGGAACGGCTGCAGTGAACGGCTCCCTTACGGGAAGTCGAGCGCGGGAAGAGGCCCGCGAGAGGAACGCTTCCAGAAATCGAATACCCAGTCAGGGGCCCCGCCGGTGTACCGACGGCACCCTTCGTGAAGCCGGTTCAACAGCCCGGCCGGGCACCGCAAGGAGAATAGACGCAATGGCGACCAGCACGCCGCCGAAGGGTCGAAAAAAGAAGTCCCGTTCGGGGAATCCCCTGAACGGGTTTGACGCGTCCATCGAGGAGCAGTCTGCTCTCGACCAGTACCTGCGCGACGTGAGTCGCCACGAGCTCATCACTCCCGCCCGGGAGAAGGAGCTGGGCGCCCTGGCGCAGGCCGGCGACGAGGAGGCGGTTCAGGAACTGGCCCGGGCCAACCTGAGGTTCGTGATCTCGGTGGCCAAGAAGTACCAGAACCGGGGTGTTTCCCTCACCGACCTGATCCAGGAGGGGAATGTCGGCCTCGTGACTGCGGCGAGGAAGTTTGATCCCGAACAGGGGGTCAAGTTCATTTCCTACGCCGTGTGGTGGATCCGGCAGGCCATTCTGGCTGCGCTGGCCAACCACGGCCGTTCGGTCCGCGTGCCCCTCAACCGCGCATCCGACCTGGCCCGTATCTTCCGGGAGAAGGAACGCCTCAAGCAGGAATTGGGACGGGAGCCGAACCCGGAGGAGCTTTCCGCGGCCACCGACCTGACCCCGGAGCTCATCGAGTCGCTTCAGACGCTCAACGCCGCCGAAATCCGCCTCGACGCCCCCATCGGCGACAGCGAGGATTCGCAGCTGGTGGAGCGTTTTATCAACGAAGAGGCTGCGGAGCCCGAGCAGGACGTGGAGGGACGCCTGCTTTCCGAGGCGGTCCGGGGGGCGCTGGACACGCTGGAGCCACGGGATGCCAAGGTGCTCCGTCTCTACTTTGGTCTCGACGGTGAGCGGGAGCACACGCTGGAGGAGATCGGAAACATGCTGGGCGTGACCCGGGAACGGATCCGCCAGCTCAGGGACCGGGCGCTTCGCCGTCTTCGCGAAGGCGAGAAGGGCGACGCACTGGAGTCCTTTGCCGCGTGATCGTTGCCGCCGTGAGCGTGGTGATTGCCGCCTGATCTCCGTGTTCCCTGACCCCATCCGGGTCTCCGGAGGCCGGCTCGAGCCCCGCCCCGGCGACGCCCCCCTCAGGGGGTCGTCGCCGGGGCGTTGTCGTTCATGAAAGGGATCCTCCTGGCGTCCGTCGGCGGAGTCTACCGGGTGCTCCTGGACGGCGCCGACCTCCCGGTGGATGCCTCCCTTCGCGGCCGCCTCAAGCAGGAGGTTCGGGGAGGCGAGCGCCTCGTGGCCGGAGACCGGGTGGATGCGGTTCAGGCCGAGGACGGCGGGTGGACGGTGGAGCACGTGGAGGCCCGGAGTTCCGAGCTTCTGCGGGCCGGCCTCCGGGGGCGAAAGGCGAAGGTGGTGGCGGCCAACGTGGACCAGGCCGTGGTCGTGGCCTCGGTGCTTCGGCCGGACCTCAGCGAGGAGCTGGTGGACCGGTTCCTCGCCCTGGCCGAGTTGTCGGACCTGCCGGCCGTGGTGGTGGCGAACAAGGTGGATCTACCCGGGGGTGAAGCTGTGGCCAGGAGCCTTGAAGCCCGCCTGGCCGCCACCGGATACCCGGTGGTCCGGACGAGCATCGTCACCGGGGAGGGAATCCCGCGTCTGGCCGAGCGGCTCCGGGGGCGGACGTCGGTGATCATGGGCCCGTCGGGTGTCGGGAAGTCTTCCCTCCTCAACGCCGTCTCTCCGGGACTCGAGCTCCGGACCGGCGACGTCAGCCAGCGGCGGGGCGGGGGTCGTCACACCACGGTGAGTGCACGCCTGGTCACCCTCGTGGGCGGGGGATGGGTGGTGGATACCCCGGGGTTCTCCGACGTCACGGCCTGGGACCCGGATCCTGCCGAGCTGGCCCGGGCCTTCCCCGAGTTCCGGAGCCGGGCCGGGGAGTGCCGCTTTCGCGGATGCCGACACCTGCACGAACCGGGGTGCGCCGTGAAGGCGGCCGTGGATGTCGGGGAGGTGGATGCCGGGCGCTATGCCAGCTACTGCCGGATGGGAGTGACCGAGTAGTCCCTCCCAAAGGCAGGCATCGGCCGACCAGGCCAGGTGGCCTGGACAAAGTTGGCCTGGGACAGGTGGCCTGGGACAGGTGGCCGGAGACAGGTGGTGGAGCCCTTGTGGGCACCCCGCGGGCTCAGGAGAGGGGGATGACGCGCGGTGCACCCGTCCGCTCGTCCACCAGGACTTCCACCGGCCACCCGTAGACGGCTTCCAGGACCTCTGCCCGAAACACTTCGGCAGGCGAGCCTTCGGCGGCGAGGCGGCCGCATCCCAGCAAGAGAAGCCGGTCGGCAAAGCGGGCCGCCAGGTCCAGGTGGTGCGTGATGAGCAGGACCGTGATCCCCTGGTCCGCCGAGTGCCGCAGAAGACGGAGGATTTCCATCTCGTGGCGGATGTCCAGGCTCGCCGTCGGCTCATCGAGAATCAGGGCCCGGGGGTCCTGGGCGAGGGCCCGGGCGATGCGGACCCGCTGATGCTCCCCTCCGGACAGCGTACCCACATCCCGGTCCGCCATGTGGTCCACGTCGCAGCGGATCATGGCGGCTTCCACCAGTTCCCGGTCCCGGTCCCCGGGTGCCCTCAGGGTTCCCAGGTGGGGGTAGCGCCCCATGGCCACCAGCTCCCGAACCCCGATGGGAAAGGCCGCGGACTCGTGCTGGGTGACGGCCCCCACTGCCTGGGCCAGGTCCCGTCGCCGCCATGCCTCCAGCGGGAGGCCGTCGATCTTCACCTCTCCCGTTTCCAGCGGCACGGTTCCCAGGAGGGCCCGCATGAGCGTGGACTTGCCGGAGCCGTTGGGTCCCAGCACGGCGTAGAGCGTGCCGGGCGCCACGTCGAGCGAGACGGCCTCGAGCGAAGGGTGCGGGGCGCCCGGGTAACGGACCGTGAGATTCTTCCCCTGGAGTCTCATGCCCGAAGGCTCCGGCGGAGCAGGAGGAGAAAGAAGGGAACGCCCACGAAGGCGGTGATCACGCCGATGGGGATCTCGGTGGGCGCGAAGACCGTGCGCGCTCCCAGATCCGCCAGGACGAGGAAGCCACCTCCCGCCAGCGCCGAGAGGGGGAGAAGGATCCGGTGGTCCGGACCCACCACGAGACGCACGCCGTGGGGCACCACGAGCCCGACGAAGCCGATCACTCCGACAAAGGCCACGCCGGCCGCCGCCACCAGGGAGGCAACACCGTAGGCGATCCGCTTCGTGCCCTCCACATTGGTGCCCAGGTAGCTCGCGGTGTCCTCGCCGATGGCCATCAGGTTGAGAGGCCGGGCGAGCGCCAGCAGAAAGAGGCCGGCAGGTACGGTGTAGGCAGCCACGATGCCCACGGTCCTCCAGCTGGCCCCCGAGAGGCTCCCCATCATCCACATCACGGCACCCCGGACGGTGGGGGCGTCGGAGAGGGCCAGCACGAGGGCGATGACCGCGGAAAAGAAGGCCCCGACCACGACCCCCGACAGGAGAAGCACGCGTACGTCCAGCCGTCGGTCGGCGGAGGCGGCCACCCCGAAGACCAGCGCGATGGCCAGGAGCGCGCCCGCAAAGGCCGCTCCCGGAAGGTACCACGAGGCCGCACCCGCCAGCCCCAGGGCCAGCACGCCCACGGCTCCGGCCGCAGCTCCCCCGGAAATCCCGAGGATGTAGGGCTCGGCCAGGGGGTTTCGGAGCAGGGCCTGGAAGACGGCGCCCGCCAGGGCCAGCCCACCTCCCACCAGGAGGCCCAGCACCACGCGGGGGAGACGGAGCTCCAGGACGAAGAAGCGGTCCAGGGGGTCGCCCCCGCCCAGGAGGATCGAGAGGAACTCCTCTCCGGTGAAGGCGACGGGGCCGAACCGGACCCCGGCAAAGGCGGCGAGGAGGGTGGCCAGCGCCAGAACGGCGGCGGCCGGGCCCGGACGTCGGGTCACGGAACCCGGTCCGGGTGAAGGAGACGGGCCACGGCCCACGCGGCCGCGCCGATGTCCGGTCCGGGGATTCCCAGCGAGGCCGGGGCTCGCAGTACCGGCAGGCCGCGGAGCGCTGTGGGCACCCGGGCGCCGTCGGTGAGGAGAAGGACATCCGGCCGGCGCCGAAGGACCTCCTCCACCGAAATCGGCGCGTAGAGGCCGGTGTCGTCGGCGAAGACATTGTCGCCGCCGGCGATGGCCACCACCTGGCCGATGTAGGTGTTGGGGCTGGCCATCCAGGGAGGATCCCCGCCCAGGAGGATGCCGACCTGGGGCCGCTCCCCCCCCGTCACCGCCAGGGCCACCGCCTCCAGCTCTGTGGTGATGCCGCGCACCAGTTCCCCGGCGCTTCCAGGCTTCCGTCCCGGTTCGGTGGTCTCCCCCGGCCCGCCGGCCCCCGCCCGCCCCACGGCTTCGTCCAGCAGATACGCGGCCCGGAGGATGTCCTCGACCTGGTCAAAGCGGAGGGCCAGGTGGGGGATCCCCGCCTGGTCCAGGCGCCGGGGGGTCTCCGGGTCCGTGGGCCCCTCGAAGCGCACCACCAGGTCGGGACGCAGCGAAAGCATCACCTCGAGGGAGGGACCGAGTCCCCCGCCCACCGAGGGGAGTCCGGCAAGGCGCGGATCCGTATCGAACTCCGTGCGTCCCACCAGTCGGTCGCCGTGACCCAGCTCAAGGAGGAGGAGGGTCGCCGACGGCACCAGCGAAAGGACGCGCTCCGGGGGGTGGGCCAGCGACCAGGTACGCCCGGCATCATCCGTGACCACGCGCGCGGCCGTGGAGGTGGCATCCCGGGCCTCTCCGGTTTCAGCTCGCGCCTGGGTTCCGGCACCCTCTCCGGTTTCAGCTCGCGCCTGGGTTCCGGCACCCTCTCCGGTTTCAGCACGCTCCCCGGTTCCGGGGCGCTCCCCGATGTCAGGGCGCTCCCCGGGGCTGCACCCTCCCGCGACGAGGAGGCTGAAGAAAAGGAGGCCGCTCCTGCACCATGCGGTGGAACGGGTCATCAGGACCAGGGCCGGGCTGCCCCAGGGGCCGGAGGATCGCCGCAGGGGTCCTGGTACAGGAGGGTCCATCCTTCCGCGTCCTCGCCCACCAGGGCCAGCCACCGCTGATCCTCTCCGTAGACCTCCAGGAGAAGCTCGGGGGCGCGGTCAGGGTTCAGCCCCCCCTCGGCCAGGACCCGGGGAAAGGCCTTCCCCTCGCGAACCATCTGGTGCCAGATCCAGAGCGGGGTCCATCCCCCGGTTTCCGACGGACGTGCCACCACGAAAAGCCCGTATCCGGAGGGGGGGACCCGGCCCAGTTCCAGCTCGCCTCCAAACACGTAGGTGGCGGCGAGACCCACCTCTCCACCTGGCAGAGATACTCCCCGCTGATCCTTGAGGATCTCGGGGATGGAAGGAGGCCAGGGGACCCCGGCTCGCTGAATGGTGAAGCGGGCCAGCGCCAGGGCCTCGGTGCGAAGCTCCGCCTGTCCGGGGTAGGACGGCCAGTCTCCCGGGGCCAGCCCCGGGATGCGGTCCAGCCCGTCGTGCCAGCGGTCGGCTTTTCGGAGGGCCAGGAAGCGGGTCGACGACTGGGCGTCGGGGCGGAGCTCCAGGCGTCCGCTTCCGAGAGGCCGCGCCTGGCAGAAGCGCTCGTCCAGCCCCGCGGTCCCATCGGAGATCAGGGTGCCGGCCCTGCGCCCCCGGTCCAGAAGGACGAACTCGGTCTCGGCCTCCCAGCGCCCGAGGGGGAACCGCTCAACCAGGTCCGGGGTCTCGTCCGGGCTGGGGAGCGCGCGGAGTCCGCCTTCCGTCATCTCTGCAATCGGGAGGAGATTCGCCCGGGTGCCCGTGCCGATCCGCTCCACAAGGTAGAGGAGGGGCCCGGTCAGGACCGGAAGCAACGGAACCTCCGTGACGTCTCCCGACGGGTCCTCGACGACCAGCGCCGAGGGAGGAGGGTCAGGAGACTGGAGGGCGACCTCGACCCCGCCCCACTGCACGTTGTCGCACCCGGGGAGGGCGGTTAAGATCACGCAAAGAACAGGAAGGAGGGCTTCCTTGACACGCATGCGACGTTGGACGAGAGGGCCGGAGGGAAGAGGGACGGAGGCGAAGCGGGGCGCCCGCCGGGCACCCGGACGGCACGCACATGGACCTGCGGGCGAAGACAGAGCAGTCCGGAGAGGACTCCTCGAAGCTACCGCGCACCCCGGGGGAACGCAAAACGGGCGGAGCCGTTCCGAGGGTTTCGCGGGTTTCGTGCGTTCCATCGAGAAGGGTACGGCTGGAGGGGCGAACGCATGATCGACGGCACCCAGTTCCGACGCACCATGGGCCACTTCGTGACGGGGGTGGCCGTGGCGACCTCCCGTCTGCCCGATGGGACCCCCATCGGGCTGACCTGCAATTCGCTCGCGTCGGTATCCCTGGATCCTCCCCTGGTGCTCTTCTGCGTGGACCACGCCGCGACCTCCCGGGTGGCCTTCCTCGAGGCCGGGCACTTCGCCCTTTCCCTGCTGGCGCGGGAGGACGCGGAGATCTCGGACCGCTTTGCCCGGACGGTTCCGGAACTCCGTTTCGAGGGCCTGGCCGTTCGGACCGAGGCCACGGGCGCGCCGATCCTGGACGACGCCCTGGCCTGGCTCGACTGCACCCTCTGGAAGACGGTGGAGGCCGGGGACCACACGGTGATCATTGGCAAGGTGGAGACCGCGGGATTCCGGGAGGACGGAGATCCGCTGCTCTACTTTCGGGGTCGGTACGGAACCGTGGCGCCGTGACCCGAGCCGACTCCCGGCGTGGGGCCGCTGCCCCCTTCCTGGTCGGCCTGGCCCTGGCCCTCGGGACCCAGGTTGCAGCAGGGCTTCTCCTCTATCAGGGTCCAGGGTTCCTGCCCGCGCTGTCGGTGGTTCTTGCCACCTCGGCCGGATCCCTGGCGCTGGGCCTTGCCTCCGGGGCGGGGACCCTGCGACTCAGGTCCCCGGTGGAAGCGGTGCGCCGGGCGTGGCTCCTCCTCCTCCTGGCCTTCACCGGTGCGGCCTTCTTCTCGGCCGGATGGGAGATCTTCCGCGGGTTCGGGGCCCGATCCCTGGCCCAGGGTGTGGGACTTGCCCTGATGGTCGCCCTCCCCCTCTACCTGGGGGGTCGCCTGCTGACCCTCCTGGATCCCCGGCACTGCGGCACCCGGGCTCCCGGACCTCCCGCCCTGGTCGGGGCCGCCACGGGGTTCGTCCTGCTGGCGCACCTGTTCTTTCCCACGCTCTCGCCCACCGCCGTGATCCTGCTCTGCGTGGTCGCTGTCTCCGGCGGGGCCCTGGCGCATGGGTGGGTGCTGGACGAAATCACTCAGGAAGACCTCTTCCGGGTGGAGGGGGAGGACCTTCGGGTCCGACGCTCGCGAAGGGTCCGCCCCCCCCTCGATCGCCTGACCGTGGAGGCGTTCACCCGGGTGCACCTCGAGCGCCGGGGTGACGGAGCCCCGCTTCTTCCGGTGGATGTCGCGCTCGAAAGGGAGTTGCTGCCCTCCCTCCTCACGCCGGAGCGCGTACTGGCCCTGGGGTGGAGGGTCATTCCCGCCACCCTTCTGGCGGTGCCCACGACCGCACGCATCCTCCTCCCACACCCGCACCCCGACGGGGTCCGTGCCCTCCTCCCCCTTCTGGCAGGACCCGGTGCCCAGGTGCCTGCTCACCTGGAGGTGGTCCCCCCCCAGGGACTGGAGCCCGCCGACTGGGTCCTTGTGGACGCCGCAGTCCTGGAGGATTCCCTGGACCCACCCTGGCCCCGCCTTCGGCGACTTGTTCGTCCCGGAGGGACACTGGTCATCGTGGGGGCGAACGAGGGGCGAGGTGGTCAGGGGCTCCTCGGCCCCCTGCGCACCGCCGGCGTCCACTTCGGCGGTGCCGCCGCCTACATCGGTCCCATGACGGCCCCTGCCATGATGGACTCTGCCATGACGGACCCTGCGCGCACGGATGCTGCCGCAACGGTCGGCGCCATGCCGGATGGCGCCCCCTCCGGCGGCGTGGGCGGAGGGCAGGGCCTCGCCAACGACCTCCTTCGTTCGGGGCGGCGCGAGGGGATGCTGGTCTTTTCGGACCTTCCACGGCCGGCCTGGCCGGAGCGCCTCGGAGGGCTTCTCCTGGTCCTTCCCGAAGGGGGTGCACCGTGAGGGTGGCGCATCTCTCCGATCTCCACCTCGGCCACCGGGTCTTTCCGCGGCGCGAGCGAGGCGGAAACCTTCGAGAACGCGACGTGGCGGCGTCCTTCCACCTCGCGATCCAGGAACTGGCCCGTCTCGCCCCCGACATGGTGCTCCTTGCCGGAGATCTTTTCCACCATGCGGATCCGCCCTCCACGGCCTTTCTCACGCTGACGCGAGGGATCCGTCGGCTCCAGGATCTCCTCCCCGGGGTCCCGGTCTTCGCCATTGCCGGAGAGTGCGACACCCCCATGGCGCCCGGTGATCCGGGACCCGTGGCCGTTCTGGATGCCGTCCCCGGCGTGGAAGCGGCTGCCGGGGCCCCCCGGGCGGTCCACCTGACGGAGCTCTCCGCTCACGTGCTCCTGGTCCCTCACCGGGCCGTGGTCCGTCCTCCGTTTCCCGAGCTGCGCCCGGACCCGGGGGCTCGCTGGAACATCCTGCTGGTTCGAGGCCACCCGGCCGGGGAGCCCGACGGCCGGGGAGGCCTCCGGAAGGTGGGAACGGGGATGCGGAGGAACGTTCCCGGGGGAGGTGCGCTGGTCCTCGATTCCGAGGGATGGGACTACGTGGCCCTCGGCGGCCCCCACGGGATGCGTTCCTGGGGCGAGACGGTGCACTGCGCCGGGTCCCTCGAGAGGGTCGGGGCCGACCCCTGGAGCGAAGCTGCCACGGAAAAGGGGTTTCTCCTGGCCGACCTGGCCCGGGGACAGGTGGAGTTCCACCCCCTTCCCACCCGACCCGTCGTGGACCTGGCCCCCGTCCGGGTCACCCCCGAGGACCCCGGTGCCGGGACGCGGCGGCTCCGGGAACTCCTGGAGGGATTCCCCGGCGGGGTCGAGGGGAAGATCGTCCGGGTCCGGTTGCAGGGAGATGTGCTCGCACCCTCGGATGGGGTTTCGCCGGGACTCCTCGCCGGCATCCGTCGGAAGGCGGCGCACCTGGAGGTTCAGGTGGAGGCACCCGGGGATGCCCGGGCTTCCGCCATGGCCCCTCCCCCACCGGTTCTGGAATGGGAGGTGGGCGAGGGCCGGGGGGGACACCTGACGCTGGGTCCCGGCCTCTGGGCGATCACCGCCACGAACCCGGGAGACCTGGAAGCGGTGGCCCGGGCCCTGGAGCGGGTCCTGGAGCGGGTCCGGACTTCGCCTTCGGAGGGAGCCCGCGCCGGAGCGGGCGCCGGACCCGACAGCGGACTCGGCGCCGGAGCGACCGCCGGACCCGACAGCGGACTCCGCGCGGGAGTGACCGCCGGAACGCATCTCAGCTTCCTGCTCCGCAGTGCCGATGGTTCCGCTTCGGTCTCCGTTGCCGGGGCGAGATCCGCCACGTCGAGCCAGACCACGACACCGGCTTCGAAGACGCCGGATCCCGGCCCCTCGTCCGCCGGACGCTCTCCTGCCTCTTCACGGGGAGACTGGATCGAAGCGGCGGGGGATGCCGAGGCCAGGGCGCTGGAGTGGATGCGGGAACGGCAGGAATCGGATTCCCGGCTCCTTGCGTACCGGGAGCGAGCCCGGGAGCTCAGGGAGCGCATTCGGCTTCTCCGGGAGGACGGGGCCTCGGCGCTCTGCCCTACCTGCCGCCGCCCCCTGGCCGAGGCCCACCCGGCCCTCCTGGACCTTCTCGAGGAGGAGTGGGAGGAGGTGGTCCAGGATGGAACCTGGTGGAAGCGTCGGCGGGTCCAGCTGGAGGACAAGCCCGCC
>Ga0114946_10003486_pt1 | contig 10593 bp, 9 predicted proteins | sample WalLakDeSediment_FD_88676 | JGI IMG/M metagenome (GOLD analysis project Ga0114946, IMG submission 88676) | Lake sediment microbial communities from Walker lake, Nevada to study Microbial Dark Matter (Phase II) - Walker Lake 11/02/13 Deep Sediment | ecosystem: Environmental > Aquatic > Freshwater...
GCGTGGTCAAGCCCCTGACCGGGGCGGACAACGACGGGCCCTCGGACGCGGCGGTAATCCGACCCCTACTCGATTCCCCCGAGGGCCTGGTGGTCGCCCACGGTATCTGCCCCCGCTATTCCGATATCGACACCTATCACATGGTCGCCTGCGCCATGGACGAAGCCATCCGCAACGCGGTGGCCACCGGAGCCGGCCTCGACCATATGGCCGGGCTGGACAACTTCTGCTGGTGCGACCCGATCCTGTCCGAGAAAACGCCCGACGGCCCCTACAAGCTGGCCCAGCTGGTGCGGGCCAACCAAGCCCTGGCCGCCTACGCCCTGGCCTTTGGGGTGCCCTGCATCTCCGGCAAGGATTCGATGAAGAACGATTACATGATGGGCAGTGTCAAGATTTCCATTCCCCCCACCCTGCTCTTCTCGGTGGTGGCCCGGATCGCCGACGTCAACCGGGCGGTGACCATGGATGCCAAAAAAGCCGGCGACCTGGTCTACCTTCTGGGCACCACCTACGCTGAACTGGGCGGTTCGGAATACGCCGCCCGTCACCAAGGCATCGGCAACCAAGTACCCAAGGTCGACGCCGCGACCGCCCTGGCCCGTTACCGGGCCCTGCACCAGGCCATGAACCGGGGCCTGGTGGCCTCCTGCCACGATCTTTCCGACGGGGGGCTGGGGGTGGCGGCGGCGGAAACGGCGTTTGCCGGCGGCCTGGGCCTGACCCTAGACCTGAGGCGGGTGGCGGCGGCAAACGTGCACCGCGACGACGTGCTGCTCTTTGCCGAAAGCCAGAGCCGCCTGCTGGCCACCGTGGCCCCGGCCGATGCTCCCGCCTTCGAAGAGATCCTGGGCGCCACCGGCTGGAGCCGGATCGGCGAGGTCACCGGCGATCCGGTGCTGCGGATCACCGGCCTCAACGGGGAAACGGTGCTGGCGGAAGAGCTTGGCGATCTCAAGCGGAGCTGGCAGCAGACCCTCAATTTCTGAGGGGCGCGACCGACCGGGCCTGGCTGTAACTCTTGCCGAGTCCGGGTCAAAGGGACTTATAAGTATCCACCAACAAGTTCTGGTTTTGAAGAGGTTCGGATGGGGAAGAACAAAGGCATGATGGTCGCCGGGATCGAGGATGGCCGGGCGGTGGAAGGCATCTTTCTGGTCAAGGAAATGAACCGGGGTGAAACCCGCGTCGGCAAGCCCTTTCTCCGTCTGACCCTGATGGATAAAAGCGGTGAGATCGGCGGCCCGGTCTGGGATGAGGCCGAGGCCCTGGCCCCCATCTGTCAGTCCGGTCTCTTTGTCCGGATCAACGGCCAGGGGGAAAATTACCGGGGCGCTCTCCAATTACGGATCAACCGGGTCTCGGCGGTGGCCGAGAGCGAGATCGATTTGGCCGATTTCATGCCCAGCGGCGACTTTGACCGCCGGCAACTGGAGGAGGAACTGGCCGCCCTGATCGCCTCCATCTTCAACCCCCACCTGAACCGCCTGCTGACGGCCATCTTCCAGGATGACGAACGATTCCGGCAACAATTCACTACCGCCCCGGCGGCCAAGACCATGCATCATGCCTATCTCGGGGGGTTGCTGGAGCATACGGTGGCGGTGACCAGGCTGGCGGCGGCGGTTTGCCGGCTTTATCCGGCCATCGACCGCGACCTGCTGCTGGCCGGCGCCCTGCTTCACGATCTGGGCAAAACCGAGGAGCTTACTTACGCGGGTTACCCCTTCGGCTACAGCGACCGGGGCCGCCTGGTGGGCCACCTGGTAATCGGAGCGGAGACCATCCGGGAAAAGGCGGCGGCAATCCCTGATTTCCCTCCCGAACTGGTGGCCCAACTCCAGCACCTGGTTTTGAGCCACCACGGCCGCCATGAATTCGGCGCCCCGACCCTGCCGATGATGCAGGAGGCCTTCATACTTCATTTCCTTGACGATTTGGACGCCAAGGTCAACTACTTCGCCCGTCTCAGCGGGCGGGCCGAGGAGCCCGGCTACCAGTGGAGCGAATATCAGCGCAACCTGGAGCGCTTTCTTTACCTGCGGGGGGCGGCCGAAACCGAATCCCCGCCTCCGTCTCCGACCGAGAGCAACGATTATGGCCTGGACCCCGCCGGTCCGGCCGGCGCCCGGCCGCCCATGCCCCCCCAGCCCCGCCGCAAGACCAAGCCGGCTCAGACTCCGGCGCCGCCTGATCAGGGACCTGATTCGCCCCCCGACCCCGCCGACCAGCAGACCAGCGACGCCCGGCAAAAAAGTCTGTGGGGCTAGGCGCCGCCATGCTCGCCCGTTTTGCCGCCATCATCGAACAGGACAAGGCCAAGGAGATGCTGCGCCGGGCCCTGCGTGGCGGCAAGCTGGCCCATGCCTATCTCTTCCGGGGCCCGGCGGGGGTGGGGAAAAAGACCGCCGCCCGGGCTTTGGCCGCCACCATCAACTGTCTCGACCCACCCGGGGCCGCGCCCGGAGGGGAAGCAGACCTGCTGGCGGTCTGCGGCCACTGTCGCTCCTGCCGCAAGTTCGCCTCCGCCAACCATCCCGATTTTCTCGAAATCGCCCCCGAGGGAGCGGCGATTAAAATTAAGCAGATTCGGGAAGTAAAGAAGGCCCTGGTCTTCCCGCCCTTGGAGGCGGGCAGCCGGGTAGTCCTGCTCAGCGAAGTCCACACCATGCGGCGGGAAGCGGCCAACAGCCTCCTTAAAGCCCTGGAGGAGCCCCCCGCCGGAACCATCTTCGTCCTCACCGGCGACGAAGCCGGCGCCATCCTGCCCACCATTCTCTCCCGCTGCCAGATCGTGCCCTTTTTCCCCTTAAGCGTGGAAAAGCTCGCCGCCACCCTGGCCCGGGAAGAGCAGATCAGCCCGGAAGCCGCCGCCACCCTGGCCGCCGTGGCCGAAGGCAGCCTGGGACGGGCCCGCCTGCTGCGGGGCCAGAATCTGCTCGATCTGCGCCGGGAAGCGCTGACCATGCTGCTGGCCCACCGCCCCGAGCAACCCGAGGCGGTGGGCGGGGTGCTGAACCTGGCCGAAAAATGCGCCGGCCTCAAGGAAGAGCTGGAAGATTTTCTCGATCTGCTAAGTTCCTGCTTCCACGATCTGGCGGTAATCGCCGGCGGCGGCCAGCGCCGGCGGGGCGATGATGCCGCCCCCCCCCGGCTCCTGATCAACCGGGACCTGGAGGAGCTGCTGGCCCGGGGCGGGCGGCGCTGGGATCCGGCCGGACTTGACCGGCGCCTGCAGCGGTTTCGCCGGGCCAAGGCGCAGCTCAAACGCAACTGCAACCGGGCCCTGGTCTGCGAAGTCCTTTTCTTTGACCTGCTTTAATGGTATCTTGACGACTTATGGAAAATGTCAACCAGGAGCAAATAAATTCGCCGGCAGAACCCCTGCTGCCGCGCTGCTGCGCCATCCGTTTCCGTCCCGCCGACCAGCCCTGCACGGCGATCAACCGGATAACCGATCTCCACCACGATGAAATCGTGATGGCCCAAACCGACCATGGCCTGGAACCGGCCCTGGTGTATGGCGAACCGCGGCCCTGCGGGCCTTGCGGCGAGACCGCCGACCAAGCGGGCGCCGAAACCGGGCCCGGCGCGGACGACGAGGCCCCGAAAGAGCGCGCCGCGACCGCCGCCCTGCCCATAATCATCCGCCGGGCCAGCCGGGAGGAACAGGACAAGTTTCTGGCTCTGCAGGAGCGGGAACAGGAAAATTTCATCACCGCCCAGCGCCTGATCGCCAAACACAAGCTGCCGATGAAACTGATCAAGGTCGAACGGTTTTTCAACGGCAGCAAGATCATCTTTTACTTCACCGCCGAAAACCGGGTGGACTTCCGGGAACTGGTCAAGGACCTGGTCCAGGAGTTCCGCACCCGGGTGGAAATCCGCCAGGTCGGGGTCCGGCATGAAACCAAGATGATCGGCGGCCTGGGCTGCTGCGGCCGGGAGTTGTGCTGCAGCTCCTTTATCCGCAATTTCGCGCCGGTCTCCATCAAAATGGCCAAGGAGCAGGGCCTGCCGCTCAATCCTGCCAAGATCTCCGGGATCTGCAACCGGCTGCTCTGCTGCCTGACCTACGAGTTCGAAACCTACCAGAATATGCGCCGCCAGATGCCCAAGCCCGGCAAAAACGTCAGCCTCGACGGCCAGCTCTTCAAGGTGCTCAAGATCAACGTGCTGGAGGAAACCGTCGAAGCCTGCGCCCTCGATGATCCCGAGCGGGTCATCACCTGGCAGGCCAGTGAATGGCGGCGCTGCGAAGCGGTCAAGGGCGGCGGCAAACCGGCAGCGGAGCGCGAAGCGGGAGCCAAAAATACCAATCACGGCCAGCCCCGCCAATCCCGGCCCCGGCTCCAGGCAAACCGTAAACCGGAGCCGGCCCGAGAAACCACCGAGCCCGACCAATAACGACCCGGTACGGCAGGAGGCCAGGGGGGCAACGATGCCCGCGCCCCGGCCGACTTGACCGAACCCGGTTCAACCAGTAAAACCGTGATCGGCCCATGACCCTTTATCTCACCACCCCGATATTTTACGTCAACGCCCAACCCCATCTCGGCCACGCCTATACGGCGGTGGTGGCCGACGCCGTAAACCGCTTCGCCCGCCTCGACGGCCGGGAGGCCTTCCTCCAGACCGGGACCGACGAACATGGCGATAAGATTGTCCAGGCCGCCGCCGCGGCGGGAGTCGATGTCCGCGCCTACGTCGATGAGATCAGCGCCCGCTTCCGCGCCACCTGGCCCCTGCTCCAGGTGGAACCGGACAACTTCGTCCGCACCACCGACCCGGCCCACGTGGCGGTGGTGCAGCAGATCCTGCAAAAGGTTTACGACCAGGACGACATCTATTTCAGCGACTACGCCGGGCTCTATTGCAAGGGCTGTGAGCGTTTCCTGACCGAAAAGGAACTGGTCGAGGGCAAATGCCCCGACCATCTCACCGCCCCGGAAAAGGTCGCCGAGCAGAACTATTTTTTCCGGATGGGCCGTTACCAGCAGTGGCTCATCGACCATATCAAGGCCAACCCCGACTTCATAACCCCCGAACGCTACCGCAACGAGGTCCTCTCCTTTTTGAGCGAACCGCTGGAGGATCTCTGCATCTCCCGGCCAGTGAGCCGGCTGCACTGGGGCATCCCTCTGCCTTTCGACCACCGCTTCGTGACCTATGTCTGGTTCGACGCCCTGATCAACTATGTCAGCGGGATCGGCTACCCCGACGGCCCCGACTTCCCTCGCCTCTGGGCCGGGGCCGAGCACCTGATCGCCAAGGATATTCTGAAGCCCCACGCCATCTTCTGGCCGACCATGCTGAAGGCCATGGGCCTGGCCCCCTACCGCCGCCTCCATGTACACGGCTACTGGAACGTCAACGAAACCAAGATGTCCAAAAGCATCGGCAACGTGATCCGGCCGGAGGAAATGGTGGCCGACTTCGGCGCCGACTCGGTGCGGTACTTTCTGCTGCGGGAAATGTCCTTCGGCCTGGATTCCTCCTACTCGCCGGATGCCATGCTGGCCCGCCGCAACTCCGATCTGGCCAACGACCTGGGCAACCTGTTCAGCCGCAGCCTGACCATGGTAAAAAACTTCGCCGGCGGCCGGATCCCCGCTCCCGGCCCCCTCAACCCCCAGGACCAGGCCCTGGCGGAAGCCAGCCTGGCGATGCTGGGCGACTATCGGGACAAAATGCGGGCCTGGGCCTTCCGCCAGGCCCTGGAGGCGGTCTGGGAGGTGGTCGGCCGGGCCAACCGCTACATTGTCAGCAACGCGCCCTGGGAATTGGCCAAGGATCCCGGCCAGAAGCAGCGCCTGGCCACGGTGCTCAACACCCTGCTGGAAAGCCTGCGCTGCATCACCTGCGCCCTGCAGCCGTTAATGCCGGCGGCGGCGCGGAAAATGGCCGCCAGCCTGGGCCTGGAGCCCGCCGTCAGACTGGCAGACCAGGAGCACTGGAGCCTCTTGGCGCCGGGCAGTCCCATCCAGTTGGGCGAAAATCTCTTCCCCCGGATCAAGGGGAAAAAATGAGTACCAAAACGGCCGGGCGGACGGCACGAGCGAGAAGCAAGCCCTTGTCGGCGTGGGAGATCGAGCCATGACCAACATGATATTTTGCCGCGGCTGCGGCAAGGAGATCCACGAAAGCGCCCGCGCCTGTCCCCATTGCGGGGCGGTCCAATACCAGCCCAACCGGGGCAAAAACCGGATTATCGCCGGCCTGCTGGCCCTTTTTCTGGGGGGGTTGGGCATCCATCGCTTTTACCTGGGCCAGTGGTGGGGTATATTTTATCTGCTTTTTGTCTGGACTTTCATTCCTTTGCTGATCGCCTTTGTTGAGGCGATCGTGTTTTTTGTCACCAGTGACGCCAGATGGGAACAGAAATACGGAGCGGAATAAGGAGGCGGCATGTTCATTCTCAGCAATTTTCTGGAAGCCCTCGCCGGGGTGATCAATATCGTCCTGAGCGTTTATATCTGGGTGATCCTGGGCCGGGTTATAATCTCCTGGGTCAATGCCGACCAGTATAACCCCATCGTCCGCTTCCTCTACGAGATCACCGAGCCCCCCCTGCGCACCATCCGCCGCTATTTACCGGTGGTGGGCGGTTTCGATTTCTCCCCGATCGTGCTGATCGTGGGTATTATTTTTCTCCAAAGCTTCCTGGTGCCGACGCTGCAGCAGCTGGCCCGGGCCCTGGCGTAAAAGGGGCAGGCCGGCACCAGGTTGCCAACCAAGCCGCCGCCTTGCGCCCTGAACTTTTAACCTATGGAAGGAGTCGCGCTATGCTCACCGCTCAAGAAATCCAGAACCAACAGTTTCATGTTCGTTTCCGGGGTTTTGACGTCGAGGAAGTTGATGAGTTCCTGGAGCGGGCGGCCGCCGCCCTCCAGGCCCTGAGCGAAGAAAACCTGCAACTGCAGGAGCGGCTGGAGGCGGCGGAGCGCGAGGTGCGGGACCACCAGAGCCAGGAAAAATCCGCCCTCAGCGCCATCGTTTCAGCCCAGAGCGTGGCCCAGGAGATGAAGGAGAAATCCCGCCGGGAGGCGCAGGAGCTGCTGGCTAAAACCCGGGAGGAGGTTCAGGAACTGGAGGAAAAGGCCCGCCGGGAAATCGCCGAGCTGGAACAGGAGGTGGAGCGGCTCAAGGGCATAAAAGGCGAAGTCCGGGAAGAGATGCGGCTGCTGCTCGAAAGCTACCTGGACCGGCTCTATCAGGAAGAAAGTGAAGCCCCCGGCCCAACCATCGCGGCCGGCGGCGCCGGACTCTACCAGCGGATTGAACTATCCGACGATCTGCTCCCCCCCACGGAGGCGGAAACATCCCCCTCCGCTCCGGAATTTAGCCAGAGTGGGGAGGAAGACCTCCGGGGGCGCCGAGACCAGGAAGATAACACCGCCACCATCGGCGGCGCCTCGGCTGATGATAACAGCAGCCTGCCCGACCTGGACGGCGACATGGTCTTCACCCTGGAGGATCCCCTCGAAGATGATGAAGAAGGGGCCCCGGCGGTCAGCATAGCGGACGAATTCGCAACGGAAGAAGAAAAGAACAAGTAATTGGGCGGCCGGGGCCCTGCGGGGGCAACTCCTGCCCCTCCCGGAGGGTGGCGCGATGAACTGGCTGCGTTCCCTGGATGATGGCCGTGCCGTTCTGCTCAAAGTCCGGGCCCAACCCGGGGCCGGTCGGACCATGGTGCGGGGCGAGTACGGCGAAGCCCTGAAGATCGCCGTGGCCGCCCCGCCGCTGGAAGGCAGGGCCAACGCCGCCCTGATCGCCTTTTTAGCCCGGCGCTGCGGCCTGGCCCGCGGCGCCGTGACCCTGGAAAAGGGCGCCGCCAGCCGCGACAAATACTTCCGCCTGGAAGGCATCGGCCCCGCCGAGGCCGCCCGGCGGCTGCTGGCCGATTAGCCCCGGAGCCGCCAACCTTTCAGCTGTACAGGTAAGCGCCTTGATGAAAATAACCCCCATGCTCCAGCAGTACCTGGAGATCAAAAACCAGCATCCCGACGCCCTGCTCTTTTACCGGATGGGCGATTTTTACGAGATGTTTTTCGACGACGCCGTCGAGGCCGCCCGCCTGCTGGGCATCACCCTGACTTCCCGCAGCAACAAGGGGGATCAAAACAAAATCCCCATGTGCGGAGTGCCCTTCCATGCCGCCGCCGGCTACCTGGCCAAGCTGATCAAGGCAGGCCGGCGAGTGGCGATCTGCGAACAGATGGAAGATCCCGCCCAGAGCAAGGGCCTGGTCCATCGCGAAGTGGTGCGGGTGGTCAGCCCCGGCGTGGTGGTCGAAGATCAGTTGCTGGACGACAAGGAAAACCGCTTCCTGGGCGCGGTTTGCCGCCAGAAGCCGCTCTGGGGACTGAGCCTGCTCGATCTTTCCACCGGCGAATTCCTGGTCGGCGAATTCCCGGCGGAAAGCGATTTGCTGGACGAGCTGAGCCGGTTGAACCCCTCCGAAGTGCTCCTGCCCCTGGCGGCCGGGGCGGATGAACGGGGCGGCCCCGACCTCTCCGCCCTGTTAAGCGCCCACCTTCCCCAGTGTTGCCTGACCCACCGGCCCGCGGCCGAGTTTCAGCCCGCCCGGGCCCGCGAACTGCTGCTAGAACATTTCCGGACCGCCAGCCTGGCCGGCTTCGGCTGCGACAACTTCAACCCCGGTCTCGGCGCCGCCGGGGCCCTGCTGGCCTACCTCCAGGAAACCCAGAAAAGTGATCTCAGCCACCTGGAAAAGCTGCGGCCCCTGGAACTTGACCAGGTGCTGCTGCTCGATGAATCTTCCCGCCGCAACCTGGAGCTGACCCGGACCATCGCCGACGGCCAGCGTGAAGGTTCCCTGCTGGCAACGCTGGATCACACCAGCACCCCCATGGGGGCCCGGCAGTTGCGGAAAAGCCTGCTTTTCCCCCTGAAAAATGTGGCCGGCATCAACCGCCGCCTGGACGCGGTGGCGGAACTGCTCCGCGACCAGGAATTGAGCCGGGAACTGGACCGGGCCCTGGGCGCGGTATACGACCTGGAACGGCTCAACAGCCGGGCGGTGCTGGGGCGGGCCAATGCCCGCGATCTCAATGCCTTGGAGGTTTCGCTGGCCCGCTTGCCGCCGATCAGGAATATGCTGGAGCCCCGCCCCGGCCTGCTGGGGGAACTGGGCCGGGAAATCGATGAACTGGCCGATCTCCAAAAACTGCTGGCCGCCGCCATCCGTGACGACGCGCCGGTGGGTCTGCGCGAGGGGAATCTGATCCGCCCCGGCTACAATGCCGAACTGGATGAGCTGAACGCCCTTCTCCGCGACGGCAAGAAATTGATCGCCGGGCTCGAGGCCCGGGAGCGGCAGCGAACCGGCATCGCCAACCTCAAGGTGGGCTTCAACAAGGTCTTCGGCTATTACCTAGAGGTCAGCCGGGGCAAGCTGGCCGAGGTGCCGGCGGATTTCATCCGCAAGCAGACCCTGGTCAACGCCGAACGCTTTATTACCCCGGAACTGAAAGAGTTCGAGAGCAAGGTCAGCGGGGCTGAAGAAAAAAGGCTTGAGCTGGAGTATCGGCTTTTTGGCGAGATCCGCGACCGGGTGGCCCGGGCGGGCTCGCGGATCCTGCAGAGCGCCGCCTGCCTGGCGATGATCGACCTGCTGGCCGCCCTGGCCATTGGTGCCGCCAAGTACCGCTACGTCCGGCCGACGGTCAACGAGGGAGAGGAAATCATCATCCGCGAGGGCCGCCATCCCGTGATCGAACGGGGGCTGCCGCCGGGACGCTTCGTGCCCAACGATGTCCACCTGGACCAGGGCGACAAAGAGGTGATGATCATCACCGGGCCCAACATGGCGGGTAAATCCACGGTGCTGCGCCAGACCGCCCTGATCGTCCTGATGGCCCAGATGGGCGGCTTCGTGCCGGCGGCTGCGGCGACCATCGGCCTGGTGGACCGGATCTTCACCCGGGTCGGAGCCATGGACGACCTGCGCCGGGGCCAATCCACCTTCATGGTGGAAATGAACGAAACCGCCAACATTCTCAACAACGCCACCCCCCGCAGCCTGGTGATCCTGGACGAAATCGGCCGGGGCACTTCAACCTTCGACGGGCTGGCCATCGCCTGGGCGGTGGCCGAAGCGCTGGTCAACAAGGAGGGCAAGGGGATAAAGACCCTCTTTGCCACCCATTATCACGAACTGACCGAACTGGCGGCCACCCAGCCCCGGATTCACAACTTTCATATCGCCGTGCGGGAGTGGAACGACACCATAATCTTTCTCCACAAACTGCTGCCTGGCGGAGTGAGCCGCAGCTACGGGATCCAGGTCGCGGCCCTGGCCGGAGTGCCGGCGGCCGTGGTGACCAGGGCCAAGGAGCTGCTGAATAATATCGAACAGGGTGAATTCAACCGGCAGGGCCAGCCCCGCATCGCCGCCGGCGGGGTTGAGGAAGGCGGCGGCCGGGTGGCCAAGCCCAGCCAGTTGCGCCTCTTCGGCGCTGATGATCCCCTGCGCCGCCGCCTGGCCGAAATTCAGCCCGACAGCCTGAGCCCCCTGGATGCTCTGAATCTGCTCTACGAACTGAAACAACTGCCATGACCGCAAAC
>Ga0114946_10003487_pt1 | contig 10593 bp, 10 predicted proteins | sample WalLakDeSediment_FD_88676 | JGI IMG/M metagenome (GOLD analysis project Ga0114946, IMG submission 88676) | Lake sediment microbial communities from Walker lake, Nevada to study Microbial Dark Matter (Phase II) - Walker Lake 11/02/13 Deep Sediment | ecosystem: Environmental > Aquatic >...
AACGCCATAGAATTCAGATCCGTGACCTTCACCTACCCGTCCTGGGAGGAGCCCGCCCTGGCCAGCGTGTCGCTGGTCATCGAGAAGCGCCGCAGTATCGCCATCGTCGGCCGCACCGGGTCGGGCAAGACGACCCTCGTCGATGTGCTCCTGGGCCTACTGCAGCCGCAGGCAGGTTCCTTGTGGGTGGACGGGGCGCGTGTGGATCGAGCCATACTCCGCGGATACCGGCGGCTGTTCGGTTACGTGCCTCAATCGATCTACCTCCTCGACGACACGGTTGCCCACAACGTCGCGCTCGGACTCGAAGACGACCAGATCGACATCGAAGCGGTGCGGCGGGCATGCCGTGAGGCGCAGATCGCGGAGTTCGTGGAGCACGAACTTCCGCTCGGCTACGACACCCCGGTCGGGGAACGCGGCGTGCGGCTCTCAGGCGGCCAGCGCCAAAGGATCGGGATCGCGCGTGCACTCTACTATCAGCCCGAGGTGCTGGTGTTCGACGAGGCAACGAGCGCCCTCGACGCCCACACCGAGAAGCTGGTGTTCCAGGCGCTCGAAGGTATCGCGAAGGAGCGCACGGTGGTGACGATCGCCCACCGCCTGGAGACCGTCTCCAACGCCGACCACGTCATCGTCCTCAAGAGAGGCCGGGTCGTCGACGCCGGGGATCCCGCCTACGTCCTGGCCCGCTACCGCCACGAATTGGCCGGTATGGCGTGACGCGGCCGGACCGAGCGCCGGCGCCACCGGCGCGAAGCCCTAGTACGCCTGTGTCATGGCGAACCGAGTGATACGTGCGAGCCCGCGCCCACCGATACATGGTGCAATGCGTCAGGTGCGAGCGCGCGCGCTCACGGCCGCTCGAGCATGGCCAGCCGCCGACGCGACACCGACGGGAACTCGCATGGGCCACCGCGGCAGGTTTGCCCAGACGCCGCAGCTGCGCACACCAAGCCGGCCGAGCATCCGCATGCCGAACCCGCATCCCAATGGGACCAACCCTGACCCCGGCCGGAGAGACCATGCCTGACGTCGTCCTCGTCGGCGGCGGCGGCCACGCCGCCGTGCTGCTCGCCGTCCTCACCCGCCTCGGGCACCGGGTGATCGGCTACGCCGCTCCCGGCCCCAAGCCCGCCAGGGTCGCGCTCGCCTATCTCGGGTCGGACGACGACCTCGCGGAGAAGTACGCGACCACCGATGTGACCGCGGCACTCGGGCTCGGCAAGACCCGGGTGGATGATCGCCGCATGCAGGTGCTGACGTCGCTGGCGCGGGCCGGCCTCCGGTTCCCGCCGATCGTGGCGCCTTCCGCGACCGTGCATGCGGGCGTGAACCTGGGCGACGGCACCGTGGTCCTCGACGGCGCCGTCGTCGCTACCGGGGCGCGCCTCGGTCGCGGCTGCATCGTCAACACCCTCGCGGGCGTGGACCACGATGCGGTGCTCGGCGACGACGTCCACGTCGCGCCCGGCGCCACCGTATGCGGCGACGTCGTGATCGGCGATCATTGCCTCATCGCCGCCGGCGCCACCCTGATCCAGGGGATTCGGGTTCCCACCGGCACCCTCATCGCCGCGGGCGCCACCGTGGTGAGCGACATCCGCGAGCCCGGCACCTACCTCGGCACACCGGCGAGAAGGGTGCGATGACGAGCGCACCGCGCACCTACGTGATCGCCGAGGCTGGGGTCAACCACAACGGCTCGCTGGACCTTGCACTGGAGCTGGTGGCCGCCGCCAAGGCGTGCGGCGCCGACGCCGTCAAGTTCCAGACCTTCGAGGCCGATCGCCTGGTGACGCGCCGCGCGGCCAAGGCGGCCTACCAGCGCGCGGCCGTGCCCGGCGAAGACACCCAGCACGCCATGCTCAAGGCGCTCGAGCTTGCGTCAACCGACTTCCGGCGTGTCCGCGACCACTGTCGCGGTGTCGGCATCGCCTTCCTCTCCAGTCCGTTCGACGAACGCGCGGCCGACCTCCTCGACGAGCTCGGGGTGGAGGCGTTCAAGGTGCCGTCCGGCGAGATCACCAACCTGCCATTCCTTCGGCACCTGGGAGCCAAGCGCAAGGCCGTCATCCTGTCGACCGGCATGTCCTGGCTCGGTGAGGTCGAGACGGCCGTCCGCACGCTGCAGGACGCCGGCTGCGCCGATCTGACCCTGCTGCACTGCGTCACGGAGTACCCGGCGCCGGTGGAGCAGATCAACCTGCGCGCCATGCGTACCCTCTCTGAGGCGTTCGGGCTGCCGGTGGGTTACTCCGACCACACCGCCGGCATCGAGGTCCCGCTGGCGGCCGTGGCGCTCGGCGCCCGGGTCATCGAGAAACACTTCACGCTCGACACCACCCTTCCCGGGCCCGACCACCGCGCCTCCCTCGATCCCCCCGGCTTCGAGCGCATGGTGGCGGCGATCCGTGACGTCGAGCGGTCGCTGGGCGACGGCCTCAAGCGACCGGCCGCCTGCGAACTCGGCAACCGCGGGGTCGCCCGCAAGAGCATCGTCGCCACCCGCGAGCTGCCATTCGGCACGGTCCTGAGCGCGGCCGACCTGGCCGCCAAGCGTCCCGCCGACGGCATCCCGCCCTCGGCCTGGGACGAGGTCGTGGGGCGCCGCCTGCGGCGCGCGCTGGCGGCCGACGAATCGCTCCGCTGGCAGGACCTCGCATGAGCCGCGCCAGGATCGCCGTCCTGAGCACGACGCGGGCCGACTACGGGCTCCTCTACTGGGTCCTGCGGGCGATCCTGGACGACCCCGATCTCGAGCTGCTGCTGTACGTGACCGGCAGCCACCTGTCGCCGGCGTTCGGCTTCACCGCCGACGCGATCGAGGCCGACGGCATCCCCATCCGCCGGCGGATCGAGATCCTGCTGGCGGCCGACACGCCCACCGCGATCGGCAAGGCGATGGCCCTGGCCCTCGCGGGCTTCAGCGACGCGCTGGCCGAGGATCGGCCCGCCGTCCTGGTAATGCTGGGTGATCGCTTCGAGATCGTCCCGGTCGCGCTGGCGTGCGTGCTCCACGGCGTTCCCGTCGCCCACATCCACGGCGGCGAGACCACCGAAGGCGCGCTCGACGAGTACTTCCGCCACGCCGTGACCAAGCTCGCCACGCTCCACTTCCCGGCGACGGAGGCGTACCGCCGCCGCATCGTGCAGATGGGCGAGGCGCCCGAGCGCACGTTCGCCTTCGGCGCGCCCGGCCTGGACCACCTCCACCGCACCGAGCTGCCGTCGCGCGCCACCCTACAGGGCGACCTGGGGCTGCCACTCGATCGGGCGACGGCCCTGGTCACCTACCATCCCGTCACCGCCGAGCCGGGCGAGGCAAGTGCACAGGTCGAGGCGCTCCTGGCCGCGCTGCTCGCCGAGGCGCCGCTGCAGGCCGTCTTCACGCAGCCGAACGCTGATGCCGAGGGCCGAGCGATTCACGAGCGACTGGAGCGCTTCTGCCGCGACCACCCGGATCGCTTCAGGCTGATCGCGAACCTCGGCACGCCGCGGTACCTCGGCTGCCTGCGGCACCTCGACCTGCTGGTGGGGAACTCGTCGAGCGGTCTGGTCGAGGCGCCCTCGTTCGCCCTGCCGGTCGTCAACGTCGGCACGCGGCAGCGGGGGCGCATCCGCACGCCCAACGTCATCGACGTGGGCAACGACGAGGCCGCGATCCGGCGCGGGATCCGCACCGCACTGGCGCCGGGCTTCCGCGAGCGCCTGAGCGGCATGACCAACCCCTACGACCCCGTCGGGGACGGGCGTGTCTCGGAGCGGATCGTTGGAGAGGTCAAGCGCTTCGTCCGCGAAGGCGCGCCGCGGGTCAAGGCGTTCGTCGACCTCGAGCACGGAGGTGCCCGTGGTTGACACCTTCCTTATCGAACGCGACGCCGGGGTCCTGGAGGCCCTGCGGCGGCTCGACACCGGCGAGTGGGCCGAGTACCGCCGCGCCGCGGCCAACCTGTCCGCCGACCGCCGCAAGGCGCCGAGGTAGGCCTTGGTGACACGGGTCAGCGGCACCATCGCGGTCATCCCCGCCCGGGGCGGGAGCAAGTCGATCCCCAGGAAGAACCTCGTGCCTCTGGGAGGGCTGCCGCTCATCGCCTGGTCCATCGGGGTCGCGCAAAGGGTCACCTGCATCGACCGGGTCATCGTCTCCTCCGACGACGACGAGATCGCCGCGGTGGCGCGCCAGCACGGCGCCGAGATCCGCATGCGCCCGGCGGCGCTCGCAGCCGACGATGCGTTGGTGGTCGACGCCCTGCGCGACCTGCTCGCGCGGCTGGCGGCCGAGGGTAACGCGCCGCGCACGCTGGTGCTGCTCGAGCCCACCAGCCCACTGCGGAGCGTCGAGGACGTCGAGCGGTGCCTGGCGCTGCTCGCAGACGACGACGTCGACTCGGTGGCGACCTTCAAGCCGGCCGAGCTGAACCCTTGGCGCGCGTGGCGCATCGAGGACGGTCGGCCCGAAACCTTCCTCCCGGACGTGAACCCGTGGCTCCCGCGCCAACGGCTGCCACCTGCCTACCAGTTGAACGGCGCCGTCTACGCGTTCCGTGCGGACCGCTGGACGGCGGAGCACCCGTCGATCCTGTTCGGCCGCGCGGCGGCCGTGGTCATGCCACCGGAGCGCTCCGTCGACATCGACGGCCGCCTCGACCTGTGGGTCGCTGAGGCCCTTCTCCAAGGAGGCTCTCAGCCATGAACCGTCCGACCCTCCTGATCACCGGGGTGAGCAGCGGCGTCGGCCTGTCGCTGGCGCGCCACCTGGCGGGCCGTTACCGGGTCGTCGGGGTCGCGCGCAAGCTCGACGTCGCGCGCGCGGCGCTCGCCGGCGTGGACCATCTGGAGTTGATCGCCGCCGATCTCGCGCGACCGGACGAGGTGGAGGCCTGCCTCGACCGCGTCATCGACCAGGTCGGGGCGCCGTCGCACGTCATCAACAACGCGGGCGTCAACCTGCCGGGGCGCATCGACGAACTGGGTCCCGGCGACCTCGCGACCTCGCTCCAGGTCAACTGCCTGGCACCGGTGGCGATCATGCGTCGGCTGCTGCCCCACATGGCCGACGCGGGCTTCGGACGCATCGTCAACCTCACCTCCGGCGCGCCGCTCAACTGCTTCCCCGGGTACGCGGCCTACAGCGCCTCCAAGGCCGCCCTCAACGCGGCCACCGTCACGGCCGCACGCGAGCACCAGGAGGGCAACGTCCGCATCAACCTGATGAGCCCGGGGCCCGTGCGGAGCAACATGGCGCCCAACGCGAGCATGGACCCGGCCGTCTGCCACGCCACCGTCGACTACTTGCTCCACCCAGACCCCGCCACCCCCACCGGGCGCTTCTTCTGGCTCGGCTACGAGATCCCGCTCTTCCCCGGCCTGGAGGGCATCCGCTGGCTCGACGGGGTGGCGTCGGACCGCTTCCGGCGGATCCTGTGACCCTCCGCGTCGGCATCCTCGGGATGAGCGAGGGCAACGGTCACCCGTTCTCCTTCTCCGCCATCGTCAACGGCTTCTCGCACGAAGGCATGGCCGCTTCCGGCTGGCCGGGCATCCACGACTACCTGCGGCGTCGGGACGCATCCGAGTTCGGCGGGCTCGGCCTGCGCGTCACCCACGCGTGGACGCAGGACGCCACCGTCACGGTGGCGCTGTGCCGAGCCTGCCTGGTGCCTCACGCCGTGGATCGCCCCGAGGCCATGATCGGACAGGTCGACGCCGTCATCCTGGCCCGCGACGACCACGAGCGCCACCTCGCCATGGCGACACCGTTCCTGGAGGCGGGCTTGCCCGTGTTCATCGACAAGCCGCTGACGCTCGACCCCGCAGAGCTCACCGCCTTCCGCCCCTACCTCGAGTCCGGGCAGCTGATGTCGTGCTCGGGCATGCGCTTCGCCCGCGAGCTCGACGTGCCGCGCGCCGGTCTGGCGGCCTACGGCGAGCTGCGGCTCCTCCGGGGCGCCATCCTCAACGATTGGGAGCGGTACGGTGTCCACCTCGTCGACGCCGTGCTGGGCCTCACGCCGGCGCGCCCGCTGGCCGTCACGCCGTTACCGGCGCGGCACGCGTCGCTCGGCATCGCGCTCGACGACGGCGCCCTGCTGCAGATCGACGCGCTCGGCGACGTCGGCCCCTGCTTCCGCCTCGACCTGTTCGGCAGCGGCCAGGTCTCGTCGCACGAGATCCGCGACAACTTCAGCATGTTCCGCCGCATGCTCTTCCACTTCGCCGAGGGGGTCCGGACGGGCCGGCCCGCCGTGCCGCCCAGCGACACGCTCGCCTCCATCCGACTGCTGATCGCCGGCCGCCGCGCCAGGGCCGAGGAACGGACCGTGCACCTCGATGAGATCGACGTATAGGACGCTGTTCGACCTGACCGGCAAGACCGCGGTGGTGACCGGCGGCATCGGCATCCTGGGACGCCACTTCTGCCGCGGGCTCGCCGCGTTCGGCGCCCACGTCGCCGTGATCGACCTCGACGAAGGGCGCGTGCGCGACTTCGCCGCGGAACTCGCCAACGAGTACGGCGTTGCCACGATCGGCGTGGCCTGCGACGTCGCGTCGCCCGCGTCGGTCGCCGCGATGGTGACGGCGGTCGACGGTGCCCTGGGGCCGATCCACGTGCTGCACAACAACGCCGCCTCGAAGTCGGTCGACCTCGACGCCTTCTTCGCCCCCTTCGAGGACTACGCACTGGAGGAGTGGCGTCACATCATGGCCGTCAACATCGACGGCATGTTCCTGGTCGCGCAGGCGGTGGGGGCGCACATGCGTCGCCACGGCCAGGGTGGCAGCATCATCCAGACCTCGTCCGTCTACGGCATCCGCGCCTCGGACAAGCGCATCTACAAGGGCTCCCACTACCTGGGCCGGCAGATCAGCAACCCGGTGGTGTACTCGACCTCCAAGGCCGCCGTCTGCGGCCTGACGCGCCAACTGGCGGCCGATTGGGCCGATCAGGGCATCCGGGTCAACACGCTCGTCCCGGCCGGCGTCGAGAGCGGCCAGAACGACGAGTTCAAGCGCCGCTACGCGGCCAGGGTGCCGATGGGGCGCATGGCGCGCGCTGAGGAGATGGTGGGCGCCCTGATCTACCTCGCGTCCGACGCCTCCAGTTACGTCACCGGCCAGGAGATCGTGGTGGACGGCGGTCTCAGCGCGTGGTGAACGCGCTGGCCGAAGCGGGCCGCGAGGCGCGCCGGCGCCGCGAGGGGCGCCCGAGACGCGTCACGGTCGTGATGTACCACTTCGTGCGCGACCTGCAGCGCAGCCGCTACCCGGCGATCAAGGGGCTCGACGCCCGCGACTTCGAGGGGCAACTCGCCTACATCCTGCGGAACTACCAGGTCGTACGCATGGAGGACGTCGTCGCGGCCGCCCGCGATCCCGAGGTCGGGCTGCCCGAACGCGCGCTGCTGCTGACCTTCGACGACGGGTACGCCGACCACTACCAGACGGTCTTCCCACTGCTCGACCGACACGGGCTGCAGGGATCGTTCTTCCCGCCGGCGCGGGCGATCCTCGAGCGCCGCGTGCTCGACGTGAACAAGATCCACTTCCTGCTCGCCTCGGTGGACGACCCGACGCACCTGGTGCAGGCCATGGAGGCGCGCATGCTCTCCAGCCGGCAGGAGCACGCCCTCGATCCGCTCGAGCACTACCGCCGGGCGTACGCCCACGCCAACCGCTGGGACGCAGCGGAAGTGATCTACCTGAAGCGCCTGCTCCAGAAGGGCCTCCCGGAGGCACTCAGGGCCGCCATCACCGACGACCTGTTCCGCGAGTTCGTCACCCCTGACGAGTCGGCGTTCGCCGAGGAGCTCTACGTGACGGTCGAGCAGCTGCGCTGTATGCTGCGGCACGGAATGCACATCGGCAGCCACGGCCACGACCACCTGTGGCTGGACAGCCTCGGGCCGGCGGACCAGGAGGCCCAGGTGCGGTCGTCGATCGACTTCCTGCGCCACATCGGCTGCGACCTGGACGCCTGGACCATGTGCTACCCCTACGGCGGCTTCGACGCGTCGCTGCTGGGGATCCTCGACCGGCTCGGCTGCCGCCTGGGCCTGGCGACCGAGGTCGCGATCGCCGACCTCGACCGCCACGCGCCGCTCACCCTCCCGCGCATCGACACCAACGACCTGCCCACCCTCCCAACCGCTGCGCCCGTCCGCTGGACGCTGGACGCCGCCGCCGAGTGAGACGCGCGCCCCGCGAAGGAGTCCCGCCATGCCGTCGATGATGCAGATCCTGGCCGACCTGACGCCGCTGAACCGCGTCATGTGCTCCAGCGACTACGACCGCACCGTCGACTACCTGCTTGAGCGTCTGCCGTTCCGCGAGATTCGCTACGACGCCGACGAGCCCGAGCACAACGGCTGGGTGATCCCGCCCAAGTGGGACGTGCTCGAGGCAAAGATCCTGCGCGATGGCGCGGTCGTCTACGACGGCACCTGGCACCCCATGGCGGTCATCGCCCTGTCCGCCCCGTTCCGCGGCACCGTGTCGCTCGAGGAGTTGCGGCGGCACCTGCACTTCGACCACCGCTACGACGACGCCATCCCGTTCCACTTCCGGCAACTGTTCCGCAGCTGGGACCGGACCTGGGGGTTCTGCGTCCCCAAGCGGCTCGTCGACGGGCTGGAGGGCGGCGACTACGAGGTCGTCATCGAGACGGCCGAGGCCCCGGGCTACCTGCGCATGCTCGAGTGGGAGCTGCCCGGCGAGGCCGACGAGACGATCGTCTTCGGCGCCAACCTCGACCACCCGGGCGTGGCCAACGACGGGCTCTCGGGCGTGGCGGTAGGAATCGAACTGTTCCGGCGGCTTGCGGAGCAACCGCGGGCGCTCAGCTACCGCCTGGTGCTGGCGCAGGGGATCATGGGCACGGAGTACTACCTCGGCCGCCAGGACCCGCGTCGGCGCGCCCGGATCCTCGAGGGCGCCATGCTCGAGATGATCGGCTCCCCCACCCAGCTGGCGCTGCAGTTCTCCCGCGGCGCCGAAGGCAACCTGGAGCACGCGATCGCCGCTGCGGTGCGGGCGCTCGGCGTGGACCACCGGACGGGCGGCTTCGAGGAGGTCGTCCTCAACGACGAGTACGTGTGGGAGGCCTACGGCATCCCGATGGCGTCGCTGACACGCTTTCCCTACCCCGAGTACCACACCGACCGCGACGACGTGGCGCTGATGTCGGCCCCTGCACTGGAGGAGGCCGTGAACGTCCTCGAGGCCGCCATCGCGACGCTGGAGTCGACGCCGCTGATCCACAAGCGCTTCGAGGGCAACGTCTGCCTCTCCAACCCCCGCTACGACCTGTACGTCGATCCGGGCCAGGTCGCGTTCGGCGACCGCCCCGACGAACCGCGCCGGCAGATGCGGCTGCTGATGGACACGATCCCGACCCTCTCGCGGCCGACGAGCGTGCGGCAGCTCGCCGCGCGCGTGGGCCTGCCGCAGGAGACCGTGGCGGCCTACCTGGACCGCTGGCGGAAGAAGGGGCTGATCGACCTCTTGCCCTGAGCGGCCCTGAATGAGCCGGCGGGTGGCGGCCACGCCGTCGGTCGGATCATCCGTTCCCGCCCGAACTTGGCTCCCGGCCCGTCATACGTTATACGCGTTCGCCTTGTAGGCGGCCAGGTTCTCTGGCCGGGTGAACCAGGCGATGGTCTCGCGCAGGCCGCGCCGGAGCCCGTCCTCGCCTCCGTACGCGGGCGCGTACCCGAGCAAGCGAGAGGCCTTGTCGATCGACGCACACAGCCGATCGACCTCGCTCCTCGCGGGCCGCAGGCGTTGCTCGTCCTGCCGGATGTCGACTTCGACGCCCATCAGCTCGGGAATCAGCCCGGCGAGGTCGCCGATGCTGGTCTCGACGCCCGTCCCGAGCTGAATGACCTCGCCGACGGCGGCGTCGCAGCGTGCGCTGCGCACGAAGCCCTCCACGGTGTCCGACACGAAGCTGAAGTCGCGCGTCGGGTACCGCGCACCGAGGCGCAGCTCGCGACGGCCGGCGGCGATCTGCGTGATGATCGTGGGGATGATCGCGCGGGCAGACTGGCGCGGCCCGTAGGTGTTGAACGGTCGGAGGATCGTCACGGGCGTACCGAAGGAATCGAAGAACGACATCCCCAGCTGATCGGCCCCGGTCTTGCTCGCGGCATAGGGCGATTGGCCACGCAGGGGGTGCTCCTCGGTCATGGGCAGGTAGCGTGCGGTGCCGTACACCTCGGACGTCGAGGTGAGCACGACCTTCTCGACCTGTAGCTCGCGCGCCGCCTGCAGGACGTTCAACGTCCCCTTGACGTTCGTGTCCACGTAGCTGTCGGGTGCGTGATAGGAGTACGGGATCCCGATGAGCGCGGCCAGGTGAAGCACGACATGGCACCCGCGCATCGCGACGGCCATGCCGTGCGGGTCTCGGACGTCGCCCGCGAACACGTCGAGCCGGTCTCGGATCGCGGGCTCGCAATGGTCCAACCAGCCCCACGAGTTGAACGCGTTGTAGAACACGAAGGCACGCACGTCGTGGCCGGACCGAACCAACCCTTCCACCAGATGCGATCCGATGAAGCCGTCGGCACCGGTGACCAGGATCTTCTTGCC
>Ga0114946_10003488_pt1 | contig 10591 bp, 9 predicted proteins | sample WalLakDeSediment_FD_88676 | JGI IMG/M metagenome (GOLD analysis project Ga0114946, IMG submission 88676) | Lake sediment microbial communities from Walker lake, Nevada to study Microbial Dark Matter (Phase II) - Walker Lake 11/02/13 Deep Sediment | ecosystem: Environmental > Aquatic > Freshwater...
CGGGGTATGGCAGTGAATCCAGCCCTGGGTGTGAACCACGTTGGAAACACAGGCACCGGTGCCGCCCACCGGGAACTTGTTGCCGCGGGAGGCCAGTTCGTCCAGCAGGGGCTGCACCTTGGCTTCGGAGTCGACGATGAACTCGATGTTGTTCCGGGTGGTCCAGCGAACCACGCCGTCGGTGTGCTTGTCGGCGATATCGCAGACTTCGCGGATGAATTCAACCGAAACGAGCCGGGCGCTGCCCACCCGAACGGTGTAGCATTCGGCGCCGGTTTCGCTCACGTGCTTGAGCACGCCGGGACGGACGATCTCATGGTACAGCCACTTGCCGTAGTTGTCCTTGATGACCTGGGGGAACATTTTTTCATAGTGAGGGGGACCAATGTCGGTGATCCGGTCTTTCATCGGATTTTGTGGATCGTAACCCATATCTAATACCTCCTTAGGATTCTGAAATATTTTTCACGCCAACCAGCAATGCGAACCGTTTGAACGGTTTCGATCATTGGGCGTGTTTCTTGCGGAATTCCTTGACGTCACGCTGCCAGCCGCCTTCAACTTCTTCCTCGCGCCAGAACACGTAGGGGTTGGAACGCGGTTCCTTGACATGCTGCGGCAGCGGTTCGATCTCCATAATCCGGAGGAAGGTGGGCAGGCCGACCCGCTGAATGGTCTCACCGAGCCGCTCACGGTTCTTGCCATGCTCCATCCAGTAGTCCCAGCATTTTTCGATCAGGTCAACCAGTTCTTCGAACTCGTTGTCCGGGTCCATCTTGATGAAGGGCATGATCAGGGTGCCGAGCTGGGCACCGTCGAGAATCGGCGCCTTGGCGCCCATCATCACGGAAGCGCCCTGGTCAAGACCGGGCCGCAGGGCCTTGGGCATAACGTTGAGGCAGTGCATGCAGCGGGTACACTCGGCATCGTCGATCTTCAGGGTGTCGCCTTCCATCCACATGCAGCCGGTGGGGCAGAGATCGAGAACTTCCTTCTTGATGTCGAACTTGCCGGCCTTGGCGGGAATGCCGCCGCCGTTGGGCTTGGTGGTCCCGTTGAGGTAATTCTTGACCTCGTCCTGGTTGATCCGGATGTTGTCGCGCCAGGTGCCGATCGCGGAAAGGTCGGAACGGGCGATGGCGGCCACGCAGTCGTTGGAGCAACCGGAGAACTTGAACTTGAACTTGTAGGGGAAGGCCGGGCGATGGAGCTCGTCCTGGTACTTCATGGTCATGCCGTAGCAGGCGGCCTGGGTGTCGTAGCAGGACCATTCGCAGCGGGCCTTGCCGATGCAGCAGGCCGGGGTCCGCAGGTTGGAGCCGGAACCGCCCAGGTCCCACTCGAGGTCATGGGTCAGTTCGTAGAACAGGGGCTCGAGTTCCTCGGTCCGGGTGCCGAGCAGAATCAGGTCGCCGGTGGAGCCGTGAAAGTTGGTCATCCCCGAACCGCGCCTTTCCCAGAGATCGCAGAGTTTGCGGAGCAGGTCGGTGCGGTAGAACTTGCTGGACGGCTGGTTGAGGCGGACGGTATGAAAGTGAGCCACCCCGGGGAACTGCTGGGGGACATCGGAGTAACGGCCGACGATGCCGCCACCGTAACCAAAAACACCGACGATCCCACCATGTTTCCAGTGAGTCATCCTGTCTTTGAAGGACAACTCCATCTGGCCGACGATATCCCAGCACTGGGGACTCTTTTCGGCCTGACGCTTCAGGTCGCTGACAAAGCTTGGCCATGGACCCTTTTCGAGCTCGTCCATCAATGGCGTGTTGTGCTTCGGCATGTTTTCTCCTCCTTGGTTGAAATGTAGTTAAAGAAAATCCCCATACCCCCGGCGGCGCCTCCCCGGGAGCGGAAAAGGCGCACGATTGCCCCAGCATCCAGAGTATTGACCGGATTGAGCCGCACAGGGTGGCAAAACTAACCGAAACCTGAATGGATATTCAGATTCCTGGGACAATATCCAGCCGACCGGCCTTTGTCAATAAAAAATAGTGCCTGGCCGCCGCCCTTTTTCCCCCCTTTGACATCCCCTTCTTCCCACGATATGTTGTTTATTTCGACCCTGCCGGGGCCATGCCTCCCGGCCGGTCCGGCCGAACCCAACCGCAACCGGTTTAGTTGCTTAAATTGACCGCTTTCCGGCCAGAAAGCCCACCGCCGGTCAGCCAGGCCCCCGGCTGCTTTTCTTTGCGCAAAAAAGTCGCTTTTAATCTGTCTTTGCCGAACTCTACCTCAATACCAGACCAGGAGTTATCATGAACCAGAAAATCGTGATTATCGGCGGCGTGGCCGCCGGCCCCAAAACCGCCTCCCGGGTCAAAAGACTGCTGCCGGAGGCCGATGTCCGGATCATCGACCAGGACAGCCTGATTTCCTACGGCGGCTGCGGCATTCCCTATTATGTCTCCGGTGATGTTTCCGATGAAAAGGAGTTGCGCAACACCTCCTTCCACCTGACCCGGGACGAGTCTTTTTTCGCCCGGGCCAAGGGAGTGACGGTGAGCACCCGGACCCGGGCCCTGGCCATCGACCGGCAGGCCAAAACGGTGCTGGCGGAAAAGCTCGATGATGGGAGCCGGGAGGAAATCCCCTATGATCAACTGGTCCTGGCCACCGGCAGCCGCCCCAACGTGCTGCCTATTCCCGGGGCCGATCTCGACGGCGTTTTCACCATCAGCGATCTGCACCAGGCCATTGCCATCAAGGACCGGATCGCCCGGGGCGAGGTCAGCCGAGCGGTGATCATCGGCGGCGGGGCCATCGGCATTGAAATGGCCGAGGCCTTTGTCGACCTCTGGGGCCTGGAGGCGACGATTCTCGAATACATGCCCCAGTTGCTGCCCCGCCTGGTGGACTGGGATTTCGCCGGGATGCTGGAGAACCATCTCGCCGCCAAGGGGGTCGTGGTCCATACCAACGAGGCGGCCACCATGATCGAGGGCGAAAAGGGCAAGGTCAAGCGGGTGGTTACACCCCAGCGCAGCCTGGAGGCCGACCTGGTGGTGATGGCGGTGGGAGTCCGGGCCCGCAGCGAACTGGCGGCGGAAGCCGGTTTGCTGGTATCCCCCCAGGGCAATATCATGGTCAACGAACGGATGCAGACCTCGGATCCGAATATCTACGCGGCCGGCGACTGCATCGCGGTGGTCAACCGGCTCACCGGCAAGAACGGCATCGCCCCCATGGGCTCCCTGGCCAACAAGGAGGGCCGCATCGTGGCCGACAACCTGGCCGGCATCCCTACCCGCTACCGGGGCTGGGTCGGCAGCTTCGTCCTCAAGGCCTTCGACAGCTGCATCGGGGCCACCGGCCTTTCCCTGGAAGCGGCCCGGGCCGAAGGCTTCAAGGCCGCCGCGGTCACTACCGCCCAGTCCGACCGGGCCCATTTTTTCCCCACCCAGGCGGTAATTCCCCTGCGCCTGATCTTCGATCTCAACTCCCGCCGGCTGCTGGGAGTCCAGGGCTTCGGCCCCATGGGGGATGCGGTGCTGGCCCGGATCGACGCCGCCGCCGCCCTGCTGCAGCAAGACGCCACCATCGACGATGTCAGCCAGGTGGAAATGGCCTACGCCCCACCCTTTGCCACCGCCCTGGATGCCCTGAACGCCACCGGCAACGTCGCCGACAACCTGGCCGCGGGCCGCCTGCGCTATGTGGAGATCCGGGATTTTCTCAACTGGATGGAGGATTTTGCCAACCGGCCGGACTGGGTGGCCCTCGATATCCGCCACCCCAGCGAGGCGGAGATCCTGGCCGCCAAATTCGGGGCGGAAAAATGGCGGACCATTCCCTATATCGAGATCCGGGAACGCTACCGGGAACTGCCCGCCGCCAAGACCATGCTGATCATCTGCGACGCCGGCACCCGCTCTTCGGAAATTCAGATTTTTCTCGACAGTGTGGGGCTGCAGAACAACCTGGTTCTGGGGGGCGGCTTAAATCTTATTCGCCGGCTGGGAGCGGACTGGCTTTAACCGGGTAAAGGCCGGGCAGTCAAGCATCTGTGGGCGCTCAGCCCGGCGTTTACCTTGCCAACCCTGATGGTTGATTTTGTTGAACGGCAATCTTGCCCGCGGTGATTCGACCGGGGCGCCGGGTTGCCGTTTTTATTCAGGCCGCCGCCAGGGCCTGGTCGATCTGATTCTCGCTGACCTGGTCGGTGATAATAACTTTGCCGATGGCCACCGGCAAAACGAAGAAGGGCCGGCCCGCCACGCTTTTCTTGTCGGTCTTGAGGTAGGCCTTGATCCGCTGGCGATCCAATTGGGGAGGAACCCCGGTCGGCAGGCCATAGGCCTCGATCAGGCTGCGCAGGGTCGCGGCTTCTTCCCGGCTCCAGAGCCCCTTGGCGACGGCGATCTCGCCTGCGGCCACCATGCCGATGGCCACCGCCATGCCGTGGGCCATGGTATAGCCGGAGGCCGCCTCCACCGCGTGTCCCAAGGTATGGCCGAAATTGAGAATCCGGCGCAAATCCGCCTCCCGTTCGTCGGCTCTCACCACTTCGGACTTGATCGTGCAGCAGCGGGCGATCACGCCCGCCAGCGCCCCCCGGTCCCGGGCCAGGATCGCCGACCGTTTCCGGTCCAGTTCGCGGAAGAAGGCGTCGTCATAAACCACCCCGTACTTGATAACTTCGGCCAGGCCGTTGAGCAGCTCCCGGGCCGGCAGATGATCCAGAACCACGGGATCGATATAGACCCCCCGGGGCTGATAGAAGGTGCCCAGCAGGTTTTTGCCTTCGGGAATATCAACCCCGGTCTTGCCGCCCACCGAACTGTCCACCTGGGCCAGCAGGGTGGTGGGAACCTGGACGAAGGGAATGCCGCGCATGTAGATTGAGGCCAGAAAACCGGTGATATCGCCGCTGACCCCGCCCCCCAGGGCGATCAGGCCATCGCCCCGATCCAAACCCAGCCGGGCCAGGCCGCTGGCCAGTTCGGCCACCGTGGCCATATTTTTGCTGGCCTCGCCATGGGGAAAAGTCAGCAAATCGGCCGCCACCCCGGCCCGCTCAAGCCCTGCCATCAGTTCGGCCCCGAACAGTTGGGCCACCCGGTCATCGGCGACCACCGCGTAGCGGCGGGCGATCTTGCGGTGAGCCAGGTCGGCGCCCACTTCGCCCAGTAGGCCGGCCCGGATGACAATCTCGTAGGACCGCTCCTTAAGTCCGACCCTGACCCTGCTCGTCCCGTTTGCCCCCTCCTGTCCCATGCCTGTTCCTTTCTGTTCCATAATTAGATCCATCCCAAATGCCTGCGGCGCGGCCGCGGTCATCCTGCCCGGCCTTTATTATCATCTCTAAGAAACGGGATGATCGGTCAGCTTAAAAAAAAAGCGGGAAGGCGCCATCAGCACCTTCCCGCTTAACTCAGCAAAGGCAAAGCAGCAAAAAGGCCGCTTTTACTTCATGGTACCGCCGGAAGCGGCACTTTGCATCTTGACCTCGACCTTTTCGGTCAGACCCTGGTAGTACTCTTTCAGGATGTCAAGAACCTCGTCGCGACCGAAGTGGTCAACGATCTCGGCGCCTTCGGAAAGAGCCTTGCGCAGCTTGGTGCCGGACAGGATGACCCGGTCTTCCTTGCCGTGGGGGCAGGTCCGCAGGGAAGCCATGCCGTCGCACTTGTGGCAGTAGAAGGTCCAGTCGATCTTGAGCGGGGTGCAGAGCAGGGCCTTGGCGGGATCGGCGGAAGTGGGGATCCGGTCGAAGATTTCCTGGGCCTCGAACAGGCCGTAGAAGTCGCCGACACCGGCATGGTCACGGCCGATGATCATCTTGCTGACCCCGTAGTTCTGGCGGAAGGTGGCGTGCAACAGGGCCTCGCGGGGACCGGCATAACGCATATCCAGCGGATAACCGGCCTGGATGACGTTGTCTTTGACGAAGTATTTCTCAACCAGGCAATCGATGGCTTTCACCCGCACATCGGCGGGGATGTCGCCGGGCTTCAGGTTGCCGATCAGGGAGTGGATCAGGACGCCGTCACAAACCTCGATGGCGATCTTGGCCAGGAATTCATGGGAGCGGTGCATGGGATTGCGCAGCTGCAAGGCGGCGACTTCCTTCCAGCCGCGTTCCTCGAACATGGCCCGGGTTTCGGCCGGGGTCAGGTAAACCCCCTTGTACTGGTCGGGGTATTCGCCTTCGGAGAGAACCTTGACCGGGCCGGCCAGGTTGAATTCCTTCTGGGCCATAACCATCTGCACGCCCGGATGATCTTCCATGGCGATCTTCCAGAACTTGTCGTCGGCGGATTCCTCGCCTTCGCCCTTGAAGACCTTCTCACATTCCGATTTCTTTTCGGCCTCGCTCATTTCATACTTTTCTGCGACCTTCATGGTGGCAAAAACCACCCCGTTGCGCTCCAGGGCAATCTCTTCGCCCACGTTGACCGCGTCGGCGTCGGCCTTGCTGACGTCCAGGGTAATCGGTACCGGCCAGAAGGTGCCGTCGGCGAGGGTGAGGTTATCGCAAACGCTTTTCCAGTCGGCCTTGTTCATGAAGCCATTCAGGGGGCTGAAGCCGCCGATGCCCATCATGATCAAGTCGCCCTTGGCCCGGGCGCTGATTTGAATCTTCTTCAGGCCTTTGGCCTTTTCCTGCTCGGCGACCAGTTCGCTTCCGTGCAGTTTGCAGCAAACCAGACCTTTACCACCATGGGGGGGGACCAATTTCGACATACCGGCTCTCCTTTTGTTGTCATAAGTGAGTTGTTCGGGTGAATAGGGAGCAGCTTGACGCGCCCAAGAATTGAACGACAATTCATTTTTTTCCCATTGAGCGTTTACCTATACGAAAGGACCGAAAACTTGTCAAGGGAAAAACACGGGACCGGCCCAAGAGAAGGCATTTTTAAGATTCAGCGCTACCCCAACAATTTAAATCCGGCCCGGCCCGGCCGGCGTTTGCGGGAACGACAACCGGCCGGCACCCGGCGGACACCAGGGTCGCCGCTCAAAAAAGATGCCGGCTGCTCAGGGGGCGTTCCAACCCGAAAAAGATGAGTTGCGTTTCAGACACCGGAATCGGATCGCCCGTTTTGGCGGCGGACGAATCGGCGGATTCAGGGCCGATCGGCCAGAAGTTGCCGAAGCCAGTCAAAGCCAAAGGAAAGCAGGGCCTCGTCGTCGAGGGCGATGGCCCGGCGGCGGGCCTTGTCCAGCCCGGCCCGCCGGAGCAGATCGTGCTCACGGACGTAATCACGGAACCGGTCGATATTGTAGCAGACCATAAAGGCCAGCAGCTGGCGGGGCCCCGCCGCCCCCTCACCCTTCCAGGGATTGGCGGCAAACAGGGTGTCCATCTCCGCCCAGCGGTCGGCCATGGCGTTGTAGGGCAAAAGCTGCTGGTCGCTCAGCCACTCCTTGACCGGCCATTGGCGGCCGCGGCCGTGCCCCTGGCAGTAATCGTGCCGGACCAGGAAATAAAAATCCCGCCGCCGCCCCGCCGTGGCACGCCGGTCCACCGCCCGCTCCAAGGGGTAGGTGCGGCAGGCCGAAGGACGGTCGCGGTAAACGGTGCAGCCGCTGGCCGGGTCGAGGAAGGGACAGGTGTATTCGGAATCGGGCCGCATCCGCAGCACCACAGCGGGGAAATAGGGATTGGCGCCCTTAACCACCCCGGCATAGCGCTCCAGGAACTCTTCCGAACTGATGCCCAGCCGTTTTTTCAGGCGGATAATATCATAGGGATAAAGCTGCAGTTCCAGCCGCCGACAGCAGCGGGTAAAGCATGGCACCTCGGGATCGCAGGCGAAACGGAAACCCTCCGGGCCCAGGGGCTCCATGCCGGGGGGAAATTGCGGGGATGTTGGCTCGTCGGACATTTTTCTCGGCTGTGGGCGGCAAAAAGGTCGATCCGGGTGCCTGCGCCGCAGCCGGCCCCCGGTACCCCGGCGCTGCGGGTCGGAATAGCTCCAGCCGGGCGGCAACGGGCGAAAACCGGGCTAAATTAACAGGTCGCAGTGAAAAGATCAAGCCGGGGGCGCCTCTCAGTTGGTCGAGTGCTGCCTCGCCCCGGTTCGCTCTCAACCTGGATCCGGCAGCCATATTGGTTGATGACGATGTCATAAATGATACTAAGGCCCAGGCCGGTAACCTGGCCCATCTCCTTGGTGTTGAAAAAATGCTCAAAGAGGCGGAGCAATGGCAAATCGGCAAATACCTGCTCGATGCGCAGGGAGCGAACCCGCTAGGCCAAGAGATTCTTGCCAAGCCCGAACCGGCGGGATATAGTGACCGCCTCACCTCGCGGTAAGAACGGCCGTTCCAATCCCGCAATACCGGGTCGCCCGATCGCCCGGGCCGTTTGCGGCCAGACAATACCAGTCATCCCCGACCGGGGCTTTTTTGCCAGTGGCCGGGACAGAGCAGGGAGAACCGTCGACTATGAGCTATCCCCGCAGCATGACCGCCTTCGGCCGCGGTGAAGCCACCGCCGGCGACCGGACCTGGACCGTGGAAATTCGCTCGGTCAACCACCGTTACTGCGATATCAAGCTGCGCCTGCCCCGCCAATATGCCCCGCTGGAAGAAACCATCAAACGGGAAGTCGGCAACGAATACAGCCGCGGCCACGTAGAGGTTACCCTGGGCCTTAACGGCGGCGAGTCGGCCTCAACCAGGCTGGCCGTCGATCTGCCCCTGGCCCGCGAATACCTGCGCTGCCTGCAGGAGCTCCGGGATGAATTGAGCCTGGTCGACCGCCCTTCGCTGGGGATGATCAAGGACCTGCCCGGCGTTTTCGTTCCGGCGGAAACGAAGGAAGACCCCGAGGGCGATTGGCCCCTGATCCGGGCGGCCCTGGCCGCCGCCCTGGAAAGCACCCGGCTGATGCGGGAGCGGGAGGGCGACGCCACCCGGCGGGAGCTTATGGAGCGACTGGCCGGCATCGGCCGCCACGTCGAGCGCCTGAGCGCCGAGATCCCGGAACTGGTGGCCCGGCGGGGGGCCAAGCTGCAACAGCGCCTGGAAAAGCTGCTCAACGGGGCCGAGATCGAACCGGTCCGGCTCGCCCAGGAAATCGCCCTGCTCACCGACAAGGCCGATATCAGCGAGGAGCTGGTCCGCCTGGGCAGCCACCTGGAACAGTTCGCCGCCTTCCTGGAGGCGGACGAACCCAGCGGTCGCCGCCTGGATTTTCTGCTCCAGGAATTTTTCAGGGAGATCAATACCATCGCCTCCAAGATCAGCGAAGCCGGGGTCGCCCATTTGAGCGTGGAGTTGAAAAATGAAGTGGAGAAGATGCGGGAGCAGGTCCAGAATCTGGAATAATTTCCGCCCCGCTCCACCACTTTAACCAGAATCATGGCCAGGACCAGGGCCCTTGCCGCGGGCCCGGCGGCACCTGGACGGGAGCGGCCGGGGGTTGCCCGGCCATAACGATAAGAAGGGAAGACAAAACCATGGACCAAAGAATGATCAATGTCGGTTTCGGCAACGCCGTGCCGGCCGGGCGGGTGCTGGCGGTGGTCAACACCAAATCTTCACCGATGAAGAAGCTGCGCGACGAGGCCCGGGAACAAAAGAGGTTGATCGACGTTACCGAGGGTCGCCGAACCCGTTCGATCATTATCCTGGACAGCAACCACGTGGTGCTTTCCTCGGTGCAGCCGGAAACCATTTCCCTGCGTTTTTCGGCGCCGGCGGAGCACCGGGGCAAGGGCGAGGAAGAGCAGCCGCTCAAGGAAATCGGCCGATGAGCCAAGGTTGCCTTTTTGTCGTTTCCGCTCCCTCCGGGGCCGGCAAAACCACCCTGCTGAAAAGAATCCTGGCCGCCACCCCCGGCATCGGCTTTTCCGTATCCCATACCACCCGGCCGCCCCGGCGGGGGGAACGGGACGGGATTGATTACCATTTCGTCGACCGCGCTGATTTTCTCCGCCGCCGGGAACACGGGGATTTTCTCGAGTGGGCCGAAGTCCACGGCAATTTTTACGGCACCAGCCGCCAGGCGGTAAACCGGGTCCTCGAGCAAGGCGGAGATGTCGTCCTCGATATCGATGTCCAGGGAGCCCGCCAGTTGCGGGGGTTGACCGGCATCGATCCCGTTTTTCTCTTTATCGCTCCACCTTCGGCGCAAGTCCTGGAACAGCGCTTGCGGGGCCGCAACACCGATGATCCCCAGGTAATCGCCCTGCGCCTGGAAAACGCCCGTCGGGAAATGGCCGAAGCGCAGTGGTACGACTACCTGGTGGTCAACGACGTCCTGGCCCAAGCCGAAGCCCTGCTCAAAGCAATCATCAGCGCTGAGCGCTGCCGCCGGCGCCGACTCCCCAACGGCGCTCCCCTGCCGCCCTACCGAGCCTGAAGCAACCTGCATGCAGGCCCCATCGGCCTGAGTCAACCTGGAAAAACGGTCAGTTATGAAAAGACGCTCCCAGCCGCCGCCCCAGCCCGCTCCCCCCCCGCCTGGCCGCCGGCCGGCTAAGCCCCGATCTTTCGGAGCAACCGGGCCCCGGCCGGATCACCGCGCCGGCAAGCCGCCGGCCCCGGCGGAAACGGTCTGGGGCATCCATCCGGTCAGCGCCCTGCTCCGCCACCGGCCGGAACAGATAAGCGCCATCTATGTCGCCCCGGGACGCCA
>Ga0114946_10003489_pt1 | contig 10590 bp, 7 predicted proteins | sample WalLakDeSediment_FD_88676 | JGI IMG/M metagenome (GOLD analysis project Ga0114946, IMG submission 88676) | Lake sediment microbial communities from Walker lake, Nevada to study Microbial Dark Matter (Phase II) - Walker Lake 11/02/13 Deep Sediment | ecosystem: Environmental > Aquatic > Freshwater...
AAAAAAATCAAACATCAAGACAGGTAATTTTAAGTAAGTCAATTTTAAAGTATCTTTGGGATGGTTTTTTTTGTATTAATTCGTAAGAGGTATATGTTATATTCAAATAATCCAGTTTCTTTGTTTCGAAGATGGTTCAATATATGTAGATATAAAAAGTATAATGGTGTTCGCTATTTGCTTGCTATCACGTTCTTTTTTATCACTGTAAGCTGTCAAGGTCAGCAGCAGGATATGAAGCATGAATGGTCGCAATGGTTGGGATACGAACGATTGGGTATCTGGCATCTTGATATTTCGAAGGATACACTTGTTGACAGCGATCTCAAAAAGCTATGGGAGATACCGGTTGGAACGGGTTATAGCGGCCCAACAGTGTCTGACGGCCGGGTCTATCTGATGGACTACACCACAGATTCTCCGAATCGTGAACGTGTCGTTTGTCTGGATGCGGATACTGGTGAATTGTTATGGATCCATGAATATGAATGTACTTATAGTGTGGGCTATCCAACAGGTCCCAGGGCTTCTGTGCTGCTTCATGAAGCCAGGGCTTATTCATTCGGTACCATGGGCGACATATACTGTCTGGATGCAGTTAACGGCAAGGTGTTGTGGTATGTTGATGGTATCCATACATATGACATCAGATTGCCGGTATGGGGTTTGTCTGCCTCACCTGTTCTGGAGAATAACCTCTTGATTTTACAGCTGGGCGGGAGTCCGGGTGCCTGCCTGGTAGCCCTGGATAAAGACAGTGGCGAAGAGGTGTGGCGGGCATTGGATGATGAGGCTTCCTATTCTTCTCCCATTATTATTGACCAGGCTGGCAAGCGTGTTTTGGTCTGCTGGACGGGCGATAACCTTGTGGGGTTGAATCCTGAAACGGGTAGTATGTATTGGAAGGTTCCGTATGAAAGGAGTGGGGGGATAATTAATATTGCCACCCCGGTGTATGCATCACCATATATTTTTCTGAGTAGCTTTTGGGATGGTTCCATGTTGATATCACTGAGCCAGAATACGCAAGAGGCCGAACTGGTTTGGAAAAGGGCTGGCAGGAACGAGCGGAATACCGATGCCTTGCATGCGTGTATGGTCACACCGGTTATATATGGGGATTATGTATATGGCATTGATAGCTACGGGGAGTTGCGTTGTCTTGATTTACTTACCGGCGAGCGCGTTTGGTCCGACACCACCCTCGTCCCTTACGGACGGTGGGCCAATGCCCATCTGGTAACACAAGGCGACAAGACCTGGGCCTTCAACGAGCTGGGTCAGCTTATCCTTACAAAGCTTACCCCCGGAGGCTATACAGACCTTGGAAGGGTGGAGCTGGTCAAACCGTTTAAAGTCTCCCCGAATCCGAGAGACGGCGTAAACTGGGCGCATCCGGCATTTACAGGCAGGCGGATATATGCCAGAAGCGATGCGATGGTGGTATGCTATGAGGTGGTGAAGTGATGGGGAGTCAAAAAAGATATTAATTTTGTGATGAATCTAAAAGCCATTGTATATTGGGCAGAAAATTGAAGGCATGAACGAACTCAGGATAGAGGGCAGAACGATCACACTGGTTGACCAGGTCGAAGAAAAGTTGCTGGATTATTTTCGTGCAAACAAGATGAAACCGGGGGATTCAGTGCCCAAGGAGAAAGATCTTTCTGAGGCCCTTGGGGTTGCCAGGAGTGTGTTGCGCGAAGCATTGAGCAGGTTGCGGATGCTTGGGATGATTGAGTCGCGCACCCGGAGGGGTATGGTGCTCAGGGAACCCCATTTACTGGGTGGTTTGCAGCGGGTTCTTGATCCGGAAATACTTGGCGATGAATCGTTGTTCAACCTTTTGGGCTTCAGGGTGGCGCTTGAGCTTGGAATATGCGACTGCATCTTCGACAACCTGACCGATCAGTATGTCAAAGAGCTGGAGGATATTGTCAAAAAAGGGGTGGTATACGAAAACAACATGTACATGCCGGTTAGTGAGCACCAGTTTCATTCGAAGCTTTATGAGGTTACCGGTAACAAAATGATCATGCAATTCCAGGAGATCATTTACCCGGTTTCCCTTTTTGTCAAGAATAAGTTCAAAGACTTTTTTGAGCCCATCAACAAGGAGCTAAAGAAAAAGGGTGAGTTGGTAACCCATTACGAGTTGTTCACCCACATCAAAAACCGTGACCGCGAAGCATTCAGGAAAGCCATTAGCAAGCATTTTTCAATGTACAGCCGGTTTGTCAGGAGCAATGGTTTGCATTAAACTGCCAAAGGTACACATGTAATGTGTATCTATCTGGCATATCGGAAAGACCCGGCCATATCGATGGTCATGATGCCTGGTGGCTCTCAATTGGTTTTATATCCCACTTTACTTATTGCTTTTTTTTATCGCGAGCTATTTGCAAACCACTTGCGGCATGATCTTTTATTGATGCTGCCTGTTATCGTGTTTTCAGATAACAAAACAAGACAAACCTACATACTTTTCGAATTTTTTCCAGAACCACCGTGGTTATTTTGCCGAGATAATTTGCCGGATGCATTGAATATAAAGGTTTTTTACAATTTTTTTTAAAAAAAATATAAAATTATTAGGAAATTATAAATAATTGTCTTTGTTTTGTTTTTTAATTGTCAGACAAATATTAATAATAGGATATATTGCCGTGTTGTATAATCGTGATCACAAAAATGTTTTTTGGAATGAAATTTTACGTCAGGGAATTATCTGTTTTGGCGGGTGTAATCCTTTCTCTTTTTTGGGGAAGTGTTTTGGCGGTAAATACTGCTGAAGAAAGAGAACCATTGCAATTGATTTTTCGCAACGGCGATGAGGGATACGCCGTATACCGGACCCCGAATCTTCTGATGACAAAAGAGGGTACCCTTTTGGCGTTTACCCAGGGACGGGTCCACAGCCACCATGATGAGGGGGTGATCAATGTTGTATTGAAGCGTTCTTTTGACGAGGGAAAGACATGGGGCCCTTTGCAAGTTGTAGCTGAAGATGGTGACAATCCCTGCAAAACCGGCGGCCCGGTCTTGCTTGACGACGGCAGGATCATGCTCGTGTGGCTTTGGAATGAATATATAGGTAATGATGAAGACCTGAGGACGACCAGAATGATATACATTCAATTTTCTGATGATGAGGGTGCCACATGGTCTGAACGAAGGGATATCACTCCCCAGGTATTTATGGACCATTGGGGATGGTATGGCATAGGGCCGGCCAAAGGACTGGTAAAACAGCACGAACCCAACAAAGGGAGGATCATCGTGCCGGCCCGCCACCAGAATACCCTGCCCAATCAGCGTACTTCATCCCACATTATTTATTCTGACGATCAGGGTGAAACCTGGCATATTGGTGCCATTGCTTTGCGAAACCGTACTACCGAATCGACCGTGGTGGAGCTTAGTAACGGAGACTTACTGATGAACAGCAGGAATTCGGTGGGCGGTCAGAACGCCAGGGTGGTATCTGTCAGCAAAGATGGCGGACAGACGTTTGAGTCGGTCGAGATAAACATAAATCTGATAGAACCGGACGGTTGTCAGGGTGAACTGCTGTTTCATTCACACAACCATGAAACCAACAAACATAATATCCTGTTTTCAAATCCCAATCACACCTCCAACAGGGTTCATGGTTCTATAAAACTAAGCGAAGACGACGGACAGACATGGACCAGGAGGTTTGTCTATTCTAACCCTGCACCTGCCTTTTCGGGGTATTCCAGCCCGGCTGTATTGAATGAAGATGGTGATATTGGTGTGTTGTTTGAGACTGGTGAATCACATGAAAAACCGCTACGGTGGTATGGTAAGGATGGCGGGATAGGCTTTCGGGTGGTCCGTTTCGACGAGATCAATGAGCCCTTGCACCACATTGATGAGGGAAACTGGGTGGTGTATGATGGAAGTACTTTGTTGGAGGATACCTGGCCTAAATGGGCAAAGGCACGTACGACGTCAGGTGCAACCGATGGGCCGGAGTCGGTTTATTATTCGGTGGTTGACGACCCTGTTGTGGAAGGCAACAAGCTGCTGCAAGGAGAAAACCTGACATGGTCGGCCCGCGAAGGCTGGGAACACGATTGGCAGCTGGGATGGGATCGTACAGGCTTGACGCTGGTGTTTCGCACAAAGCCCACGGAAGGCCTCCTGCAATTCTCAGCGGGAGGATCATCCCGAAGGATGCTGTATATCTCGCCAAGGAATGGTGCTTTCATGGAAGCCCTGACCTTTACCTATCCGGATCAGCTGCGTTTCAACATGATGAACAAGTCGGTGACACACAACAGCCATGATTGGACCATCTACCGACTGACGATGATGAGAAACCAGGTATTCCTCTACATCAACGAAGATCCCGATCCTGTCATGTTTGGGTTTACAACCAGGGAGAGTCCAGAAAACAGGCTGTTGTTTGGGATGGATACCAGTGAACCCTATGGGAGTTACATCGATTGGATGGTGTGGGACTTGAGCGGGGCTTATCCGCCCGGACAAGGCCCCGGACTACCCGAAACCCTGACCGGGCTTGACTATGTTTCATCTTCTTCACAAAAGCTGGTTTCTCACGACCACGGCAAGATCAATATCTATCCCAACCCGGCATCAGGGTTTGCTATGATCGAATTTGAAACAGACCGGAATCAACCGGTATCTGTTGATTTATTTGATGTTACCGGAAAACTTGTCTCTACGTTGATGCAGGGTGTTTACGCCCCTGATCGTTATGAGATTGAATTGAATGTAACAACAATGCCGCCCGGGATATATATCTGCAGAGTGGTATCCGGAGACCGCACCTATAACCAAAGGCTTGTTGTGGTGGGTCGGTAAGTATTTTCGTCAAAGAGTACATTCGTTTGTAGAGTTCATGGGTGTTTTGATAATATATTCAAAGCAATGATCATGGGACAAATAGACACATTAAAAATAGATAACCATTCTGTCACCCTGGTGGATCAGGTGGAGGAAAAATTGTTAAATTATTTTCGCAGCAACAAGTTAAAACCCGGTGATGCCATTCCCAGGGAGCAGGACCTTGCCGTGGCGCTCGGTGTTGCCAGGAGCGTGTTGCGGGAAGCCCTTAGCAGACTTCGCATGCTTGGCATGGTAGAATCCCGCACCAGACGGGGTATGGTACTCAGAGAGCCACACTTACTAGGTGGTTTGCAGCGTGTACTGGATCCTGAGATACTCGGCGAGGAGACTTTGTTCAACCTTTTAGGATTCAGGGTGGCGCTTGAACTGGGTATTTGTGACAGTATTTTTGATAACCTGACTGACAGGCACGTCATGGAACTGGAAGCCATTGTAAAAAAAGGGGTGATGTACGAAAACAACATGTATATGCCTGTCAGCGAACACCAGTTTCACTCCAAACTGTATGAGATTACGGGCAATCAAATGATCATGCAGTTTCAGGAAATCATTTATCCCGTATCTGTTTTTGTGAGAAACAAATTCAAGGACTTTTTTGAACCCATTAACAAGGAGTTGAAAAAGCAGGGGAGACTGGTGTCCCATCATGAATTGTTTATGTTTGTTAAGAATCGTGACAGGGATGGGTTCAGGGTTGGTACCATCAAACATTTTGGCATGTATAGCCAGTTTGTAAGCAGCAACAAACTACATCATTCATCCGGTATCACATATGGTTTGTGACAATGAATAGTTAATCTGCCATGCAACAAACAGCCCAAACGTGAGTTGCAGCCGTTTGTAGAGACGCGATTGAATGCGTCTCAGGTAGTCGCCACATAAAAGAGAGTTGTTTTCAATGTATTCGCAGGCACAATGTATTTGTATTTTTGTCAGACACCATCAAATATCATGAATATATGAATCGTATCGCTGGTTTCCTCTTGCTGGTATTTCTGGCAACCGGGCAGTCCTTTTCAGATAATACAGGTCTTGCAATGCAATGGTCTATGCATTCGCAATTGCCACCTCCCCCTTCTCATGACCATCAGCATGGGCTGGCAGGCGCATTTACTGGCCTGATCAACAACCACCTGGTGGTTCTTGGTGGCGCCAACTTTCCTGACAGGCCTCCATGGGAGGGGGGAATACGCAGCTATTGGTCTGATGCCTATGTGCTTGCACCGGGAGAGAACGAATGGCGTATCATCGGTAGTGCCCTGCCCGCTGCACTTGCCTACGGGGTAACCATCAGCTTGCCTGAGGGGTTGCTGATCATCGGAGGCATGAATGACCATGGCATACACGATGAGGTGTTTTTAATGCAGTTTGATGCTGACGGGGACGCATTCAGGGTTGAGGGCTGGCCTTCGCTGCCCCAGCCTCTTGCTTACATGTCAGGGGCGTTGATTGGCAATGAGATCTATGTTGCCGGCGGCCAATCAAGCGTTGTTGATGCCACAGCGAGCCATCATTTCTATATGTTGAACCTGCGCAACAGGCAGGCAGGCTGGCAGGTATTGCCCGGATGGCCCGGGCCTGCCAGGGCTTTTGCAGTTGCTGCCACACAGAGTGATGGCTTTGATAACTGCTTTTACCTGTTCAGTGGCCGCAATTACGGGCCTGACCGCGACCTGGAGATTTTGTCTGATGGGTATGTGTACAACCCGCGACTCAGGCAATGGCGGAAGCTTGACACACCCGATGGCCCGTTCTTTCCTGTCATGGCTGGCATGGCCTTCTCGTCGGGTGTGAATCACATCTTTTTGCTTGGAGGTGACAATGGTGAACGCATGTTGCAACAGGTGCATTTACAAAGCCTGATCAAGGATCTGGAATCGAGGCTGGACCGGGAACCCTTATTGGCCGATTCCGTCGAATGGCTGAGAGACAAACTGATTAGAAACTATGTGGCGCATACGGGTTTTAGCCGCGACATCAAGCTGTATCATACCATTACCAATACCATAGTAAGTGTTGGAGAATTACCCTTTGCAGCCACAGTCACCAGCAGCGCTGTGCGCTGGAACAATTTGGTGTTTGTTCCCAGTGGGGAGGTCAGTCCGGGTGTGCGGACTGCAGACGTTCTTATGGGTGAATTTCTTTCACATGACAAGCGTTTTGGGGTATTCAATTATTTGGTTATTATCATCTATTTTTTGGTGTTGATTGGCATCGGCTGGTTTTTTTCCAGGAGGCAGAAAAACACCAACGATTATTTTAAGGGTGGCGGGAGGGTGCCCTGGTGGATCGCAGGACTGAGTATTTTTGGGACAGCCCTCAGTGCCATCACCTTCATGGCCATTCCAGCCAAGGCTTATGCCACCGATTGGAGTTACCTTCTGTTTAATTCAGGCATCGTCATAGTAGCTCCCCTGATCATCTTTCTTTTTATTCCTTTTTACCGGAAGTTAAACATTACCACGGCTTATGAATACCTGGAGCAGCGTTTTAACGTTGCGGTGCGAAGCATCACCAGCATCACATTCATCGTGTTTCAGGTGGGAAGGATGGGGGTGGTCCTGTTTTTACCATCCATCGCCTTGAATGTAGTCACAGGCATAGACATATTTTTGTGCATCGCCTTGATGGGGGTGTTTAGCCTTATATACACCATGTCAGGGGGAATCGAAGCCGTGGTGTGGACGGATGCCCTGCAGGTGGTGGTGCTGCTGGGTGGTGCCATCGCAGCGGTCATATTAATCAGTATAGATATTGAAGGCGGTTTCATGGAAATCATACGAACTGGAACGCAAGATGGGAAGTTTCATCTGGCCGAAACCAAGCTGGACCTGAAGAACCCAACCCTGATCACGGTGCTTATTGCCACCATGTTCGCCAACATGACCACCTATGGAACAGACCAGACCATCGTGCAGCGCTACCTGACCACAGCTACCCAAAAAGATGCATCCAGGAGTGTCATCACAAACGCTGTGCTGACCATACCTGCCTCCCTCATTTTCTTTTTTGTAGGAACGGCCCTGTATGTGTTTTTTAAGAAAAACCCAGTCATGATTAGTCCGGTGATATCTGATCCGGATGCCATATTCCCTTGGTATATCTTCAGCAATATGCCGGCAGGACTATCAGGTTTGCTGATTGCCGGCATCTTTGCAGCAGCCATGTCGACCCTGAGCAGCAGCATGAACTCCTCTGCCACAGCCTATATCATTGACATTCACTATCGGTTTGGTTTGTCGAAAAACATCAAAGGGCTGAAAATACCACGGCTGGCTACCCTAATTATCGGTCTGGCGGGCATTGCTTTCGGTATGATGATGGCCACATGGGATATAAAATCTTTGTGGGATGAGTTTCAAAAAATATTGGGCCTGGTTTTGGGCGGACTGGGAGGTTTGTTCCTGTTGGGACTGCTTACCAATAGGGCCAATGGCGCCGGTGCGATCATCGGCATCCTTGGCAGCATTATCGTGCAGCTCATCATCAGCCAGGGGCAACATATACATTTATTGCTATATGCAGCATCCGGATTTATAAGCTGTTTCGTGATCGGTTATCTTGCCAGCCTGTTTGTTGGCCGGCATGATAAGGATATTGATCACCTGACAGTGTATGGGATGATCAGGGGCAGGAGAAGAAGGAGTTGAATTGTTGGCTAATATATAACTACATGAAAATGAAAAATAAGATATTGTATAGGTTTTTTGGTATGTTGATGATTCTTACGTCCATACTGTCATGCCAACAGCCCGACAACAATCCTTTCTGGAATGGAGGTAAGGAATATTTTGATTCGCAGCAACTGTATGCCAGCGAGCGGTTTCCCAATGTTGTGTTGGCCATGGACGGATCTGTAATTACGACATGGGGAACGAGTGGTTTTCAGGTCAGGCGCAGCGAAGATGGAGGTGCAAGCTGGGGGCCATCCATTATTGTATCCGACAAAAAGTGGTGGCAGTCAGGCTATCCCGGTCCGGGATTTCAGGGTGGTGGCACCACTGTCGATGAAAACTCAGGAGACATCCTTGTGTTTATTGAAGACGGGCACCCTCCCTCGCCGTTATCCGTTTTTCGTAGTCGTGATCAAGGGTTGACATGGGTGAAGGAAGATGTGGTGATACATACCGACAGATTTGGCAATGTGCCCAGCATGCATATGAATGAAACCGGGATTACACTGAAGCATGGCGCCCATGCCGGCAGGCTTATACGTCCCTCACGGGTTTATCTGCCCCGAAACAGTGAGGTTGATGACCATCCCAATCCTTATACCAATGCGATTTACAGCGATGATGGCGGGAAAAACTGGCACTCCAGCGATCCCTTTCCTGCTTTTGGAACCGGAGAGGCTGCCCTGGAAGAGCTTTCTGATGGTACCATCTATTATAATTCCCGCAGAATGTTCTCTACCGACGGATTGGATCCAAGGTGGCGTCATATCGCATGGAGCTATGATGGTGGTGTAACCTGGGAAAATCTGTCGGTTAGCGATGTGTTGCCCGATGGCCCGCAGCATCATGATTACGGGCTGATGGGTGGATTGGTTCGACTGCCAGTTGAAGGGCATGACATCCTGCTTTTCAGCATGGTGGATGTTCCGGCGGCTTACCCGGGTCAGGAAGTGAGCTGGACGGAAAGGACCCATAAGCGCGAACGGGGGACGATCTGGGCCAGTTTCGATGGTGGGAAAACATGGCCTGTGAAACGACTGGTCACAGAAGGCAGTTTTGCCTATTCCTCCTTGGCAGCAGGCAGGGCAGGCACACCAAGTGAAGGTTTGATCTATTTGTTGTATGAGGGAAGAAGCGTTAACATGGAAGGTGAACACCTGGGCCGCTTTGACAGCGGACATATAGTTCGCTTTAACCTGGCATGGGTCACAGGTGGGCGCAACTGGAAGGATTTTCTTCCGGAATAATACCCTGGAAAAGGAAACAGGGCGCTTCATCGAGTCAGGATTGATCAGCGGCATATTATTTTTTAGACAGATCATCATAAAAATAAAAAATTCAATGAATAGGACAAATTATATTTTTACAGGCCTTGCTCTGTCGCTTATACCTTGGGCCTTGTCGTGCGAAACTAAGACAGAGGAATCGCCCATGAACATTTTGTTCCTGTCAGTCGATGACCTCAGACCGGCACTGGCTTGCTACGGTGATCCGCTGGCCATCACCCCGAACATTGATGCCCTTGCTGCAGAAGGTATGCTTTTTAGTCGACATTATTGTCAATCACCATCATGCGGTCCATCCCGTACCAGCATGCTCACCGGCCTTCGACCCGATCAGGTGCGGGTGACCAATCATGCTACCCATTTCCGTGACACCAGGCCTGAGGTGATCACCTTACCGCAATTGTTTAAACATGCCGGTTACACAGCAATCAGCCTTGGTAAGATTTTTCACTATTCGAGTGGGTACAACGATTCCATCTCGTGGGATAAAGAGTATTTCTTTTCAGGCAATTATGTATTGCCCGAAAACAGGAATGCGCGTGGAAAGGCTGCATCCCATGAATGCGTCGAAACGCCTGACAATTCCTACCGTGATGGCATGGTAACAGAAAAGGCGATAGAGTACCTGAAGCAGTTCGGGGAAAACAATACACCCTTCTTTCTTGGGGTTGGCTTCTTTAAACCACACCTGCCGTTCAGTGCACCAAAAAAATATTGGGATCTTTATAACCGGG
>Ga0114946_10003490_pt1 | contig 10585 bp, 8 predicted proteins | sample WalLakDeSediment_FD_88676 | JGI IMG/M metagenome (GOLD analysis project Ga0114946, IMG submission 88676) | Lake sediment microbial communities from Walker lake, Nevada to study Microbial Dark Matter (Phase II) - Walker Lake 11/02/13 Deep Sediment | ecosystem: Environmental > Aquatic > Freshwater...
CTGGTAGCCCGTACGGGATTCGAACCCGTGATTTCCGCCTTGAGAGGGCGGCGTCCTAGCCGCTAGACCAACGGGCCGTTCTGGCTGGGGTGCTAGGGCTCGAACCTAGACTCTCCGGAACCAGAATCCGGCGTGTTGCCAGTTACACCACACCCCAACACGCACCTCCAACGCCAGGGCGCGGATAGCAATGTTACGGGTCGGCCTGCGGGGCTGTCAACCCGCAGGACGCGCACGAGTTCACTGCCCGAGCGAGCCTGAAGCAGTCCGAATACGCTCCAGTGAGCGCTCTTTGCCGAGGAGCGACAGCGACTCGAACAGCGGGAGGCTCACAGTCGAGCCGGTCGCAGCGACCCGAACGGCCTGGAACACGAGTTTCGCCTTGATCCCGGTGGTCTCGGGAACGGAACGGAGCGCCTCCTCGACGGCGGCAGGGGAGAAGTCGGCAAGTGCAGCGAGTCCTTCGGCCGCCACAAGCAGCGCCTCGGCCGCGCCCTCCGTCTCCAGCGCTTTGGTGCGTGCGCCATCCTCGATAGCAACAGTGTCGGCAAAGAGGAACGCCACCATCGGCACGATCTCATCGAGACGTTTGACGCGCTCTGAAAGGAGCGGCGCGAGCTCGAGCAGCCACGCGCGCCTATCCTCCGCCTCCTGGGCACTCATCAACTCCGCACCGGCAAGCACGGGGAGCATCCGGTCGACGAACTGCTCGGCGGTCATCTCCCGCAGGTAGACACCGTTCATCCATTCGAGCTTCTCGGCATCGAAGACGGCGGGGTTCTTCGAGACCCGTTCGAGGGAGAAGCTCGACGCGAGCGTCGAGGCATCGATGATGGTCGTCTTGTCATCGAGCGACCAGCCGAGCAGTGCGAGGTAGTTGACGAGCGCCTCCGGGAGGACGCCCTGGTCACGGTAGTCCTCAACGTTCGCCGCGCCATGACGCTTCGAGAGCCGCTTGCCGTCAGGACCCCAGATCATCGAGAGGTGAGCGAACACCGGGACGGGTGCCGCGAGGGACTCGAACACGAGTATCTGGCGCGGAGTGTTCGAGAGGTGGTCGTCGCCGCGGATGACGTGGGTGATATCCATCTCGATGTCGTCGACGACGGTAGCGAAGTTGTACGTCGGGGTCCCGTCCGTGCGCGCCACGATGAAGTCATCGAGTACCTCCGACGCGAACGTGGTTTCGCCGCGTACCGCATCGTCGAAAACGACATCGCCGCGGTCCGCCGGCACCTTGAGCCGCCATGTGTGCGGCTCGCCTGAGGCCACACGCGCAGCAGTCGTCTCTGCAGGGAGCGCACGGCACGTACGGGCGTATCCGGCCGATCCACCTGCGGCACGCGCTGCATCGCGGGCAGACTGGAGATCTTCTGCGGAGCAGAAGCACGGGTACACGGCCCCCGCGACCTTGAGGCGGTCGAGTGCTGTGATGTACGAGGCGTGGCGACCGGTCTGGAAGTAGGGCCCGAAGTCGCCACCCACCTCCGGCCCCTCGTCCCACTGGATGCCGAGCCAGCGGAGCGCAGAGAGTATGGCTGCGGTGTTCTCCTGCGTCGAACGCTCCGGATCGGTATCGTCGATGCGCAGCACGAAGGAACCGGCATGCTTGCGGGCGAACGCCCAGTTGTATATGGCAGTGCGGGCTCCGCCGATGTGGAGATGGCCGGTCGGGCTCGGGGCGAAACGTACGCGGACGGATTCGGGCACGTGGGACTCCTCGGAATGTCGGGGTGTGGCGAGCCCTATGGTAACGCGCGTCCGACGCCCGCACCACGTGGCGCATGCGCACGCTTGCCACCCGTAACCCCAACTTCCCAAGCATCGCGGTTCGTGATACCGTCGTCGTGCTCATCAAGAGGCGGCCGCGCGACGGCCGCAGTGGGTGGAGGGACCGAGCCCTGTGAAGCCCCGGCAACCGACGCTGAAACGAGCGCACGGTGCCACATCTCGGCAGGTGTAAGAGCCTGGAAGATGAGGGCATACCGTGCCGCGCCACGGCGTTCCGATGCGAGCGAAGGCCCTTGTCCGGACAGGCAAGGGTCTTTTTGTTGCGCCGGTGTCGGCGCGGACGTAAGGAGAGCATATGCCTGAGCGCGAGTACCTGTTCACTTCCGAGTCGGTGACCGAGGGCCATCCTGACAAGATGTGCGACCAGATCTCCGACGCGATCCTCGACGCGATCGTGGCCCGCGAAGCCGAACTCGCCGAGGACGGATTCGTGTCGCCCTGCGGCACCAAGGCCAACCCCGAGTACGTGCGCGTCGCGTGCGAGACACTCGTGACGACCGGCCTCGTGGTGGTGTCCGGTGAGATCCGGACCCACGCGTACGTCGATATCCCTGCTGTCGTACGCGAGGTCGTCAAAGACATCGGCTACACCCGCGCCAAGTTCGGGTTCGACTACGAGACCTGCGGCGTGGTGACAACCATCCACGAGCAGAGTGCCGATATCGCCATGGGCGTCGACGAGTCGTTCGAGGTGCAGCACGGCTTCAACGGCGACCCGGTCGACCTCGTGGGTGCGGGAGACCAGGGCATGATGTTCGGCTATGCGTGCACCGAGACATCGCAACTGATGCCGCTGCCCATCTACCTTGCTCACCGCCTGGCCGAGCGCCTGACGGCGGTTAGGAAGGCAGGCGTACTCGACTACCTGCGCCCCGACGGCAAGACCCAGGTCTCCGTGCGCTACATCGATGAGAAACCGGTCGGCGTTGAGAAGATCCTGATCTCCACGCAGCATGCGGAGGGCGTCGACATAGAGGGGCTTCTCAAGCCCGATCTGATCGAGCACGTCATCAGGCCGGTCTTCGATGTCGAGGGCATCGCATACGACAAGGCCGACATCTACGTGAATCCTACCGGGCGCTTCGTCATCGGCGGTCCAATGGGTGACACCGGGCTCACCGGGCGCAAGATCATCGTCGACACGTACGGCGGTATGGGGCGTCACGGTGGAGGCGCGTTCTCGGGCAAAGACTGTACGAAGGTCGACCGTTCCGCGGCGTACGCTGCCCGCTGGGTAGCCAAGAACGTGGTCGCCGCCGGGCTGGCCGATCGCTGCGAGATCCAGCTCGCCTACGCTATCGGCGTGGCGCACCCGCTCTCGATCTTCATCGAGACGTTCGGCACCGAGAAGGTGCCGGTGACAGACATCGAGTCCGCGATCGGCCAGGTCTTCGACCTGCGTCCGGGGGCGATCATCCGCGATCTCAACCTGCGGCGCCCCATCTACCGCAAGACCGCTGCGTACGGTCACTTCGGGCGTTCCGACAAGGACTTCACGTGGGAGCGCACCGAGCGCGCCTCTGCACTCGCCGAGGCTGCCGGATTGAACGACGCGTAGGAACGCGACCCGGCTACCATCCCGGGCACGACCGCTATCCAGGGCCGCCGGCACATAGTGTCGGCGGCCTTAGGTATGCTGTGCCAGAGTCAGACCCCGTCGGCAAGGATGCACCGTGACGGTTGCCCGTGTTGTGCTCGACATACCCGCCCGAGAGCTCTCCTCGGCCTTCGACTACGACGTCCCCGCACAGATGGCGGACGAGGCGTCGGTCGGGTGCGCCGTCCTTGTGGATTTCGGCAGGAGACGTGCGGTCGGGCACATCGTGGCGCTCCTCGAGTCCAGCGACGTACCGCGCCGCAAACCCGTACTCTCGCTGCTCACGGGCCCGCGCTTCGATAAGGAGGCTGCCGAACTCGCCGGGTGGATCGCCGGGGAGTACGTTGCACCCCTGTCCGACGCGGTCAGGCTGCTGCTCCCGTCCGGGAGTACTCCCGAGGTCGTGAAGGACAGCTCGGGATGGCGACTTCGCGAGGCTACCGTGACCCAGGCCGAAGAGAAGGTCGTCGAGCTCGTCGACGGTCACACGTTCTCTCCGGGCCCGACGGCCCACCGGCAGCGGGCGCTTCTCGATGCGCTGAGCGAAGGTCCTGTGACCATGGGCGAACTCAGCGCGGCCCTCGGCGGTGTCTCACCGGTGGTACGTCGCCTCGAGGAAGCCGGCGCGGTGAATGTGACCGTTCGCCGCCGCTTCCGCGACCCGGGGATGCGGGAGAGGCCCGCACCCCGCCACGGTGAGCTCTCCGCGGGGCAGAGGGCGGCCCTCGAGGCCATCTCCGGTGCGGCTCCCGGCGAGTGCGTCGTACTGCACGGTGTGACCGGTTCGGGCAAGACCGAGGTGTACCTGCGCGCCATCGAGGACGAGCTGGCAGCCGGGCGCTCGGCCATCGTGCTCGTGCCCGAGATCTCACTCACCCCGCAGACGGTCGGAAGGTTCCGGTCCCGCTTTGGGGCACGCGTCGCGGTTCTCCACAGCCGGCTCTCTCCCGGTGAGCGTCTCGACCAATGGGACCGCACCGCGACCGGAGAAGCCCGGGTCGCCATAGGGGCACGCTCCGCGCTCTTCGCTCCCGTCCACGACCTCGGCCTCGTAGTCATCGACGAGGAACACGAGACTTCCTACAAGCAGTCGTCCTCACCCCGCTACCACGCACGCGATGTGGCTCGCAGGCTGGTAGCCGCGCGGGGTGCGCGACTCGTTCTCGGAAGCGCGACGCCATCGATGGAGACGCTTCACGCCTGCGCTACCGGCCACATGACCAAGGTGATGCTGGACGAGCGGGTCGGCGGGGGCGCGATGCCTGCCGTACAGATCGCCGACATGGGCCAGGAGTTCCTCAACGGCAACCGTTCCATCTTCTCGGACGTGCTTACCCGCGAGCTCCGCGGAGTCGCCGAGCGGGGAGAGAAGGCAGTCCTCCTGCTTAACAGAAGAGGCTTTGCCTCGTTCCTGCTCTGCCGGGAGTGCGGCCACGTTCCCGGGTGCGCGCGCTGCTCCACATCACTCACCTTTCACGAATCCGGCGCCCTTCTTGCGTGCCACCACTGCGGTTCCCGGTCCAGGGCTCCCGCGTCTTGCCCCGAGTGCGGCAGCCCCTATCTGCGTCGATTCGGTGCCGGCACCCAGCGTGTGGTCGCCGAGGTGGCGGCGATCGTCCCGGGCCTGACCGTGGTGAGGATGGACGCGGACACCACCTCGGCAAAGGGTGGACACGAGCAGCGTCTCGCCGAGTTCGAGATGCTGCGCTCGGGCGTGCTCGTAGGAACCCAGATGGTGGCCAAGGGCCTGGACTACCCCGAGGTCACGCTCGTCGGTGTGGTGAGCGCCGACACGACCCTGCACCTTCCGGACGTGAGAGCGGGGGAACGGACGTTCCAGATGCTCGAGCAGGTGGCGGGTCGCGCGGGCAGGGGAGACCGTCCGGGGCGGGTGATCATCCAGACCTACTGGCCGGAACACCCTGCTGTCATCGCGGTCGCGCGCCACGATCCTGCACTGTTCTACGATTCGGAAGACCGGGAGCGCGCCTCGCTCATGTTCCCGCCCTACGGCCGCATGGCAAACATCCTCGTGACCTCCAAATCGACAACCGAAGTCAAGGAAAGGACCGCCGAGATCGCCCGTGCGCTTCAAGACGTCGCGCCCAAGACATGGGAGGTCCTGGGACCGGTCCCCGCACCCCTGGCAAAGGTCAAGGAGCGGCACCGGTGGCACGTTTTGCTGAAGGCGCCCGCGGGAGCAGAAGTGCCGGCCGTCGTCCGGGAGGCCCTCGAACGAACGAAACGCTCCCGGCTCTCGACACTGGCCGTCGACATCGACCCCGTTGACCTCATGTAGCGCATGCGCGAGCGCCTGACTGTCGGGTAGAATAGCGGCAGGATACTTGCATACAATGGAGTCCGCGGTACGTACCCTCCTCTGAAAGGCACCACCGCGCCCCATGAACATCCTCTGCCATCCGAATCCGGCCTTGAAGCAGCACGCCGGCGACGTCGAGCGCTTCGATCAGCGGGACCTCAAGTCGCTCGTGGCGGCCATGGCCAAGGCGATGTATGACGCCCCGGGCGTTGGCCTTGCCGCGACACAGGTGGGCGTCATGAGCCGGGTCCTCGTGTACGACATCGACGACGGCCTCGTTGCCCTCTGCAATCCCCGCATCGTCGACTCGTCCGACGAGACCCAACTCTCCGAGGAGGGCTGTCTTTCGCTACCCGGGATCGAAGTGCCGATCGCGCGCCCGGTCTCGCTCACCTGTGAGGGGCTCGACATCGACGGCAATCCGGTGACCATCGAGGCGCACGGCCTGCTCGCCCGGGTCATCCAGCACGAGATCGATCATCTCGACGGGGTACTCATCATCGACCGCGCCACGCCCGAGGAGCGCAAGGCAGCTATCCAGCGCTACAACGAGGTCACACGCGCCACGTGACAGGGCACTGCGGAGGGAGTCTCAGATGAGGGTCGTCTTCATGGGTACCCCTGCGTTCGCGTTGCCGTCCTTGCGCGCACTCGTAGGCGCCCACCGCGTGGTGCACGTCTACACACAGCCGGACCGCCCTTCGGGCAGAGGCAGGGACGCGGTCGCCCCGCCGGTCAAACAGGAGGCGCGTGCGCTCGGCTTGCCCGTCCGCCAACCGCTCGCTCTGCGCGATCCGGAGGAGCATGCCTTCCTCCGGTCTCTAGATCCTGACGTCGTATGCGTCGCTGCATACGGGCTCATCCTTCCGCCCCAGGTGCTCGAGATACCGCACCATGGCTGTGTGAACGTTCACGCATCGCTGCTGCCGCGCTATCGCGGAGCAGCCCCGGTTCACCGGACCATCCTCGAAGGGGACGAGATCTCGGGTGTCTCGATCATGCTGATGGAGGAGGGTCTCGACACCGGACCATACGCGCTTCAGGTCAGCGTGCCGCTCAACGATCTGAACGTGGACAGCGCAACAGCCCTGCTGGCCGACGCCGGTGCTGGTGCGCTCCTCGAAGTCCTCGGGCAGATCGAGGACGGATCCGTCCGGTGGACTCCCCAGGACGAGGGAGCAGCCACGTACGCCGAGAAGATCACGAAGTCCGATGTCGAGTTGCTGCCGGAGCTCACCGTCGAGCAGGCCCTACGCCGGGTCCGCGCCTCATCGCGCAGCGCGTCGAGTCGCGCCTGCGTTGACGGCACGATTCTCACGGTCCTACGCGCTTCGCAGGCCGGTTCCGGCCCCGAGCCGGGCGAGGTGGTCACGGATCGCGACACGCTGGTGCTCGGCTTCAGTGACGGCGGCCTCGCACTCGAAGAAGTCCTGCCACAGGGCAGGGCGTGTATGGATGGTGCGTGCTTCGCGAGAGGTGCTCGCCTCACGTCCGACTCCGGCTGGGAGCCATGCCCGTGAGCCTGACCCCTTCACGCGCGGCTGCACTCCGCCTCCTGAGGGAGGTCCGGACGAGGGACGCCTGGGGCCACGAGGTCCTGGGGCAGGCACTACCAGGTCTCGAGCTCGAAGACCGCGATGCGGCATTCGCGACCCGACTCGTATACGGCGTTCTGTCCGCCGAAGGCACGCTCGATGAAGCACTTGCCCGCTATCTCGACCGCCCTTCCCGCGTTCATCCGCTCGTCCGCGATGCCCTGCGAGCGGGTGCGTACGAGATCCTCTTCATGGGCACGCCCGACCGGGTCGCGGTCCATCAGGCGGTCGAGGGCGTCCGCTCCGTGCAGCCACGCGCCGTCGGTCTCGCGAACGCCGTCCTGCGAAGGCTTGCCGAGGACGCCCCCCCGTTTCCCTGGGGAGACCCCGCGAGCGATGTCGACGCGTTGGGGCGCTCGACCGCCCACCCATCGTGGCTGGTCGATCTGCTCACGAACGAACTGGGAAGCGACACCGCCCGCTCCATGCTAGAGGCCGACAACGAACCCGCCCCGCTCTATCTCGCCCACAACCCGTTCTCGGGCTCCATGGAATCGCTCCTCACCGCGCTCGACGGGGACGGAGTCGCACCCCGGGAGTATGGCCCTTCGGGATGCGTGATCGCAGGGAACCCTTCCGCTGCGGTCAGAAGCGCTTCCCTGCACGGGGGTGCATGCATCGTCGCCGATGCCGCGGCGCAGTTCGTGGCCTCCGTTGCCGCCCCAGGTCCCGGACAACGTGGGGTGGAGCTCGCAGCCGGACGCGGAACCAAGACCCTACTCATGCAGGCCGCCTCGATCCGCTCCGGGGGACCGGCCGAGATTCTCAGCGCCGACATTCACGAATTCAAGACCGCGCTGCTCGCGAAGCGCATGCTCGAACTCGGCGTCCCGGGAATCGCCGCGGTCACGGCTGACACTGCGAATCCGGACTCCCTCGGCCTCCTCGGCGGTCCGGCATCGGCCGATGTGGTAATGGTCGATGCCCCCTGCTCCGGGCTCGGGACGCTGCGCCGCCATCCGGAGAAGCGATGGAGGCTTCGCCCGGGCTCGATCGAGGAGCTGGCGGGAATCGGCGAGGCGATGTTGGTGAACGCCTCACGCCTTGTCCGGCCCGGCGGTTTCGTGGTGTACTCGACCTGCACGGTGACCGACCGCGAGAATCGCCAGGTGGTCGAGGGTTTCCTCGGGGGAACCGCTGGCAGGGGGTTCCAAACGGAGTCGCTGCTCGACGCTGTGCCGGCCGGATGGGAGCGGTTCGTCACGCAGGAGGGATGGTTCCTGTCGGTGCCGGCCATCGCAGGGCCTGACGGACATTTTGCCGCTGTTCTCAGAGCCCTGTAGACCCGGCTGCAGTGTCGTCTCGGAGGAGGAGGAAGCGCATGCGCACGACGAGGATCGTCGAGATGCTTGAGGTCACCGAGGCCGCCGCGCTGGCTGCCGGAAGGTGGATGGGGAAGGGCGACAAACACGCCGCAGACGGTGCGGCTGTCGAGGCCATGCGCGCAGCGTTCAACCATCTCGACATATCCGGCGAGATCGTGATCGGCGAGGGTGAGCGAGACGAGGCGCCGATGCTCTTCATCGGTGAGAAGGTCGGGGCCGGCGGGGAGGAGATCGACATCGCCGTCGATCCTCTCGAGGGCACGAACCTCACCGCCTACGGCCAATCCAATTCGCTTGCCGTACTTGCCTTCGGACCCAAGGGTACCCTGCTCAACGCACCCGATACCTACATGCTGAAGGTGGCCACCGGACCGATCGCCGCAGGCGTGGTGCACGTCGATGCTCCGCCCGCGGAAAACGTGCGGGCTGTCGCCAAAGCACTGGGACGCCAGGTCGGGGACATCGTGGTCTGCATCCTCGACCGCGACCGCCACGAGGACCTCATCGCAGAAGTGCGCGACGCCGGTGCACGCATCAGGCTCATCTCCGACGGCGACGTCTTCGGGGCCGTAGCGACTGCTATCGAAGGCACCGGAATACACCTCTACCTTGGCATCGGAGCCGCACCCGAGGGCGTCCTGGCAGCTGCCGCAATGCGCTGCATCGGCGGCCAGTTCATGGGCCGGTTCAAGTTCCGCAACGACGAGGAGAGGGCTCGGGCCGAGCGTATGGCGAACTGCGATATCGATGGCGTGCTCGACATGGACTGTCTTGTCGCCACAGATGAAGCTGCGTTCATCGCAACCGGCGTCACCGACGGGGAGATGCTACGCGGGGTCAAGTACTTCGGACAGGGTTCTCGTACCCACTCCGTGGCCATGGACGCGTCGACGGGGACTGTTCGGTTCATCGAGACGATCTACAAGACCGGCGACGAACCGTTCTGGGTGAGGAGGGACTGAGCGAGAGCCCGTCTACGATTCCGCGGCCGGGCAGGAGGAGCAGTTCGATCCACACGGAGTGTCCGACGTCTTGCTCGGCACCGACTCCGACGTCGAGTCAGACCCGGAACTCGTCTTGCGGTAGTCGGTGTTGTGGAACCCAGAGCCCCTGAAGACGACGCCCACCGGAGTGAAGAGTCGACGCGCTGCCGAATCACACCGCGGGCACGTCTCATCGGAGGACTCGCCGATGGGCCGGGAGACCTCGAAGTCATGAGCGCAACTGGTGCAGCGGTAGTCGTATCTCGGCATTCCGGCTGCTCCTCTCAGGTCGGACGTTCGAACAGGCTAGCACGACAGCGAGCGACGTGCCGCCCCGCAAGGCGGTCCTGCATACTACACTGGTGGACATGGAAGACACAGACAACAACGAACAGCTAGCACAGAGCACTCTCGAAGAGCCGATGGAGACCATCGAGACGGCAATGCCGCTCGTTGAGCGCGAGCGACCGCCCCGCCGTCCGCTTGTCTCCCGCACGCTCATCGCGATCGCGCTTGGTGGCGCTGCGCTCCTTGCCCTCGTCCTCGCGCTCGCTACGTGGTACGTCGCGGGCATCGGACTGGTCGTTCCCGATGTCGTCGGCTTGCAGGAGGGCGTTGCACGGACGAGACTCGCCCAGGCAGGTCTCGGCGTCTCTACGATCGAGCGCCGTTTCGATATCGAGCCCGAGGGCACGGTCCTCTCCCAGAGCCCGGGCCCGGAGGCCCGCCTCCCGCGCGGCGGCACCGTCGGGCTGGTGGTCTCTGCGGGCACCGAGGAGTTCATCATGCCGGACGTCACTGGAATGGGCATCAACGTGGCACGCGCTCAACTCGAACAGAGCGGATTGGTCGTGAGGATCGAGGCGGTCGAGTCGGATCAACCGAGCGACACGGTGATCGAGACTATACCCGCACCGGGTTCGCTCGTTCGCACCTCGGATATCGTTCGGGTCCGCATTGCGTCCGACGGCAGC
>Ga0114946_10003494_pt1 | contig 10576 bp, 8 predicted proteins | sample WalLakDeSediment_FD_88676 | JGI IMG/M metagenome (GOLD analysis project Ga0114946, IMG submission 88676) | Lake sediment microbial communities from Walker lake, Nevada to study Microbial Dark Matter (Phase II) - Walker Lake 11/02/13 Deep Sediment | ecosystem: Environmental > Aquatic > Freshwater...
ATAGCACAAAAGTTCTATTTTGTCAAATAATTCGGTAATGAAATTTGGAAGTATTGGTTGATTGCTCCATTTTCTGGATAAGTCTTAGTTCATCTATTGACCATTCCCTTAACCCGCTATTAAAATCTACGTAAAGGAGATAATAAAGGTAAGTATTGAAAGCTGTGCAGGCAAATTTCAATCATTTTTATATGTAGCAAGAGGGGGTAAATCAGGCGAGTCAGTTAACTAAAACGTAGTGATAGTTTAGCTTTTGCAAGTAATAATTCAGTCAATAATGCTTATTGCGTGCAGGGAAAATCGCTGGTATCCTTTAGGGAAGAGTGAAATCCATTTTGAGGGGAAGGTGGTTTTATGTACGTTGCAATCGAAGGCGCAATAGGTGTCGGTAAGACGACATTGGCAAGGCTGCTACAGGCGAGCTTCCAGGCGGAATTGTTGTTAGAAGTCTTTGAAGAAAACCCTTTCCTGTCGTCTTTCTATGCCGACAGAGAGCGGTATGCGTTTCAAACGCAAATTTTCTTTTTGCTGAGCCGTTACCGGCAGCAAATTCAGGCAGTTCCCAATATTTTATCCCGAGGTGACAGCTTAATCTCAGATTACACCTTTGGGAAAGATGCGCTTTTTGCTTGCACGAATTTAAAGGGGGATGAGTTAGAGATGTATTACCGGGTACACGAGGCATTGGCTGAGAAAGTCCCCACGCCCGACATAATTGTGTATCTACGAGCTGACACTGAAATATTAATGCAACGAATCGCCTTGCGAGATCGAATTTACGAACGAGAGATGGATCGGGAATATATCGATCAGATAAACCAGGCATATGAAGTTTTTTTTGGAGAGCAGCATCAAGGCACAGAAGTTTTACCAATTGACACAAATGAACTGGATCTGGTAAAGATGCCAGGACACCTGAAGTGGGTTGAAAACCGTTTACGACAGGCTTTAATGTTAGCCCCATTCCAACAGGAATTACCAATATAGGTAAAAGGATAACAGCGTAGATAGCAGACAGAAAATGCAATAAACTGGAGCGAGACATAGAATAACCATGCGAATAACCCAGGAAATCCTTCTTAAAATTGCCAACGACACGGTAGCAAAACGGACGCGTAAAGATCGCAGCCTGCTTTCAGTTTACCTACACGGTTCTTTGTTGGAAGAAGCATTCCTGTTGGGTGGGACGACAGATATCGACCTGGTTTTCATTCACGACAATAACCCACAGGTAAACCGAGAAATTGAAGCGTTAACGGACGAAGTACACCTGGACATTGCCCATCACTCACGAAGTGAATATCAGGATACGCGGACCTTAAGGCTACATCCCTGGTTGGGACCTACTATAGTGGGATGCAAGATACTATACGACCCACAACATTTTATGGATTTTACACAGGCAAGTGTGGGTGGGCAGTTTTACCGCCCGGATTTTGTGCTGGAGCGGGGAAGAGGAATGGTTGAACATGGCCGGCAAATTTGGTTTTCGCTGCACGTTATGGCTGACGAACCAGATCTGGATGATTTTAGCCTGTACCTAAAAGCAGTCGAACACGTCGTAAACGGGATAGCCAGTCTGAGCGGGCCACCGCTAACCGAGCGGCGGTTTTTGGTGAATTTTCCAGAACGGGCAGAAGCTGTAGGGAAACCGGGGTTGTATCCTGGGTTATTAGGCTTGCTTGGGGGTGCTAATGTCAAAGTAGATTTACTTCGGGCATGCCTGGATGACTGGATTGCAGCTTGTGAGGCAATCCCCACAGCTGAGGTGCCAATCAGCCTTCATCCAGGGCGCCGCGGGTATTATAAGCAAGCATTTGAAACTTTGTTAAGTGGAGAACGCCCGCATGATTTGCTCTGGCCATTACTGCGAACCGGGACATGCGCAGTGCAAAAATTGCCTGAAGGGAAGGATGAAGCCAATAACTGGCATAAGCGTTTGGAGGATTTGGGGTTGAAGGGCGCAGGGTTTCACCAGCGAGTGGCCGCGCTGGATGTATATTTAGACACGGTTGAAGAGACATTAGAAGCCTGGGCACGCCAGCATGGCGCCTGAAACGTATAAAAGGTGCTGTAGGATCGAACGCTGCAACAGTTTCAGATGGGGTGCAGGTAACTTCTAAGCTGATGGATACCTTTGATTGACGGGATTGTTTCACGTGAAACATTCAAAGTAGCGATACTTAGGCTTACCGATGGGTCAATGAGAGAGAAACCCTGATCGTCTTCGTGAAATTTCCGAGCATTGCATAAAGATGAAAATAGCATTTACTGCAGATGTGCACCTGACTTCTCAGAATCAACATCCACAGCGATTCCGGGCTTTGGAAAACATCCTGGAACAGATGCTGGAGAGAGAAATCCGTGATCTTATCATGGCTGGTGATTTGTTTGACGCTTCAATGCACAATTACGCTGAGTTCGACTCACTTTGCCAGAGAAAAGCGTTCAAACAGATCTGCTTGCACATCATTCCTGGGAATCACGATGCCACCATCGATAACAAACACTTCCTGGCTCAAAATGTAAGGGTTTATTCTCAGGCAAAACTTGTTCACATTGACCCTAAGGGGCCGGGATTTCTGTTCATACCTTACCAGCAAAACAAAAGTATGGGTGAGGTGATGGTTGATTTCGTTGATGAAATCCGCGAGCAGAGTTGGATATTGATCGGGCATGGTGATTGGTCTGATGGTTTATTCCAGGCAAATCCATACGAGGCCGGGGTCTATATGCCTTTAAGCAGGAAGGATCTGGCGAGATATGAACCGGCGTGGGTATTCATGGGGCATATCCACACCCCCTTTCACAAAGACAAAGTTTACTATCCTGGTTCTCCTTGTGGTCTAAATATAAGCGAAACTGGGCGGCGGAGATTCTTGATCTATGATACTTCCACCGCTGAAATCACCTCGGAGCCTATCTCGAGTCAGATAATCTATTTCGATGAGAAAATTGTTGTTTTACCGGTAGAGGATGAAGAGAAATTCTTGATCAAAAGAATAGAGGCAATGATCGCTGGTTGGGGTATAAGTCAAAATGAAATGGACAGAGTCTGCCTGCGGGTCAAGGTAAAAGGGGCTTCAGCTGACAAAGTTGCCTTACAGCACACGCTTCACGAAGCACTCAAAGGGATAAAGTTGTATTCAGAGCCAGACCTATCGGAGGTTTCCACAGCCGACGACTCAGCACGCGGCCATATTGTTACAGCAGTGCGTAAGAGGGTTGAAGAATTCGACTGGCTGATTCACCCTGATGAACCCAGTAAGGACGATCTGCTGATTGAAGCCCTGGCAATCATCTATGGGAGATAAGCGTGGCAGTGCATATTGATGAGATTAGTTTACGGCATTTAGGCCCACTTCCAGAATTCTATATGAAACTAGGCCGGGTCAATTTGATTTATGGGCACAACGAGAGTGGCAAGACCTGTTTGGTTGAGTTCATCATTCGCTCAATGTTCAAACCACAAGCTGACTGGAGACTTCGCCCGGCTCATGCCAGCGGTCGAGTGGTGGTCAGTGGTTTTGGCAAGCAGGCACAAATTTTCACTCCTTCTGAAAGACGCAAGCTGGATGATTACTGGCAGAGTGATAAACGAAATCTACCTTCCAGCCTGAGCCGCTTGTTAGTGATCAAAGCCGGGGAAGTTTGGCTGGCGAAAGATGATCCGGGTGGGGTGGACCACAAAGTGTTGAAGGAATACCTGTCAAATTCCTGGTTAATTGACGGGATCCGAGACAGCATTATGGCATCCACGCGGAATGCTGAGATAGTAAACAAAGCTATTGAAGGGGCAAACCAGGGAGATCTAAAACGCAGAAAGGATATCCAGGAAGATTTGGCGGAGATCGACCGGCGCATCGAGCAATTAAATGATGGGTTTGCCAGTGGTGAGCTGGCCTGGATAAACCGACAATTGCTGCAAAAACAAGCGGAATTGGAGGCCGAACGGCGAGCAAGACGAGGTACTGCCTACCGTCTCGATCAGGAGATGCGCCAGCTAGAAACAAGGATCAATAATCTGCCTGAAGAAGAAATCCAACAGATCAGCGATCAAATCCACCAATACCGTTATAAAGAAGAGCAGGCGCGTAAAATCCAACGTGACTACCATGAAAAGAAAACCCAAAGTTCTCAGTATGAATGGCTGCAAAAAGCAGTCGAGGCGTATGAGAGCAGGTCTGCTGCAGTAGCAGTAAAGACCAATTGGACATTCCCGGCCGCGATCGGGTTGTTGTTGATTGCAGCGCTGCTCTTTACATATTGGGGCGATATGATTTTAGCTGGGCTGGCATTATTGGGGCTGATTTTTCTGGGTTGGCTTTACCATCGAAGAATGGCGTTAATGATCAAGTTAGCGGTGGATATCAAGCATCTGAATGATGTAGCTGCTGAATATGAGCGGCGCATGGGCGAAATAATGAAAGATATCGCTACGCTCAAGGCTAAACGAGATGAGCAGGCGATCATGGCTGAACTTGCAGGTGAAAAGGAAAAGGAGCTACTCGCGATTCAAAACGATCTAAATCAAATTGAGTTTGATATCACCAGGAGGCTCTACAACCTTACAGGGAAAAACATCACCAAAGAGGGCTGGAAGCACACAGTGGATGGCCTAAAGCAGCAGCTGAAAGACCTCTGCCGAGATAAGGCTGAAAAGCAGCTAAAGATAAAAGGATTAGGTGTGCCCCCGGAAGAATACCTGGAAGAGGCAGCAGACCTGCAACACAATGAAGAGCGTTATAAGCAGTTGCAACGTGAATGCCAGGAATTCGAAGCACAAAAGACTCAGATCGAAGAGAACCTTAGAAACCTCAAATATTCGTTGGCCGGGTTTCTTAAATTAGACAGTCCACCCGATTGGGAGATGCTCATAGATAAATTACAAGAAAAACGACGAGAAACGGCAGATCATTACCGCGCAATTGTGGCAAGAATCCTGGCGGGGATCCTGGTCAACCAGGAGTTAAATCAGTTAGCGCAGGCAGAAGATGAGCGAATCCGTGAAGGTTTGATCTCTCCGTTGGTACTGACCCCCCTTAAACGGATTACCAGGCGGTATGATAACCTTACGCTGGAAGACGGGCAGATATTTGTTTCTGGCCAACAGGGGAAATTCAATTTGCGTGAACTGAGCACTGGTACGCAGGAGCAGGTGCTGCTGTCGCTCAGGATGGGGTTTGCAGCCCAGCATCTCAAACAAGAACATTTGTTCTTTGTCATGGATGATGCTTTTCAACATGCAGACTGGCGGCGGCGCGAGTATCTGGTTGAGCAGGTGGTTGAGCTGGAACAATCAGGTTGGCAAATCCTGTACCTGACGATGGATGACCATATCCGGGATTTATTCAAGAATATGTTTGGTGAACGGCTTGTGTACCAGGAGCTGGATATGAGCTGGGGTTTGTAGCTGCCGCTTCCTCTGAGATAAAATGGAGCATATGGGAGTTTCTTATTCAGGACCTAAAACCTTGCTGGCTGTGTTAGCCCATCCGGATGACGAATCCTTTGGGGTGGGGGGAACGCTGGCGATGTATGCTGGACGGGGGGTGAAGGTGCACCTGGTTTGCGCAACTCGCGGGGAGGTGGGAGATGTCCAACCGGAATACCTGCAGGGTTTCGGATCAGTTGCGGAGCTGCGGGAGCATGAACTACGTTGTGCGGCAGGGAAGTTAAACCTGGCAGGCGTACACTTTTTGGATTATCGTGATTCAGGGATGCCAGGGACAGTGGATAACCAGCATCCACAGGCGTTAATGCAGGCGTCAGTTGAAGAGGTGGCGGGCAAGATTGTGGGCATCATCCGACAGTTGAAACCTCAGGTGGTGGTGACCTTTGATCCTATTGGTGGGTACCGGCATCCTGACCACATTGCGATCCACCAGGCGACCTTGCAGGCTTTTCACGCGGCAGGTAGGACAGAAGCTTATCCGGAACTGGGTGAGGCATTCCAGCCGGCCAAGCTATACTATCACACGATTTCACGGCGATTGTTGAAATGGGCCGTGAAGTTGATCCCACTGTTCGGTAAGGACCCGCGCCGCTGGGGGCAAAATGAGGATATTGACCTGTATTCGCTGGCGATGGAAGAGTTTCCTGTGCATGCCCGGATTTCATATCGACCAGTGCGGACGATGAAGGAATCGGCTTCAGCCTGCCATGCCAGCCAGGGCGGTCTGGCGCCGTCAGGTGGGCTGATGCGCTGGCTTTTCAGGTTGAATAGTGGTGTGGATGAGTTCATGCGGGCGTACCCGCCAGTAGAGAGCGGATGGGTAGAGCGAGACCTATTCGAGGGGGTGGTAGAGAAGGGATAGAGATGAGTCCGCATGGCTGTGCTTGAGGCATGGGGAGTAAGGGGGTTGTCCAAAAAGAATAAATCTGTCTTTCTGGACAACCCATTGATTATTGGGGGAATGGTGATGGCACCTGCTATGATACCCTGTGGTTAATCACACAGTCCCATACAGTTTTTGAGCGAAGCGCAGCAATCCCAATCGTTCGAGGCGGTCAGTGGGGGCGCGGAAGGTAACCTGGATCACCCCGGGATGGCGACCGATTTCAATTGCTCCAGTGATTGTGGCGCGGTTTTTGACCTCGGGGACGGACATGTCCAATAGATGGGCAGCCCTTTCCAGGCCATTGTCAGTGGCAGCGTTAAGGTCTGGACCGGTACCGATGATTGAGATGGGGGCTGATTCTTCAATGTGTTTGAAACCATAGGTCTCGGCCAGTTTGTGTGCGAGGGCCTGCTCTTCGAAGTTGAGCGGTTTGGCCAGGAAAGGCAGGTCTTCCAGAACGGGGAAGAGGATGGGACCATCGATATTCAGCCCTTTGAGGACCTGGACTTGAAGAGTGATTGTTCCAGACACATCGCAGGTATGGCCAGCAATCTCGCCATCGCCCTGCATGGCGTGCATATCTCCCATATAGATACCGCCTCCAGGCACTTTGACCGGGCAAATCAGGATGGCGCCGCTGCGCACAGCGTCGATATCCATGTGCCCGTCGGTGCGGTGAGCGAGTTGGTCAGCGGTCAGGGTATATTCGTGGGGGGCATCGACCAGGAATGTGCCGAAATCACCAGCATTGTGCGAATCAGGCATACGCACGGCGGGGGTGGTGCCCAACTGACCCATGAAGGGCCGCATACGGGCTACCAACCCGACCAGGTCATGGGGGGCAAAGATCAAGATAGGGTTCTGGATGGAGTTGTCTGGGAGGGCGGCAAAATGTGCGGCTTGGTGAGCAATATCTTCAGCAGCCGCCTGATTTAATGTGATACCCAGAGACTGGCCGGGATCGAAGGCGATGGTGTAGCCGTTAGTAAAGTTGAAGGGGGCTGCATCGGCACCACATTTGGCGCAGCGCACAGCCGTCTGACCAATGCCCTCCAGGCGAGTTTTGGGATACAGTGTCTCGCATTGGGGACAGCGGCCAGCTACATAGGGGTCACCCAGGAAGCGACCATCCATGAAGGTGTCGTTGCCTGAAGCGGTTGCGATGGAGGTGACGGTGATATCCTGGATGTGGATGGCGATAGCATCGCCGACCTCAGCACCAGCAACGGATACGGGTATGGTAACCTCATGACCACCGCGAATCTCGGGGGTGATCATTGGTCCCCAACAGCCAGGGGCAGTATTGGCGATGATGTAGCCGCCATCGCGCACCGGTCCGAGCATGGGTCTCTCGGGGTCGAGGATGCCATCCACGAACCGGTCTACGTAAACTGTGCGAGAAGCGGGTGGGTTTTTGTCAGTTTGACTGGCAACGGGTTTTTCTTGACCGTGGGTCTGATTGGTCATTTTAGAACCTCCTTCTAATAAGTGGTAGGAAACAACAGCCTATATCTTGGAGCGAATTTCCGTGTTAACGGACTTTGATCAATAATTCGACTAGTTACCTTCTGCTTCGAGCCAAGCTTTGAGGGTGGCACGGTAGAGGGCGCGTTCGAAGTAACTTCCTTCGGGGGAAAGCTGGTCGTAACCTTTCTCCAGGAGGACCTCGAGTAACGGTTCTAGCTGCTGGGCGTAGTGGCGCATGCTGGCTTCGGCGTGGATGCCAGGCCAGGAATAGCAGGAAACGACGCAGCGCCTGTGCTCGGTTGGTATCTCGGCTGGCACCAAACGATCCCAGTCAGGGTCATCGGGAGGAAATACGTATTTGTCCAGGTTGCCCTGAGGGATGCCTTCGATGCCGCGTACCACCGGGGGATCGTTGTTCGGCAGGTAGGGGTCCACCGCCAGGTCGGTGATCACGGAATGGGCGGGCAGCCATTCGATCCAGGGGTTGGGGACTACTGGCTTAGATGTGTCGCGGCGCTGGGCGGCGTCTACCAGTACATCGACCTGGTTGAAGAGCGACTGCATGGTTTCAGGTTTGCCTGTCAGGTTGCGGCCGACTCCCAGGGCAATTGAGCCTGGTCCACCTTCCTGGATATGCTGGTTGTTACGTTCCACGTTGCCGAGCTTGGTGGCCGCGTCCAAGGCGTGTTTGCCAACCATGCCAGTACCTAACACCAGGGTGCGCAGGGGATACCCATCCGGTTTATGCAGACCAGGCCAGCGTTGTTCGAGCACATCAAAGGCGGTTTCCAAGCCATTCCAGGCCACGGCGCGCATGTTTTGCACAAGGCGTAAGTTTTGGTCGTTGACGATACTATCCAGCGAGATCGCTTTGATGCCCAGTTTTTTCAGGGTTTCCACCCGGGTGGGACGGGTGGGATAGTGCAGCATGGTGATCAAGATGGCTCCAGAGCGGAGTAGATTGAATTCTTCCAGGCGGGGGGAACGCAGGACGATGATCATGTCTTGTTTAAAAACTTGCTCACGGCTGCATTTGAGCACTTGCTTGTTGGCGCATTTATAATCTTCGAAGGTAAAACCGGATTGAGAACCATAGCCTTCTTCAAGATAGACAGTTACCCCGTTTCGGGTTAATAGCTGGATAAACTCGGGCAAGAAGACGCGCTTCTCACCGGCTTCTTTCATCATCCTGGGGAAACCGATCGTCTTAGGGATGCTCATAGGATACCTCCTTTGCTTGTTTGACAGCAATTACACAGCCTGTCTGGTCTCGTCCCAGCGGGAGAGCTGCGCCCTGGTGATAGTTCGCTCGAAGAATTTGCCCTTGGGGTTGATGTTGGCTGCGCCACCTTTCTCGATCAGGACTCGGATCACCGGTTGGATTTGCTTGCCGTACACCTCCATGCACTGGCGGGGATGAATACCAGGCCAGGAATAACAGGAGACGGCATGGCGGCGATGGGTGATGTTCACGCAGGGGGGGATTTCGTTATAGGCTGGGTCATCGGGGGAAAATATGTATTTGTCCAGGTTTCCCTGGGGGATGCCTTCGATCCCCTTAAGCGAGCGCGCTTCAGGTGAGCAGTCGTATGGATCCACTGAGAGATCGAGCAGTACGGCGTGTTCGGGCAGGTGAGCGATCCAGTTGTTGGGAATCACGACCCTGGCGGGATTGGGGCGTTGGGTAGCATCTACCAGGATATCGGTATGCTTGAGCAGGGCAGCCATGTAGGGCTCAAATCCGGTCAGGTCGTAATCGACAGCGGTCACCTGGACACCGGGTACGGCCGCGGCAGCCAGTCTGGTGCGCAGCTCTTCATTGCCATAGCGAATGGCAGCCTGGAAGACATGTGTCCCTACGGCGCCTGCGCCTAACAGGGTGACCCGGATGGGTGGGCGTTGAGGGTGATCGAAGCCGGGCTGGGGGTAGATGGCTCTCAATGTTTCAAAAGCTGCCTGCATGCCATTCCAGCCGACGGCGCGCAGGTTTTCCACCAGGCGGCGTCCTGAGTCATCTTTGAGTGAATCCAACGAGATGGCTTCCAAACCCAGAGAGCGCAGCAAATCTACGCGAGTGGGGCGAGTAGGGTAGTGGAGCATGGAGATCAGGCAGGATCCGGGGCGCATTAAGCGGATTTCATCATCGTTGGGACAGCGCAGGACCAGGACATGGTTTTGTTGATACGTTTCTGCATGAGAAGCAAACCAAACGGAGGCGTTGCCGTTTTGATAATCCTGCTGGGCGAAACCCATACCAATACCGTAGTCATGTTCGAGGACTAAGTTTGCACCTAACTTGTTGAGACGTGAGACAAATGAAGGTAAGAAGTCACGGCGTTCGCCGGGCTCTTTGTGCATGCGAGGAAGACCGAGAGTAACTGTTTGGACAAGTTTGTGGCTCATGGGATTGTCCTTTGGCAGGTGCTGATTTTTCGATCAGAGAAACTGGATGTGTCGGTCATGGTATATGTTATCACAGGTTACCAGCAGGGTTAGACGAGGTGGATTGGATGACAAGAGTAGGATTTGGAGGCAGGCGAGGGACCGAGGACGGAGGACGGGGGGGGGACGGAGGACAGGAGACCGAGGACGGGATGGGATGTTGAAAGTTTAAGGTTTAAGGTTGAGAGTTAAACGTAAGAACGGTGTATCCTTCGATGCGCTTAATCCACCTAAATCGACATCATGCAAGAAAGATCGACCGTGAATAATTAAGCCAGGTTCTAAAAGACCATCTTCCCGGAAGACCCCAATACCAACGTGATAAA
>Ga0114946_10003495_pt1 | contig 10576 bp, 5 predicted proteins | sample WalLakDeSediment_FD_88676 | JGI IMG/M metagenome (GOLD analysis project Ga0114946, IMG submission 88676) | Lake sediment microbial communities from Walker lake, Nevada to study Microbial Dark Matter (Phase II) - Walker Lake 11/02/13 Deep Sediment | ecosystem: Environmental > Aquatic > Freshwater...
ACGTTAGCAACGGAATAAACTGAATAGTCCCCGTTGAGTCTTTGTACATTTCCCGATTGATGTTCTCGGTGCCGTGCGTGATTTTCCACTTAGTCAGGTTAGAAATAGTTTTTTCATGGACCAGTTGAACAAACACTGTTCCCGGTGTTATCTCTTCGTATTCTATTCTCCACACCCCATACCGCTGAGCGGCCAACGGAATCGGCGTGGTTTGATCGTAAGCCGTGGTGTCATACGTCCCTATATCACCAAGTGCGTCATCGTCTCGAGGAACTGGGTCGAACCTAGTGGTGATGTTCCAACCCTCTGGGTTCTCTAAGAACACAAGGGTTTTGCCTTCAAGGTTGGTGATTCCGTCAATGCCGCCATTGGCTGCGATTTCAGAGAGTGGGCGGTTGTTAATCTCGTCAAAGCGGAGGCCTGTGACGAGATTAATATTATCACGCGGTGGGAGATCATAGTAAAACTGTTGTGCTGTTCTTAGCGGAACGTTAAACTGAACTATCCCGTCCGTTGTGCCGTTGTTAACCACCCCCAGCACGTCTCTCGCGCTGATGTTGGGGCTATGGGGTAGTCCCCCGTTGACGCCTGGCGCGGCTTGAATCCAAAACTGTGACGAGCCTAATGGCACTTCAAATGTGTATGTCCCCCCACGGAGCAGCGTGATAGGCGGGTTTGGCAGTGGTTCTTCGTCAAATCGATAGTGATCTGAGAATCGATGAACAATAAAGTCTTTAACGCTAGGAATCGCTGCTGATGCGACGAGCACCGAAGTTGGACCTGCGGGCAGCCAATAATATTTGTTGAAGTTGACAAACTTGTCAAAGTCGATCATTGGGTTCCAAGAGTAGACATCAGAATCAAACAGTCGGTCGTGTCGCGTTGTGTCTCCACCACGACTGTTTATAATATCTATAAGATCCGTATACGGAACGATTTGATCTTCGCTGTTCTTGTTGACGACGACTGTTGGTTCAAGCTGGTATGCTTGTCGATCCTGCGTTGGTTCTGAAACGAACGTTGTTTCGTAATCAATTCCTCTTCTGCGACCAACCAGTCCCTGGACCTTCTTTAGGTTAGGTTCTTGAACGAGCTGATCAACAGTAGACCTTAAAAACTTCTCGTTCGTCGGAGTCTTGAAGATCTCTGGAAGTAAATCTACAGTTCTAAATTTTCTCATTCAGCATTACCTATTGGGCAGTTCGTAACACAGACGGTGTTAAACTCGTTGTGACCTCAACGTCAACGACAGTTGCGGCACTCATAAAAATCTCATCGGGTTCGGATCGAATCTCATATAAACTTCCAAACGGATCTCCCGTTTTCGGAACCAAGACGACCGAACTTACTGCATCTCCGACCCTCCTATGTAGATAGGCTGAGAGCTCAGAGAAGTAAAACGTTGCTCCAAAATCCCAGTTTTCAATGTCGAAGTATTCGTTAATTGCCGATATTACGCGACTCTTAATGTCCGAATCACTAACTGTTGAGTTTGAAAACTTCACGACCTTAATTGTAGCCTGTAAGCGTGGGTCAGCTTTCGATCCAATAATTGCTTTAAACCTTACTGTATTTACTACTAAATTATCTGACATCATCTTGTAGTCTCTTAATCCAGAGAACAGAGTTGTCAGCTCATCTACAGACGGCGGGCGTGGAAGCGGTACAGAACCAGTTGAGTCTTGTAGATACTGCTTGAATGCTTCATAATACGCACCAAGGACAACGTAAAGGTCAATGATGTTAGTAACACCTGGATCAATCCTTCTCGACGAAGGACTGTTGTGCTTATACTGAAACTGCAAAGAGCCTCGACCGTTGCGCATGATGATATCGGTGCGCTCGGATAAAACCTTATTACCGTTAACATCATACACCAAATCGAAGTATTTTTGATCCGAGCGAGTATAGAACAACGTCCCAACCACATATTGGAACTTCACTATCTCAACCTCGTTCTTTGTTGGGTATAGAGTCGTCACCGAACCCGGCGATAACGGTACAACTCGCTCTAAGTTATCACGGTCTACCATCTTCTGTAGAAATACTTCGTCAGTTGATGAGACTACGTCTGTGAAGAACGCGGGGGTGTCAGCAACAGAATCTGAGTCTGAGTCCATGTAGCTCACTCTAACTTTAAAGTTGTCGACGAATCCATCAACCTCTGTGTCCTGACCGATAATATCTAGCATCACATCTGCAGGCAGGCGCGAGGTTTGGTTTGGTGATGAGTTAGTCTTCAAGACCTTGACAAAGTCATTCACGGTCTTGCCCATCTTAGCATCAAATACAGTTTGGTTACCATCAAAGAAGAATCTAATCTCGTTAATGCTCGCAAAGTAGTATTGCAATGCTCTATACCGAACCTCATACGTCTCGCCGTTTGTTGTAAATTGGACCAACCAGCTAGCATCTTTCCCTAGACCATCGGTGCTCTGTGCATAATCTAGCGAGAACGGGGCGTCGATGGCTAGGTCCAACGAGCTGATAACATACCAACTCTGCGACAGGTAGTCGTATCCTAATCCGAAATCGGTAGACCCCATTACTTTGGTAACCACGTTTTCGACTACTGCTGGAGTCAGATCAGTTTGGTAACGAGGGATCACTTCGACAGGTATGGCACCCGTCGGGATAAACTCGTTGACTGTCACTGGTCCCGATCCATCATCGAGATTGCCTTGACCACTGTTGGTGCCATCGAGCACCAAGCCAACGATTGTTGCCCACACTTCTGTCTTGCTGTCGTTCCCATTAGGTACACCGGCACGTAGGTGGTTTGTCAAATCAAAGTAGAAACCAGATGGTGCTACAAACTTAACCAAGGCCTGGGCACGAACATGCTGAAACTCGTTAGTCGAAAACTGACCCACTGGGATTGGACTAGATGACGAATCTTTAAAATACCCAGTGACCTGATTCTCCAATGCCGTGCTCATATGCCAAGAGACCCCATGCCCACTAAGGTCCACTCTAGGGAAGTTCGTCGAAGAATAGAAAAAGTGAACCATATCTCTGCCTGCTAAAACCGGGCCCAGCTGGTTGTATATCATCCTCAACACATCGGCGCGGTTGAGCCAGGAGAACGCGAACGCTCCAAGAGAGTTCTCTTGGTATAATACCCCATCAGACCCATATACATTGGTTGAACTATACTTCCCTGTGATATCAACCAGATCATAATATCGGCTTGAACCAATGCTCGAGCGGTTAATGGCTTTGCTCTTTATTACCGACCCGTAACGGGTGAACGGAAGATTCGAGTAATCTTCGCCGTTGACCATTCTGTTCTGAGTGTAGAACCTCGCTGGTGCGCGGCGGCGAATGTCGTCAATGCTTTCTCTTGGTCTCGCGTTTGATACCGGACGAGTGAGGCTAACCGTAAACGTTATGGTTTCTACGCGACCAGTTCGGCTCATATATGACATCGAAAGCGGTATAGACGACATTTCACTTGGGTTGAGCACGTAACCTAGTCCATTTCCTGTTCTGACATATACCCTTAGGGTTCCAACTGGAATGTCAGAAAACACACCATCTCCAAAAACCAACCCAATCCTGTCGTTGACTCGAGACGTTACGTCAAAGAACTTCTTTTGACTGTCGTCATTTTGTGCAACAACTCGGCCAAACAAACCTGGTTGTTTAGTCCACTCGGTTGCAACTTCACTATCGGAGTCGAGATCATATAGCCACACGTCTGAGTCGTTAACTCCGTCGATGTTGACGTCAATTACCTGGTTGGCGATTCTATCCACGACCTGAACGTCTTGAGACCGTAGTGATCCTTGCTTAAAGAATAGAAAGAACCCCGAGTCTGGACTGGCGAATCCCATCTTGTCATTTCTGAACAAAATGTTAAACGCGCCTGACGGTTTTGGGCTAGGCTCATACACGTGATCCTTGCCTCTGGTAGTGGCACTAACGGCTTCAAATTGCATCGTCCTACCGTCGACTGTCGCATTGTATGACATCACAGGCATAAACCCAGGCAATGAGCGCGCGGTGTATTCGTCAACAGTGAGACCCGTAACTACTTTCGTATTGCCAGGCCGTCCCACTCGTTGTGAGTCTATCAATGCTGCATTAATTATGGTCACAAACTGATCATACCAGTCTGGATTAGTCACGTCATTCCAAGCAATTGTCACATTGGACAAACTCGTACCAGTATGGTCGATGATGTGTTCTGTGGTTCGAACAGTGCTCACCTTTAGATAGCCACTGGCACTTTCGTGCCGCTTTGGAGTATACGATACGAGTTCGGCAAGCTTTACAACAGAATCCCTACGTTCGGCAGTTTCAATGAAGTTTTCTCTAGCATTAAGATCAGACCTAAAGGCCAGAGATTGCCCCATAAACGCAATGAGGTCTAATAATGCTATGAATTCCGAAGACTCGACATAGTCGTTAAACGACTCGGGATAATGAACCCTAAGGTAATCAACGAAACTCTTCCGAATAGTTTCAAAGTCATAACTCTGAAAGTCTGCTTCGCGGTAGGTTTCATAGATTCGGCGCCAATCTTCAACTCCAAAGATTGCAGTTTGCCTTGTGGTCTTTGCCATAATAGTAATACCCTTTTGATACTACTATTTATTAGTTTTATAATGTGCGTGCTTTATCTAACTCGAACAGTATGGGTTCTCTCATCGAAGATTAAAGCGAGCGTCCGTGGGGATACTTCAGTGCCGACGAGAACTTCAACTTCAACGATGACGCTGTGGTGCCCGGAGAAAAGTTGTAAGTCGTGAATTGACAACCTCGGATCCTGAGATATGACTCGACGGATTTCAGCAGTGATAGCACTTCTCGTTTCGTCTGTCAATGGTTCGAATATATAGGTCCAGATGTTTGTGCCAACGTCCGGGCGGCCTGGCACTTCACCTTGTCTAATATGAAAAGCATTGATCAAATCTCGCTTTATCAAATCAAATCCCGTTAGTCCGAACTTCCGTTCTTGATTGATTGTATTAAAACCTTTAAAAACTGTTACCATATTATGGCTCCATTGTTGAGTCGCTGGCGACGTATTTTACTTGCGGCACCTTGGGGTTATTTACGATTTGAACTGTAGAAGCATCTACCACGTCTCTGACTATCGTGCCAACGTGATTTACCGATTCAGTCACTGATGCCAGGGTGTCGGGCAACGCGTTTTGTACGAATCCAACCGCTTGTTTCGCTGCGGCCACCGTGTCTGCAATCTGGGCTGTAACAGACGACACGTTCCCCTGTACCCAACTCTGAACCTCGCCCACCCCATACGTCACAGAGGCTGAAATCATTCCTGCTAAATCCTCAGGCGCTTCTAACCCAGTTAGGACATTAAGGTTCTTTAGAGTATCCATTGCTTCTTGCATCATCTCTTGGACTACTTGGCCCTGAAGAGACTCGCTCGAGAGAAGAATCTCAATATTCTCGATCCCCCCTTTACCAGTCCAAGAACTTGCCGACGATAGCAGAGAAGTTCCAGCATCACCTAACGCCTGCATCTTTTCTACCACCCCTGGTTTTAGAAACCCCGACGTTTCGAGCTGCGGTATTGAGATGCCAAACTTACCAATTCCCTTCTCTGATATAGCGTCAACTGCCTGGGCCGCCTTCTTTGCTTGTTGGGCCATTACCCCTGTTAGTTGATCTGCACTTAGCTCCCCAATTCCCGCGTTTGCCTTTGGGGTTCCAAGATATTCTGCTGTTGTGATTGTTCCCACCGACGATACAGGTGGGGCTGAATCAATCTTGCTCCTAGTCGCTGGGGTGGTCGATGGTGGTGGTTTTCCGGTGGCAGTTGCCTTTGAACTCACACCCTTGTTGTGTTCCTCATATGGCTCATGCGTTGGTGCACGAGTGGTAACAGACTTGAACTGGGTTGGCTTTGACTCCCACCCCTTCGCTGGGTTATAAATGGTATCAGCGTGGTCTGCCCTCTTTAGTTTCTTCGGGGCAGAAACAGATGCGGCGCCACCAGAGTTTAGATTCACTTTAGATCCGGTGATTGAGGTAACCCCGTCTGCCGACAGTGCCATCGTTGAATTGGCTTTAACCGCGAGATTACTGCTGGTCATGAGCGTCATTTTGCTCTTCGACTGAGCCGTGAAGCTCTTTTGAGCAACAAAATTCATCGGTCCGTCTGACTCAACTTGGATTTCTTCTTCAGCAACCATGTTAATCTTTTTCTTTGCATGGATATTCACGTCTTTGTCGGCGTGCAGGTTGATCTCACCCTGCGACCTAATGTTGACGCTGTTGGTTGAGAAAAAGTCAATAGTCCCTTCTTTGCCCAGTTCAAACCATGTGTGGCCATTCGCGTGGATGAAGTGCATACTGTCTCCGTCATCTGACAGGAGAATTTGGTGCCCTTTAGAAGTCCGTATCCGAACCAACTGGTCGTTGCCATCAAGGTCACCGTCGTCTAATACAAAGCTATGCCCATGCCGACGACCAACAACCTTAAACTCGTGGGCCTGCACTGCCCCAGATGATACTTTTTCTCGCACGTCATCATCAGTTAGTCCCCCTTCGTAGATTGGACGACCTGGTGATGAGACTCCAAATACCCTACTGGGGCTCTCCCGCTGAGACGAAGAGCCTATCGTTCCTCGGACTGTATCTCGAACCAAACCCTGCTGATGCAACACCGCAGCAAGATACGAGTGAACTGGTTTATCTTCAGCGAAAAATCTTGGGTGTTCATCTATTGCAGGGTCCAGGTCATTGATTTCTGTTACGGGCAACTGGTCAATGTCTGCAAATAGCTGATCTTGTGCCGGTGATTGGCGCTTGAGGTTTTTCGTAGATCCCATGGCTGGAACCATATGGGTTAATCCCGATTGGGGGATACACCCCAGGTAGAATCCCTTATTTGCGTCCCCTGACGCAAAGCATACGAGAACCTTGGTGCCAATGTCTGGAGGAGTGAACCAAAAGCCATACGAATGCCTGTTGCCAACATATGAACCGGTACCAACACTTGTTCCTGAGTGCTGAGTTGTGCCATAGAACGGACTCATGTATTGGACTGTTATCCAGGAGGCGGGATCATTCTTGTCTACTGCGGAGAACTCTTCTATCCAAACCTGTAGGCGACCAGTGCGGGTCGTATCAACGTTGTTCCTAACCTCGGCGATGAACACGCCTTCGCTGACAATCGCACCTCCTCGGTCTAGGTTGTAGCCAGAGCTTCTGCCGCGGACCCTTTCAAAGTTATCAGTCATGTATTACATTTTCCTAAGGTGAGATACTCAGTTGGTCAACGTTGAAACCACCGTTTAGTGCGTTGACGCTTGTTCCAGTCTGAGTATTGGGGTTTTCATTGAGCTCTGAGAGAATCGCGTTATTCATAGCTGCGTCAGCATCGGACATTGCACCTGCCTCTCGACGAGTCAGTGCGGTATCTCCTGACCTAAGGTCAGTGCCTGAGGTGCCGCGTGCGTCTGGGAGGTCACCAGAATCTCCATCTCGATTCTTCATAGTCTCCAAGAACTCTTCGGAGTTAACGGTTAGGGTGCCCTCAATCGTCTGAGTGAACTTGCCAGATTTAAACACGTTCAAGACCGAATACGCTCGAAACACAAAGCTCACGGCAGGTTCTGATAGGTTCACTCCGTCTTTCCGGTGGTAATTGTTTTTTGTGGGATCCATTGTTCCCGACTGTAGGTCGTAGTCAACAGGGAGATTGAACGTAACTTCGTATTCCGCTTCGCTCGCGTGGTAGTTGATATCCCCATTTTTCAGAAAAGGCTTGTAGTCGGGGGTGTGGGCAGCGGAGACGGTTCCGATCCAGTCTGGGTCTCCCAAGATTTCCAGAGTTGACTTGGCTATATCCCCCGGGTTATACAAATATGCAGCGACATCCCCTGCTGGTAACGTGTTGTCGTTTAACCCCCCGAATACGTTCTCTCCGGAACTTCGACGATAGTAATGTGGGGTCCGTTCAGCGGCACTAATAGCTTTGCGATGAGACTGAATGTAGTCCTCTGGGAACGCCGGGAGATAGAACGCAGACTGGTAGTGCTGTTCGTAATTAATAACCTCTGTATTCTGACCAGTGAACCAATAGGCGTACCGTTTATGAACTCCCCTAAATTTACCTTGACTGAAAAAGCTAGGGTTTCTAAACTTCACGCGATATGGGTGAATCGAATACACTATTCTATAGGGATGCCTGTTTAGCTTGGTATCAAAGTCCCCCATGGTCTCTGCTGAAATTCTAATGTTATACCAAAAGGTGTCCTGTTCTGGTATTGGGTTTTGAGTTACTCTCCCATCTTCTGCGATCACGACTGTCTGTTGTCTTGTGATATAAGAGCTTGATTGCATTACCGTGTCGATAATTGAGACGATTGGGGTTCCAGCAGCAAAGGAGTAGATGCGTTCATCTACTGCGACGCTGTTGGTTTCATCTAATGCTTGATCTCTAGGGTTGCTAGATTGCACTGGGGTGGTCTTTTGCTTCGAGAGGTATCCTGGTTTCTTCAAGGTTGCCGACTCAATATTAAACCCGTCAGCAATTAGGATTTGGATTTCATCAGCAATGGAGGTTCCAGGTTCTGCTTTCCTTAGTTGTCTGTTGATCGCGTCAACGAGCCCTCCAGTTTTGGAATGGGTTACGGTTGATTGAATACCCGCACCGCTAATCATCTCTGCACCCAAGATTTCACCTACGGTCGGCGCGGCTAGCTCGACGGTCTCCTGTATTACCCCAGTGATATCCCCCAACCCGGCGAAATTCCAAAATGGGGTTGCGGTACATTCATACGTTGCTATGCCTGTGGAGAGCCTAAACGTGACGTTGATAAATCTAAACGGGATGGTCTTCTCGAGCACTGCTGCTCGATCACTCACAGCCGACGGGTCGCGTGGTGTAATAAGGTTTCCTTGTTTGTCATAACCATAGAACCGAATCACCATTAGGTAGCGTTGTTCAAGGTAGCTTGCTTCTTCTCCGTTCACCTTCTTCGATGCTGCTCGCAGTCGATCGATCAGCGTTAAGCCATAGGGCTCTGTGATTATAAATTTTATATTGGTTGGGAAGGCCGCTGAAGCGGATCCGGCGGCGCCAACTACGTTCGATAGCTCAATATTGTCGATAGCGAAGTCATGGTCGAAAAACTCGTTGCGCTCCCCTACTTTCGCGCCCCCTGTTTGGATTAGCAAGTGGTCAGGACGCAGCGGTGGAATAATCCCTTTCTCTGATAGGTTGGCTTCCTCGTGTGTGAGAATATAGATAGAGATCGAGTACGAGTGTGAGCTGAACTGTGATAGAACGTTGGGTCTAGGTTCGAACCACTCAGGGAAGTCCTCATCAACGAACCCGAAGTCAGCTGGGTCAAAAGTCTGACGCTGATAGTCATCCGACTCAACTCCTTGGTCGGCGGGTCCCGCCCGAGCTGCTAGCTGCCGCTCATGCTCTTCCATCTCGAGGCGGGCGTTTCTGGTTACTAAGCGGTTCAGCTTTTCCTGAGCAGCGTTCTTTCCTTGTTCCAGCGCGTCAGTGACGGCTTGGGTTAGCCCCTTTTCCTGAGCTTCTCGGAGGGCAACAACATAGTTCTGATATTCCTCCTTTGCTGCGGTCAGTTCCTCTCGTGCTGCATCAAGACTCATTACCTAATCCCCAACGCTGACCTCAGCGTCTCGATAGTTGGAATAAAGATATTCGTTTCCTGAGCAAAGTCCATTAGGGGGTTTACTAACACGTTTGGGTTCCTTTGCGCAAACACCCACCACAACCTGCTGTCACCGTATAGGTCATGTGCCAATAGGTCTGGGCGAAGATGGTAGGTTGGTGTGATTTTAAAAACCGTATCTTCAACCAGTCTTGGGATAGGTCGATTTACCATAAAACTAAGTTCCCCCGCTTCTATCGAAGTTAGGTGATATGGGCTGGATGATCCGTATCGAACTGTGGGCATTAATAGAATCCTCTTGTAAGTAGACTTCCTGACGCGTACTCTTTTAAGCTAAACTCCTTACTCATTTGGTCTCTATTGTGGACCGGCAGAAGGGTTAGTGTAACATCAACCATAGTTGGGACGTAGGTTGGTTCGGTGTCATCACTTGAAGGGCGACTGCTGCCTTCTAACGGCTTATCTGATTCAGACGGTGTGCTGGCGCGACGCCCCCCAAATGCCAGGCCGGATCCGAACAGTCGTTGGGCAGCCGATATCAACGGGTTTGACGAAGCCTGAATGCGGCGGCGTGGTTCAATAGCTCCAGAGTTCATAACCAAGCCCGGGGTTGTTCGAATATAATCAACTTCGCTTGGTAATTGATAGTTAAAGTCCCGCAGCAGACACGGAGCATTATTGTATTGATACTTTCCAAATGCCGATAGAAACAATAATGGAGGCGGGGTTCCCCGTTGGTCGTCTTGTCCGTAAAACATTTTCCCGGCCGACCTAAAGAAGTGAAGGACTGCCAACAGGTATGCGGCTTCATAGGTGTCTTGTGCAGTAAATTTGGCTTCAATGTGTATTTCTCCTACAGACGATCCTGTGTAGAAGTACCCCTTAAAATTTGAATGTGTTAGTAACTGTTCTTGGTACGACGTTTGGTGCATTACACTTATCGAGGG
>Ga0114946_10003496_pt1 | contig 10575 bp, 6 predicted proteins | sample WalLakDeSediment_FD_88676 | JGI IMG/M metagenome (GOLD analysis project Ga0114946, IMG submission 88676) | Lake sediment microbial communities from Walker lake, Nevada to study Microbial Dark Matter (Phase II) - Walker Lake 11/02/13 Deep Sediment | ecosystem: Environmental > Aquatic > Freshwater...
TCTGGGCGCTGCTGCTGGTGGCGGTCATCGGCCCCGGCTTGCTGGCGGGGATCATCGCCATCGCCCTGCGCTCGATCGGCTTCATCGGCAAGCTGTTGTACGAGGCCATCGAGGAGATCGACGCGACCCAGGTGGAGGCGATTGCGGCAACCGGCGCTTCGCCGGGTCAGGTCATCGTCTACGCCATCGCCCCGCAGATCCTGCCGGCCTTCGCCGGCATCACCACCTTCCGCTGGGACATCAACATCCGCGAATCCACCGTGCTGGGGCTGGTCGGGGCCGGCGGCATCGGCCTGAACCTGCAAGCCTCGCTCGGGGTGCTGGCCTGGCCGCAGGTGACCCTGATCTTCCTGGTCATTCTGGCCACGGTCGTCGCCAGCGAGTGGCTGTCGGCGAAGATCCGCCACGCGGTGATTTGAAGGCGGCGGCGGGTTACCGACCCTCCGAGCATTGATTCTCTCAAACCAACGAAGACCTTCTCGGCTTTGTCAATTATTGGATTGGCAGGTTCTAAAGGAAGCGTTATAATTAACGTACATCAAAGTTGACGTACATTTTATAATAGAGGTGTTTCCGTGAAAGCTAATCCCGGTGGCATCGTATCTCCCAGTGACGTGATCGGGCGCGACCGCCTGATCGCGCGGCTCTGGACGATCCTGGAGCAACAAGGTTTGGTGCTGGTGGCCGAGCGGCGCATGGGCAAGACCGCGATCATCAGGAAGATGGAGGCCGAGCCAGCCGAGGGCTGGCGAGCGATCTACCTGGACGTCGAAGGGGTCAGCCGCGCGGACGAGTTCATCGAGCGCCTGGCCCTGGCCATCAGGAATCACTTGAGCGCGTCCAACAAAGCGACCCAATGGCTCAGAGACTTCTGGTCCGCCTTGGGCGGATTCGAGGTGGCCAGCGTCCTCAAACTCCCGGAGGCCAGGCAACCGCATTGGAAAACGGTACTGGAGCGGCTGCTCGGCGAACTGGCGCGCAATGCCGATCAACGCCTGGTTTTGATCTGGGATGAGTTCCCCTGGATGTTGCAGAAAATCGCCCGCGCCGAGAGTGCATCCGCGGTCGTGGACCTGCTGGATGTTCTGCGCGGGCTGCGCCAGACTCACGCCAATCCGCGGCTGGTCTTTACGGGTTCGATCGGCCTGCATCACGTCGTCGCGGGGTTGCAGGATCAGGATTACGTTCATTCGCCGCTCAACGACCTGCGCACGATTGAGGTCCCACCGCTGGCGCCGCCCGACGCGGTGCAATTGGCTGATGCACTACTGCGCGGCGAAGGGCTGGCGGCGGCCGCCGACGTGGCCGAGCGTATCGCCGAGCAGGTGGAGGGCGTCCCATACTACATCCATCATGTGGTCGCCACGCTGGCCGATCTCGGTCAACCCGTAACCGTGCCGACGGTCGATGCCGTGGTCGCCCGGTCCCTCACCGAGCCCCAGGATCCGTGGAATCTGGAGCACTACCGCAATCGCCTCGGCCCGTATTACGGGGAATCCGCCAGTCTTGCCCGAACCCTCCTCGATGTGCTCGCCGAGACCGATGCCCTGGATCTGGATGCGCTGCACGAGCAGTTGCGGATCAAGGCGCGGCCCGACAACGACCGCGTCCGGCGCATCGTCGAGGGCGACCGCGAGGAACTGCGCAAGCTGATCAAGCTGATGCAGCGCGATCACTATCTGGAGCAGGACGAGCGTGGGGCCTACCGCTTCCGCTTCGCGCTGATTCGCCGCTGGTGGCGGATCGATCTGGGGCTGGGCTGATGGCCGGGCCTCGGCCTCACTCCAGTTTTACCCCCAGCCTGAGCGACCCGGAGACCCTGGAGGCCCTGTTCGTCGCCCGCGAGGGAGTGGCGCGGTCGATCGTGGACGCCATCCGCGACAGCGCCACCACCGGTAACAAACACCAACGGCTGCTGCTCGGCCCGCGCGGCATCGGCAAGACCCATCTGGTCGCGCTGATTCATCACCGCGTGCGCGCCGACCGCGCCCTGGCTACGCGGCTGCGCATCGCCTGGCTGCCGGAGGATTCCTACGTCGCCGGCTACGGGACGCTGCTGGCGCTGATCGTGCGCCAGTTGCGGCGGGACGAAGTGGATCTGGAGTGGCTCGACGAGCGTTTGGACGCGGTGCTCGACCAGGATGACGCCGCCCGCCAGGAGGCCATGCTGGAGCGGCTGCTGCTCGAGGTCCTCGACACCCGCACCCTGCTGCTGATCATCGAGAATCTCGACGACCTGCTGCTGGCGCTGCGCGAGGAGGGCCAGCGCAAGCTGCGCGCTTTCGTGCAGAACCATGGACGGGTGACCATCCTGGCCACCAGCACCAGCCTGATCGAGGCCCTGATCGAGCGCGAGAAGACCTTTTACGGCTTCTTCCGGACCCAGACTCTGGCGCCCTTCGGAGTCGAGGAAGCGGCGGACTTGCTCGCCCGTCTGGCCAAGCACGCCGGCGACCCCGAACTGGCCGACCTGATCTGGAGCCCGCTGGGTCTGGCGCGGGTGCGCGCGGTGCATTATCTGGCCGGCGGCAACCCGCGCATCTACGTCATCTTCCATGATTTTCTGACTCATGAGTCGTTGGACGATCTGGTCACCCCCTTCATGCGCCTGATGGACGAACTGACGCCTTACTACCAGACGCGCATGAGCCGGCTCGCTCCGTTGCAGCGCGGCATCATCGAGGCCCTGCGGCGACTGCGCGCCGCCGCGCCGGTGAAAATGATTGCCCGCGAGGTTCTGGCCACGTCCCAGACCGTTTCCGCCCAACTCGGCAAGCTGGTGGACCTGGGCTACGTGATCCAGGCCGACTCTTTGGGCCGGTCCAATTACTACGAGCTGCGCGAACCGTTGATGCGGCTCTGTCTGGAGGTCAAGGCGCAACGCGGCCAGACCGTGGCCTGGTTCGTCCAGTTCTTGCGGGTCTGGTATTCCCGCTCCGATCTCGAAAACCTGGCCGGCAGGAAGTTCTTGCGGAGAGCCATGGATCTCGCTGGCGAGCCGAAGACCGCGGCCGATTGGAACCAGCGAGGGGATAATCTTTGGTTAACGAACCGACCGGACGAGGCGCTGCAAGCCTATCGCAAGACCCTGGAGATCGATCCGCGCCGGATGGAGGCTTGGGACGATCTTTTAGGACTTTTAAGAGAGCAGGGCCGCTACCGGCTGATCCATCGCTTGGCCGGGCGGGCGGTATCCCTGATGCCGGAGCAGGCGCGACTCCAATCACATCTTGGCACGGCAAGTCGTGATCTCGGAGACTTCGACGCCGCGTTGGCCTGCTACGAGCGTGCTCTCGCCGCCGATCCCGAACTCGACCAAAAGGGCGTGCCGGCGGCTTTATGGCAAGCGCAGGTTCTTGGCGATATGGGTCGATACGGCGAAGTCCTGCGTCGGTTGGAGCAACCGCAACCGGGTTATTCCAAAAATCTGGAGTTCCAACGCGCCCTCATCCAGGCCGACGCCTTGATGGGGCTGGATCGGTGGGCCGAGGGGACCGGCGCGCTCGACCGACTGCTGGCGCAAACCCGTCCGCCCGTCTGGACCGGAGCCCATCTCGGGGTCGTTGCCGGGCTCATCCTCCGCGGCCACAACCCCCAGGTCTGGCGGCGCTTCATTCCGGTCTGGCTCGATCTGTTCCAGCGCCACGGCATGCTCGTCGAATTGGGCGAGACCCTGGTCCGAAGCATCCGCCGCTTCGCCATCGACTGGATCACGGACCAGACCGCGGCGGCCTGGCTGGCAACCTGGCGCGACCTGGCCGACGAGATCGCCGAACTGGCGTTGCCGCTGCGGCTGCTGGCGGCCGGAGTCGCGTATAAGACCCACCGTGACCCTCGCGCTTTGCTCGGTTTGGCGCGAGAGGAGCGCGGTCTCCTGGAACCCTGGCTGGTCAATCTGTTCAAGGAGACGCCGGACGAGATCGACCGGGATATGGAAGATCTACTTCAGATCGTCGAACGCCAGTTGACCAAGGAACGATCCGCGACTGGATAGACGGCCCGTCCCTGCCGGGACCATCCTGCACGGTCGCCCCCTGTCCCGTGTGACGTTGGCGCTGAATCCGCAAACCGGAGAGGTATCGACGCTCGAAGACCAGCCCATCGCCACCGATCTGCCGGTTCAGAGAGAGTTCTTCGGCGGTCCGCTGCGCTTCCTGGAGGACGCCGTCGATCAGCGCCGGACCGTGGCGTTTCCCGATGGCGTCGTGGCCGCCGCCGACCGCGAACAGCGTGGGCGGATCGCCGGTCAGTCATCAGAACGCCGGCAGCCGGTCGCACCATTCCTGATCGACGGCGCCCACCGCGGTGGCGCAGTAGATCGCCTGGGTGCTGTACTCATCCAGCGGTTCGCGACTCAGCACCCCTCCGGCATCCTGTTCGATGAAATCAATGAATCCCTGGGCGTAGTCAATGAAGGTGTCGACCGTGCGCCCCTCCTCCGTGGCCGTGCCGAAGGTGAGATAACCGTCGCGACCCGCGGCGATGAAGCTGTTGGTGACCACCTGGTAAGTCGCGCCCTCATCAATGGGCGACCAGGCGTCCGCGCCCTTGAGTTTCACCTCCAGGTCCTGGAGCCGACCGCCGAAGGGCGCATTCAGATTCACTTTCCAGCACACTCCGGAGGCGTAGGGATACGCGCCCGTGGACCCCCCTGGAGTAATGGCGAAATCCACCGCCTCTTCCAACACCTGACGGATTTCCGCGCCGCTCAGATCCAGATTGACCAGGGTGTTGGCGAAGGGGAGCAGGGTGAAGGCGTCGCCGATGGTATAGGGTCCGGCCGGAACGTCCACCCGCACGCCGCCCGCGTTCTGAATGGCGACGTCGGCTTCGAAGCTGCGCTCGCGGTAGGCGCGGGTGACCAGTTGCGGGATGTCGCCGCCGCGCGGCGCCGTGCCGGCCGCGCTGCACGAGGGGTTGGCCAGGCTGCTGCGCCCCTGGCCGGGAATGCGTTCGATGCAGAGGTCTTGCGTGACCTGACCGATCACGGTCTCTTTGAGAATATCTACCTGCGCGGAGAAGACCTCAAGCTTCGCGCTGGCGGCGGGATCCGGGGTCACGATGCTGAGTTCCGGGGTGGCGGCGATGAGATCCAACACCTCCTGTCGCGCCGCGCCGCTCAATTCCTCCCGCGCGCCGCCGCTCGCGGGAGCGCGCTGGAAGGTATCGCCCAGCAGCAAGTGGGACGTGCCCTCGCAGGCGGTCACGCGGCCGCGGCCATCGAAGTTCACCTTCAGCTCGCCCACGACTTCGGAATATTGCCAGGCCTGGACCACGCACACCGGGTTGCCGTCCAGGTCGGCGGTCATCGTGGGATAGGGGCCTTGCGGATTGAGTCCAAAGTCCGCGAAGGCTTCGCCCAACAAGGTATGCGAATCGCCGCCGACGATGACGTCCGCGCCGTGCAAGGATTCCGCCAGGCGCAAGTCGTTGACGTATTGCAGATGGGTGAGCAGCACGATCTTGTTCACGCCCATGCCGGTCAGCTCGTCGATGTAGCGCTGGGCGGTGGTGGTTTCATCCAGGAACCGGGTGCCGCGCAGGGGGCTGGATGAGTTTTGGGTCTTGTTGGCGATGGTCAAGCCGATGACGCCGACGCGCTGGCCGGATACTTCATGGATGACATAGGGCTGGAAGTAGTCGTCGATTGCGGTCGGGGCCAGCGGGGCGCCGATTTCTGGAATGACGTTCGCCGAGATCACCGGGGTTCGACAGGGGGCGCCCGGCGCGTTGAGCAGATCCAGGAATCGGGCGAGCCCGGCGTCGCTGTCGTCGAATTCGTGATTGCCGAGGACGAAAGCGTCGAAGCAAACCTCGTTCATCAACTCGGCGTCGGCGACGCCCTTGAACAGGGTGTAGAACAGGGTGCCGGTGATGGCGTCGCCGGCGTGCAGCTTGAGAACATCGTCGCGTCCCGCGCTCAATTCGCGCATTTTGGCCACGACTCTGGGGAAACCGCCGGTTTCCACCCGCGTGGTCTGGCCGTTGAAGCGCAGATCGGCGCTGGTGTTGGGCTGCAAGCGCGAGTGATGATCGTTGATATGCAGCAAGGTCAGGGACAACTCCGAAGGCGGATCATCGGGAATGTTGGAACTTGAACTGCTATTGCAGCCGGCGACGAGCAGCGCCATCGCCAAGCCCAAGGTGGTTAATCCAAAGATGCGCATGTGTATTACTCCTTGAATCTTTTCGATTTATGGCATTATCGAGGAAAGTTGGATCGATGGGGCCGTGGCAACGCCAAAAGGGCCTGATCCACCACCTGTTTTTGCAACAGGGGATTACCGAGATTCTTCTGGATTTGCGCGGATTCGCGTAAAGAAGCCTTGCAACTATAAAAAGCGAATATGTCGAAGTCGTGACAAACTGGAAGACCGGAGGGCGTTCTAAGGGAACCCCTATCCGGTTTCGGAGGCAGCGGTTTGTGGGGGAAGAATTTGGAGTGAATCGACTGCGGGGGGTCATCCAACCCCCCGGCTGGACTCTCGCGGTTGGTTGCGACTTCAGGATAAGAGGTTCAGTCCCATCCTTCCAGCCGCCACCCTTTAGCCACGAAGGCGGGTACGAACTCCCTGGGGATGAACAGTCGATCCTCTGGAAACGGAATCTTGAAGTAACTTTGCGGGCGCAGGATCAGGTTCTCGTTCTTGCTGAGATCGATGACGGGGCGGTTCGGCGCCACCCGGCGTCCCAGGTAACGAATCTCGAAGGCTTCGAATTGCTGGGGATCCGCCGGATCGAAGACGCCGACCCCAGCCGCCCGCGCGGTCTTGACGAAATCCCGCGCCCGCCGTAGCGAACTCGACTGCTGGGCAAAATCGGCGGCCCGGCCAACCGGCACGACGGCGTCCAATACCGTGGCCGCGTCGCGGAACGGCGCGATGTTCGGCCAGATGAAATAGGGTAGCGTCGCACCGCTCTCCAGCAGGCGCTCGTTGTAACTCAACGGGCGGGGGTTGGCGGGGCTGGCCGTCGGCTGGTTGCGATTGATAAACGCCAGGAAGCGGCCGAAGAAGTCGAACACTTCATACGAGAAGGAGAGAAAGAAGCCAAACTCCGAAGGTTGCTGACCCAAAGCGGTCAGGTCGTCCTGCACGAGTTGGGTCAGCGCCACGCGAGCGGCTTCCCCGTGCCGGTGGTGGTTGGCGGCGGCCGTCGGGCTGGCTCGCGCCCGAAGGTATGCTTCGAGCGCGGGCTCCAGGGGAAACGGTCCGAATTGTGGCGCGAACGGATCGCTCAGGTAGTCGATCCAGCGAGCGTCGTCCAGGGCTGGCCGGCCTTGACCGGCGAGGTCGAACGCTTTTTCCGGCGTGTCGATGCCGAGGAAGCGGACCGCGCCGCTTCCGTCCAGGTGGATGCTAATGGTATCGCCATCCGGAATCGCCTGGGTTAAGGTTTGCGTGCCGCCATCCTGTTCCTGGCGGATGCCAGCGATGCCGCGGACGTTGCCGAACGGCTGAAGTGAGAAAAATACTCGGGGTTTGGAAGCCATGCGCGGATTCTCCTGGGTGGGCCGATGGATCTGACGATGGTACCGCGCCGGCGCGACGATCATCAGGGATCTGTCGTCAGTGATCCATGGCGATCCATACTGCTCGGCGGATTGTTCGTTAAGAGACGTTTTTGTACGACCCCTGGCAGGATAACTTATTGAAAATAATCCCTCGCCCACAGCCCCTCTCCCACTGGGGAGAGGGGAGTTTTCGCACAGCCTCTAATACATCATGGGTCTTCCAGGAAAAAGTGACTTGCGAAGAGTGCAAGGAAAGGGCGGAACCGATCAGTCCGATTTCAAACCGGGCGGCATCCAGTTGAGGTTGTTGGCAAACCGGCATCAACGAAAGCAGCGCTCGGGTGTCCCGATGATGTCAATCGCCTCCCGCGGAGCAAACCAACGTCCCTTGCCATCATCGGCCTTGGGCGCGTAGACGACCACCCCATCGAGCTTGCAGTGATACTCGGCGCTCCTGTTCGGACGCCAGATCAGGTAGTCCTTGTTGGCGGGCAGATAGAAGCGCCTGCCGACTTGCAGCACGGGGTTCGCTGAATCGCCAGATGCGGTGGTGTTGGAATACGTCGCGGCCACATCCACGAACAGCGTCTGATTGAGCCCATTCGGGTCGTCCAGATCCAGGTTCAGGCCGAACGCCTTCGCGACCGTCCAGGCGAAATCCGTGTTGTCGATATGACCGACCGGGGCGTTGGCGCCATAGCTCCAGAAGGGGAGATCCTCGCCCGTGTGGCCATGACTCGTCCAGCCCAGGACCGTATGTCGCTCGCTGACCACCGTGGCGATGGCATAGCCAAAGCCGAAGACGTCCGGATCCTTCTCATATTCAATGATCCATGCGGCATCATCGTCGCTCAGTTCGATGCCCCAATACTTCGAGACGGCGGCCTGGATCTCCCCGGGCGTTGGACCCTCTTCAGGGAGCGTACCGGCAATGAACTCCGCCGTGGTCTTCATGCCTTTGAGGGGATCGAGCAGGTCTTCAACGGTGATATCGGTATAGGTCCAGTTCACCGAGCGATTCCCGAGTGCCAGGCCGCCGGTGTTGTGATCCGGCGCGGCCAGGAGCATGGCGCCGGGGTTGAGCTTAGCGAACTCGAGCGCTACGCGCACCGCGTCATCGAAGGCGAGGAAGTCGTGCAGCATGTACGCCGGATCGTTGGCGTGGCCCGCCCAGTCGATCTGGCTGCCTTCGACCATGAGGAAGAAGCCGTTCTCGTTCTTCGACAGCAGCTCGATCGCCTTCTGGGTCATCTCGGCCAGCGTCGGTTCGTTACAAGCCTGAGGGATATTCTCTTCCTCGCAACGGTACCGCCGATCGAGGTCGGGCATCATCGCGCCCTTGGCGAACAGGCCCCAGGCCTTGCCACTGCTGAGGGTCTTTAGCTGATCCTTGGTCTCTACCCACTGATAGCCGCGCGCCTTGAGCACTGCCATGAGGTCTTCGCCGTCGGTGCGGGAGCCGGTGGGAGTGGGACGCAGGCGGTCCCATCCGCCCCCGAAGACGACATCGAGGTTCTGGTAGACGAGCTGTTCCGCGATGTCATTTTCCAGACTGCGGTTGTCCACATGCGACGCATAGCCCGCCGGAGTGGCATGGGTCACGCGCGAGGTGGCGACCAGTCCAACCGCCTTTCCTTGCCCCTTGGCCCCCTCAAGCACAGTCGCGAGCGGGCGATAGGAGAACCAATTCCATTTGTCCGCATCGGTGGCCCCGGGAACCTCGTCCGGGAGCTTGTAGGTGCTGAGCGCGTTATCCTTGATCGGGCCGACCGAGATGAACTTGTCGGTTGTCTTGTAGCCGGTCGCCATCGCGGTCCCCGCCGGCGCGGAGTCGGTGGTGATCGAATTGACCATCCAGGCGGCCATGGTCCCAGCGCCCATCTCATCCAGCGCGAGGCGCTCACCGCGGTACCAGCGGCCCAGGGTCTGAATGGACTGAGACTGGCCGTCCGGGATGAGGACGATGACGTTCTTGACCTCGGCGGCCAGGGCGCCGCTGGAGATCTGCAGGCCAGCTACGAGAGCGAGGGACAAGAGTCCCCGAAACGCAAGTTGATGTCGTATCTGCATGATACCCTCTAAATATTAAAAGGTTGGCTTCGGATACGGGAGGCGCGAGATCGGCGAGTCAGTGAGCCGCCCTGGGTCGAATCCCACCATTGCTCAGAAATGTGGCTTCATGGCGTCTGAAGCGAAATCGGCGGATCGCATGGCTTGGATCCGCGCCGGCCAGACTGCGGGGGGCCGTGGGAAACGAAACGTCCTTGGGTGCGTGCGGATACCGACTGCATTCTCGCAGGCGCGAATTTAACTCCTGCGGATGTCAGACCGATGACGTTCTAATGACGAGACGGTTACGAAGTCGGCCTTCTCGATCCTCGCCCCCGCATTTCGAGTGTCTGGCCGGCACTCCAAGATGCAGGTTGATTACATAATGCTCCCATTCCGCAGCACGAACCGACGAGTGGAAAACCGGCTATTCAAAGCGCCGGGATCGTCGTAAAGAGGCGCTGCCAGTTCGCTGGGATCGATTAGAAAGTAGCTCGCCGTCACTTGTTCGGTTTCCACATCCAGCAGCAAGTAACCGTTCCTTGTCGAATCGGCGAACTTCAGCTTGGGAAATCCCGCCTGGAAAGTGCGATCCAGCTCGACGACCAGCAACTGGTTCACCAATTGTTGTTGCTCCAGGTTCAAGGCGCTGGTGAGGGCCGGCAGCGCCGTAACGACAAAGGTGCTAAAGGTCGTGGAACTGACCGCCGGGCCGGTGAAATCGGCGACCCCGTCGTGATCCGTGACGAAGGAGGCGTGAATGTCTCCGGCGAACACAAACGCATTGCCCCGCGCTCGCAAGCGCGCCAGCAGCTCTTGCCGCTTGGTGGGAAAACCATCCCATTGATCGACGTTGACCAGGAATTGAGTGCGAAAGTCCGCTGGCAACGACGCTTCGTCGGACAGATCCCAAATCAGCGAAGTGGTGGAAACCGAACTGGCCACCGCCAGGAACCGGCCTGGCGATGAGTCGATGGCCTGGTACAGCCAACCCTCCTGCTCGGCGCCGAACA
>Ga0114946_10003497_pt1 | contig 10571 bp, 8 predicted proteins | sample WalLakDeSediment_FD_88676 | JGI IMG/M metagenome (GOLD analysis project Ga0114946, IMG submission 88676) | Lake sediment microbial communities from Walker lake, Nevada to study Microbial Dark Matter (Phase II) - Walker Lake 11/02/13 Deep Sediment | ecosystem: Environmental > Aquatic > Freshwater...
CAGAAACGGATTTCCGCTTCGGTCGCGAATCGACCACGGCGTTCCGGGCTGGCCGCGCTGGGGGCGCAGCAGGTTCTCCAGACCGGTGGCGAACAGCGCGTCGATCCGCTGGCCGACCAGCCGGTCGCGAGGCCGCCGGAGCTGATCCGCGGCGCTCCGGTTGGCGGCCAGAATGCGGCCGCCGTCGTCGAACGCCAGCAAACCCTCGCAGCCCTGGCCCATGAATTCCGGTCGATCATGGAAGCGCAACACCCAGTGCTCGCGAAACACCCGCAGGAAATGGCAATTTTCGATCATCCGGGCGCTCAGGGCCGCCAGCGCCAGCGTATGAAGCTGACTTTGCTTGGAATCCTGAGAGCTGACCGAAGAGATATCCAGCACCGCCAGCACCTGGCCCTGGGGATCGAAGATCGGCGCCGCCGAACAGGTCAGCGGGGTATGGCGGCTGTGAAAATGCTCGTCGCGATGCACGGTCAGGGCTTGCCGTTCGATCAGGGCGGTGCCGATGCCATTGGTCCCTTCGTTTTCCTCGTCCCAGACGGCGCCCAGCCACAAACCCGCCTGCTCGAAAGATGTTCTCAGACTGGCGTCGCTGGTCCAGTTGACGATCACGCCATCGCTATCGGTTAGAATCACGGCAAAACCGGAGCCGGCGATCCGCTGATAGAGACTGTTGGTTTCGATGCGGGCGATTTCCAGAAAATCATCCAGGCGCTCCTGATGTTCGCGCAAGCGAATCGATTCAAGCACCTGAGTCTGATGGGTATGGACGGGATCGAGCCCGTAACGGTCGACGCAACGGAGCCAGGAGCGGGCGATACTGGCTTCCGGTAAGGGGCGGGGTCGATTTCCCCGCACCACGGACCAAACATGCGCCGCGTGCGTGGTGGTCTTCTCCAACATAGCTCCTCCTCTCGCAGTAACCTTCCCTATCTGATGTAGGGTCAATCATTGCCGAGCCCCGAGCGGCTTGTCGCTGGCGTTCGGTCAATGCTTCATGGGCGCTCGCGCAAGCCTTGGCCAATGACTGGGTCAATAGAACGGTGAGACGGATAAACCGCGCGAAGGCGCTTTTTACCGGCCAAAATGAAAGTGTAGAACCTTGCAAACCGATTGATAGCAATTCGGCTGAATAAATCAGTCCGGGTCGTTCACCCCCCTCTCCCGCAAGCCAGCGGAGAACGCAAGCGAACGCCCTCCATTCAGAGCGAATCGTTGCCACCCAGTACGCCGTGCAGGCACTGCGCCAACTCGTACAGGGCATAGGGTTTCTGCAAAAAACCGGACATGCGTTTGCCAGCGAAACGCGAGGCAATTTCGCTTTCGGCATAACCGCTCGACATCACCACGCGCGCCTCCGGATCGATCCGGCGCAGTGCGTCGAGCGTTTCTTCCCCATCCATGCAGGGCATGGCCAAATCCAGCAGCACCAACTTGATCGCCTCGCGCTGCGCGCGGTAAATCTCCAACGCCTCGCGGCCGTCCACGGCGGTTAACACCTCGAAACCCAGCCGCCTCAGCATCCGTTTGCCCATGGTGCGAACCGATTCTTCATCATCCACGAGCAGGACCGTACCCGCGTCTTTCCAGGTTTCCGCAGGCGCGCCGCCCCCTTTCCCGACCGCCGTTGATTCGTCCGTGGACGCGGGAAAAAAAACGGTGAAAGTCGCGCCCTTGCCCGGTTGGCTCTCCATCTTCAACATCCCCTGGTGGCCGCGCACGATCCCCAGCACGGCCGACAGGCCCAGACCCCGACCGGTGAATTTGGTGGTGAAAAACGGCTCGAAGATGCGCTGTTGCGTTTCCGGGTCCATTCCACAGCCGGAATCCGCGACCTCCAGCCACACATAGCAGCCTTCCGTCCAATTTTCATCCAGATAAATGCCGCGTAAATTCTGGCGCGAACAGTTCGAGACGCCCGTCGAAATCGTAATCACGCCATTGCGGTCCCCGACCGCTTCCGAAGCATTGATCACCAGATTCATGATGACCTGGCCAATCTGGCTGGGGTCGCCCCGCAGGGGCGGCAATCGCTCACCGAGATTCAGGTTCAGCACGGCTTTTTTCGAGATGGAGGCCTTGAACAGCGAGACCATCTCTTCGATCAACGCTCTCAGATGGATGGTTTCGTTGACGAACAGGCACTTGCCGGAATACGCCAGCATCTGCCGGCATAAGTCGGCGGCCCGCAGCGAGGTTGTTTCAATCACCCGCAGGCTGTCGCGAACCGAAGATATCGGCGGTAATTCATCCAGCGCCAGGCTGGCGTTGCCGAGAATGATCGCCAGAAGATTGTTGAAGTCGTGGGCGATGCCGCCCGCCAGCACCCCGAGGCTTTCCAGTTTCTGGGTTTGCTGCATTTGCCGTTCCAACTGCAAACGCTTGTCTTCCGCCCATTTCCGTTCGGTGATGTCGGTCACCGCCAGCAGTAGCATCAGTGGAGCGTCCGGGCGGCGACGTCCCAGGGCGGCGCCGACGAGCGCTCCCTCCATGTGCGCGTAAAACGCCGTGCCTCGTTTGCGCAGGATGAAAGCCTCAAGGTTTTTTTCCACGGGACTCTTGAAGAACGCGCGGTACCGCGCCAGAAACACCGCGCGGTCATCCTCTTCCAGACACTGGGAAAACGGCGAGCCGATCAATTGCTTTCGGTCCTTTCCCACCATTCGGCAGAAAGTTTCGTTGACCTCGTGAATCAGGCCCCCTTCGTTCAGCACCAGATAGCCGACCGGAGCCTGCTGAAACAACAGGGCGAACTGGTTGCGGGACTGTTCCAGCTCCGCCGTGACCCGACGCAGCTCTTCGTTTTGAATTTCCAGCTCGATCTGGTGGACCTGAAGTTCGTGGACCAGCTTGCGCGCCTGCTCGCCGGACAACTCCTGCGGCTCCAAATACTGGTAAGCAACGCTGGCTTCCGCTTTTTCTCTGAGGGTGCGTCCCCGACTCCGATCTTCTGTCATGATTCTGTCTCTACTCGACCCGCCAGCGGAACCATTGCGTTGATGGAAGTTTGGCTGGAATACCCCGTATCGCCTTTGCCACAGGCAAAAACTGGATGGATTGCCCAATCAGTATAGACGGACCTTCAACTCATCCACGGGGAAATCTCCCCCGCGACGGACCAGCTCAGCAAGATGAAATACCCCGCCCCGATCGGACGCAGCCCCCCCACCGATCTTGCCGCTCGGATGATTTGGTGGAGACTACCCACCCGGTAGCGACTGCCAGATGGCCAAGCCACCGCCGGCCAGCAGCGCCCCCAACAGGATCGCGAAGGCGATTTTCCACGGACTGTAGGGCCGCTCGCCCTGCACTTCCCCCGTGCGGCCGTTGACCAAGAACCGATAGGTCCGGTCGCGGAACCGGAAAGCCGACATCCACACCGGCAGCAGAATGTGCTTGAAGCGAATCTTGTCGTAGCGGGTGTCCGCGGCATGAATCCGCTGGCGATGGCCACCGATGTCGCGTTCGATGTCGCGGCGAATGATGGGCGCCATGAGTTCCCGGGCGCGTTCGAAACCCTGGTCCAGATCCACCTGATACATCTCGCTGCGAAAGCCGCTCAGGTACTCTTCCCGGTACGGGGTCAGATGAGCCAGATCCCAGGGCTCCAGCCGTTCGGTCACCGCTGGCGGCAGCGACCCGCTGGCCAGCACCAGCACGTCGTCGAACAATCGGGAGACTACGCCCGCCGCGGGAGTCCAGCGGGTTTTGGTCACGACGCGCGCTCGTTCGACTTCCCGGCCGTTCTCGATGGCGCGATAGGTTTCCCGAACCTGATAATCGTCGCCGCGCTCGCCCCGATAGCGCGTGGTGGTCTCGGCGTCGTAGGTCCAGTAAGGAACGTACATGCCGGTCAGGCGGGCATCGTTGCGAGCATAATCCTTGAGTCCGCCGGGCGCGAACCACAACTGGCCAAGCCACCGGCGAAATGCCGAACGGGCCTGGTCGCCGGGGATCTGAAACGGCAATAGCGCCTGAACCTGTAATTCGCGATGCGTTGCGGTGTTCGCCACCACAGGGGAGCCGCAGAACGGGCATTGGCCGGCGTGGGTGGCTGGGTCGAAACTATAGGACGCTCCACAAGAATCGCAGTGGAGGGCGAGGCTGTCGCGAGTCGCCGTCGTCGTCGCCAACGCCCGCAAGGCTTGCCGATAATCTTGCTCCTCGATCGATGCGGCGATGGGGGTGACGCGGTTTTCGTAACCGCAATGAGCGCAGCGCAGCGCGTCGGCGCCGGGCGCGTACTGGAGCGCCGCCCCACACCGCGCGCAGGGAAAACGGCGGAGTTCCGGGCTGTTGGCCGAGGAGGGAATTCCGGGTTGTTGCCGCATGTGAAGTTCCTTCAGAATTTCAGGCCCAGCAAACCGTTTCCATCCCGCGTCCGAGTCGGGCTCCCAAGTTCCAGCCAGGGAGGCCGCGGTGCGTCAACCGGCTGGAGGAGAAGGGTGGGCATCACCCACCCCGCATCCCCAGCATAAACCACAACCCATTGATTTTATTAGCCCTTAGTCTCCTTCTTGGCCTTCTTTTCAGCCTTTTTTTCCTTGGGGGTCTTGGTGGGTTTCTTTTTGGTTTCTTTCTTGATATCGGCGCCTTTACTCATGTTGACATACTCCTCTGATCCAGACGGTTTGAGGTCGCCGGCCTTTTTCTTCTGACGGGAAAGAGTCCGGAGAACTTGGTTACAATGAAAACGCGAACAAAATGTTAGCAAATGTCGGCACGGATATGCCATGCACGTCGGAGAACCTCGCGCCCAAGGGCGATCCGGGCTCCAGGCGTGTCGCCGTTTCGGAGCGATCGTTCCGCCCAACTCAACCGCCGAGCAACCGGTCGTAGATCCGAAAGCCGGCCAGATAAGTGCCGATCGAGGAACCAAACCCGGCGAGAAAGAAGACCAGCAGGATGCGCGAGACCCGGTTTTTCCACCAGCCGCGCCAGTGAGCGACATCGCCGCGGAGTCGGTGGAAGTCCTCCACCCGGGGTTGGCGCAGCCACACTTCCACGGCGCCGGCGACCATGCCGGCGCCGATCATCGGATTGAGCGAAGTCCACGGGGCCGCGAGAAAGGCCGCGCCAATGGTGACGGGGTGCGCTCCGGCGAGCGTCGCCCCCAGCGCCGACAGGCCGCCGTTGATCAGAATCCAGTCCCACAACAGTAATACGCCCAATTCGGGACTGCGTGAAAAGCCGATGACAAAGCCGGCGAGCACGAGCGCCACGATCAGCCAGGGAATCACCTTTGGCCAGCGCGCCGGAGGTGGAATTCGCTCCAGTTCGCGCAGAGTGGCGCGCGGCTCATCGCAGCCCTCGCCGCGCTCCAGATAAGCGACCAGGCCCTTCAAGTGGCCGGCGCCGACCACCGCCAGCACCCGGCGATAACCGTTCATCCGCGTCTCTTCGCGCAGCCGCGCCGTCATATAGCGATCGCGTTCGTCGATCAGCGGCCCGTAGAGCGCCGTTTCGCGGTCGGCGAACTCGGCGAAGGTCGTCTCCAGAATGTCGCCTTCCTTCAGTCGCTCGATCTCCTCCTCGGTGACCTGATCGTGGGAGATCGCGCTGGCCAGCAGGCCGCCAACGATTTCGAAGCGCCGCCACCACCGTACGTTATGGTAGATCCGCTTGAGGGTAACGCCGAGGTCGCGGTCGATCAGCAATACGGGCAGGTGGCGCGCCAAGGCGCCGTCGATCGCCGCGCGCATCTCCGCTCCCGGCTCGATGCCAAACTGCTCCGCCAATCGTTGCTGATACGCCCCCAGCGCCAGACTGGCCGCCAGCATCCCCGCCTTCCCCTCGCGGAACACCCGGAACAGATTGGTCTGCCCCCAAATATCGGGCCGGGTCAGCGCCGCGTGACGCGCCGGACACAACTCCACCGCCACCGCGTCGAAATGACCGCCATCGAGCACCCGCGACACTTCCTCGGCGCTGGCGCGGGAAACGTGGGCGGCGCCCAACAGGGTGAATTCGATCTCGCCACATCGCACCACGCGGATCGGTTCCTGACTCACTGACTCGGTCATGGCTCGTCCAGAACAATTTCAAGGCGCGGATTGTCGGTTAACCCAGCCATGGACACAACAGGAGTTGGTCGGGTTCGGAAATGGTTTTAACCTTGCAAACCCACGAAATCGACTTCTCACCTTCAGCATCAGCGACCCCCTGATCGGGGTTACAATACTCAGGCGCCTCCTCTCGGAGGCTATACAAAAACGCCTCTCAACGCGCCGGGTCTGGATGACCGACTGGATCGCCCGAAGCCCTGAAAACAACTTATGACTGAAAACGCCAGTGAATTTCCAAACCACGCCCGGGGCGTGGGACTGCCCGATCCCGCCGCGCTCGGCGTCGAGGAATGGGTGATCAACGCGGTGTTGTGGCTCAAGCTGGGCATCGAAGCCATAGGGGCGTTGGTCATCGGCATCGGCGTGATCGTGGCGACCGGGCAGTTCGTCCGGATGTTTTTTTCTTCGGGGAAGCGGGACTATAACCCCATCCGCCTGACGCTGGCCCGCCATCTGGCCCTGGCGCTCGAATTCCAGCTCGGCGCCGATATCCTCGCGACCGCGGTCGCGCCGAGTTGGGATCAGATCGGCAAACTGGGCGCCATCGCCGTCATTCGGACGGCGCTGAACTATTTTTTGATGCGGGAAATGCGGGAAGAGCATCAGAGCGAACCGTACGACGGCGGGCATCGGGATGAAAAGGGGGAAGTCCCAGCCGGCTCGCGTGATGACAGCGAGGGTAAGTCCCGGTAAATCAGGACAAAAAAAGCGCCGCTGGTTGCCCAGCGGCGAGCTTGATGGGGAAATGCAACCCCAAACCACCAGAGGAGAGCGCGCCATCCTACGCCTTGGCGCCAGGCGTTAACCGTTAGCCGCAACGAATTCCGCTTGCTTGCTTTATCCTATCGGCGGCTTCCGCCAGAACTTTAGGGTTCTTCGAGGATTTTTTTGGAGTTCCTCAAGCGAGGCGGTAGAGGTGAATCTAACCGTTTGATTCATATTAGGTCTCTTAATCCGGCCGATTGCGGCGTTCGCTGTAAAATTCGACGCTGTTCTTGCCAGAGTTTTTCACCCGGTACATCGCGACATCAGCGGCCTCGATCAAGCCTTTTGGCTCGAGGCCGTCGTCGGGAATCATGGCGATGCCGATACTGAAGCCCACGCGAAAGGCATTGCCTTCAATATCGATCGGGTCACGGACCTGTGCCAGCAGCTTGTGGGCGACCTTCCGCGCGTTTTCGCGGTTGTCGATACTGGTGAGAATCACGAGGAATTCGTCACCCCCAATTCGCGCCACGGTATCAATCCCGCGCACGGCCTGCCGAAGGCGAGTCGCGATGGTTTGTAAAAGCTGGTCGCCCGCCCGATGCCCGCCTGCGTCGTTCACGGCCTTGAAACCGTCCAAATCCACATAGAACACCGCGGCGGATTTCTTCTCTCGTTGCACTTGTTCGATGGCCATCTGGATTCTGTCGTAGGCAAGCCTCAGGGTCGGCAATCCCGTGAGCGGGTCGTGCATGGCCATGTGCTTGATCCGCGCCTCGTACTCCTTGCGCTGCGTGATGTCCTGATGGGTCCCGAACATCATCAGCGGTTTTCCGTCGTCGGCCCATGAGAAGACTTTGCCTCGATCGAGCACCCACACCCAACGACCCTCTCGGTGCCCCATGCGACACTCGATTTCGTAGAACTCGGCCTCGCCCCTGAAGTGTTTCTCCAACGCCGCACTGCTGGCCTGAAGGTCTTCCGGATGGGTGTACTTGGCCCAGGTGTCGATGGAAACCGGCTCCAAATCGGCAAGCGGGTACCCGATGATCTCCGCCCACCGTTCGTTGAAGCGTGTTTCACCGGTTTTTATGTTCCACTCCCAGGTTCCGATGTGAGTGGCCTCGATGATATTGGCGAGCCGCCGCCGCTCGTCTTCCAACGCCATTTTCGCCAGGCGCAAGTTTTCCTCCTGCCGCCGCTGCTCGGTGATGTCCTTGATTGTTCCGACGAAGTAGCGGGTATTTTGATCGAGAATCTCGGTCACTCCCAACAGACAGGGAAACGTCGAACCGTCGGCCCGAAGTCCCTCCACCACCCTGGATGTCCCGATGATTTTGCGAACCCCGGAGCGATAGTAGTTCTTGAGATATTGATCGTGCTGTTCGCTATGGGGCGCTGGCATCAGCATGGAGACATTCTTGCCGATCATCTCGGCGCGGTCGCGCCTGAACATCCTGCAAGCAGCAGGGTTCATGTCGATAATCAAGCCGCGGAAGTCAATGACGATGAGGCCGTCCAGGATGGCGTCAAAAATCGCCTCCAGCTTCTTCTGGTTCGACGAAAGATCGGCAATGGCGGCCTGCCGCTTCCGATCGGCGCGGAGCTGGTAAACGAGGGTTGTGACGGTGATTCTGAAGGCCTCAAGTTGGTGGTAGAGTTCTTCGTCGTAGCCGCCGGGCCGGTTGGCAATACCCGCCATCCCGAGGAGTTCGCCACCCATGGCGAGCGGGATTCCCAGGAAGGATTCGAGCGGCGGATGCCCCGGCGGCAGGCCGCCCGCCCGCGGGTCATTGGGCGGATCGTTCGAGAGGATCATCTCCCCGGTTGTCATCACCGCGCCAAACAACGTGTTCAGATTGAAGAACTCCAGACTCTGAGTCGCGTTTTTTTCGTGGAACTCTCGTGACTCGGCATTCCACGAGATGTCGGTTATTGCATGGGTTTTTAGGTACGGCGCCCCGTCTCGGTACAGCACTTCACCGATGAATCCGAATTCACTGTCGGTAAGGCTCAGCAAGCTGGCCAGAAGTCGCTCGAAAGCAGCCTGGGGGTTATTTGCGGCAAGGAATTCGACTTGACACTGGGTCAGATCGCGCAGCAGGCGTTCGGTCCATTCATTTTTCATTGTGGTCATTCTGGTTTCTTTCCCGAAGAATAAGCCTGCTCTATCCGCATCTGCCTACTCTTTGATTTAATTGATTCCTGTGGGGATTTCATACCATCCACGCTTCCTTTGCGTATTCCGTCGTTGTTTCACGGAATTCCAGGTGGGCACGGCGCGCCGTGCCCCGACCGCCGGCAATCACCAAAATCGCGTGAAAATGGTTCGGCATCACCACCCATTGATCCAATTCAATTTCATCATGGATCTCGACGGTTTTCATCCAGTCATCCGCGACCATTTCTCCCGCCTCATTAAACCGCATTTCCCCATTCACAATTTCCCCGAACAGGCGTTCGCGGTGCTGCGCGCAGCGGGTGACGAAATATGCCCCAGCCTGGGAATGGTCATATCCCTGCAAACGGATGGATCTGCGATGGCGGATGTCAAGATTATATCTCATGCCAATAGCCCATTCCGCTTCAGCAATTCTTTCAGCCGGATCTTCGCCGCATACGTAGATCGCCTAAATCCCCAAATACCGATGCCACAACTCGGGCTGGCCGCGCAGGGCCGCCACATCCCCCGTCCACACACCGCGGCCCTTCTCGATGAAGGTATGGCGGTCGGCCACCCGCAGCAGTTCATCGAGATATTTGTCGATCACCAGAATCGCCTGTCCCACCGCCTTCAGCCGGGCGAGTACGTTCCACAGTTCCCGGCGGATCAGGGGCGACAGCCCCTCGGTGGCTTCGTCGAGCACCAGCAGATGCGGATTGGTCATCAGCGCCCGACCCACCGCCAGCATCTGTTGTTCGCCGCCCGAAAGCTGATGGCCCAGGTTGCGCGCCCGCGCCTGCAAGGCGGGAAACAGCTCGTGGATGCGGTCCAGGGTCCACGGCTCGGCGGTCCCACAGCGGTTGGCGCGGAAAGCCAGCAGATTTTCCGTCACGCTCAGGTTGGGAAAAATCTGGCGGCCTTCCGGGACCAGGGCCAGCCCCATTTGAGCGATGCGTTCGGTGGGCCGGCCGTCGATGCGTTCGCCCAGGAACCGGATCTCGCCCGCCCAGACCGGCAACTGGCCAAACAGCGCGCGCAGCGTGGTGGTCTTGCCCATGCCGTTGCGGCCCAGCAACGCGGCGGCCTGGCCGGGCAGAATCTCCAGATCGACTCCGAACAGCGCCTGACTCCGGCCGTAGCCGGTTTCGAGCCGTTCGATCGACAGCAGGGCGCTCACCGGATCGGCTCCGTTGGAGCGGTGGGTTCGGCGCCCAGATAGGCGGCGATCACCTGTGGATCGGTGCGAATGGTTTCAGCGGGACCGGTGGCGATCACCCGGCCCGCGACCAGCACCGAAATCCGGTGGGCCAGCCGGAACACCACATCCATGTCGTGCTCCACCAGGATGCAGGTCAGCGCCGGCCGCAGCGCCAGGATCAGGCGGCCCATGGCCTGCGCTTCCTCGGGATCGGCGCCGGCCATCGGTTCGTCCAGCAGCAACAGGCGCGGCCGGCACGCCAGGGCCATGCCCAGTTCGAGCTGGCGCTGGCGACCGTGCGACAGCGCGCCCACCACGGTATCCAGCACGTCGCTCAACCCGACTTGGGCGGCGGTTTCCTCGGCGCCATCATCCAGATCGCTCTCGTCCGCCACCACGCCGAACCCGTCGAAGGAGTGCCCGGTGCGCGCCTGCACCG
>Ga0114946_10003498_pt1 | contig 10568 bp, 8 predicted proteins | sample WalLakDeSediment_FD_88676 | JGI IMG/M metagenome (GOLD analysis project Ga0114946, IMG submission 88676) | Lake sediment microbial communities from Walker lake, Nevada to study Microbial Dark Matter (Phase II) - Walker Lake 11/02/13 Deep Sediment | ecosystem: Environmental > Aquatic > Freshwater...
CTTGGCATTGAAGTACCTGATAGGATGTAATCAGGGTATCAGGGTTGATGGTTGGAAACGGTTTGTTAAGGATTCGTCGGGGATCATTTCCGCGTACGTATCAGGATGTTTCCATCCATATGCTGAAAGCTTTGTCAGCTTGCAGTTTCAGCATGTCGAGGCCGCCAATTATCTGGCAGCCATTATTGCTGCCCATTTCGAGAAAACGGGTCATTTCCGGGTTGTAAACCAGATCATACAATACGTGCTGCGCTGTCAGCACCCGGTAAGGCAGGTCAGGCAGGGTCGCGGTGTCGGGGTACATGCCCAGGGGGGTGGTATTTACGATCAGGCGGTGTCTGAGAATGACCCCGGGCGTAATTTGGCCGTATGATAACGTGGCCTTGCAATCCAGGCCCCCTGCACCTGTTGTTTCTGAACCCGGCCGCCTGTTACCCCCTGAAGATACTGGTGCTGAGCTTCTGGAAACCAATGTAACAGCCCACCCAAGTTTGTTCAACACATGACATACCGCTTTGGAAGCACCGCCCGTGCCGAGGACCAAGGCAGCGGTGGGCTCCGTGACACCTTGCAACTCCAGGCTTTTCTCAAATCCGTATGCATCGGTATTGTAACCGGTAGTGCTTATTATTCCATCAGTTCTGTGTATTGATATGGTGTTGACAGCTCCGATGGCCCTGGCCGGCCCTGACATGCTGTTTAGCAACGGTATTACTTTTTCTTTATGTGGGATGGTTACGTTCAGTCCTTTCAACCCGGGCCGATCACGGATAAGCTCGGGCAGGTCGTTGATGTTCTCCAGCGGAAACAGGGAGTAGGAGTAATCGCTGAGGCCCTCTTTGCGAAATTTTTCCTCGAAATATTTTTTTGACCAGGAATGACCGAGTGGAAACCCGATCAGGCCGAATTGCCTCATCGTCTTTAATTTTTAATTGCAGTAAGTCTTTCGAATAAAACAACCAGTGCCAGCCCTGCAATAGCGCAAACGATGATAGCAGCGATCATGGGGTCCTGGTCGTACAACGCAGCATATTTACCCGGACTGATGCTTTTCTCAACAAGCGGAATGATGCTGCCGGAATCATTGATGTGGTATTCCACGACCTGCTTCCAGGGCCATATCTTATTCAGTGAGCCGATCATAAATCCGGAGAGCAGAGCCATGGTGGCGTTCGGGAATTTTCTGAACAGCCATCCGATGACATTGGAGAATGTGATTAGCCCCACAGCGCATCCTGCTGCAAAAGTGGCCAGTATGGCCAGATGCAGGTCGTTTACCGCATTCAGTATAAATTCATATTTCCCCAGCAGGAGGAGGATGAAGCTGCCAGAAATGCCTGGTAAGATCATTGCAACGATGGCAATACAACCCGACAAAAAGACGAACCAGATGGTTTCAGGGGTGGTGGCTGGTGTGGCGATGGTAACATAATAGGCTGTAAGGGTTCCTCCAACCAGCATGAAGATGGTTAATCCGTTCCAGGCGCTGATTTTTCTTCCCACAAAAATGGCGGAGCCAATTATCAATCCGAAAAAGAACGCCCATACCAACATGGGGTGGTTTGACAGCAGCCATGCAATAAGCCTGGACAGAGAGAATATGCTGAGCAGTATTCCGCCAAAAACCGCGGCCAGGAAGTTGCCGTTGGCGTGTTTCCAGGCAGCGGGCAATCCTTGCCGGAAGAGTATCTTGATCAGCCTGGCATTGACGGAGCGGATGCTGTCTATGAGGTTCTGGTATATGCCGGTGATGAAAGCGATGGTGCCACCTGAGACACCGGGGATGATATCGGCGGCACCCATGCCCATGCCTTTCAGACCCAGTATGAAATAATCAAAAACAGAACGCTTCATCTGTTTAATATTTCGCTATTTACAATTGTTTGTGTTATTTGTTACTTGCAGAGGCGCAGCGTTTGACGCAAAGGCGCCAGGGAGCGCTTTGCGCCTTTGTATTCTTTGCACCTTTGCGAGAAATTTTATCATATCAGGTTCCTGTTGTAATGCAGAAGTCATGGTTTTATAATCATCATCATCCTGGTTGTGAAAGAGGTAAACATGCGAATTACATGGTGCTTTGGTTATGCCTTTGCCGGGATGGACAGAGATGCTGCAGGTTCAGACTGACTGATCTATTGAATATTAGATGCGGTACCTCTCTATGGCATCGACAAATGAAGGGTAAAGCAGCAGGTTGGGGTGTTTTTCGAGTAATTCATTGTGGCCGTAGAAGTCACCCGAAAGGGCTTCTTCCAGATGGTAAATGCCTTCTTTCTCCTTGCCGTCAAAAAACAGATAGGCACTCAGGCAATACATGAGTTTGTGGTTGCCTGGCAGCGCTGAAATGGCCTTTCGGACGATTTCCGTAGCCTTTTTAAAGCGTTTGTTGCTGGCAACCAGTTCTGCATATTCGAGCCAGGTTTCCGTATCGTCGGGGTCGATCTTCAGGGCTTTTTCAAACGCCTCAGCCGATTCCTTGTCTTTGCCCAGGGCAAAATAGGTGTTGCCGAGCAAACACAGATAACCGGCATTGTCAGGGTCAAGATCCAGTCCCCTCTGAAAATAGTAAAGTGCTTTAGCGGGTTTGTCATCCTCGAGTTCGCAAACACCAATACCTATCCATGCGTCAGTAATGGCAGAATCAAGATCGATGGTTTTGGCGTATTGCTCACGGGCATGTGCGAAATCATTCATTTTTTCGAAGCACTCACCAATATAATAATATTTCATCGGGTCTGATTCGTCTTCTCCCATCGACTGTCTGAATGCATCTATGGCATCGCTGTATCTTTCCATCAGGTTGAGCACATAGCCCTTATGGAACCATGAATGTTCATGGTCTTCATCAATAGCCAGGGCATATTCAAGTGCTTCGAGGGCTTTTTCGTATTGTCCGGCATTGATATAGGACACCCCCAGGTTGAACCAGGCCTCGGCACTGTAAGGGTTTTTCTCGATCAGCCTGTTGAAAAAGCTGATACCCTCTTCGGTCAGGGATAAAAGGTCAAAGCAATATGCAGCCTCATAAATGGCCAGGTCATTGTCGGGGTTTACCTCCAGGGCTTTGCCCAGGTATTCAAGCGTTTTGTCAAAATTGCCGAGGTTCTCGTATTCAAAAGCAATGCTGCAATAAATGTAATCCGGTTCGTCAGCATCGATGGCCGCCTTGTTGTATTCTTCAATGGCTTTTTCATAGTTGCGCATCTGTGAATAAATGGCTCCCTTGGTGAGGAAGATGTCCTGATTGGAGGGTTCAAGGGTCTCAACATCTGAGAGAATACGCAGGGCATGGTCTTCTTCATTTAGCGAAGCCAGCAGCTGGGCTTTCTTGAGCATGAGCGGGATAGAACTTGGATGAAGCTGAATGGCATATTCATTAACTGTCAGGGCTTGCTTGAAGGAACCGTGATACAGATAATAGTTGATGATCTCTTCAAAATCATCCACATCGAAGTAGCAAGAGCCTCGCTCTTTCCTCAACCCTTCATATCTTTCAACCTGCCAGGGTTTCCTGTAGTCGTCTTCAAATTTTTTGTCCATCGTATAAAAGTTGCCGGATCATAACACGGCCAATAACCTGGAGAAATTTCCAGGGGTATAAAGAGCCTCCGGTAAAACCGTGCAAAGGTAAGAAAAATCGCTGACAAGCCAATGAACAGATGCTCATAAAAGCGGTTAACGGATCAAAGGCCTGCCGGCCTGGTGCAGGTAAAGCATGTGGGTGAAACAACATGGCCGGATCAGCTGCCGAAAAATCTGTCAGAGGTGCTTCCTGTGAAACCATCATTGTCTTTGAACGGATTTACAAGACATAAAGGTAATAACTATTCTGCTTATTAGTGATACCGTTCACCGGATTTTACGACTATTTGTCAAAAACCTGTCAAAGGGAAAAGAATTACACACGAATAATTGTTGCAAGCCTCGTGGCAGGTTCACAAGAGGCCGGGTGGAAGAATTCCGGAAGAGCCGGCATAAATAAATGGAGAATTATTGATATTTTTGCAAAAATGGAAAATTTGAGGAATGTTTGAGAATTTAAGTGATAAGCTTGACCGGGCGTTTAGGCTCTTAAAGGGGCAGGGTCATATTACCGAGATCAATGTGGCGGAGACGCTCAAAGATGTCAGAAGGGCCCTGCTGGATGCTGATGTTAGCTTCAGGATCGCCAAATCTTTTACCGACACCATCAAGGAGAAAGCATTGGGTCAGAATGTGCTCACGGCTGTTTCTCCCGGGCAGCTCATGGTAAAGATCGTTCACCAGGAGCTTACAACATTGATGGGAACCACCCATGAGGAGATCAACCTGAAGGGTAGTCCGGCCGTAATCCTTATTGCCGGACTGCAGGGTAGCGGCAAGACTACTTTTTCGGCCAAACTGGGCAATTACCTGAAGTCGAAGAGAAGCAAGAACGTGTTGCTGGTGGCCTGTGATGTATACAGGCCGGCGGCTATAGATCAGCTCAAGGTATTGGGAGAGCAGGCCGGGCTGGAGGTGTTTACGGGCGACGACAGCAAGGACCCCGTAGGCATTGCCAAAAAGGCGCTGGTGCACGCTCGTGATATGGGACATCAGGTTGTGATCGTTGACACGGCAGGACGGCTTGCCATTGATCAGCAAATGATGGATGAGATCGCCGCACTGAAAAAGAACCTCAACCCCCAGGAGACCCTTTTTGTGGTGGATGCCATGACGGGTCAGGATGCGGTAAACACGGCCAAGGCTTTCAATGACCGCCTTGATTATGACGGGGTGGTGCTTACCAAACTTGACGGTGATACCCGCGGGGGTGCGGCGCTGACCGTACGTTCAGTGGTTGACAAGCCGATCAAGTTTGTAGGTATTGGTGAAAAACTGGATGCCATCGACCTGTTTCATCCCAGAAGGATGGCCGACAGGATACTGGGTATGGGTGATATTGTTTCGCTGGTAGAAAAGGCACAGGAGCAATTTGATGCGGAGGAGGCCAGGAAACTGCAGAAAAAAATCGCGAAAAACCAGTTTAACTTCAATGATTTCCTTTCCCAGATGCAGCAGATCAAAAAGATGGGTAATGTGAAGGATCTGATGGGGATGATCCCCGGCATGGGCAAAGCACTAAAGGATGTTGACCTGGAAGAGGATGCGTTCAAGGGGATAGAGGCCATCATTTACAGCATGACGCCGGCAGAAAGGGAAAATCCTTCCATCTTAAACGGCAACCGCAGAAAACGTATCGCCCTTGGCAGCGGCTCCACCATACAGGACGTAAACAAGCTGCTGAAACAGTTTGAGGAAACCCGTAAAATGATGCGTATGGTCACCACGGGCGGTGCCGGCAAACTCATGAATGTGATGAAAGGCGCACGAAGATAGGGCGGGAAAGGATAACACTGGAAAGCGAAGGAACCTTTTATCTGTTTAAAATTTAGTCGAACAGTCGAACAGTCAAACAGGCGAACAGTCAAAAAGGAATGAAAAGCCTTTAATCATGCCCATATGTGTCAAAGTGATTTGTTCCCGAATAATCGGAATCTTCGACATGGGTATTTCATATGATCAAAAGCAAAGAGAATGGAAATTATCGACGGAAAGAAAATTGCTGCAGCCATTAAGGCTGAGATAGCCGAAGAGGTAAAACATCTTACCGGCAAAGGTATGAAAAGGCCCCATCTGGCCGCTGTTTTGGTTGGCGAAGACCCTGCCAGTCAAACCTATGTAAACAGCAAGTCGAAGGCCTGTGAAGAAGTGGGCTTTGAGTCATCGGTCTATAAATTTTTATCGGATGTCTCTGAGAAAGAGTTGCTGGAAACCGTTCATTTCATTAACGGCGATCCCGAAATTGACGGCCTTATCGTTCAATTGCCTTTGCCATCCCACATTGATAATCAGAAAGTGATTGAGGCCATCAGGCCCGAGAAGGATGTGGATGGTTTTCATCCGGTAAATGTTGGGCGCACTGTCATCGGGCTGCCATCATATGTTTCTGCGACGCCATTTGGGATACTGGAGCTGATGAAGCGCTCGGGGATTGAAACCACCGGCAGGAATTGTGTTATTCTGGGCCGGAGCAATATTGTGGGCAAGCCAATGGCCATATTGATGGCGCGCAATGAGGAGCCCGGCAACACCACCGTTACCATTTGCCACAGCAAAACCAGGAATCTTGCAGAGATCACCTCCCGTGCTGACATTCTGATCGTAGCCATTGGCCGGCCGGAGTTTGTCACTGCCGATATGGTCAGGGAGGGCGCCGTGGTGATCGACGTCGGCATCCACCGGGTGCCTTCTGACCAGACGAAATCGGGTTTCCGCCTGACGGGTGACGTGAAGTTCGCGGAGGTCTCTCAAAAGGTTTCCCATATAACGCCTGTGCCCGGGGGCGTAGGCCCGATGACGATCGTTTCCCTGCTTGCAAATACGCTGAAGGCAGCCAGGAAGGAGATATATCCCCAGGCCTGACCAACCATTCGATGAAACAGCTTGACCCCGGTCCGTTGGCAATCTTTTCATAGGGCTTGCCGCAAAAACTTACTAACCATACGATGAAACAGCTTGACCCCGATCAGAATTCGATGCTTGAACAGGGGCTCCTTTTGCCTGTGATGGAGATGTTTTATTCGGTCCAGGGGGAAGGCTACCATACCGGGAAAGCGGCGTGGTTCATCCGTATCGGAGGCTGTGATGTTGGTTGTTACTGGTGCGATGTAAAGGAGTCGTGGGACGCTTCGCTGCATCCGCTGATCCCAGTGGGTGAGATCCTTGCCAAGGCGCTTGCGGTGGCTTCGGCCAGCGTGGTGATAACCGGCGGCGAACCGCTGATGTACGAGCTTGGCCCGCTATGTTTGGCGCTCAAAAAAGAAGGTCTGGCCATCTACCTGGAGACTTCGGGCGCTTACCCTGTCAGCGGGCATTTCGACTGGATATGCCTGTCGCCGAAAAGAAACCAGGAACCCCGCCATGACCTGCTGCTGATGGCCGACGAGTTAAAGGTAATCGTTCATGAGGAGGAAGACCTTGCCTGGGCAGAAGAAAACGCCGCCAGGGTTAAATCAACGTGTAAGTTGTTTCTGCAGCCCGAATGGAGCCAGTATACCATGATGATGCCTTTGATCGTTGATTATGTACTGGAGCATCCGCAATGGATGATCTCCCTGCAGGCGCACAAGTTCATGAACATCCCATGATCCCTTGTGCCAGGCCGGTTAAACAGGAAATCACTATGATGCGGCTTGTTTTGCTTTTTCTGCCACTTATGATGGTTGCCTCTTTGCAGGCATGGCCCCAGCCTCCCGGCGACGAAGGCAGCAACCTGCGTGCCCGCCGTGCCTTCAAGCGGGCCCTTGCGGCTTATGAGCTGCTTGATTACAGGCAGGCCCTGGAGGCAGCAGAAACCGCCATCGCCCTCGCCCCACAATACAGCAGGGCACATCTGCTGCGCGCTGAGGTGCTCTACCTGGCAGCACGGCATGAAGAAAGTGCAGAAGCCTACTCAGCAGCCATCAACCTGCTTGCCGGCAGGTTCCCCCAGGCTTTTTTTTATCGTGGGATGGCTTATTACAAATCAGGCAACTATGTGCCTGCTGACCAGGATTTCCGGCACTTCCTGGCAAATGGCACCGCAAGCCGGACGTTAACCCTCAGGGCTGAGGAAATGCTCGCCAGCTGCGCATTTGCCCTGGAAGCCATGAAAAACCCGGTGCCCTTCGACCCCGTCAACCCCGGACCAGCCATCAACACCGCCGAGGCAGAATACAGCCCGGCTATCACCGCCGATGGGGAGACCCTGGTATTTACCAGGAGAAGCGCTGTGAACGAAAGGATACCCGGGCGGTATTACGAAGTGGAGAACTTCTATGTTTCCCACCTGGAAAACGGGGAATGGACACCGGCCATAAGCCTTGGCCCTCCGATAAACACGCCCGGCAATGAAGGTGCGCAAAGCCTTTCGGCCAATGGCCGGGAATTGTACTTTACGGCATGCAACCGTCCCGACGGATATGGCAGTTGCGACATATATTATGCAAGGCGTACGGGCGATGCATGGAGCGTTCCCGTAAACCTTGGCGACAAGGTGAATTCCTCTTCCTGGGAGTCGCATCCCTCCATTTCTTCTGACGGTAACAACTTGTATTTTTCAAGCGGCAGGAGGGGGAGCATTGGCAAAATGGACATCTGGGCCTCGCGGCGCGATGAGCAGGGCAACTGGCAGTTGCCCGAAAATCTGGGTGAGGTGATCAACACCACCGGCAGGGAAATGTCGCCTTTCATCCACCCCGATAACCGGTCGCTCTACTTTGCATCCGACGGGCATTCCGGCATGGGAGGCCTCGACCTTTTTTTCAGCAGGCTTGATGACGAAGGGAATTGGTCAAGACCCGTTAACCTTGGTTATCCCATCAACACCCATGCCGATGAGTTCTCACTGGTGATCGATGCAGCAGGCAAAACGGCCTGGTTTGCATCTGACAGGGAAGGCGGCTTCGGCAAGATGGACTTGTATTCCTTCACATTGTATGATGATGCAAGGCCGGCACCCATGACCTACATGAAGGGAATCGTGTTTGAAAAGGACACCAACATTCCGCTTGAAGCTTCATTCGAATTGATTGAGCTGGGGTCGGGAAGCACCATCATTCAGTCTGCATCCGACCCTGTGACCGGAGAATTCCTGGTGGTAATACCTCTTGAAACACCGCTGGCCCTGAATGTCTCTTTGCCGGGCTACTTGTTTTATTCTGAACATTTTAATATTACTGAGACACGCACCCTCATCGACCCCTATCTGAAAGACATCTCTTTGCAGCGCATCAGGCCGGGGGAGTCGGTGGTGCTTCGCAACCTGTTTTTCAGAACAGGCAGCCACGAACTGGACCCTGCCTCTGTTGCGGAACTGGAAAGGCTTGCCCGGCTGCTGTGGCAAAACCCGGAAATCCATATCCATGTGGGCGGGCATACCGATAATGTTGGGAGTTATGAAGACAACCTCGTTTTGTCTGAGAGCCGGGCAAAAAGCGTGGTGTTGTTTCTTGTGGAGAAAGGAATTTTACCTGGCAGGATCAGTTTCCGGGGTTATGCCGACACGCAGGCCGTTGACACCAATGAAACGGCGTCGGGCCGGGCCAACAACAGACGTACTGAATTTACCATTGTCGACCCCGCCAATAATTGAAAGCCCGCTCTGCGAAGTACAACCGCCCATACCGCTGAGGCAGGAAACAATTTCGCAAAGAACTATCCCACAAAGAATACAAATACCTGCCCCTGTCTGCAAAGGCATTTCTTTCTAAATCATCCTTCGTGTCCATGCGAAGGCAGATGATGGGTTTCTATCCAGGGAAGCACAAGCCTGTCGTCTGGATTATATGAGAAATCCTGAGATATTGTTCCGTTGTGTCATGCGGGTGTGATTGTTGATAGATTTATATTTTTTTTGTTGCCTTGGGTCTTTTGATTGCTTACTTTTGACCTATGGAACAGAAAGAGAAAACCACCAGGGAAGGATTTGCCCGCAAGGCCCGTAAACCTGGCTTTACGTTGGATTACGCGGATCACGGGAGGGTGCCGCCACAGGCTCCTGACATGGAAGAGTCAGTTTTGGGAGCCATGCTGCTCGAGCAGAACGCGGTGACAACCGTGATAGACATTCTTAAACCCGAGGTCTTTTACAAGGAGAGCCATCAGAAGATTTTCGAAGCGATGCATGGCTTGTTTGCCGATTCCCAGCCGGTTGATATCCTTACCGTAACACAGGAGCTAAAGAAGCGCGGCGACCTGGAGCTGATTGGTGGTGCGTATTATATCTCTATGCTGACCAACCGGGTGGCCTCTGCTGCCAATGTTGAATATCATGCCCGTATCGTTCTGGAGAAATTTCTTCAGCGGGAACTGATAAGGATCAGCTCCGAGATCATCAAGGAATCATACGAAGACTCAAAGGATGTGTTTGACATTCTCGACAAGGCAGAAAAGGAACTATTTGCCGTCAGTGAAACCAACCTTCGCCGCAATTACGAAGATATGCGATCGTTGCTAAAGCAGGCTGTAGAACAAATAGAGGGGGCCCGCAACCAGGATGGCCATATCAGCGGTATACCTAGTGGTTTTTCTGGTCTGGACCGGATCACGGCAGGCTGGCAGAAATCTGACCTTATTGTGCTTGCTTCCAGGCCCGGTATGGGGAAAACGGCGTTCACCCTTACCATGGCCAGGAATATGGCGGTAGAGTTCAACAAGCCTATTGCTATCTTTTCCCTTGAGATGTCTGGCGTTCAGCTGGTAACCAGGCTAATCGCGAGTGAAACGGAGCTGGATGCCGATAAGCTGAAAAGAGGGCAGCTTGAACAGTATGAATGGGAACAGCTCAACGCCAGGATCAACACCCTTACCAGCGCACCCTTGTATATTGACGACACCCCTGCACTGTCGATATTTGAATTGCGGGCAAAGTGCCGGAGGCTAAAGGCACAGCACAACATCCAACTGGTTGTTGTCGATTACCTTCAGCTGATGTCAGGCGGTTCTGAGGGAAGGGGAAACCGCGAACAGGAGATCAGCAATATTTCCCGGTCGATGAAGAGCCTGGC
>Ga0114946_10003499_pt1 | contig 10563 bp, 9 predicted proteins | sample WalLakDeSediment_FD_88676 | JGI IMG/M metagenome (GOLD analysis project Ga0114946, IMG submission 88676) | Lake sediment microbial communities from Walker lake, Nevada to study Microbial Dark Matter (Phase II) - Walker Lake 11/02/13 Deep Sediment | ecosystem: Environmental > Aquatic > Freshwater...
CATCCACACCCTTCGGAGCGCTTCGCCGTCAGGACCCGAGGCAGGAGCCGGATGCGGTAGTGCCCGCACGTCCGGATCTGTACGGGGGGCCCGGGGTAACCCGGGTCCCTACCGTGCTAGGCGAGGACCGCCGCGCCACCATTACCTCCGAGGTAAGCTCGGGGCATGACCGCGCTCGGATCCGACGTCGGCTTTGGACCGCTGCTTCGCGAGTGGCGGCTCGCCCGACGCCTGACCCAACAGACCCTCGCCGAGCAAGCCGAGGTCTCGACCCGGCACCTGAGCTTCCTCGAGACCGGCCGGGCCAAGGCCAGCCGCGAGATGGTCCTGGTGCTCGGCAACGCCCTCGACCTGCCCCTGCGCGAGCGCAACATGCTGCTGGGCGCCGCCGGCTTCGCTGCTGCCTACCGTGAGACCTCGCTCGACGCTGCGCCGATGAAGCACGTCCGCCAGGCCCTCGATCGGATCCTCGCGCAGCAAGAGCCCTATCCGGCGTTGGTCCTCGATCGGTGCTGGAACCTGCTGCGCATGAACCAAGGCGCCGCGCGATTGTTCGCGCGGCTGCTCAATGGCCGCACGCCACCGCCCGTGGTGCTCGGCAACATGGCCCACGCGCTCTTCCACCCCGAGGGCCTGCGCGCGATGATCGTCGATTGGCCCGAACTCGCGGCGGTCATCGCCGAACGCCTGCATCGCGAGGCCGCCGCCGATCTCGACCCCGAAGGCATGCGAGCCACACGCGACGCCGTGCTGGCGTATCCGGGGGTGCCCGCGGCGATGCGCGTGCCGAGCCTGGACGCCGCGCCCGAGATCGCAGTGACCACCCACCTCCGGGCCCCCGACGGCGGCGAGGCCCGGCTGTTTACGATGCTCACCACGCTTGGCACCCCGCTGGATGTCACGGCGGAGGAGCTTCGGATTGAGCTCTACTTCCCCGTAGACGGCGCCAGCGAGGCGTTCTTGCGGGAATGAGGCTACGTCGGCAAAGCCGGCCTCTACCCCGCCGCGAAGGTCGCGGTCACCGGCACGTGATCGCTCGGCGTATCCCACTCGCGCGGCTCCCAATCATGCACCACCCCCGTGCACCGCTCGTACATCGGCGCGCTCGCATACACATAATCAATCCGCATCCCCTGCTTGCGCTCCCAGCTCCCGTCGCGATAGTCAAACCACGTAAACCGCCCCGGCTCTTGGTCATGCTTGCGAAAGCAGTCGCGCAGGCCGACGCCCTCGAGCCCGTCGAGCGCGGCGTGCTCTTCGGGGGTGAAGTGGGTGTGGCCGACTAGGGCCTCGACCGAGACCACGTCCCGCGCGTCCCGGGCGATGTTGAAGTCCCCGCAGACGACCAGCGGATCGCTGGGCGCGAAGCTCTGGCCGAGCTCGAGGCGCAGGCGCTCGAGCCAGGCGAGCTTGTAGGCGAAGGCCTCGGTGCCCACGGCCGTGCCGTTGGGGACGTAGAGGTTGTAGATCCGCACGCCGGCGTAGGTGCACGCGAGGATCCGCGAGTGCTTGTCGGCCGGGGCCTCGGCGAAGCCGCGCTGGACGGCCTCGGGTTCGCGATCCTTCGTCAAGGTCGCGACGCCGGCGTAGCCCTTGGTCCCGTTGAGCGCGATCCGGTAGCCAAGCTCCATGAACGGGACCCGCGGAAACAGCGAATCCGCGACCTTGGTCTCTTGCAGGCAGGCCACGTCGGGCTGGTGCTCGTCAAGGTAGGCCAGCACGTTGTCTAGCCGCGCGCGGACCGAGTTCACGTTCCAGCTCATGATCGAGAAGCCTGCTGACATGGGCCCGCGATAGTACCCCCGCCCGCAGGCATGGCCGCGGCGTGCATGGGCCGCGTTGGCGAGATGCGCGAACCGAGCCGTGAGCACTAGCGTGAACACCCGCGTGAGTTTGCGGGGGGCTAAACGAGCCATCCGTGAGGGTCCGCAATGTCGGGTGAACGCGACGGCTGCGAGCACCGTGGTACGCAGAGGTCGATGTCTGAATCGCTGGATCCCGCGCGCACGCCCGTAATCGTCGACGCTCTGCGAACGCCGATGGGCAGGTTCCGAGGCGTGCTCGCGCCGATCCGCCCCGACGACCTCGCCGCCCACGTCATCCAAGCGCTCAAGGAGCGTCACCCGGCGGCGCTCGAAGATCTCGAGGACGTGTACTTCGGCGCGGCCAACCAAGCGGGCGAAGACAACCGCAACGTGGCGCGGATGGCCGCCCTGCTCGCTGGGCTCCCGGAAGAGGTCCCCGGCGTCACCGTCAACCGCCTGTGCGGCTCGGGCATGGAGGCGATCATCCAGGCGGCCAAGTCGGTGATGGTCGGCGAGGGTGCGGTCTACATCGCCGGCGGGGTCGAGAGCATGACCCGGGCGCCGTTCGTGATGCCCAAGGGCGACGTCGCGTTCCACAACAAGCCCGAGCTGTTCGACACAGCCCTAGGCTGGCGCATGATCAACAAGCGCATGGACGCGCTGTACCCCATCGACTCGCTCGGCGGCACCGCCGAGAACGTCGCCACGCGCCACGACATCAACCGCGAGGATCAAGACGCCTGGGCCCTGCGCAGCCACCTGCTCGCCGCCGACGCCCAAGACGACGGCATGTTCGACGACGAGATCGTGTCGATCACGGTGCCGCAAGGGCGCAAGCAGGATCCGCTGCGCGTGACCCTCGACGAGTCGGTCCGCCGCGACACCTCGCTCGAGCAGCTCGCGAAGCTCTCGCCAGCGTTTCGCGCGGGCGGCACGGTCACCGCCGGCAACTGCTCGCCGCTCAACGACGGCGCCGCGGCCTTGCTGATCACCTCGCTCGCCCGCGCCGAGGCCCTCGGCCTCGAGCCCATGGCCCGCATCGTCGGCTGGGGCCACGCCGGTGTGCACCCCAACATGATGGGCATCGGGCCGATCCCGGCGAGCCGCAAGGCCATGCAGCGCGCGGGCATCAAGGTCAAGCAGCTCGACACCGTCGAGCTCAACGAAGCCTTCGCCAGCCAGACCCTCGCGTGCATCCGCGCCCTCGAGCTCGACCCCGACAAGGTCAACCCGCTCGGCGGCGCGATCGCCCTAGGCCACCCGCTCGGCTGCTCCGGCGCGCGCATCACCACGACCTTGGTCCACAACCTCCGCCGCGCAAACGGCGAGTGGGGCCTAGCGAGCATGTGCATCGGCGTGGGACAGGGCATCGCACTTGTGCTCCAGCGCACAGCTTGATGATCCCCGAACCGCCGGCCCGGCTCCGGCCCAGCGATCAGCGAAGCTCGGGCATCGACCCCATAGCTGCGGTTTGAGGGATGATCGCGGGACCGCCGAACTGGCCGCAGGCGCCGCTTTGCGGCCATCTGCGCCGGTTTTGTGTTTGACGATCGACGAGCGACGAACCTAGTGTCCGACTCATGATCCGCCGACCGGCTGCCCTGCTCTCGTGCCTCGCTCTTGGCCTGCTGTGCTTCATGCCCGCCTGCGACAGCGGCAACGGCAACGGCAACGACGTAGCCACCACCGAAACCGGCAACGGCGAAGGTAACGGCGACGGCGACGGCGACGGGCCTCAGCCCTGCGGTACGGAGTGGGCCGAGAAGGATCCCGATGCGCCCTCGTTGATGACCGAGTTCGGAGCGCCCTGCATGACCACCGCCGACTGCGTGGCGATCCTCGGCGACGACGGGATCTGCGTGACCAACATCTTGAAAGTCTACGATCTGCCCGGCGGCTTTTGCAGCCGCAACTGCGATCTGGCCAACACCTCGGTCACCTTCGAGCACGACGCGGCCCAGTGTGACCCCGACGGCGGCGTCACCTGTGTCGGCGCCCAGGGGCTGTTCACCGCCTGCATCATCGAGTGCACCAGCGACGACGACTGCGGGCGCGAGGGCTACGGCTGCCGGAACATGCCGACGCTCGCGGCCGAGGGCGATCCCAAGTTTTGCCTGATGAACCCGGTCGACTGCTGCACGACCGACTCCGGTGAGTGCGGGGCGTAATTGTTCGCCCGTGCGTGAGCCGATCATCTTGCTCGACGGCGCGCTCGCGACGGAGCTCGCGGCGCGGGGGTTTTCGGTGGCGGCGCCGCTGTTTAGCGCCCAGGCCTTGCTCGACGCGCCCGAGCTCGTCGAGCAGATCCACTTCGATTACCTGCTCGCCGGCGCCCAGGTCCTGACCACCAACACCTTCGGCCTCCACGCCAGCACCCTCGCGGCGGCGGGGATCGGGGAGCAGCAAGCGGTGCTCGTCGGCCGGGCCCTCGAGATCCTCGCCAACGTTCGGCGGCGAGCGCTGGCCCATGATCGGGGGCTCGCGCGGTTTCGGGTGGCAGGGGCGATCCCGCCGCGACCGAGCGGGGGGGCGAAGGGGGCCCTTGGCCAGGCCGAGTACCGCAGCTTCGCGCGGCTGCTCGCCGACGCGGGGGCCGACCTGATCCTGCTCGAGACCTGCACGTCGATCGCCGAGATCACCCTCGCCCTCGACGGGCTCGCCGGCCAAACCTTGCCGATCTGGCTGTCGGTCGCGGCCGGGGCTCCGAGCCCAGCCGGCGGCCGACCCGACGGGACCCGCTTGGTCAACGGCGACGCCCTCACCGAGCTCGCGCCCTTGGTCGAGCAGGTCGACGGCCTGCTGATCAACTGCGTGCAGATCGACGCGACCCCGGCGGCGATCGACAGCCTAATCGCGACGGCCGCCCACGCCTGCGTGCCCCTGGGTGTCTCCCCGCACCTGAGCAAGCGCCGCAGCGACGGCGTGTGGGTCGAGCGCATCGTCGGCCCCGAGGCCTTCGCCGAGCAGATGCACGCGTGGCTGCGCGCGCGTCCGCAGCTCTCGCTGGCCGGCGCTTGCTGTGGCTCGCGGCCCGACTACATCGCGGCCATGCGAACCGCGCTGCAACCCGAGGCCAACGAAGCCGCCTGGACCCGCCTGGCCGAGCTGATCCCCTGATCGATTGATCGAGCGCCGCGCGGCGGCTCACAATTGCGTATCGTCGAGCGATGCGAGCCGACCCCAGCGGCGCCGTGGAGCTCGGTGAGGCGATCGGACGCGAGCCCGACGCTGATCGGCTCTGGACCAGGCTGCTCGAAGGCAACGCGATCGTCACCGGCAGGCTTGGTGTCGGCAAGACCACGATCGCCCGGCTCGCCCTGACCAAGGCGCCGGACGGCTGGTCAGCGCAGCTGGTGGAGCTCAAAAGCGCGCGGACTGGAGCCGAGGCCAGCGCCGCCGTGGTCGAGGCCCTCGGCTCGCCGGGCCCCATGCGCAGCGCGGTCGAGGCCGAGCTCGCGCGCAGCTCGGCCGGCGTGGTCCTGATCCTCGATGACTTCGATCGCTGGCTCCAAGCGGCGAGCCAGGCCGACGCCACAGGCTTCGCCGAGTTCACCGGCACCCTCGCCAGCCTCTGCGCCGCGGACCCGAAGCTGCGCGTGGTCCTGATCAGCAACACCCACCTCGACCGGACGCTGGCCCGCTTGCCACCCGATCCGCTCCTGGACCTGATCGAGGGCTGCGCGCGGATCGAGGTCGACCCGCTCAGCCCCGACGCGGGCGCTCGCTTGGTCATGGCCTTGCTGCTCGGCGAGAGCGTCACGGCCCAGGACCGCGCCGCCGTTGGCCGATCCTTGGCGGCCGCCTGCGATCACGTCCCGCGCTGGATCCACTGCGCCGTCGCCAACTTGGTCACCCGCCGCAAGCCGATCGTCGACGACGATCTCGAGCGCTGCATGATCGAGGCGGTCAGCGATCTCGAGCGCTTGCCCTGGGCGCTGCGGCTCGAGCTCGCGCCGGTGCTCGACGACTACCAACAACCCCAGCGCGGGCTCGCGCTCTCGGTCCTCGATCAGCTCGCCCTGACCGAGGACGAGGCCCTGAGCTTCGACGACCTCCGCCGCCAGCTCGCGATGGAGGCGACCATCGATGACGACGCGATCGAGCGGGTGCTCGAGCAGCTGCGCGGCGATCAGCTGATCCGCGAGGCCGACGGCGAGCTCCGCTTCGCCGGCGAGCTGCTCCGCGCGGCCTGGCTCAAGCTTCGCTTCTTGTAGGGGCTGCTAGGCACGAAGCTGGCCGCGAACCTCGGGGGCCGCGGCAGCGAGCGCGGCCGGCAGCGAGGCGCCCAGGTGGCTCCAGCACTTCTTGGTCGCGGCCTTTTGCGTGGGCGCGAGGTGGCGGACGACCGAGCGGCGGCGGACGCCCTTGCGCTGGCTGTCGAGCGCGAGCGCGTAGCAAGCCTCGGGCATCGAGAGCCCGACCCGCAGCGAGCGGAGGTCGACCCCACAGCCCCCCCCGCAGCAGGCGTTCTCGAACAGGTAAGCCCCGTTCGCGACCCAGATGCCCATGCCCAGCAAGATCCCCGCGAGCTCGGCGTCGGCCTCCCACTCGAGCGCCGCGTCCGGGCCACCCTCGGGATCGACGGCTAGGCCCGCGCGGTCGAGGGCCACGCGTCCGAGCTCGCGCGCGATGCTTGCGAACAGCAGCTCGCGGACCTTGAACGCCGCCGGGGTGAACAGCACCAGGTACTCGTCGGGTCCGCGCAGGGTGTGGAGCAGCTTGCCGGTGCCGTCACCGAGGCTCGTGTAGTTGCTCGGGAGCTTCGGCGGTCCGCCGCGATCATCGACCTCGAGCAAGGTCAGCTCGACCTCGGCTTGGCCGACCACCTCTTGCACGCCGCAGATCATGTCGAACAGCGAGTCGAGGTCGCCCGGGGTCTTGCTCCCGCCGAACCCGACCTCGCTCGCGTCGGTCAACAGCCGGGGCTGTTGGGCCGCGGGACCGAGCCGCCCCGCGAGCTCGACGACGCCCTTGGCGATCCAATCGCGGGCATCTTCGTTGGGCACAAACTCCGGTGAACTCGCGACGAGGCCGCTCAGCTTCATGCCCGCAACATAGCACGGCGTGGCGCCCCGACCGACCGACGCTGGTCGCGGCGCGAGCCCTGAGACCGCTCGTCACGCCGCCGCCAAACGCCCTCGCTTGCGATCGATCAGGAAGCTCACAGACTGAAAAATAGGTCGACGGGGGATCAGATGAACACCGGCTCGAGCACGCACCAAGGGGTCCAGCGGCCATTCGAGCCGGCGCAATCGCACCCTGGCACGCACGCCCGGCGCCCGATCTGGTCGGGGTTTTCGGTGTGGTTGGCGCCCTTGCTCTTGCTGGTGCTCTCGGCGATCGCCAGCCTCGCCACGCCCTCACCCGCCTACGCCCGACCCCGGGTCGTTCGGGTCCCGCTGACCATTCACGTGGCGCTCAAAGACGGGCGCTCGGTCGTCAGCGAGGATCAGATCCTCGCCTCGGTCCGCAAGGCCAACCGCGAGCTCGCGGCCTTCGACGTGCACCTGATCGTCAAAGCGATCGTGCCAATGCGAGGCACCCCGTACATCGAGACACAGACCCAGCGATTTGACCTCGCTCGCCGAGCCAAGCGCGACGGCAGCGTCCACGTGTTCTTCGTCGACCGCGTCAAGCTCACCAACCCCCGCAAGGGCGATCGCCGAGTCAGCGGCATGCACTGGCGGTATCGCGGGCTCGGCCACGACATCCGCGCGCGCGAGTACGTCGCCGTCGCCCACAACGCCCCGACCACGACCTTGGTCCACGAAGTCGGCCACGCCTTTGGCCTCGCCCACGACACCAGCACCGACAACCTGATGTGCTCGTGTCGCCGCGGCCTCGATCCGGCGTTCACCGAGCATCAAGGCCGCCGGCTCCGGCTCGGCGCCAAGAGGCTCCTGCGCCGGGTTGGCCGGGACTAGAGCGCTAATTCTCGAGCTTGCCAAGGACCGTGGACATCTCGATCAGGTCCAGGTCGTAAGGTTGGGAGCCGAGCGCGTCGGCGATCAGCGAGATCGCGTCGAGCACGGCGCCGTAGTTCGCTGACGGCAGCTTGCCGTCTCGGTAGCCACGCAGCGCGCGGACGTAAGCGACGGTCGCGGCGCCTTTGCGTGTGTCCTTGGAGCCGAAGCCGAGCTCGGCGACCGGCTGCTCCCAGATCGTTTGCTTGGCCACGCCGATGAGCGGATCGACCCACTCTAAGGCGACGACGACCACCGCGTCTTCGGCTAGCTCGCCGCACAGCTCGAGCTCGTGGTGAAACACGAGCAGATCGTTGGGCCCGAGCAAGGCCTGCTCGGGATCGCCGAGCTTGGGCGGGAGCTCGTCACGCACGCGGATCGCGAGGCCCGGCGGCAACATCAAGCTGATCTGAATGTCGGTGGCCGCCGCGAGCATGTGCGCGGTGAAGCGCTCGTGGACGTTGGTCAGGAGCTCCTCGGCGGTCCGGGCGTAGAGCAGCGGGCCACGCCCCTGGGCGGCGAGCTCGCGCAGCGGCGCATCGGCGAACAGCTCGGGCGCTCCGACGCCGAGCGAGACGAGATAGTGGCCGCTGCCGGCGTGATCCTCGACTAGGTTGACGAGCGCGCCGTTGACCTGGAAGTGGCCGTTGCTGACCAGCAGCACCCGCGCCTGCCCCTGGCCGTCCCACGGGCTGTCGACGGTCTCGTAGGCGAGCTCGAGCGCGCCCGCGACGTCAGCCACGCCGGCCGGGCTCGTGCCGTCGAGCAGGCCGGTCAACGACATTTGCCCGAACGCGTCGATGATGGTGCTCGCGCCGATGATCACCGGGGTCTTGCCCGCGCCGATCAAGGTCACGCGATCGCCAGGCACGAGCGCCGCCTCGACAGCGGCCAGCGCCGCCTCGGCCAACTCGAGCGGCTCACCGAGCATGTTGGGCCCGAGGTCGACGACGATCACGAGATCGACGGGGTCACGCTGAGCGGCGCCCACCTGCGGGCCGCGGATCGCGAACTGCAAGCGGTAGCGCGAGGGCGCGTCGGCGTTGGCGACCGGCGGCTTCCAAAGCTCGCCGCTGATCTCGGGATCCCAGCTCGTCGCCGGCGGATAGTGAAACTTGAAGTGGTTGAGGAAGGGCTGGGCCGTGAGCGGGAGCTGGGGGACCTTGCCGGCGCCAAACAGCACGTTCTCGCGGACCAGCACCGGCGCGAGCTCGGCTTGGGCCTCGGCGAGATCGTAGCTGACGATCTGCTCGGCCGAGGCGTCGCACTGCGCGTGGGTGATGCCCCGCTCCTCGGATGCCGAGCTCGGGCCCTCGGCGCCGCTGTCTTCGTCTTCGCCGCCGTCGGACTCACCGGTCGGGCCGCCGTCCGTGCCCCCGGTGTCCTCGCTGCTGTCACCGTCGCCGGTCAGCCCCGTGGTGCCCGACTGATCAAACCCGTTGGACTCCGACTCGGCGTTCGAGCACCCGCTCAGCGCGAGCAACAGCCCGCTCACCACCAGCGTCCCACCTCGCAGCGTCCGGCGTGAAGCACCGGCTTCAGCCGCCAACGCCCGAGGGGTCTGGCTCGTACGATTCATGATGGTTAGTTCAAGGTCCACGGAAGTGGACCTCACTTAGCTATCACGGCTCTGGCGGGCCGACAAACGGTTCCTGAGCCGGGTTTCCCACGACAACGCTGTCGCGGATCGGCGATCGCTAACCCTACGATCATGCGGCCGCGCGGCTACACCCTGACACCAATGTCAGGCTCGTTGAGGCGATGGCCCGACCGCCGTCCGATCAGTCGAGCGGTGTTGCGCCGCCCGCGGCCCCGAACAAGCGAGCCAAGCTCGCCCGAACCCACTGTGGGTGATCGTAGTCCGGCGCGTCACTTTGCTCGCGCGGCGCCACGATCCGGGCGACCACGTGATCGCGCGGATCGTGATCTTCGGGCGGGCGCTCGACGAGGTGGAGCTCGACGATCCCCGGGCAACCCTCGCACACCGCCGGCTCGTGATCGCGCGTCGAGTAGGCCTGACGCATGAGCTCGCCGTCGACCTCGAGGATCGGCGGGACCTCGACGGCGAAGCCCGAGCTCTCGACCTCGGCCTCCTTGACCAGCGCGAGCGCGAGACCGGCGATCAGATCGCTGGCTCGCTGAAGCGTCTGCGGGTCCCGAGGCAGGCCCCCGAGCTCGAGATCGACGCTGCCAAAGCGCCGCATGCCGCGGGTGCTCAGGCGCAAGAGCGCCTCATCGTCGCTGTCCAAGAACGGCACGATCGCGATCTGATCGGCGACGTTGCCCGCCGCGGCGCGAAGCCGCCGCTCGGTGAAGGTCTCCACGCTCATGGTCTCGAGCGTGTCGGGATCGTGGATCAGCGCGTGGTGGTGCGTGGCCACGACCCGGACCAAGGTCTGGTGGAGCCGCAGGCCCCGGACCGCGTGCTGGTTGCGGTAGTCGGCGCGCAGCAACAGCGCCCAGGACCGGCCGAGCAGCGACTTGCGGTCGGCCTCGTCGACCCCGCGGGTCAAGACCGGATCGAGCAGCGCCGCCGAGGGGATCGTCGCGTCGTCGCCGATCCCGATGTGGAGGAGCTCGATGTGCAAGCCGATCAGATCGAAGGCGCGCTGCCGCTCTTGCTCGGCCGCGAGCTGCTCGGGCTCAAAGCCCGGGGTGTTCGGCGGGTCGAGCTCTTCCGTGAAGCTGAGATCGGTGGTGTGTGGCGGCGTTGCGATCAGCGTGAGCAGCAGATCGATCTCGCCGCCGGCCGGGCGATCGGGGAACGCCTGCTCGACCAATTTTTGCAGGTCCGC
>Ga0114946_10003501_pt1 | contig 10558 bp, 6 predicted proteins | sample WalLakDeSediment_FD_88676 | JGI IMG/M metagenome (GOLD analysis project Ga0114946, IMG submission 88676) | Lake sediment microbial communities from Walker lake, Nevada to study Microbial Dark Matter (Phase II) - Walker Lake 11/02/13 Deep Sediment | ecosystem: Environmental > Aquatic > Freshwater...
CATTGGTGTCCACTAAATATTAACCAACGTTCTTTGAAATCCTTGATAGATCACGCTTTCAGAGCTTTTTGAGCTGGGAACGATTTGAATTGATTAGGTTTGTCGCAAAACCTGCAAACCATGAATCAAGGAAAATATGTTTTTGCTCAAATTGTAGAATTTTTGCCATACAAAGTGTTTGACAAGTATGTTAGCAAGTATCACGGCAACAAGCATGTACGGCATTTTAGTTGCTGGAACCAGTTGCTTTGTATGGTCTTCGGCCAACTTACCAACCGGGATAGTTTGCGAGACTTGATTGTTGCCATCAATGCACATGGAGGCAAGTCATATCACTTGGGTTTTGGGAAAAGTGTAACTCGGAGCAACCTTGCAAAAGCCAATGAGAACAGGGATTACCGGATATTTGAAGAATTTGCCTACCATCTGGTTGCCATAGCCCGTAAACAAAGACAAAATCATGACTTTAAGAATAAGGGCCAGGTTTATGCTTTTGACTCTACCACCATTGACTTGTGTTTGAGTGTCTTCTGGTGGGCGAAATTCCGCAAGCGTAAAGGAGGAATCAAACTGAATACCCTGTTTGATGTCATAACCCAGATACCGGCATTTGTGCATGTAACTGTGGCCGGGGCTCATGATGTAAACGCAATGGATCTGCTTGTTTATGAGCCTGAAGCCTATTATGTCTTTGATCGGGGCTATGTTGATTTTGATAGACTCTACCGAATTACCCGGCACTCTGCTTTTTTTGTTGTCAGAGCAAAAACGAACCTTTGTTTTAAGCGTATGTATTCGCTGAAAAGCAATAAAGAAGCAGGGGTAAAAAGTGATCAAATCGGCAAACTTACAGGCTATTATGTATCCAAAGACTATCCTGAAAGACTCCGCAGGGTCAAGTTTTATGACAAAGAATCAGACAGGACTTTTGTTTTTCTTTCAAACAACTTTGAGCTATCAGCCGAGGAGATTGCTTTCCTGTACAAAAACCGCTGGCAGGTTGAGTTGTTCTTCAAATGGATCAAACAACACATGAAGATCAAAGCATTCTGGGGTACATCAGAAAACGCTGTGCGTATTCAGGTGTATTCGGCCATCATTGCATATTGTCTGGTCGCCATCGTTGGTTCCAGCTTGAAAATTGAACGGTCAACCTACGAAATTCTACAGGTTTTGGGCATATCGCTACTAGACAAAACCCCTGTTAATGAGCTATTTAAAAACGTGAACTACCAAGATGTCAAAGAACCTTTTTATAACCAACTGTCCCTCAGGCTAATTTAAGTGGACAGTAATGTGTAAAGATCAAAAAACAAAATAACAAACATACGAGGCGCGGAGGCGCAAAGAAATGGAAGTTCTGGAATGATATTTGAATGAAAAGAGAAAAGTGAAAAGAGAAAAACGAAAAATGAAAAACTCAGATCCTATATCATGAAAGCACATTTCATCCTCCTGATCGCCCCGTTTCTTCTATTTTCTTCTTCCTGTAAGAAGGATCCCGAGGGTCCTAAAGAACCTGTTGCCATCAACCTTCCGGCCAAAGGCAATACGGTGATTACTAAAAGTAACGATTTTGGCGTCAATCTTTTCCGCACCACCGCCCTGGCTGAAAACAAAAACCTGATGCTCTCTCCTTTGAGTGCTTCCACCGCTCTGACCATGCTGCTGAACGGCTGTAATACAGTTACTTACGATCAGATCCGCGATATGCTGGGTTATGAAGGAATGACCATTGCCGAGATCAACGAGGTGTATAAAAGCCTGGTCACACAGCTCCTGGCCGCCGACCCGGAGGTACAGCTGGCCCTGGCCAACGCCGTCTGGTACCGGCAGGACTTCCAGGTTAAACCACCCTTCCTGGAAGCCATGGATGCTTCTTTCGACGCTGACATCGGCGCGCTGGATTTTTTCTCTCCTTCAGCCTTGCAAACCATCAATAACTGGGCAAAGGATAACACCAATGGCAAGATCGAAAAGGTGCTCGACGAGATCAGCCCCGATGCGGTGATGTTCCTGATGAACGCCCTGTACTTTAAGGGAAACTGGACGTATCAGTTCAAGAAAGACCAGACAGCCGACTCGCCATTCTATCCCGAAAACGGCAATATGCTGAATGTGAAGACAATGAGAAGCCAGGTCCCGGTGAAGATCTATGCTGGAAGCCGGGCTGCCGCTGCAGAAATGCCCTACGGGAGGCAAAACTTTGCGATGGTGCTGATCCTGCCGGAGGGAAACCTGTCGGATTTTCTCCCCGATTTTAGCGGCCAGGAATGGGCTGAGATCACCGCCGGCCTGGATGCCGTCCAGGAACCTTACAAGGTGGAGATGGTCATGCCCAAGTTTAAATTTGATTTTGAGAAGATCCTGAATGACCAGCTTAAAGCCCTGGGCATGATTGACGCTTTCGACGATTACATGGCCGACCTGTCAGGCATCTCCGACCAGCGGATCTTTGTCAGTTTTGTCAAGCAGAACACTTTTGTGGATGTAAACGAAGAAGGGACGGAAGCCGCCGCCGTCACCACCATCGGCATCGACCTGACCAGCCTGCCATCCGAATTTGTGGTGAACAAACCATTTATTTTCGCGATCCGCGAGCGGATGACGAACACGCTGCTCTTTATCGGGAAGGTGGAGAGGCCGGAGTACTGAGGTTTCAGAGTTTCAGAGTTCCATTGGAACCTTGGAACCCTGGAACCCTGGAACTTTGGAACTTTGGAACTTTGGAACCTTCATCCCGAAGGGATTACCGACAGTAGCCTGCCAATTCATTGGCAGGTTTTGAAGGCGCAACCCCTACAAATCCAGTGCCGAAGGTACGATTGAAAAAAACCGGAAAGCTTATAGTAATGCTCCGACGACTGAAGCCGTCGGTTCCAATCTTTGTAACATACCAGGAACCAACGGCTTTAGTCGTTGGAAGAAAAAAAAACGAAGTCAGACGTCCCTTTGGGACTGGTTTTGAACGTGTTGCCTCCGTTTTCCCGCCATTGAAATGGCGGGCTACTGTCGGATGTCCCTTCAGGACTTGATCTGAAACCCTGAAACTTTGAAACTCTGAAACCCTGGAACCCTGGACCCCTGGAACCATGGAACTCTGGAACCCTGGAACAACTAAAACGCTGTGTTCATTTTCTTTGAAATTTCCCAGAGAACGATGCCGGCGCTTATTGCGACATTGAAGGAATGTTTGGTTCCAAATTGTGGAATTTCGATGCATCCTGTGGCCATTTCAAGCAATTCTTCCTTCACTCCGAAGACTTCGTGACCAAAGATGAGGGCAATTTTTTCTTCTTTTTCAGGCTGAAAATCTCCCAGCGTGATACTTGCGTCGGCCTGTTCCACGGCGTAAATCCGGTAGCCGTTTTGCCGAAGGCCGCTGGCTGCGTCTGATGCATTAGAAAAATATTTCCAATCTACGGCTTCTGTTGCGCCAAGAGCCGTCTTGGATATATCTTTGTGCGGCGGACGGGCCGAGATGCCGCAAATATAAATGCCCTCCACCCGGAACGCGTCGGCAGTCCGGAAGATCGACCCTACATTATAGGCGCTGCGGACATCGTCGAGGACAATGATCACGGGCAGTTTTTCGGAGGATTTATATTCTTCCGCCGAGATCCGGTTCAGGTCGGTCATGGAACGTTTTTTCATGGGATCAGCGAAATTACGTATTTTTGTTTTTCATAATTCATTTCATCTTGACCACTCAGCCCGATCTCATCGACACCCCGCTCATGCGGCAATACGCTTCCATCAAGGCGAAATACCCCGATGCGCTGCTGCTGTTCCGCGTGGGTGATTTTTATGAAACCTTCGGTGAAGATGCGGTGAAAACTTCAAAGATACTGGGCATCGTCCTGACCAAAAGGGCCAACGGCGCCGCTTCTTTTGTCGATCTGGCCGGATTTCCTTACCATGCACTCGACACTTATCTTCCCAAACTGGTCAGGGCGGGGCAAAGGGTTGCCATCTGCGACCAGCTTGAAGACCCCAAACTGGCGAAAAAGATCGTCAAGCGGGGTGTAACCGAGCTGGTAACACCCGGAGTCTCCTATAACGATAAAGTACTGGACCACAGGGAGAATAACTTCCTGGGAAGCATCCACCTGGGCGAAAAGATTTCGGGTATTGCCTTCCTGGATATCTCCACCGGTGAATTTTATGCCGCCCAGGGGAACAACGATTACATCGACAAGCTCCTCCAGGGTTTTAAGCCCAGCGAAGTGGTGGTTCAGAAAAGCAGGCGGGAGAAGTTCCAGCAGCTTTTTGGCAGCAAGTTTTACACCTACACTTTCGATGACTGGGTATTTACGGGAGATTTTGCCAACGACATCCTCCCCTCCCACTTCGGGACTACCTCGCTGAAAGGTTTTGGCGTGGACGACATGCCCCATGCGGTGGTGGCGGCCGGGGCGGCCTTCCATTACCTGGCCGAAACGCATCACGATAAAATTCAGCATATCGTTAAAATTTCCAGGATCGAAGAAGACAAATATGTGTGGCTCGACCGGTTCACGGTCCGCAACCTGGAACTGGTCAGCTCCATCAACGAAAGGGGCAAGACCCTTCTGGATGTGATCGACAGGACAACAACGCCAATGGGCTCCAGGATGATGAAGCGATGGATCGTGCTGCCGCTGAAGGAACGGAAGCCCATCGAAGAGCGGCTGGATATCGTCGAATACCTGATAGCGCACGATGAACTGACTACATTGCTGACCAGGCAGTTCAAGCTGACGGGCGACCTGGAGCGGCTCATTTCCAAGGTGGCTGTATCCCGGATCACACCCCGCGAGGTGGTGCAGCTCAAGAGGGCCTTGCACGCGGTGGAGGCGATCAAGAATGCCTGTGAGCAGACAGGGCAACCCGCCTTGCAAAAGATCGGCGAGCAGCTCAACCCCTGCAAGATCATCCGCGACCGCATAGAACAGGAGATACAGGAAGATCCGCCCGCCACGGTCAGCAAGGGCGGGGTGATCAAAAACGGCGTTTCCGGGGAACTCGACGACCTCAGGGAGCTTTTATTCTCGGGAAAAGATTACCTGAAGAAGATCCAGCAGCGCGAAATCGCCCGGACCGGTATCACTTCCCTCAAAATTAGTTTCAACAATGTTTTCGGCTATTACCTGGAGGTAACCAACGCGCACAAAGACAAGGTGCCGGCCGAATGGCACCGCAAACAGACCCTGGTGGGTTCCGAGCGGTATATCACCGAAGAGCTGAAAGAATATGAGCAAAAGATCCTGGGCGCCGAAGAGAAGATCCTGATCCTGGAAAGCCGGTTATTCGACGAACTGGTGCAGGGACTGGCCGACTACATCCGTCCAGTGCAGCTCAACGCCAACAGGGTGGCGCAGCTCGACTGCCTGTTGTCATTCGCACTTATCGCCAAAGGCCATAATTATAAACGTCCTGAGATCAACGATAGTTTTGTGATCGACATCAAAGAGGGACGCCATCCTGTTATAGAACAGGAATTGCCCCCGGGAGAGAAATACGTAGCCAATGATGTGTATCTCGACCATGAAAAGCAGCAGATCATCATCATCACCGGGCCGAACATGTCAGGTAAATCGGCCTTACTGCGGCAAACGGCACTGATCGTGCTGATGGCCCAGATGGGATCGTTCGTGCCCGCGGAAGAGTCCAGGATCGGGATGGTGGACAAGATATTCACCCGCGTGGGCGCATCCGACAACATCTCCTCCGGCGAATCGACGTTCATGGTGGAAATGAATGAAACGGCCAGCATCCTGAACAACATCAGCACCCGCAGCCTGATCCTGCTCGATGAGATCGGCCGCGGCACCAGCACCTACGACGGCATTTCCATCGCCTGGGCCATCACCGAGTTCCTGCACGAGCACCCGGCCTATCGCCCCAAAGTTCTGTTCGCCACACACTACCATGAGCTGAATGAAATGGCGGCCACGCATAAGCGTATCCGGAATTTCCACATTTCCGTCAAAGAGATCGGCAACCAGGTGATCTTTTTGAGAAAGCTCAGAAAAGGCGGCAGCGAGCACAGCTTCGGCATCCATGTCGCCCGCATGGCCGGAATGCCCCCCAAAGTGATCGATCGGGCGCACGAACTGCTGAAACTGCTCGAAAGATCACACAGCAATGATGAGCTGTCGAAAATGGCAAGGGAAATCGCCAAAACGGGCAAAGACAATCTACAGCTCTCCTTCATCCAGCTCGACGACCCGCTTCTCCAGCAGATCAGGGACGATATCATCCACCTCGACATCGACAACCTCACCCCGATGGAGGCGCTGATGAAGCTGCATGCTATCAAGAAGATGCTGGATAAGGGTTGATTTGTTTGTTTCTTGTTTCTTGTTTCTTGTTTCGGGTTTCTTGTTTCTGGATTGTAATAATTTCTATAAACACGAAACTCGGAACACGAAACCCGGAACCCGGAACTTTTTGCTATTTTTGCCTCTCCTAAACTAAACAAATCAATCCATGATCGATAATGTTGAACATGTGCACTGCCTGATCATCGGTTCAGGCCCTGCAGGCTATACTGCGGCCATATATGCCGCCCGGGCGGACATGCACCCGGTGATGTACGAAGGGATACAACCGGGCGGACAATTGACGACAACGACTGATGTAGAAAATTACCCTGGATACCCCGATGGGGTTATGGGCCCGCAGATGATGGAAGATTTCAAAAAACAGGCAGCCCGTTTCGGCACCGATATCCGCTTCGGGATCATAACGGAGGCGGATCTTTCGGCCCGCCCATTCACGGTGAAAGCCGATGACGGTAAGACGCTGAAGGCCGATACCCTGATCATTGCCACCGGCGCCACGGCCAAATACCTGGGGCTGGAATCGGAGGAACGCTTTATGGGAGCGGGTGTTTCGGCCTGCGCTACCTGCGACGGGTTCTTCTACCGTGGAAAAGATGTGGTGGTGGTCGGTGGAGGGGATACAGCAGCCGAAGAGGCATCCTACCTGGCCAAGTTATGCCGGAAGGTTCACCTGGTGCACCGCCGGGACGAACTCAGGGCTTCCAAAGCGATGCAAAAAAGGGTTTTAAACACCCCGAATATCGAATTGCACTGGAATTGCGTGGTGAAAGAAATCGTGGGCACAGAAGAGGGATTCAATAAAGCCGTTACCGGTGTGATCATCGAAAATGTCAAAACAGGCGAAAGCAAGAAACTTGGAGTCGACGGCTATTTCTCCGCCATCGGGCATAAGCCGAATTCAGATCTTTTCAAAGGGGTACTCGAGATGAATGAAACAGGGTACCTTATCACAAAGCCCGATTCGACGGAAACCAATATCCCCGGGGTATTTGCATGCGGGGACGTGCAGGACTGGAAATACCGCCAGGCCGTGACGGCAGCGGGCAGCGGCTGTATGGCCGCCCTCGAAGCAGAACGGTTCCTGGCCGCACTGGAATAATATGAACCGTGAAAAGCTGATTGTCAGCGCTTCCTGGATCAGCATCGGCGGGAACGCCATCCTCTCGCTGATGATGATCGTTACCGGCCTTGTCGCCGGCAGCCTGGCCGTTGTGGCCAACGGCATCGATTCAGCCACAGACATCGTAGCTTCCGTGGTTACCCTGTTCGCTGCTTACCTGATGACCCGGCCACCGGACCTGAAATATGTTTACGGCTATGAAAGAGCCGATAGCGTCGCTTCCAAAGTACTGGCATTCATTATCTTTTTTGCCGGCGTGCAGCTGGCTATCTCATCCATTCAGGGACTCACCGGCAAAATACCCAAAGAACTGCCTTCTGTTCTTGCTATATATATCACCGTTGCCGCCGCAGCCGGCAAGGTCCTTCTGGCATGGTACCTCTGGATGACCGGAAAAAAAACGGGAAGTATGATGCTGCAATCCAATGCCCGTAACATGATGAACGATGTCATTATCTCACTCGCCGTATTGCTGGGCCTGTTGTTTACATTTATCCTGAAACTTCCAATCCTCGACGCCGTTACCGCCCTGCTGGTCAGTTTCTGGATCATGTATGTGGCCTTCCGGATCTTCCGGGAATCGAGCATGGAACTGATGGACGGCGTTAAGGATTCAGGCCTTTACGATCAGGTTTTCAAAGCCATCGGAAAAGTGGAAGGCGTATACCACCCGCACCGGACCCGTATCCGAAAGATCGGCCACCAGTATGTTGTTGCCGTTGATGTGGAAGTCGATGGCGATATTCCCGTCAGTAAAGCCCATCAGCTGGCAAACGAGGTGGAGGAACAGATCCGCAGGGAACTGGTAGATGTTTATGATGTGCTGGTGCATACAGAACCGATTGGCGATGATAACCGGAATGAAGTCTTTGGTATTGATGAAGACAATCTCAGGAAATTGAAGAAAAAAGAAAACAATAAATAATATCCCGCCGATGGTCATTTTCTATCAAAGCAATCATTCTGCCATTTATGCCGTGGGCAGCCCCCGGCGCCTGGCCAGGGAAGATCTCGAAAAACTGGCCTGGCTGTTTGGCGATGCCTCCTTGCTATTATGGGAACAGCTTGAAGGCCATTTTATCGGCCCCAGGAAAGAGATGATCACCCCATGGAGCACCAATGCCGTGGAAATGACCCAGAATATGGGAATAGTTGGGATTGAGCGGATCGAAGAATTCATCCCTGCAAAAGCCAATGTCCCTCATGACCCGATGCTGCAGCGACTTTACAAAGGGCTTGACCAGCGTGTCTTCAACATTGAACACGAGCCTGAACCGGTCATCCCCATCGATGATATCAAAGGATATAACCTGAAAGAGGGACTTGCCCTGAGCGACGATGAGATCGAATACCTGGAAGAGGTGAGCCGGAAGATAGACCGGAAGCTCACCGACAGCGAGGTTTATGGATTCGCCCAGGTGAATTCCGAGCACTGCCGCCATAAGATCTTTAACGGCACCTTCATCATCGACGGAAAGGAACAGCCCGAGACCCTCTTTTCCCTCATTAAAAAAACATCCAAAACCCATCCCAACCGCATCGTTTCGGCTTACAAGGACAATGTGGCCTTCATCATGGGGCCGAAGATGGAAGAGTTCTCCCCGGAGACGCAGGACAGTGCCGATTTTTTCCGCATCCGGGAAATTCAATCGGTCATCTCCCTCAAGGCTGAAACACACAATTTCCCAACGACGGTGGAGCCTTTCAACGGCGCCTCCACCGGCACGGGCGGAGAGATTCGTGATCGTATGGCGGGTGGCCGGGCCAGTATTCCCCTGGCCGGAACGGCTGTCTACATGACCTCCTACCCCAGGATTGTTCCCGGCAGGAGGTGGGAAGAGGGGAAAGCTCCACGGCCCTGGCTCTACCAGACACCGGAAGAGATTCTCATCAAGGCTTCCAACGGCGCCAGCGATTTCGGCAACAAATTCGGCCAGCCGCTGATCTGCGGGAGCGTGCTGACCTTCGAGCATGAGGAGAATGGCCGGGTTTTCGGTTACGACAAAGTGATCATGCTGGCCGGCGGTATCGGTTTCGGGATAATGGAGGAGAGCCTGAAAGACAATCCTGGCACAGGCGACCTGATCGTTGTGCTGGGGGGCGACAATTACCACATCGGCATGGGCGGCGGCGCGGTATCGTCGGTAGCTACTGGCGAATACGGCAACAGCATCGAGCTCAACGCCGTGCAGCGCGCCAATCCCGAAATGCAGAAGAGGGTCTATAACGCCATCCGGGCGATGGCCGAATCGGGCGCCAACCCGATCATCTCCATCCACGACCACGGCGCCGGCGGCCACCTCAACTGCCTCTCCGAGCTGGTCGAAGAAACCGGCGGCGCCATCGACATGACCCAACTGCCCATCGGCGACCCTACCCTCTCCGATAAAGAGATCATCGGCAACGAATCGCAGGAACGCATGGGACTGATCATCCATGAAAAGGATTTGCCCCTGCTGCAGCGCATCGCCGCACGCGAACGGGCGCCGCTGTATGTTGTGGGACGCACCACCGGCGACCACATCCTCTCTTTCATCAACAAGCACGGCCAGAAACCCATCAACCTCGACCTGGCCTACCTTTTCGGCAAACCCCCGAAAACCATCCTCGATGACAAAACCCTGCCCAACCTGTTCGCAAATCCAAAATATAACATCGATGATCTCCCATTATACCTCGTAGAGGTATTGCTATTGGAGTCGGTGGCATGCAAAGACTGGCTCACCAACAAGGTGGACCGGTCGGTCACCGGGCGCGTGGCGAAGCAGCAATGCGCCGGCGCGGTGCAGTTGCCGCTGAACAACCTGGGGGTGACGGCACTCGATTACCAGGGGGTGAGGGGCATTGCCACATCGCTGGGCCATGCCCCGGTCGCAGCTTTGGCAGATCCGGGCAAAGGATCGGTGCTGGCGGTGGCCGAAGCGCTGACCAATCTCATCTGGGCGCCCATAGAAGGCGGGCTGAAGGGTGTGTCGCTCAGCGCCAACTGGATGTGGCCTGCAAAAAACCCCGGCGAAGACGCCCGGCTCTACGCCGCGGTGAAAGCGGTCAGCGACTTTGCCATCGACCTGGGTATCAACATCCCCACCGGCAAGGATTCCCTGTCGATGAC
>Ga0114946_10003502_pt1 | contig 10558 bp, 8 predicted proteins | sample WalLakDeSediment_FD_88676 | JGI IMG/M metagenome (GOLD analysis project Ga0114946, IMG submission 88676) | Lake sediment microbial communities from Walker lake, Nevada to study Microbial Dark Matter (Phase II) - Walker Lake 11/02/13 Deep Sediment | ecosystem: Environmental > Aquatic > Freshwater...
GTCGCTGCGTAGGAGCCCCGACGACGCTGTATCCGGCATACTGCTAGGAGGGGCGACACCCGCAGCGGGCTCGGGAGCGCCGTTATTTACGCCATGAACTACTGACTCGGGACACTAGCAGCCCTCGCCGAAAATCCCGGCGCCAGGCGGCGTGAGGGATTGCGCCACGGGCTGCTATCATCCCGCCCATGCGACTGTCCCCGCTCGCCCCATTCGCGCTGGTCTCGGTGCTGGTCCCGCTGACCAGCTGCGCCTGGTTGTTTGACGACGGCGGCGACGACGACGGCGGCGCGGCGCCTTGCGACGACGACGTCTTGGGCTGCGACGACGACATCTCGAAATTTCTCGAGGACCCCAGCTGCCTGCTTCAAGGCCCGCTCGAGCTGCAGCTCGGCGAGGGCGAGCACGAGTTCTCCCCGCTCGAGCCCGACGAGCTGCCCGAGCTCCACTTTGGGTTTCAAGGCGGGCAGCACGTGTGGATGGCCGTGCAGGTCAAGAACCCAGACCTCGAGCGCCGCCAACTCAAAATTCGCACCAAGCTCGACTACTGCAACGACGATTGTGACGTGCTCGCCAATTGGGCCACGGATATCGTGCGCGAGTTGGTCGTCGATGACGCGACCATACGCATCACCCCCGAGGGCTGGATGGAGCAGACGCGGATCCTGGTCACGGTGTTCGACTGGGTCGGCGCGAAGCACCAGCGCGTGGAGATGCTCGTGACCGATCCGTGTGGACGGCAAGGGTTCGCCACGAGCGGCTGACAACCGCGTCGCGGTCCCGCTACGCGCCCTGGACCCGGTCACTATCTGGGGGCATGGATCGCCGCTCCCGCCGCCGGGGGACGCCGACGGGCCGGCGTCAGAGTCGCGCCATGCCGATCGCTGGGCACAATGTGGGATGATTTGCTGGGGCCGGTCATTACGCCGCGCGCTCCGCTGCCCCGGTCGAATCCGCCGGTGGCATCCCCGCACCCTGGTTTGAGGGGTGCCCGGCGGTCTGCGGCGATCGTTCATCGATGAAGAAATCAGCGCGACGTCGGGGCTACGCTCCGGCGTGCGCTGCGTCAGCGGAGCGTGCGCCTTACTGGTCGATCGGACAGGTTTGAAGTGTTATGCTCCGACCAGCATGGCGCCTCGACACGAGCTCCCCCACGCCGAGTTGGAGTCGTTGCTCGACCAGCCCGAGACCTACCGGACCTTGCTCGGCGAGTACGATGGGCCGGTCTCGCTTGGGATCACCATCGACGAAGTGACCGGGGAGCCGTGTTTGCTGCTGCGAATCGCAGATGTCGGCGCGGTCCAGCGACGCGAGCTCCTCGTCGAGGGTCACCTGGTGCGGGTCCTCGTTCGCCCGAGCTACCAAGCGCCGCGACCCGGCTAGCGGCCGCCGAGCCTCCGCTCGTCGGCGCGGGGCGAGTATCGGTATCATAGGAATCAAGCCAGTCGCCGGCGCCGCCGCAGTGATCAATTATGGCGCACTGCATGGCGCACCGAGAGACCGCGCGAGTTCAGCCGATCATCGCGCCGCGGCGGTCCCTACGGCAACGTGGCCTCAGCGGCCGTTGCCAACTACGCTGACTTCATGCGCCCGTCAGTTGTACGGGACCATGGACAGCCCAGGGGGCAGGCAATGCCCTTCGATGTTTGCACCCGCGAGCTCGATAGCGGAGCAACCACGCTGTTTGGCATGGACCCTCAGATCGTATCCGTAGGCATCATTGCGATGGCCGGTGGCTACGGTTATGTCGTCCGTCGCCACCAGGCGCCCGGGATCGCGGCGCTACGCCAGATCGAGGCCGAGGACATTGCCCAAGCCCATGACATTGCTGTCATAGTCCGCGAGTCGCCGGCGCCGATTCGGCCGCTCGTCGAGCTGCCCAGCTCCGCCGCCAATCATGGCCCTTCGGCCGCGACGATCCCCGAGCAAGCCCGGCAGCGTCCGCTGTGCCCGGGGCTGCAGCTGCAAAATTGGGACTTTGACGCGCGCATGGGCCTGCTGTGCGCCGAGCGGGTCGAGGTTGGATCGCTGGGCATGGTCCTCGAGCGCGACGGCGGCCGGCTGTTGCTGTCCAACAACCATATCTTGGCCGGGCAAAACCGCGGGCGAATCGGCGACCGCATCGCCCAGCCCGGCGGCGCGCGGCTCGACGAATCCGAGGTCATCGGCCGGCTCGAGCGCTTCGTCGCGCTCGAGCCCAGCCCCGCCCACGCGCACCCGAGCCGCCGCAGCTCGGTCATCTGGAACCGCGTCGACGCGGCCGTCGCTCGGCTCGCGCCCGGGGTCCACTGCGATCCGAGCTACCTCGGGAACCCGCAGCTGCCCGTACCCAACAGCTTCTCGACCCCGATCATTGACGAGCGCGTGTTCAAGGTCGGGCGGACCACCGGCCTGCGCCACGGCCGAATCATCAGCGTCCGCGAGCGGGTCGGCCCAATCCCTTACGCGATCGGCGATTGCTGGTTTCGCGATTCATTCGTGGTCGAGGGCGACGACGGCCTGCCCTTCTCCGAGAGCGGAGATTCGGGCGCGGTCGTCGTGCGCCCGAGCGGCGAGGTCGTGGGGCTGATCTACGCCGGCAACGGGGTCCAGACCTACGCGTGCCCGATCACCGAGGTGCTCGCGGCGTTGCAGCTGTAGGCGCGCGCCACCGTCGGGCGGCGCTCGGTTTGATCACGGGCTGAGCGGCTCGTACTTCAAGAGCGAATCGAGGGTCCCGCGGCTGATCGCGTGATACCCCGGCCGGGCCTTGGCGTAGATCGTCTTGGCCTGCGCGCGGCCGGCTTCGGTCGCGGCCAAGGCCCGGTAGATCGGCGTGAGGAACTTGCGCCGGCCGACCTCGATCAAGAACGACTCCATGCGCGGGTAGGCGGGCTCGTAGCGGTGGGTGGCCGCGAGCACCAGCCACTCGCCGAGGATCTCGGCGTTGCTCGAGTCGGTCAGCGAGAACGCGGCGTCGAGCTGGCCAAGCGGCGCGGCCCCGATCTCCGCGGGCAGCGAGCGCAGGAAGTGCAGCCAATGCCAGGGGGTCCAGCCCTTGGTCTCGAGCTCCTTGGCCGGGAGCTCGCCGGTTGCGAAGGCCTTGGCCTCGGCTTCGACGTCGTCGAGGACCTCGGCTTCGGGCTCGGGGGCGTCGGCTGGGAGGCCGACGCCGGTTATCCATTCATTGAGGTCCGGGGCCGTTCGGCCGTCGAGCACGGGGTGCTTGGCGGTCAGCTCGGCGCCGACGAAGGCGATGAATTGGGGGGTCGAGACCGTGCCGAACGCGTGGGTGCTAAACCACTCGCGCAAGAACGCGTCGAACACCTCGCGGCCGTAGGCGAGCTCGAGGGCTTGCAACAAGAGCGCGCCCTTTTCATAGGGGACCCCCGAGAAGCTCTCGTCGGGATCAATGTCGCGCAGGTCCTGGGCGAGCTTTTGAAACTCGGGCTTGGCGCCGAGCAGCGCGGGGTTGTGGAGCTCCTCGAGCAGCTCGCGCTTGCCGATTACGGCCTCGATCGTGGCCCGCTCGAGCCCGTAGATCTGCTCGATGATCCGCCGCTCGAAATAGACGGTGAAGCCCTCATTGAGCCATAGGTCGCCCCAGGTCTGGTTGGTCACGAGGTTGCCGGACCACGAGTGCGCGAGCTCGTGGGCGATGACGGCGACCAGCGAGCGATCGCCGGCGAGCAGCGTGGGCGTGACGAAGGTCAGGCGCGGGTTCTCCATGCCGCCAAAGGGGAACGCCGGCGGGAGCACGAGCACGTCGTAGCGGCCCCAGGCATAGTCGCCGTAGAGCGCCTCGGCCGACTCGAGCATGGTCTCCATGTCGGCGAATTCCTCGGCCGCGGCCGCGACGACCGCCGGATCGGCCCAGACCGCCGTGCGCGAGCCGACCTCGCGGCGCTCGAGATCACCGACCGCGAGGGCGATCAGGTAAGCCGGGACCGGCTGCGGCATCACGAACGCGAAGGTCCGGGTCTTGCCATCGCCGGGCTCGGCGGTCGCGAGCTCGCCGAGCTGCTCGGCGGCCATCACCGCCGTGAACCGCCCATCGACCTCGACGATCGCGTCCCAGGTCGTGCGCACGCCGGGGCTGTCTTGGCTGGGGATCCACGAGCGGGCGTGGATCGCTTGGGATTGGCTGTACAAAAACGGCGCCCGCTTGCCGGCCGTCTGGGCCTTGTCGAGCCATTGCAAGCCGGTCGCGCCGGGCCGGGTCGCGTAGCTCAGGCGGACCGCGTTGGCGTCGGCCGGGAGCTCGATGGTGATCGGCGCGCCGAAGCTCGAGGTGGTCTCGCCGACCGCCCACTTGGTCGCGGCCCAGCTCACGCCCGCGGCGTTGGCCCGACCCGCGAGCTCGGGCACGCCGTGCTCGCCCGCGCCCGCGTCGAGCGTGGTCACGTAAACCTGCTTGATGTCGAGGTCGCGGCTGTCGAGCAGCAGCGGCGCGCTGGGGTCGAGGCGATCGAGCAGCAAGATCGCCTCGCCGGTCAGCGCCTCGGCGTTGAAGTCGACGACCCAGTTGAGGCCGACGTGGCTGACGCGGACTTGATCGGGGCGGCTGAACGAGTGGGGATCGGGTCCGGCGGCGAGCATCGCCGCGCCGCTCGGCTTGGTCTCGGCGCTTGGATCGGGCTGGGCTTCGGTCATGATCTCGGGGCCGCTCGTTTGGGTGTCGGCGCTCGCCTTGCTCGGCTTCGGGTCAGCCTTGCAAGCGCCAAGCGCCAAGCAGGCGGCGAACGCCAACGGGTAGAAACGGAGCGCAGGCACGGGCGTAGACTATAGCCAGGGGCCGTGTCCGTCGATGCCCCGGCGCGTTAGAGTTCGCCGGCCGATGCACGAGTTTACCAGTCGCTATGGAGCTTGGGCGCTGATCGCTGGGGCCAGCGAGGGCATCGGCGAGGCCTTCGCCCACGCCCTCGCCGGTCGGGGCCTGCGGTTGATCATGCTCGCCCGGCGCGAGCACAAGCTCGCCGCGACCGCGGCGGCGATCACCAAGCAGCACGGCGTCGAAGTCGTGAGCCTCGCTTGCGACCTCGCCGATCCAGATCTCGCCGCGCGCGTGCAAGCCGGCGTCGGCGACCGCGAGGTTGGCTTGCTGATCTACAACGCCGCCTACTCGCGGATCGGCGGGTTCTTCGAGCAAAGCCTCGAGCACAAGCTGCGGACCATCGACGTCAACTGCCGCGGCCCGATCATCCTCAGCCACGTGCTCGGCCAAGCCATGCTCGCGCGCGGCCGCGGGGGGATCGTGCTGATGGGCTCGCTCGCCGGCGAGCAAGGCTCGCCGCGGCTGGCGACCTACGCCGCGAGCAAGGCCTTCGATCGGATCCTCGCCGAGAGCCTGTGGGGCGAGCTGCGTGAGCGCGGCGTGGATGTGCTCGCGTGCGTCGCCGGAGCCACGCGCACCCCAGGGTTCGAGGCGGTCGCAAGCACGGTTAAGGGGCCGGTGATGGAGCCCGCGGCCGTCGTCGAGGAGGCGCTCGCGAGGCTTGGGCGGGGCGAGCCGAGCATGATCCCTGGTTGGGGGAATCGGGTGGGGGCGCGGGTGCTGGCGCGGGTGCCCAATCGTTGGCGGGTGCGGATCATGGACCTCGCGACGCGCAGCGGCGGGGGCTCGCGGGAGGATTAGGCGGCTCAAATTCGGCGGACGACGCTGGGACCGCGGACGCGTCGCGCGTCGATCACGAACGCACGCGATGGGGCTCCGGTGGTCGATCTGGCTCGGCGCTGGTGCAGCATGGCCCCGGCCCGTTACCCTCCGCCGCATGCCGGCTGCCCATCACCTCGGTCTCTTTCATCCTCGCCTCGTGCGCGAGCGCATGAGCAGCCTCGAGCCTGGGCTGTTCGCCAAACACGAGCCGACCATCAAGGTCTGGCTTGGGCACCTGAGCAGCGGGGCGCTCGACGACACCAAGGAGGTTAGCCTGCACGGGGGCTTCCTCGAACGGATCTTTTGCGACGTCCTTGGCTACGCGACGATGGCGATGGCGAAGGAGGGGAAGTGGGAGCTGGTCGCGGAGAAGACCGTGCTTTTTGGTGGTGCGGCCGATGGCGCCATCGGCCTGTTTGAGCGGGGCAAGAGTCATGTCGCGGCGCCGATCGAACTCAAAGGTGCGAGCCAGTTCCTCGAGCACGCCAAAGGTCGTTCGCTGACGCCGATCCAGCAGGGGTGGGACTATGCAAACAAGACGCCCGAGTCACGCTGGGTGATTATTTCAAACTACCGCGAGACCAGGCTCTACGCCAAGAGCCACGGCCAGGCGGCCTACGAGCTGTTCCGGCTCGAGGATCTCGGGCACGAGCAGGGCTTCCTTCGCTTCGTGGCGCTGCTCGGCCGCGACGCGCTCTTGGGTGGGCCCTCGATCGACGAGTCACCGCTCGCCGAGATGCTGCTCGCGTCGGAGCGGACCGAGCACGAGATCACGGCCAAGCTCTACTCCGACTATCGTGGGATCCGTGCGCGGCTGTTCGCGGAGTTGCGGCGCAAGCACTCCAACATGACCGCCACCGAGCTGCTCACGATGACCCAAACGATCCTCGATCGCCTGCTGTTCGTCGCCTTCGCTGAGGACCGCCAGCTGCTCCCGACGAACACCCTCGCCAAGGCGTGCGACCACCGTGACCCCTACAACCCTCGACCGGTGTGGCAAAACCTGCTCGCGATCTTCCGCAGCATCGACAAAGGCAACCCGCGCCTCGGCATCCCCGCCTACAACGGGGGCCTGTTCCGCAGCCTCGAGGATATCGAGGAACTCGAGGTCTCGGACCAAATGTGCGCGGAGTTCAAGACCTTCGGCGCATACGATTTCCACGAGGACGTCTCGGTCGATGTGCTTGGCCATATCTTCGAGCAATCAATCACCGATCTCGAACGCCTACGCGAAGAGGCCGAGCAGAGCGAGATCGACGGCACCCCGCCCCCGGCTGAGCTGCCCGGTACGCGCAAGCCGCCGACCAAGCGCAAGGTCGAGGGCATCTTCTACACTCCGCCATTCGTCACGAATTTCTTGGTCCGTGAGACTTTGGGCCTCGCGATGGCGGAGGCGTGGGAGCGCGCGGGCGGCAATCAGGTGCGTAAGAAAGACGAGCGCATCGCTGCGTGGGAGGCCTACCAAAACCAGCTCCGAAGGCTGCGCGTGCTCGATCCGGCCTGCGGCAGCGGTGCGTTTCTGGTGGCCGCGTTCGATGCGCTCGCGCATGAGTTCGAGCGAGTGAACCGGGCGTTGGCCGAGGTCCGTGATCAAGGTCAGACGAGCATCTTCGATCTGACAAAGACCCTGCTCAACGAGAACCTGTTCGGCATCGACAAGAGCGGCGAATCAGTGGAGATCTCGAAGCTCTCGCTGTGGCTCAAAACCGCGGAGCGCGGCAAACAACTGACCTTCCTCGACCGCAACATTCGCCGGGGCAACAGCGTCGTCAGTGACTCGCATGTCGATCCCTGGGCGTTCGATTGGGGCGCCGGCCGCGTGGCCCTCGATTTCCTCGAGCCCGCGCCACCGGAGGGCGAGGACGGCGAGGCGATCGACGCGCGCTGGCGCGACGGCTTCGACGTGGTCCTGGGTAACCCGCCCTACGTCCGGCAGGAGCTGCTTGGGGCGTACAAGGAGCACTGGAGCCGCTCGTTCCAGACCTACGACGGCAGCGCGGATCTGTTCGTCTACTTCTTCGAGCGGGGGCTCCGACAGCTCAAGCCCGGCGGTCGGCTCGGCTTCGTCGTGTCGAACAAGTGGCTGCGCGGCGGCTATGCGGAGCGGCTTCGCGAGCTGCTAGCGAAGGAGTACACCGTCGAATCGATCGTCGATTTTGGCCACGCGCCCGTGTTTCCCGACGCCGACGCGTTCCCGTGCATCATCACCTTGCGCCGGCAGGCCCCCGCGCCCGATCATGCGCTCAACGTTACGCAGTATCCGCGTGAGCAGCTCGGCAAGGAGCTCCTGGCCAGCTACGTGGAGACCCACAAATTCCCGCTACCGCAGCAGACCCTGGGTAAGAAAGGCTGGTCTTTGGAACCCCCGGCCGCGCAAGCGCTGCTGGAGAAGCTGCGTCGCAAGGGCGTGCCGCTCGCGGAGTACGCCGCGCTCAAGCCGTATCGAGGCGTCGTGACCGGCTGCAATGCAGCGTTTTTGATCGACCAGGTGACCAAAGAGAAGCTCTGTCGCGAGGATCCAAACTCATCGGCGATTCTAAAGAAGTATCTGCGCGGGCAGGATGTTGCGCGGTGGTCACCGGAGTGGGGCCAGCGCTGGATGATCTTCGCTCGGCGCGGGATATCGATCGATCAGTATCCCGCAGTTAAGTCGCACTTGCAAGGCTACCGCGCGCAACTCGAGCCGCGCCCGAACGACTACCAGGGGCGCGGCTGGCCTGGGCGCAAGCCCGGCAGCTACAAGTGGTATGAGCTTCAAGATTCAGTGGATTATTACGAAGGATTCGAGCAGCCAAAGATCCTCTATCAAGAGATCCAGTTCCATCCTCGCTACGCGCTAGACCGCAGCGGTCTTTATATGAACAACAAGGCGTTCTTCCTCCCGACCGAGGATCCCTGGCTGCTCGCGGCGCTGAACAGCCCAGCCATGTGGTGGCACAACTGGCGCTATCTCGTCCACATGAAGGACGAGGCGCTGAGTCCGGCCGGTGATAAGATGGCACACGTGCCGGTTCCACGACCGAGCGCGGCCCAAGCCGACGCGGTCGCGTCTCACGTCGAGACGATCGTGGAGCTGACCCGCACCGCGAGCGAGGCTAGCGCGGGGGTCCTCGACGTGTTGCGTATGGAGTGGAACATCGACAAGCCCGGGCAGGCGCTCAACGATTTTTCTGCGCGCGGCAGCGACGAGTTCGTGCGCGAGGTGAAAAAGCGGCGTAAGCGGGGCAGCCCCCGGCTGACCCCGGCGGCGCTCGCTGACCTGCGGTCGCTCTATGAGGACGCGGCCCCAGGCGTGATCGACAAGCGCGCCCGCATCCTCACCCTCGAGCGCGAGATCGCCGAGGCCGTACATGCCGCCTACGGCCTCGACCAGACCGATCTCGCGTTGGTTCGGGCGACGGCCCCCCCACGCATGCCGCCGGGGTGGTGAGCGCCCGCGCGCGTCTCTACCAAAGCGCCGTCGCTAACACGCCGGAGTAGATCAGGTTGCCCACGGAGTGGAGCAGGACGGGCGCAAACACCGAGCCCGTCCGCGCGAACGCCATCCCGAACACCCAGCCCATCACGAAGATAGACCCAACCGAGACGTCGATGCCGTAGACGAACACGTGCAGCAACTCGAACAACACCGCCTGCACGAACACAGCCCAGCCCTCGCCCATGTAGCCCGCGAGCGCCCGCTGAAGGAGCGCACGAAAAGCGATCTCCTCTGTCAGCGCCGCAAACACGACACACGGCACGAACCAGCGCCACTCGATGCCCATCATCTCATCGTAGACCGGTGAGACGTAGGTCAGCGCCATCTCTGCGACGATATTCTTCGGCACGTAGAAGGGCACCGAGATATACCAAGCGATCATGAGGAGGTAGACCACGCCCGCCCCCCAGCCAATCTTCCACCACGAACGCCCAACCAAATCGACCCCCGACCGCGTGTCGAACACCGCGAACGCGAACCAAGCCGGAATGACGACCGCAATCAGCGGGATGGTGCGGAACAGCAACAGATCCGCACCATCCCACGGCCACTCGGCGCCGAGGAATTTCTCGAGGTCCCACTTCCAGCGATGGAAAGCGACGCCCGAGAGAGCGAGCAGCGCCCACACCGCGAACAGCAGGTGTCGTCCTCGATGAAACTCTGGCGGCTCAGTCACGGGGGTCAGTCGTCTCCATCATCGCCATCGCCGCCACCAGGATTACCACCGCCACCGCCGGGAATCTCGGTGGGCTCCGTCGGCGAGCAACCGCTCAAGCTCGAGCAACCGCCAGATAAGTAGATGATGGCAGCAGCACCGATACACACGAGCACAACCCAACCGCCGCAGACGGGTGCGTCTGGGTTTGTCTCGATATCGAAGAAGTTCGACGCTGGCTCGGTACCGCTGAAAGGTGTGCGTTCGTACACACCCTCGAAGCGAAGGTGTTCACCTACGAGCCACATCTCGAGTGTGTCGGTGCTATTCGGATCGACGATGGAGACCTCGGCTTGAAGCTCGTCATCCTCGAGCCACAGCACGTAAGTGACGACGCGGCCATCATCATCAGTGTAGTGCCCTTCGCTAATTGCAGCCGTCGTACTCACCGCAACGGCGGTGTCAGAAGCCCTCCCTGTACTACTGGGTAGGTACCCGAAAAGCAGAGTGAAGGCAGTGAGAGCCGCGGTAGCTGTGTACATGTCGCGGATCTGTACACACGGTGGCTATGTTTGTCAATATTATTTACTAACAATTCCCACCTGCGCAGGGTGCCAATGCTCACGTCGTCTGGGCTGATTAGGGTTCATACCATGCTCATCCACATCGGCTTGCCGGCGGTCGCTAGCCATAGACCGAGCGCCTAAGACATCCGAACGGCCAGTTGATCCAGCGCAAGAGACGCAGCACTGCTTGGGCAGGGGCAAGACGCTCGAACTACGCCGCCCGA
>Ga0114946_10003503_pt1 | contig 10558 bp, 7 predicted proteins | sample WalLakDeSediment_FD_88676 | JGI IMG/M metagenome (GOLD analysis project Ga0114946, IMG submission 88676) | Lake sediment microbial communities from Walker lake, Nevada to study Microbial Dark Matter (Phase II) - Walker Lake 11/02/13 Deep Sediment | ecosystem: Environmental > Aquatic > Freshwater...
ATGACCGTTGCGGACATGCGCCGGGGTGTCTCCAGAATCCGAAACCACGTTATCGCCCGGGTCTTCCGGGAGCTGAACCTGATCGAGCAGTGGGGCAGCGGCATCCCCCGCATCCTGCGGGAGGCGGAAAAACTGGGACTGCCGGATCTGCAAGTGGAAGAAGTCGGCATGCGGGTGCGCGTGACCGTGCGTTTGGCTGAACAAATTGCGGTTGAAAAGGCCACCGAACAAGTCGAGGCCCATGATGAGGCCCATGATGAGGCCCATGAGCCCATGACGGAGGTTGAACACCTTCTGCTCGATGCATGTGTTCAGGGCCCCAAAAGTACCGCCGAACTTCTTAAGATGCTTGGGTATAAAACACGGACCGGCAATTTTAAGAGAGCACTGTCTCGCTTGCTTGATGTCGGCCTTCTTGAAATGACAAATCCGCAAAAACCCAGGGCCAAAAATCAGCGCTACCGGACCACCCCAATAGGGAAGCAAGTTTTGCGGGAAGACAAAAACGAGTGGGATTCGGGTCGGACCAAGCCAAGGATACGTAAGTCCGCTGGAAGTTGTGAAAACGGGCTTCGAAAGAAGGCCTAGAACCGCATTTTCAGTATCAAAATAGGCCCTACAAGACCCTGGGCTGATGACAGCTTGGTCTTAGCTTCCAGGCAGAGTCTGTGGCGTCGAACTCGGCAAGGGCACGTTGGAGGATCTCGCCAACAAAATCGCCCAGAGCACAAGCCCTCGGGTGAGACCTTCCATTTCCAGCGTCGGACGGGATCGCAAGACCGTCGTTATCGTCTCCGTGCCGGAGAGCACCCCAAAACCGGTTTACGCCTTCGACCGACCATACCGGCGAGCCGGCAAGACGAACCAGCGTCTATCCCAAGAGGAAGCCATGCGGCTTTTCATGTCAAGCCGTGGCGTGACTTGGGACCAGTCAACCCTCACCGACGCGACAGTGGAGGAAGACATCGACCCCACGATTGTCCGCCGCTTCCTCCTCGCCGCCCGAAACGAACGCCGCTGGGATGTTCCCGATGAGACGGCTGTTGACCGTGTCTTGCGGCAGCTCGGATTAATACAGGATGGCAAGTTGACAGTTGCCGCGGTCCTCCTTTTCGGCCGTAATCCCCAGCGCCTCCTGACCCAGGCGATGGTTCGCTGCGCCCGGTTCAAAGGAATCACTGAAGTCCATTTCCTCGACATGAAGGTCATCCAGGGCACCATCATCCAGCAGGTCGAGGAGGTCATGGCGTTCATCAAGCGTAATACTCGCATGGCAGCGGAAATCATGGGCCTCCGCCGCGAGAAAGATGGGAGTATGCCAAACAACTGGGTGTCTCCCCCGAAACCGCCAAACGCGATTTGGGGAAATTGGTTAGTAAGGGGGTGCTCGCCATGCGTCGGGCCGGTCGAAGTACGGTCTATACGTTAATCGGATCATAATCGGGTCATCGGGTGACCCGGTTGGCACTTTCTTGAATCCCTTGTTGACACATATGTTTTATCAATGGTCTCATAATAGTATTGACAACCCTTGGCTCACTTGTGCCATCCCCGGTCCTGTAGGAGCAAGCTCTTGCTTGCGACATCATCGCGACCAGGAGGTCGCTCCTACAAGGAAATGGCACGCCCGGCAGAAGGAACTGTCAATACTATTTCGAGACGGTTAATAAATAGACATGCTCGCAGCATGACCCGAATAACCGAATCGATGACTCGATTGCGAGCCGAATATCCGAACCGATGTTTCGGGGTGAGTCGGACCGAAGTTAATAAGGTCGGGCTGACCCGATTTTCGTCATCTTCGCGCCGGCCATACCTGTGAGGCTTGGGGACGCTGTTAACTTGTTAACTTCAGAGACATCGTGACGTCCCTTTCTCACGCCTTTCTCAATACAGAGGGATGGTGCCGAAGGAAAGGGTGGTGATGCTTCCCCTGCAGAAGAGATCTGAAGCCCGCATTGCTTGGCAGAGCTAGATGAAATGGAGAGAATCTGCCCGGCCACAACCTGACCCTTCGCGACAGGCACATCTTCATCCCCGATGAAAACCAATACTGGCCGGCCCAGGATAACCTGGATCACCACAGGAAAAGCAAATTGCTGGTGTGAAAACGGATCGCAATGTGCTTAAATACACTATGATGATAAGCCGGGAAACAGGGTTAGGGGAGGTAAGGGGGTCCCTTCGCGAACATGAGTATCTACGCGACACTGTGGAAGTTGAAGTTCCCTCAAGAGGGTGATGAATACATCGGGTGTGATTGGATAGATGTGACCGCTCAGGGAGTTCTCTCCCACATCGGTACACCGACTCCCGGAATGGGATACGAAGATGGCGATCCATACGCCTCGTTCCTGCCATTGCCGGTCGAGGTCGATGAGAAAGGTCATGCCCCTTATATGAGAGCGGTTGTATTCGTGGCGGAGCATACGATCAAGGGGACGGACCGTCATCCGCAAGAATATCGGAGTCCACTCCTCGTCCTCAGCGGAGAGGAATACTCCCGCATCACCTTCGAGGAACTTCATCGTCGCCTTTGTGGCGCACTCCGGAGAAACAGAGCCCCTGTGATTGCCGAGATCCTGGGGCCGGGTGGAAAGCACAGGGTCATTAGAGCGGAGGACGAAGACAAGCCGCACAGCCCAATAAAGCGAACGAACATGCGAGATACGGCGAAGGACGCCGAAAGGAAGCAGATCGAGATCCTCAGCCGCATGGGGCCTGAGGGCAGGTTGCGTGCCGCCATTGAGCTTTCCAGGGTTTCTCGCAAGCTCTTGAGGGAAGGCGTGCAGAAGCGCCACCCTGATTATACTGAGCGGCAGATCCGCTTGGAGACAATTCGGTTGGTGCTGCCGGAGGAGCTTTTCCGTGCTGCTTATCCGAACGCCGATGAGAGGTTACCATTTTAACGTGATTCATCTGGAGACTGGGTTCAAGGTGGACTTCATTGTCAGAAAAACCAGGCTCTTCAGCAAAGAGGAGTTTTCGTATCACTGTAGCTCTATGAAACTGTGATTGAGGCTCATGGCTGTTTTTCTTTCGCTCCAAGGCCACCAGAGGCGGCCAGGGCTCCCAGGCTGGTCTTTTCTACGGCGCCTTCCCGCCAGTCGCTCAAGAAACATGGGTACACCGCAAAGCCGGCCGGGGGATAAAGGGCATGAATGCTTTCCCTGAAGAGAAGCAAAGCTTCTTGGGCACGAAAGGGGCGGGCCGGTGCGCCGGCATCGAATAAGTAAGCCAGGAGGCCCTATAGATGATAGAAATCGTCCGGGCGGACATCAAACCGGGAATGCGTGTTCAAGTTGTCCAGAAACAGGATCAGCTATCCGGCAAACTTACGGAAGGCATCGTCAAGGATGTCCTCACGAAATCGGCCACACATCCACATGGAATCAAGGTCCGACTGGAAAGCGGCATTGTTGGGCGCGTGAAAAAGCTTAGGCTCTGAAGTCCGCGTTGATCTCTCAGGGCACTGTGGGTAGGCGGCAGGCAGGTGTTCGGAAGGGGCCGAATGGAAAAGCAGAATCAATCGCGAATCGTTCCGGTTTCGCTGGGTAGGGCGAATGTCTACTTTGTCATCACCCAGAAGCAGGCTCTCCTGATCGATACCGGTGAAAAGGGAAATGAAGGGAAGATTGTCAAGGCGGCAGAAAAGCTGGGTTTGTCCCCGTCAGATATCGGGCTGATCATTCTCACGCACACCCATTATGACCACTGCGGAAGCATGAGAGCGCTGAAAGACTTGACGGGCGCAAGAGTCCTTGTGCACCAGCATGAAGCTATGTGTCTCAGGGAGGGATATGGTGGCTTTCCTAAAGGCACCACAGGTTTTACAAGAGTCATTTCCTTGGTTGGAAGAGGGATCGGGAAGCGCATAGGAGGGTATGAGCCCGTTTCACCGGACATCGTCATCAGCGAACGTTTTGGGTTGGAAGAATACGGGACGGACGGTTACATCCTGCCGACCCCGGGGCACACAACGGGGTCGATAAGTGTCATTCTTGGAAATGGACATGCCATTGTGATACGCTCTTCAATATTTTCCGCAAGAGCGTTTTTCCCCCTTTTGCCGATGACCAGGAGGAACTGCTCCGGAGCTGGGGAAAGCTGATTGATACAGGTTGTCGAACCTTCTACCCCGGGCACGGAAGCCCCTTTGGAATCGGGAGACTGATGCAAAGCCTGGAAACCCGGAAGAGGGGACGGAGGCCCGATGCCTTTTGCTGAATGATGCGCGCGTTGCATGCCCCTGAATGGGGTCAGACCTTGATTATTTGCCAAGAGATCCTGAGTGGATCATATTGTCGAACCCATCCATAGGGTATTGTGTCGTTGGGCACGCCCGTGATGATCCATCGTTACGGAATCGTGCAGAGACGCTACGGATAGGAATAAGAGTGGATTGGTCCAGGAGCGTGGGAGCAGGAACAGAAAGCGCGGAGAGGAAAGCGGCCGGGGGGATGGCGACGAGTTCAGTGACGTGGATCTCCTGATCGTCATGGAGACAGACCGCGACGTGAAGGCCCTTGGCGAAGAAATGGCAGAGGCGCTCAAGGACCTTGCAGAAGAAAAGCACCTCATCGTGAGAACGCCGGAGACTTTTCGCCGGCAGATGGACATTCCCGGCACGATCGTCTTCTCTGCGACCATGGCCGGGCAAATCCTGTTCGAAAAGCCGGACTGGCGCACGCAGCAGGCTGCCGCCGATCCGCACGCGATAAGGAAGAAGGAGGTTTTGCAGCAGGAATACGCCGGATCGGCCCATGACTTTTTTGCGCGGGCTCAAGCCTCTCTCGAAGAGGGCAAGGTGTTTCGGTGCCGGGATTTCATGCGTTTTGCCGCGGCAAGAGCCATCAAAGGCGTTTTCGTGAAACGGGATATGCATCCGCCGAGGGAGACGGATTTGGGCCGACTCCTGGACGAGGCTATACCCCTGGAACCGGACCTGGTGCGGCATAAGGCGTTCTTGGGTGGACTGAATGCCGATTGCCCCGGCAAGCCGGATTCCGCAGAGAAGCGAAGATGCCGAGGTTTGCTGGAGAGAACGTCCAGGTTTGTCGATGAAATCCTCGCAAAGTACGACCTCGATTGAAGTGAGAATCCTCATGCTCAGAGCAACAGAGCAGGCACGCCGTTGTCATAGGGGACATCAAATCCTGTGCGGAGCCGCATTTCCACCCTCGAAATAGACGTAGACTTGACCCGGCATCTGCAAGTGGGCTTTAATGAAAGCCATGAAGAAGGTCCTGGAGGGGAAATCTTACCCCATCGACGAAATCCTTCCTGGGTTAAAGGAAGCGGTGCTGGCCGGTCCTTCAGCGGTTCTGCACGCCCCGCCCGGTTCCGGGAAAACGACGCGCACCCCCCTGGCCCTGCTCGAAGGGATCCCCCCGGAAAAGGGAAGGATCCTGATGCTCGAACCGCGCCGGATCGCGGCGGTCTGCGCGGCCCGTTGGATGGCCAAGACCCTCGGCGAGGAGATCGGGGGGACTATGGGCTATTCCATCCGGTTCGAAAGTCGGGTTTCGGAGAAGACCCGGATCGAAGTGGTCACCGAGGGAATCCTCACCCGGCGCATCCAGACGGATCCCGGTCTGGAAGGTGTGGCCATGGTCATCTTCGACGAGTTCCATGAGCGGAGCCTCCAGGCCGACCTCGCCCTGGCGCTCTGTCTCGACATCCGCCGCGCCCTCAGGAAAGACCTCAAGATTCTCGTCATGTCGGCGACCCTGGACTGCGGGCCGGTAGCGTCCCTACTGGACGGGGCGCCGGTGATCTCCTCAGCGGGCGAAGCCTTTCCGGTGGAAGAGCGCTACCGACCGGACGAACAGGGCCGGCGCCTTCAAGCGAGGGTTGCTTCTGCGGTGCTCACCGCCCTGCGGGAGACCTCCGGCGACATTCTCGTCTTCCTACCCGGCGGGGGTGAGATTCGCGCTTGCTGCGAATCCTTGCGGGCCACTCTGGAGGGCAAAGCGGTCGGCATCTCCATTCATCCTCTTTACGGAGACCTCCCCTTTGAAGAGCAGGAGCGGGCGATTCTCCCTTCGGAAAAACGAAAAATCGTTCTGGCGACGAACATCGCCGAAACGAGCCTGACCATCGAAGGGGTGAAGGTGGTGATCGACAGCGGACTTACCCGAAGGCTTCAGCATGACCCGGCCACAGGCATGAACCGTCTGGTTACGGTCGCGGTTTCCAAGGCGGCGGCGGCGCAGCGCAAAGGCCGGGCCGGCCGTCTCGGTTCGGGCGTCTGCTACCGCCTTTACAGCCGCCACGCTTTTCAAGGGATGATTCCTTTTGCCCCGCCGGAAATGCTCTTAGCCGACCTCTCCCCCCTGATCCTCGAACTGGCGGTGTGGGGGGTGAAGGACCCGACCGAACTCTCCTGGCTGGACCCCCCGCCGAAGGCCGCATGGGAATCGGGCCGGCGTCTTCTCATGGATTTAGGCGCTCTTGACCCTAAGGGCTCGGCGACTCCGGTCGGCCGGTCCATGGCCCGGCTGCCGCTCCATCCCCGGCTCGGGCGGCTGTCGCAGAGAGCTGTCGAACTCGGATGCCCTCGCCTCGGTGCCGACCTGGCGGCCATCCTTTCGGAGCGGGACATCCTCCGCCGTGAGTCGTCCGGCTTCATGGCGCACGGGGAAGGATCCGATCTCGGCGGAAGACTCAACCTTGTGCGGCGGTGGCGAAGGCAAAAAGAAGCCCCGGGAGGAACCGATCCCTGGGCCCTGCGGGCCGCGGACCGGGTGTCGCAGCAGCTCCTGCGCCTTATGCCTCGGGGGGATTCCAGGGCATGCAGGGAAGAACAGGGCACGACCATCCCCCGTCTCCTCCTGCGTGCCTTTCCCGACCGGATCGCGAAGAGGCGCGAGGAAGGAAACGGGCGTTTCATCCTCTGCCAGGGAAGGGGCGTGCGGCTTCCTTTCATGAGCCACCTTGCGAAGAGCCCTTTTATCATCGCGGCGCATGTGGATGCGGGGGAGAAAGCCGAAGGCATGGTGCACCTGGCCGAGCCGGTTGCCGAAAATCTTCTCCGGGAGGAACTGAGCGAGAGCATCGAGAGCATAAGGCGGGTGGAATGGGACAAAAGGGAAGGCAGGATCATCGCTACCCTCGAGGAGAAGCTGGGGGCACTGCAATTATTGGCCAAGCCTTTTGCACCCAAAGAGGAGGAAGCGGCCCCTCTCCTTTGCGAAGCGGTCCGGTCGGGCTCGGCCAGGATCGTCTTCAGCGAGGAGGCCCGGCAACTCCAGGGCCGCGTGAGCCTGATGAAAAGGACCTTCCCTGCGGAGAACTGGCCGGACCTATCGGAAACACGTCTCCTCTGCGTCCCCGAGGAATGGCTCATGCCCTGGCTCAAGGGAATCCGTACCCGGGAACAACTGGCAACCCTGGATCTCCTGCCGCCCCTGAGCGCCCGGCTGTCATGGGAGCAGCAGCGGCTGCTGATCGAGCGCGCACCCGCATCCCTCCTCGTGCCGAGCGGCCACCGGGTAACCCTGGATTACGCCTCCGGAGATATCCCGATCCTAGCCGTCAAGCTGCAGGAGATGTTCGGCCTGACGGACACTCCGAAAATTACCGGCGGGCGGGTAAAGGTTCTCCTCCATCTCCTGTCTCCGGCCCGCAAGCCGGTTCAGGTGACCCAAGACCTGAAGGGCTTCTGGAACAGCGGGTACCCGCAGGTGAAGAAGGAGTTGAAAGGCCGCTACCCGAAACATCCCTGGCCGGATGACCCGTGGAAAGCCGTCCCCACAAGACAGGCCAAGCCCCGCAAGCGCTGAACCGGCAGCGCGGGCTCAGGGATGCAGGGGGAAACGCTGTTACGTTTTTCAGTTACAGTCCAGGCCATGAAACACTATGGCAGAGGAGATGGCGAGGTTTTGGAGATTGAAGGGATATACCGAAGCATGCGCCTTCGGTTCCAAGACCGGGGCATCCCTGTCTTTCCCACGACGGAGAGGGCGCTGCGCGCGATCCGCAACACGGCGTCCGCGAGCGGCCGTTTCGTTTAGCCAAGAACGATGGCCCGAAAAAATCCCCGCTGGCCGTCCCGTATGACAGCCTCAGCGGCCAGGCTAAAAAGGCAAAGAGGAGCCCATGCGATGGGACTTTTTCTTCCATACCGGGGCCGCCGGAGGCTGCCAAGGCTCCCGGCCTGCTCATTAGGGTTTTTTCTTTGGGAAGGACCATCACCGGCGGAAGGGGAAAGTGAAGATGTTTAAGACGCTTGAAGTTTTGCTATGAGGCTCACGTCGCAGATGAGTCCCTGTGCCAGGAATGCGGAACATGCGAGCAGCCTTGTCCTGTCCAGGCGATCGCAGTCGAAGACGGTAGGGCGCATGTGAAGGCTATAAAATGCATAGGATGCGGACAGCGCGGAATGGAATGCTTTTATGACAGCGTGGGTTTCGTGTCCACTCAACCCACCCTACGGTGATATGGGCACGCCGGGGCTGTGCCACCGGCGCTGTGTGGGCCGGACCGGGTGAGCCCGCTGGTATGTTGCGGGAATGCCGATAAAAGAACCCTGCTTTAACTTGTGGAATCATGGGTCAAACTGTGGATTTCGGGTCGAATGAAAGGCATTTGCAAAAGGGCTGGAATAGGATATGGTAACACGCTATTTTATGCGAAAGGACAAAAGACGGGCTGCCGGACTCGTGGCGTTCATGAAACTTGCGGAAAATAAAACGAAGATTTCCGATGTGAAAACGGCTGAGAACCACGTCATTACTGTATCCTAAATGTTTAATAACGTCATTTACTTCATCATCGTTCTTCTTCTTTACAACATCAGCTTTCCCGGGAGCAAACCCGAAGAATCCTTGGTTTTTTCTATTGTCCTGTTTTTTCTTTTCTGGCTTCTTTTCGCCCTCTACTGCAAGCTCTCTTTCCAGCGCCTAATAGTTGGGGCGGCAAAGGACGACGACGAGGAGGGAAGCCCGGCCGGTCTTTACCAGGGTCTGGTCTTTCGGTTGTCCATCCTGGCCATCCTTCTTTTTTCATTTAACGTGTGGCTGCTTCACCTCAAGTACTGGCTCCAGGCGATTCCGGGCATCGGCCGGGTCACGGCGATTCACGGGCTACTCGCGGTGATGATCTTTGTCTTTTATCTGGCCACCATCTGGTTCTTCGGTCATTCCGCCTATGGATCTGCCTTTCGGAGTCCATTGACAAGAGCCTCTTTTGTCTCCTCCAACATCCGGCTCAATGTTCCCATCCTTTTCCCCTGGCTATTCCTGTCGATTGTCCATGACCTGCTCTATATCGCCCCATGGCCTTCGGTTCAGGAGTTTCTCAATGATCCGCCGGGACAGATGGTTTTCTTTGGTCTGTTCCTGGGATTGCTCATGGTTTTCATGCCCAGGCTGATCCAATCATGGTGGGGATGCGAGCCTTTTCCTGCTTCGGAAAAGGCGGAGGCCTTGCGAGGGTTCTTGGCTGAAAAAGGATTCCGGTACCGCCATATGTTGAGATGGCCCATCTTCGAAGGGCGCATGCTCACCGCGGGCATCATGGGCCTCGTGCCCCGTTATCGTTACATCCTGATCACGCAATCCCTCATGGACATGCTTTCCATTGAAGAGCTTAAGGCCGTGGTGGCCCATGAAATGGGGCATGTGAAGTACCGCCACTTGCTCTTCTACCTTGTCTTCTTTCTGGGGTTCATGGTCATTTCCTTCGGCCTCTTTGACATTTTTCTTTATTTCCTGGCGGCACACCCGTTCTTTATGGATCTTCTCCAAAAGGGGGACGGCAGGGGGACAAGCCTTTTCTACCTCGTTCTCTCTTTGCCCGTGCTTCTCACCATGTTGGTCTACTTCCGCTATGTCATGGGGTTTTTCATGCGCCACTTCGAACGGCAAGCGGATCTTTATTCGGCTCAGTCCCTGGGAGGTCCCGGGGAAATTATCAGCTCCCTGGAAAAAATCGCGGCTCTCAGCGGCAAGATCAGGGACCTGCCGAGCTGGCACCATTTCAGCATCAGGGAGAGAGTGGGGTTTTTGTGGCGCACGAATGCGGAACCGGGTCTGGTAAAAAAGCACAATCGGTTTGTCGGCTCCACGTTCACTGTTTATCTGATATCCATTGTAGGGCTTGGTTATGTGCTCAATTTCAGCCCTCTTAAAGAGAGCCTTCTCCTGCACTGGACCGAGCGGTCCCTCCAGCGGCAAATTGAAATCCAGCCCCACGATGTGCGGCTCTATCAAAACCTCGCCATGGTGTATCACACGGTGGGCAAACACCGGGAAGCTTTGAGAACCTATGAGCGGATCATCGGGCTGGAACCCGAAAATTCCCTGGCTTTGAACAACCTTGCGTGGCTCCTGGCCACGGCCGAGGAACAAAACCTTCGGGATGAAAAGCGGGCTCTACTGTTGGCCAAGCAGGCCATCGCTCTTGAGAGGTCGGCCATGTACCTCGACACCCTGGCTGAAGCCTATTTTGCGAACGGCATGATCCCGGAAGCGGTGATGACCATCAAGGAGGCGATCCGGTTCGCCGAAAACGGCAAAGCATACTATGAACAACAACTCCGGAGATTCCAGGAAAA
>Ga0114946_10003505_pt1 | contig 10552 bp, 12 predicted proteins | sample WalLakDeSediment_FD_88676 | JGI IMG/M metagenome (GOLD analysis project Ga0114946, IMG submission 88676) | Lake sediment microbial communities from Walker lake, Nevada to study Microbial Dark Matter (Phase II) - Walker Lake 11/02/13 Deep Sediment | ecosystem: Environmental > Aquatic >...
AGGGGGTGGCAAACCTTACACGGGCTGCGCTGAAAACTGCGCGAAATGAGTTTGCCACCGTATCGGTGGCAAACCCTACATTCGCTCGAGTGGCCGTGGGCTGGCTGCTCGGTTTGCCACCTATGTGGTGGCAAACCCCACAATCGCTCCTTCCGGCGTCGCCGTTGTTTGGTTTCCCCCACTCAAGAGGACGAGGTGCCGCCTCTGGAGGGTCCACCCCCCCTGGAACACGACTGTGGCGCCGCTTACCGGCCTTGTCTACGTTCTTGAGGGAAGGATTGTGGTCCGTAAGCGTCGAGACGAGGTGAGGACATGGAGAGTCTGCGGGGTCAACTTCTGATTTCCAGCGGCGGCCTGTACGATCCGAACTTCCGCCACACGGTGACCATGGTTGGGGAGCACAACGCCGACGGGGCCTTGGGCGTGGTTCTGAACCGCCCCCTGGACGTCACGGTGGAGCAGGTCTTCCCGCCCGTGAGCCGTCTGGTACCCGCCGGCGAGTCCCTCTTCCAGGGGGGCCCGGTGCAGACCAACAGCGCCGTGCTCCTGGTAGAGGTCTCGGATCCTGGCCTCTTGGATCTCCCCGTGTTCGGGTCCGTTGGCTTCCTCATAGGCGAAGTCTCGGAAGACATCCAGCCGAGCATCCTGAGGGCCCGGGTGTTCGCTGGCTACGCGGGATGGGGTCCGGGTCAGCTGGAGGCGGAGATGGCGGCCGAGAGCTGGATCCTGGAGCCGGCCCGGTTGGAGGACGTCTTCAACGACGCACCGGAGTTGCTCTGGAGCCGGGTGCTCCAGCGGAAGGGACCGGATTACCGGCAGCTGTCCCGGATGCCCTACGACCCCTCCATGAACTGACGGTCGCCAGCGCGCATCTTTCCAGGGCTGGCCGGGGGGGGGCAGCCGTTCGTGACGTGCTGCAGCGGCTTGCAGCCGTTCGTGCCGTGCCGCCAGGATTGGCAGCCGTTCGTGGCGCGTCGTGGGGGATCGGTGCCAGCTCTGCCTACGCAGAACCGGTACCGATGGTCTCTCCCCCCACGGTGGCCGTTACCAGCCACACCCGATGGGAAGAGTCGTCGGACCTCATGCCCACCAACCCGATCCCACGGGCGAAGTAGTAGGTGAGGCCGCTGCCGGCGTGGAGCGCCACATGCACCTCCGCCACGTCCCGGAAGCGATGGCCGAACACGTCCAGCGACTCGTGTCGCGCCATTAGTGTCACCACGGCCTCCCCGGGCCGAGTGCTGGAGGAAGCACCCGCTTCCAGGCTGAAGTCGGCCAGGAGGGTCATGGATTCCTCCCGGGGCCCCTGGTACAATTGGGAACCATGGTGGCGCGCGAAGAACATCTGCTCCCGGCCGGCGGCGTCGGTGCTGCGGATCCGGAACACAGCGGCCCCGTCCCTCAGTACCGAGTCCACCACCTGATTCGAGAACCTGCCCCGGACCGACGACTCGTAGGTCCACGTGTCGCCCGTTTGGGTGGGATAGAAGGCCCGCGCGTCCCCGACGCCCTGGGGCGTGATGAGACCCGGGAGGAAGGAAAGGAGGACGATGGTGGCTTTGGTCATCCCAGTCCCCTGAGCTGAAGGTTGGATTGTGCCCGGGGGCGCGGTGGAACGGCCCTAGCCCGTCGGCAGCTGAGCCCCGGCCAGGCCACAGTATATGCAAGCTTCCGTGTGCACGCACTGGATGCCGCCGCACCCAGGGCATTTCCACCGATGGCGCTCTGATTCCACGAACGCCTCCACCCCCGAGTCCCGGATGAGGGCGAGGTTCTCCAGCATGCTCATGCGGTACTTCTTGCGATAGCGGGCGTCGAGGCGCCGGAGCCGGGCGCAGGGAAAGACGTCGCACTCGAAGCAGAACCCGGAGGTATTCGCCCGGGGGGTCTCGCATTGGCGGATGGTGCAGGCGAGGACCGACTTCGCCTTCCCATCATCCTCGGTTCTGCAGCCAGCGCAGGTGTTCTTGGCCCGGAGGTAGCACATGCAGAGGCCGCAGTTCATTCCGCAGGGGGCCATGAGATCCGGGCGCAGGGCTTCCGGAGAACGCTTCAGCCCCGGCTTCACCTTCAACATCTGCAGCTCCTTGGTGCCGGAGGCCACCAGCGCAGCACCCCATCAAGCTTCATCCCAACACCGCCGAGGCAATCCCCTGCGGCACTCCATGGACCAGGGCGGGGGCCACCACACTCCCGCTCCACTCCCTCAGGAACCCGAAGAACAATCCCCAGGCCGCTGCTGCAACACCGGCTCCCCACTGCAGGTCCACCTGGCCCGCATAGAGCTGAGGCAGATTCAGCAGGTGGAAGACGCCGAAGAGCGCGGCGGTGATGGGAAGCCCCCATCCGAACTCCACATTCTCTCGGACGCGATGCGCCGAGACTCCGTGCTCCTGCAAGCTCCGCCGGGTGACGACCAGGAGCGCCAACGGGACCGACATGAGGGCCAGGTACTCCAGGAACGGCTTCCCCAGTTCCGCCAACTGCCGGCCAGCCCATTCCGAGTTCGCCACCAGTCCCGAACCTGGACCTGCCCACGCTGTGGCATCTGCCACGACCGGGACGAGAACGCCGCGGCCATGGTGAAATGGCTCGGCTACGGCCGCTATCGGGCCGATGCATCTGGAACCACGCAGGACGTCGCCGCCGGACGGTCGGAGACGCAAAACGCTTGCGGAGCGGCTGTACCGCCGATAGGGCGGGCTCGCCGCAATGAGTCAAGAATCCCGAGGATTCATTCCCGGGAGTGTCAAAGGCCAGGTTCAAGAGCGACTCCCCAATCCCTTGCTGTGTGTTTGGCAGTACCATAGATTGGTACCAATGGGAAAGCACGATGCCACGCTCGATCAGATCCGGCGTCTGACCGCCGGGCTTCATTGGAACAAGGTTGAGGCATTGCTGCGATCTCTTGGAGCCGAGGTCTATGAAGGTTCCGGTTCCGCCATGACGTTCGTCTTGGAGGATCGAAAACTGACGGTTGATCGGCCCCACCCACGGAAGGAGTGCGGTCTCGGACTGGTGAAGCGCATCAGGCGATTCTTGAGCGAACTCGGACACCTTTGAGGTCGAGGAGAAGAATCATGATCGAGTACAAGGGCTACAGCGGAGCGATCGAGTTCGATCCTCACTTGCGCGTGTTCACAGGGCACGTCGTGGACCTCCGGGATGAGATCTACTTCGAAGGCGATTCCGTCGAATCACTCGAAGCCTCGATGCGTCGGGCCGTGGATCACTACTTGTCCGTCTGTGAGAAGCGTGGCGAAGAGCCCGAGCGTCCGTTTTCGGGTAAGCTGAACCTCCGCCTTGGACCAGATCTTCATCGGGCAGCCACCTTAGCCGCGGCCGCTGAGGGCGAAAGTCTCAACCATTGGCTCGTTCGGGTCGTCGAATCCGCGGCCCAGAACCGTATTGCCCACACATCCAAGCCTACCTACAAGCGTCGATCCTCCTCCCAATCAAGTCGGGCTCGTAGGCCAACGACCGATTAGAGTCCACGTGCTAACGCTTGGCATCAGTGGCGGCGCGTGGCGCCGTCCGCCAGTTCTCACCAGCGCGGGAGGATCCTTGGCGAGTCGCGTCACTCTCACTGTCCCCACCAGTCCGGCGCCGGTGGCCGGCGTGGTGGTGGGATTCGGAACCCATGGCTCCCATGAGCCAGTTCTGAGGGGCGACCTCCCCGTCGGGAATCCACCTGGCCCGTGGATTCCGGCTGGCGGGTCGGCACCGGCCAGCGCTACCGGGAAGGTGCGGATGCCTGGACGCGCCCGCTCCTACCGACCACGCCTGCTGGCGCGGAACTGGAGTAGATGGCCCACCCCGGCTACTACCAGGCCCAACATGACGAGGTTGCCCCACCCCCGTTGGGCGAAGTAGATGCCGAGGCCCATCAGCAGAAAGCCCCAGCCAGCAACCCACAGGCCGACGACGCCACGCCAGGGACGGGCTTTCCTCACCACCAGAATGGGAGGTGTCACGAGAAGGACCAGCGCAAACGCAGCGAACGCGGCCCCCATGAGGGCGAGAGGTACGGGCGGACTCAAGCGGATCTTCCCCTCATCTCATGACTCGGTGAGTCGGCACCCTGGACGCCTTTCTGCCCGCCACTCATTACTCGGCAACCGGGAGCGCCCTGGCTTGCCAGGTTGTCTCCCGCCTCTTGATGCGGGGCACATTGAAAAGGCGGACGGCACCGGCCTGCGGCGGCTCACGGACTCGGAGAGCGGAAACGGCAGCTGGCTCGAGTCGCCCCAGGGAGCCTGGCGTCCGGCCAGGTAGCCCGGACCACCAGGATCGCGGTGCAACGCCCCCCGCAGCGTCATTGCGTGCCCCCTCACCGTGTGCGTGTCGCCTGGCCCTTCTGCCCGCCCCCCCCGCGCCGGTAGCGTTCTTAGAGGCCGCCCAACTCCACTGCGAGAGAGTGGATGTGGTCGAGAACCTCGTAGAAGGCGGCTACCGGAATTCGCTCGTTGAGCCCATGGAAGAACATGTCGGAGTCCTTCATGAAGATGCCCGAGCTCGCCCACGTCGGGATTCCGGCATTGCGGTAGACGAGGCCGTCGGTACCGCCGGACTCCATGTACGGTGTGATGGGTAGGCCCGGGTACCGGGCGTGGATGGAGCGGGCGATGGCCGCCATCACGTCCTCCCGGGGCTCCGAGACCGGGCTTTCGATGGGCTCGTTCGTCACCTCAAGACTCAGGTCCGGGTTCGCCAGGACGCCCACCAGCGAGCCGTGCACGTCGGCGACGCTCGTGCCGGGGAACACGCGGCAGTTGACGAGCGCCTCGGCCCGCTGCGGCAGTGCGTTCTCCGCGTGGCCTGCCTCGACCATGGTGGCGACGCAGGTCGTGGCGAGCTCGGCGGCCAGGTACGGATCGCTCCGCAGCGCCGCTGCCGCCTCCGCGTCGTTCGGATCCTCCGCGAAGCGAACCAGGAAGGGGCCCGCATCGCCGGGCAGCACCCGGCCGAGGGTGCCCAGCATGGTGCGGGTCAGGGCGTTCGACGTGACCGGGAACTCGTACCCGCGAATCCTCAGGAGCGCCTCCGCCAGGTCGTAGATGGCGTTGTCGGGCCGGGGCCGGCTGCTGTGGCCACCCGGGTTTCGCGCGGAGAGCCGGAACGTGACGTAGGTCTTCTCCGCGCCCTGGACGAGATACATGAGGGGCCGGCCGTCCTCGGCGACCATGCCTCCGCCGGCGTCGGTGTTGATGGCGTACTCCGCGTCCCTGACCCACTCGTGGGCGGCGACCAGGCGCGTCGTCTCCATGCCGGTCTCCTCGTCGCCGATGAAGGCGAAGAGGAGCGTCCGCCCAGGACGATGACCGTCCGCTGCCATGCGGAGCAACGTCGAAACCATCGCCGCGATGCCCGCCTTGTTGTCACCCGTGCCACGGCCGAAGAAGTAGCCATCCTCCTCGACGAGCGTGAACGGGGCCCGCTCCCAGTCCTCCGGGCGGGCATCGACGACGTCCATGTGCCCTGAGAACAGGATGGGCCGCGCCGCTGCATCGGTGCCCGGCACGCGCACCAGCAGACCCGCCGACTCGCCATGCGGCAGCGTAACCATGTCGCCAGGGGCGATGCTGCCCGACTGCAGGGTCTCTTCGATGTAGCGTGCCATCACCGGCACCTGGCCCTGGCCGGCGGCCGTGCGGAAGGAGATGAGCCGCTCGTAGATCTCACGGGCCTGCTGCTGGTGCGGCGCGTCCTGCGCCACAGCCGGCACGAGCTGCGCCGACGTGGCGACAGCGAGCAGGCAAAGAACTGCCATGCGCATGTTTCGTCCAGATCAAGGGGAAGGGCGCGAACGGGCGCCCCCGGCAAAGATCTCACGGGAGACTGAAGGACACAAGACTTCGGCGCCGACGCGGACCGGCGCGGCTGCTCACGAACCCGGGGCCCCGGACCTCGCGCCGTCCCGGAGCATCAGCCCCGGAGAACCAGGCCCCGAGCACCAGCCTCCCCCCGGCCCTGGAAGCCCACAAGCGCCAGCCCGTCATCGAGAGCCGCTTCAAACAGACGAAGACCGTCCACGAAATCGCCCCCGTTCTGCTCAAGAACGAGGGGCGCATCGAAGCCCTCTTCTTCCTCTACTTCCTGGCCCTCCTGGTCAGCGCTCTCCTGGAACGGGACCTGCATCGGGCCATGGCCCGGGAGGAGATCGGCGAGCTTCCCTTGTATCCCGAAGAACGCAAGACCCGACGACCCACGGCGGAGCAGGTGCTACGGCTCTTCAGCCTTGCCCAACGCCACCGCCTCTTCAGTGAAGGAAAGGAGATGGAAGTCTTCAGGCCCACCCTCACGGACCTCCAGACCCAGGTCCTCACCCTCCTCGGCGTCCCCCTCTCCGTCTATCGCTGAGGGCCGCCGGACCGCGGATAACTCACAAGAAATCCGATAGTCGATCTGCGGAATGTGGGCCAAGGGTAAGGGCGTAGCGGCGAACCCAGGCCACATAGGCCTTTTCGGTCCGTCCGCTTCGCTGGCGAGCTAGAAGAGCCTGACGGACCCGCTCCAGGAGACAAGGTGGTGGTGCGTCCATGGTCCTGTCCCTCCGGGTCCGCTGAGCAATTGGGTCGAAGCTCCGGGATGGATCTTGGGAGGGTTGTGGGGGCGCTGGAATGGCGGGATAGGTAGCCTCCAGTCGTGCGGCATCCGGACCATGCTGGCTGGTTATCCGGCAAGGTGCCTCGTTGACAGCCGGGTTCCTCCGAGCGCTCGTGTGCACTGCATGGTGGCTCCAGCGCCTGTTGCGCACGAACACGCCGCCATTTGCATGATGCGAACGCGCTGGTACCCCAGGTCTTTGGCATAATTGCGCCGCGTCCGCGGACTCTCTATCATGTCGTGCACGGGGCGCGGATGGCGTTTGGAATGCCTATCCGTCCATTCGGGAACATTGCAGACGGACTATCAGGAGAACGGCATGCGGCTGAAGGACTACGACACGACCCGTCGGATGAGCGCCACGGTAGTGAGCTCGACGCGGATTACGCCCGACGACAGCGAAACGGAACTGCGGCACATTGACCTCGCCTTGGATGACATCGAGTTCGCCTATCAGGTAGGGCAAAGCCTCGGTGTCCTGGTACCGGGTCCTCACGAATCCGGCCAGAAGGAATACATGCGCCTCTATTCCATTGCGGGCGGCAGCAGGGGCGATGACCTCAAGCTGGTGATTTCGCTGTTGGTAAAGCGCGCCTTCTACGTCGACGAGTTCAATGGCGAACGCTACGATGGTAAGGCATCCAATTACCTGTGCGATCTGAAGAAAGGCGACACCGTCACGCTGGCGGGCCCCTACAATCTCGCGTTTGCTCTGCCCGAGGAACGGGACGCCAATCTGCTGATGATCGGGCTGGGAACGGGGATTGCCCCCTTCAGGGCTTTCGTCAAGCACATCTACAGTGAGCTGGGTGGTTGGCAGGGCCAAGTGCGCCTCTTCCACGGCGCCATGAGGGGTATTGAACTGGCCTACATGAACGACCAGAACGATGACCTGAAGTACTACTACGACGAAGAGACCTTCAAGGCGTTCGAGGCCCTCAGTCCGCGGCCCCATTTCGACGTGCCGGTGGACATGGAGGGGGCCATCGAGCAGAACGCTGACGAAGTCTGGAGCCTGTTGCAGGATCCCAAGACCTACGTCTACGTGGCCGGCCTGAAGCAGATCAGGAAACAGCTGGACGAGGCGCTGGCAAAGATCGTCGATTCGCCCGAGGAGTACGAACGCCACAAGGCAATAATGGTCGACGAAGGCCGGTGGGCTGAACTGATCTACTGAGGGCTGGAGGTGCCATGAGGCTGCCCTCCGTGTGGGGGGCAGCCTTCTTCGGTCCGAGGGCGCGCCCCAACCCATGCACATCACAAGAGAAGTATCCTAAGCCCCATGGCAAACATGTGAAGCTGTTCGGCGTAGCCAGAGTGCCATATCGGCTGGTACCTTGTTTCTGCTCGCAAAGATGATCGCGCCCCCAGCCCAACATCCACCCCGATCCGCGCAGACCCGATCGCTGCCACTACGCCATCGTTCCATCGGATCATCCCGCCCCCACCGCCTAGCCAAGGAGTCATCCGGCCTCGAATGGCGAAGGGAGGGGCATAACGGAGTCCCACAATCCCGCTCACTCCGGTTTCGCCGCAGGGGGAGTCACTTATCCCCAACGGACACATTACCGAGGATCCCCAGGCATTCGCATCAACCGTTACCGATAAGGGACGGCGAGCAGGTAACTCTAGTTGAAGTCCTATCGAGACGGCGTTACCAGGCCTCGAGTGCCCCGAGGTGACCCAGCGCCCTATAGAGATCTCGGGAGTGACAGCGAACGCCGGCTCAGGGATGCTGGCAGAAGATTGCTGGCCTTCACTTCCCGAAAAGGGCAAAGTGAGGATCAGCCCCAGAAACAGCACAGATCGGGCATAACTTACCGAACCAAGCATCTCGTCCTCGAGTTCCATGACGTCGTGACGTACTGCCTGCGGAGCCAACCTCCACACGGATGTAACGCTTACGAGCCCTCCAATTCTTACAACAATCGGCCGGAAAGCCCGGGGCTTCAGCCCCGGGATGGATAGGCCGCCGCCCCTAGGGCGGCACTGGCCGAACAAAGGCCGAAGATGTATCTTCAGAGATGAGCCGACCTCATGTCCATTCGCGGACCAGCGTCCATCTCCTGAACTACCACCTGGTTTGGTGTCCGAAGCGCCGGCAATGTCTCGTCGGACACCATCGAGCGCTACATCGCTGAACAAAGGACTCGCTGAACCGTTCTATGAGAGCGGTTGTCAAGGGCGCACTCCTCCTGCGCTGATTGCCGTGGTTTTTGATCCTTGGCAACCAGCCCCTTTGTTCTATGAGAGCGGTTGTCAAGGGCGCACTCCTCCTGCGCTGATTGCCGTGGTTCTTGATCCTTGGCAACCAGCCCCTTTGTTTGCTTGGGCGAGGCCTTTCGGTTTCCCGGGATTTGCAGGGCGGTCTTTTTCCGCATCGTTCTCCTCGATTCAGGCACCGGATCCATGGAGGGACGTGGGCAAGCGTGCGGGTCGCGCTGGGCGAACCATGGTTCTATCTGAGACTCGGCCGCTGGGGCCGGCCTGACGCTTTTTCAGGTTCAGCGGGGGGGCCTATGGTTATGCGAGTACCTCGGCAGACCATCGGCCGGGCGAACGTTCAGCTTGAGACTGCCCCCCGCACCTGGGGTCCCGGACTCCGGAGCCGCCCTCGAGGACAACGCCCCCTACCGCGGCCTCGTGGGTCCGGGCGCTAGCGCGCTTGCTTGGTCAGCTTCGCTGGATCGTAGTGTTCTCCCTTCTTCCACAGTCGGAGTGTGAGGGCCGTGAGCTTACGGGTCAGCGTTACTCGTGCCAGTTCCTCCCGCATCCCCCGAGCGACCATTCCCTCATAGTAGTCCAGCAGCGGGCCTGGCCGTCCTGTGGCGGCCGTGGCCGCACCTTTGAAGACGTCCTTGAGCTCCCGGTTGTAGTTGCGATTGAGCCCACGGGTCATGGGCGCTCGTCGCCGTCTCACCACCTGGCCATCCACCCACTCATAGTCCGAACTGGAGTGGGTTACCACCGCCAGTCCGCAGTAGGCCCACAGGTTCCGCTTGGTCGGGAAGCGCCAGGGCGTACGCATGATGGCCAGGATCAGGGCGATCCGAACCGGCCCCAGGAACGGGATGCTCCCCAGCACCGCCCACGCAGGATCCCTCCGGGCCTCCGCCACCATGGTGGCCTTCACTTTGGGCCTCAGTTCCCGGAGCACATCCAGTTGGGCGTAGAGGGTCTGGGCCCGGAGGCGGACCCCGTCGTCCTCCAACTTGGCCAGCCACTCCTCCCGGTCCTTGGGGTGGTAGACGCGTCGGCCCGGCGTCTTGATCCCTCGGGCCCTGAACATCGCCTTGAGCCGAAGCATCACCCGGGTCGAGTCCTCCACCACGTTCTGATAGGTCCGCGTCAGCTCCCTCAGGGTGGAGCGATGGGGACTCCCGTGATAGACCGCTCGCAGACCCCCCCGGCGCAGGAGCTCCGACAACTCGTCCGCATCGGCCTGGTCGTCCTTGCGCCGTCCCTGGCGCTTCTCCCCCCGGCGATCACAGACCAGGACCCTGTCCACCACCCCCACCAGGAAGTCGTACAGCCACTGGGCCTGGGTCCCCTCCTCGAAGGTCACGTGGATGGATCCGCGCATCCCCCGAAAGAACTCGAGGATGGCCTGCTCTTCGGTGGGGAAGATGCTCCGGGCGAGGATCTTTCCGCTTTCTTCCCGGACCGAGGCTACCGTCATTGCTTGGTGAACGTCCAAAGCCACATACTTCGTTGTGCGTTTCATGAGAGCCGCTCCTTGTGGGGATCCATGGGTGGGTCGCACCTCCATGTTACCCACAAGGGGCGTGCTCTCAATATCCGTTATGGCCCTCATCCATTCCGCCCTGAAGCTCAGGCTGGCCCCGACCCGGGACCAGGAAGAGCTCCTGCTTCAGTTCGCGGGTGCCCGGCGGTGGGTATGGAACTGGGCTCTCGGTGAGCGACATCGTTCCTATGCGGAAACGGG